>JABAOH010000038.1_pt4 | contig 120314 bp, 106 predicted proteins | sample 7062181 | NCBI WGS metagenome assembly JABAOH01 (sample SAMN14538630, study PRJNA623070) | marine sediment metagenome | biome: marine biome [ENVO:00000428]; feature: marine pelagic biome [ENVO:01000023]; material: deep marine sediment [ENVO:00002113]; isolation source: pool of 5 deep marine...
TCCCTGTAGAACAGCCGGAAAAGAGTGATGAGCTTCATTCTCTGCTCCTAAGACCTGAGCGCCTCCACTGGGTGAAGGTTCGAGGCCCGGCGCGCAGGTCCCCATCCAGAGATCAATCCGATCATACCTAAAAGAGCAGCGGTGATGAGTCCTATGGTCAATGAAAAAGTCGGCTTTCCGATGAATTCCTCGATACCGGTTGTCGGGAATACGGAAACGATTAAGTAAGAAAAAGTAATCCCCAAAGCGCCCCCGACCAAGGTGATCAACAGGGTCTCGAATAGAAACTGAGCCAGGACAAATCTTTTTTTAGCCCCCAAAGCCATCTTCAGTCCGATTTCCCTTGTCCTCTCCTCGACGACTACATTCATGATGTTCGAGACGCCTATGCTTCCCACAATCAGCGTAAAGGCTCCGACGATTCCGAGGAAAATGTTGAACCCGATCATGATCGAACTGGTGATCTTTTCTCCTTCCATCGTGTCCCAGACAGCGAGTGCCTCTGTATCCTCTGGATGAAACTTATATTTTTTACCGAGCACCTGAAGAATCTGTTTCTCGATGTATTCATTCTTGAAGGGGTCATAGGCCTGAACAACAAAATTGCTGATGTATTTTGAGCCGAAGAAAGACGCGAAAGTCGTGGCGGGAATAAAAGCGGCGTATTCATCTCGACTGTTGTACGAAGAATTCTGCGTCTTTTCGATCAGAACACCGATCACCTGAAACGGAACACCGTTGACATGGACATATTTTCCGACAGCCTCCTTCTCCTTGAACAGCTCCTCTTTGACGCTAAACCCGATGAATATGGTTCGTCTTTTTTGTGAAATGTCTGTATCATTGATGAACCGCCCCCCTCTCCGCGGAATGACGTTCCTTATGTCCGAATACACAGGATAAATGCCCTTCATGACGCACGAATAAGCATTCTTCCCGTACTTCAATTTGATTCCCCATCCGGTATATTCAGGACAGGATTGCTTGATCTGGGGAATCTCCTGCTCAACGAGAAAAGCATCTTCTTCTCGGAATCGCAGAGGCCGGCCTTTACTCAACCCTTCATACGCCACACTCGTCCGGCCCGGCCAGATGATCATGATTCCTTCTCCCAGGCCGTGCATGTTCTTGTCCATCTGCTTTTCCATTCCTACGCCAAACGCAAGGAGCAGGACGACTGAGATGGTCCCCCAGGTGATCCCAAAAATCGTCAGGAAAGTTCTCACTTTCTGAGAACGCATGTCTCTGAGAAACTGGGAGAGAAACATGAAGGATTTCATTGCCGCAACCTCAATGGACTTGGTGAAACATATGGAGGAGTGTCTGAGACATTGAACTTAAGTCCACATCGAGTCAGATGCACTATTCAATTTCCTTTGGAGGTCTCTCAACAACCTCTTCTCCTTCCTCCAATCCTTCTTGAATCTCCACGCTGATCCCATCGCTGAGCCCGATTTTCACCTCTTTTTTGATGATCTCGCCGTTTTCATCCATGACTTCAACGAAGGTCTGCTCGTTGTTAAATTCGACCAACCTCTCCGGAATGAAGAGAGTGTTCTCGGCTTTGTTGATGACCAGCTCCGCATTCGCAGAATATCCGGCTCTGATCATCTTTTCTCCTCTTTGCGTGATCTCGATCTCCACATCAAAAAGAGTGGCATTATCCTGCTGTTTGGCTTTGGGTGAAATTTTTGTCAGTTGACCGATTATCTTTTCGTCTGGGATTGCGCCTATTTTCAATTCAGCCATCATTCCCACCTCGAGTTTGCCCACGTCGATCTCGTCTACGGTTCCTTTGAAAATCAGATTATCCATATTGGCCAGAAGAAGAAGCTCCGTACCGGCCTGGTATGAGGTCAGCGGGACGACTGGGTCTCCCTCGTTGACTCTCCGCTCGAGAACCGTTCCGGCCACAGAAGATTTTAGGATTGTATCCACCTGGCGGTCAGCAATCTTTGTCCTCCCCTCTTCGATCAATGCGAGTCTTTCCCGGGCGATTTTCACTCTCAGTTGGAGCTGCTTGTATTCGTTTTCAGCGGCATCATATTCTTGCTGGGAAACCAGGTTGTCGTTCAATAATTTTTCCATTCGTTCGTATTCGTTTTCAGCCTTCTCAAGATTTACAATCGCCATCTCGACATTCCTCTTGGCCTCAGCAAATTCCAAGGGAGTCGGGTCTGGTTTGATTTCCAACAGCGGCTCCCCGACCTTCACTTCGTCACCGACTTCCACGTAAACGGTCTTGACAATACCGGATATTTTCGACTTGACCGCGATTTCCATTTTCGGCACGATCCGGCCGATGGCCAGGGCGTTCTCAACGATGTCACCTCTCTGGACTTTGATCATTTTGATCCCGTTGTCCTTTCCGTTCGAGGAATTCTTGGCCTTCAAAAAAATGACAGCCGCAATCACGACTATGATGAGCAGAGGGATGAATATTTTCTTAAACATGGACTCCTCCTGTCCTTAATGATCAATAGATTATACGAATATAAATCTCAGAAGGTTCCCATCCTTTCTGATTGATTCAGTTGAAAATTTATAAAGAAATCAGGATATTAATTGTATTGCGTGTTGAACAGATATTCTGATCGGTAAATCAGGTGATTTCTCTATTCCTCTGTCCTCTTTTTTTCCTTTTCTTTTTTCCAGTAATCCAGGCATCCGACATCACAGAAATGGAGAACGTATTCTTCTCCTTCAGAATGAACTGCCGCGGCTTTCGGGATTTCCTTCTTGCAGATATGGCAAGAAATTTTTTCTTCGTCTTTCATGTCCTTTACTTTCTCCTTGTTTTTCGCTGAAATTTCAGGTCATTTGACCTGTTTAAGCTTGAAAAAAAGCCAGTTTGTGTCATCCGGATTTTTCGGCTTCAATTTGATCAGAGCGTACTTTCCCTTGATTTTTTTTCCTTTGATCTCGATGATTCTCTTGGCCGAATCGGATTCGAGCACAGAATAGATTCCCTTATCCCAGGTCTTGACGGTTCCGGCTCCGTACTCGCCCTCCGGGATGATCCCTTCGAAATCCTCGTATCCTAAGGGGTGGTCTTCAGTTTGAACGGCCAGCCGTCTCACTCCTGCTTCCTCTGGAGGTGATTTGGGAATCGCCCAGCTTTTCAAGACTCCCTCCTCTTCCAGGCGAAGGTCATAATGAAGACGGGAAGCTTGATGTCTCTGGATGACATAGATCAATCCTTCTCCCTTTTTCGCCTTGGAATCCGAAGGCTCCTGAGTCCTGCTGAAATCTCGTTTTTTCTTGTACTCTTTGAGGCTCATCTTGTCTTAAAGGCAGTGTGAATAAAGGGAATTCTCTGCAATTTGAGGATTTGAAGCCGAAGTGTATTTATAACATCCGCGCATGAAATATTCAAGCTCCCCTGTGATAAGCTAAATATTCCCCAATGCACAGGGATGGTGAAAATGAGAACGTGTTTTTACACGTTGAGCGTTTTGAGAGGTTTGAACCTGTATTTATCTTCGATTTTTTCAACTTGACCGAAATAATGATCCGGGTCGTGGTTGAAGCCGAGTATCCAGTCTTCCTTGATCGCTTGGTCAAAAACTTTCTTTTTGTTTTCCAGGGTTTCCTGGGGAAAGAGGTCGTAGCTCATGATGTAGGGCAAACCGATGTGCCCTGTTGTGGGCACCAAATCTCCCAGAAAAAAGAAGGTTTTTCCTGAGGATTGGACTTTCACGCATTGATGACTGGAAGTGTGCCCGCGTATCCGGACAGTCTCCACTCCTTGTGTGATTTCTGCGTCTCCCTCCACCAGCTGAAGCTGTCCGTGTTTTTCCAGAGGCAGGAAGTTCTGTTGAAGATAACTGGGCCTGTCTCTTTCGGTCGGGGCAAGAGCGTATTCCCATTCTTCCTTCTGGATGATGTATTTGGCTTTGGAAAAGGTCGGCACTATTTCTCCCTTCTCGGTCTTGGTCGTGTTCCCCCCGCAGTGGTCGAAATGGAGATGGGTGTTGATCACGATGTCGATATCACCGGCTTGAAATCCGAGTCTCTGGAGTGAGCCGAGGAGTCCTGGTTCCCTCTCTACAGAATAATACTTGAATATTTTCTCGTCAAGATCAGTCCCTATGCCAGTCTCGATCAGGATGAGCAGATCAGATTTTTTAATCAGGAAGGAATTGAGAGCCAGTCTAATCCGGTTTTGATCATCGGAGGGGAATTTTTTCTCCCAGAGGGGCTTGGGAACCACTCCGAACATCGCCCCCCCGTCCAGGCGAAAAAAGCCGTCTCTCAGGCCGTGTATCACAAACTGCCCAAGGGCAATCTTATCGATCGTCATCTGAGGAGTTTATCCAGGTCATAGACCAGGTCATCGCGTGTGTATCCTGCGAAATCTATCTCTCCCGAATCCATCCGGATCGCGTCTTCAGGACAGGCTTCAACACAGAATCCACAAAAGCAGCAGCGGCCGATATCAATGATAAACTTGGAGGGATATTTCTGCATCTCCAGCTCAGGGTCTTCGGCCGCCTCCACATAAATACATTCGGACGGGCATACTGTGGCACACAGCATGCAGGCCACGCATCTTGGCTTGCCGTTTTCTCCGGTCATCAGCCGGTGCAGGCTTCTGTGCCTTGTGGCGATCTCTTTTTTCTGTTCAGGGTACTGAATGGTCACGGCTCCTTTTCTCTTCGTTTTTATTCCCATCACTTTGAGAATGTGGAAGAACAAATTAACGAAGAAATGGCGAGACGTGATCAGACTTCCCCTTATAATCTCGATGAAATAGCCCAGAGCTTTAATCATTATATTATACTCATCACAATGCCTGTTCCAACGATGTTCACCAGGCTTAAAGGAATAAGCAATTTCCAACCCATATCCATTAACTGGTCATAACGGAATCGCGGATAGGTCCATCGAATTAAAATCTGAAGCCAGCAGAAAAAGAAAACCTTCAGATTGAAAGCGGCCACTTGAAATACGACGACCAGCCATTGGGGCAAGAGCCACTCTCCTCCCCACGGCCAGTGAAATCCGTCCGCAGCCATCCAGGGGACCTGCCACCCTCCGAAGAAGAGCGTTGTGAGTAATGCGGAAATCACAATGATTTCCATGAAATCCGTCATCATGAAAAGGCCCCATTTCAGACCGCCGTATTCGGCAAAAAATCCGATGATTTCTGATTCGGCTTCGGGAAGGTCGAACGGCGCTCTCTTTGTTTCCGCAAGAGCGGCGAACAAAAACACGAGGAATCCGAGAGGTTGGAGGAAAATTCCCCACTTGGGAAGGAATCCAAAAATCATCTCGCCTTGATAATGCACAATGGCGGAAAGTCGCAGGGAAGGATAGATCATGATCAGGCCAATCAGAGAAAGGCCCAACGCGACTTCGTAGGATATCAGCTGAGCCGTTCCTCTCAATCCGCCGAGAAGAGTGTACCTGTTATTCGATGCCCAACCGCTGAGAATAATTCCGTAAATCCCCAAGGACAGCATGGCCAGGATGAACAGCAGGCCGACGTTAAAGTCCAGTATCTGGAGGGAAATGGTCCGCTCTCCGATTCTGATGGAATCACCGAACGGGACCGCGGAAATGGTGATGGCCACGAAGAAAAAAGAAACAAACGGCGCCAGAGTATGGAGAAATTTCCTGGAGAACGGAGGAACAAAATCTTCTTTAAAGATCATTTTAATCGCATCGGCAAACGGCTGGAAAAGCCCGAGGATCCGAATTCCGAAGATCGAGGCCCGGTTCGCGCCAATCCGGTCCTGGATGAGCGCGCTCTCTTTTCTCTCGACCCACGTCAAGTAGAGTGTCAGAAGGAGAAACCAGACCAAAGCACACACAATCTTGATGAATACAATCAATATTTCAATCACTTTGGCTCTCTAAAAAAAGGAACGGCCTTCCCGATTTCTGTGAAGATGGCTTCCGGAGTGGTGAATCCTTCGTAAAAGGAAGAATTAACTCCAAATTTTCTCCCCAAGTCAGAAAGCATCCTCCACTCCGGGAGGCTATCGCCCGGAGAATCAAAAGCAGGTGAAAATTTCTGGATCTTCCCATCGACATTTGTCAAGGAGCCCCCCTTTTCCGCAATCAAAGCGGTCGGGAACACGATATCGAAAAGGGAATTCAAGTCATTCGCATGAGAACTGAAAAGAACCTTGGTCTCAATCTTTTCCAGAGCTTTCTTGAGATCAGATACGGTGAACTTCTCTGCAAGGAAGGGGCCAAAGGCAAGCAGCATATCCGTCTTGTCCTCTAAAGCTCCCGGCTTCACGGGTTGGATATCAAATCCGATTTCCCGGGCCCCTTTTTTGTTTGGAGTCCGTTCAGCGGTCAGCAGAAAATCATCTTTCTCCGCTTGGGAATTGTCCGCGAAGAATATCCTGTTCAATTTCTGATCATTTCTGAAGATTTTATGAATCAGGAAGAGTTCCTCGTTGGACAGCCACGTGTTCAGGATTAAAGCTATCTGGGACACCTTCTTTCCTTCCACTATTTTTTTCAGCTGCTGACAGATAAAGGAGGATATATTTTCCCAATTTGGCTCGATATTCCATTCTTTATTGTTTATCACAATCTCGTCCAGACGGTTTTCACCCAAGTACGAGTGCCCATAACGACCCAAGTCACAAATCCAAAAACCGTTGATTTCTTGGTTCTTGCGGGACTGTATCCTGTACACTCTTCTGGGAACTCCGAAGTGGGAAAAACCCGGATGGTACTCGATCGTGATGTTGCACCCGCGGCTGCACAATGGGCAGATCGACTCACCTTTTTTTAAAAACCAGCTTCGCGTCTTAAACCTGAAATCTTCGTCTGTAATAGCCCCCACAGGACAGATCTGAGCAAGATTACCCGAATAGTTGTTATCGACTGGAGTGAGGTCGTATATATTCACTCTTGAGTGAACACCTCTCTCAAAAACGCCCAACTCCTGTGTTTTGGTGATTTCCGCTAAAAAACGGACACACCGCCGGCAGAGGATGCATCTTTCTTCATCATGGATAAGGGATTTTCCGATTTTATCCGTCTTCTCTCTCTTTTCTTTGGATTCCTTAAACTGGCTTTCGAAGAGGCCGTATTCATCGTAATAATCCTGGAGTTTGCAGTCACCGGCCTTGTCGCAAATCGGACAATCCAGAGGATGCTCAGCGAGCAGGAACTCCAACACGCCTTTCCTCGCTTCAACGACTTTTTCACTCTGAGTCAAAACTTTCATCCCCTCCCGGACCTGAGTCGAACACGCCAGCTCAAGCTTGGGCAATCCCTCGATCTCAACCAGACATATACGGCAACTGCCTTCCGGCGGAAAAGCGTCATGATAACACAGATGAGGGATGGATATCCCCGCTGTCTCTGCGGCCTTGAGAACAGTGGTGCCTTCCTCGATATCTATCGGTTTTTCATCTATGGTAATCTTTGCCATCTTCGTTTTTTCTTCCGTCTCTCCCTTATAATCGAGACTCGAGTTCTTTTCTGAATTTTTTGGCTATCGAAAGGATGGGCATGGCTGCAGCATCTCCCAGGGGACAGAGCGTTTTCCCCAGAATGTTCGAGGCCAACCGGATGATTTCGTCGATGTCCTTTTTCCTTCCCTTCCCTTCAGTCATTCTTTTAACGATCTTATGGATCCAGGAGGTTCCGATCCGGCACGGCGTGCACTGGCCGCAGGATTCATGAGAATAGAATTTTGTCACTGTTTTCAAAACATCCAGCATGGATGTCCCGGTGTCAATGACAATGATGGCGGCTGAACCCAGCATGGATTCGGCATTCACCAGGGAATCAAAATCCATCGGGATGTCTATCTCATCCGCCTTGAGCACAGGAGCCGACATTCCTCCGGGAATAACGGCTTTCAGTTTCTTGCCTTTTTTCACGCCACCGGCATGTTTATTGATAATCTCTTTCAGGTTCGTTCCAAGCGGAAGCTCATAAATCCCGGGCTTCTCGACCATCCCGCTGACTCCAAAAATTCTTGTGCCGCCATCCTTGGGCAGGCCTTTTCCGATAAACCATTCGGCTCCGTTCAGGATGATCTGAGGAATATTGGAAATCGTCTCCACGTTATTTATAACTGTGGGACACTGAAAAAGCCCGACTGAAGCCGGGAACGGAGGCTTAAGCCGCGGATTACCTCTTTTCCCTTCGAGGGACTCCAGGAGCGCCGTTTCCTCCCCGCAGATGTAGGCCCCCGCGCCTCGATGGACAAAGACATCCAGGCTAAATCCACTGTTCAGAATGTTTTTTCCTAGAAATCCTTTTTCAGAGGCTTCGGCAATGGCTTCTTCGAGTCTCTGGGCGATGGCTTCGTATTCCCCACGGATATAGATGTAAGCCGAGTGGATTCCGACGCAGTAGGATGTGATGATGATCCCCTCAATAAGCATGTGGGGATTATGACTCATGATATACCGGTCTTTGAACGTCCCCGGCTCTCCTTCATCGGCGTTCACACACAGATATTTTGGTTTGTCCACCTGAGGAACAAATCCCCACTTGACTCCAGCCGGAAAGCCCGCGCCGCCTCGGCCGCGTAAATTGGCCTTCTTCATCTCCTCGAGGATATCTTCAGGCTTCATCTGCAGGGCTTTCTTGACAGCTGTGTACCCCCGCTTTTTCACGTACTCATCTATTTTATAGAGGTTCTCCAATCCGAAGTGCTGGGTCAGGACGTTCTCAGCCATCTCTATTCCAAACCGTCCAAAATCTTGTCGATTTTTTTCTTATCCAGGTTTCCGTGATACTCAAAATTGACCATCATGCAGGGGGCCTGCTCGCACGCACCGAGGCACTCGACCAGAGAGAGTGTGAATTTTTTGTCTTTTGATGTTTCTCCCGGCTGGATGCTCAGTTTTTCTTTGATATAGTCGATCAACTTCTCAGAGCCGAGAAGCGAACAGCTCAGGTTGGAACAGACCTGAATATGGTACTTCCCGACAGGCTCACTGTTCAGCATGGTGTAAAAGGTCACGACTTCTCTCACACGGATGGGCTTAACTCCGAGAATGCCCGCCACCATCTCTTCTGACTCTGGAGAGATAAAACCGAACTCCTGCTGCGCGATATGGAGGACCGGAAGAATGGCCGCCTCCTTCTGAGGATAGCGAGCGACTATCTTATCGATTTCCTTCCGGACTTTTCCAGAAAATTCAGGACTCATCGATCCATCTCTCCACCGATCATATTCACAGATCCGAATGTGGGAATGACGTCAGCCACATAATGCCCCTGAATCATTTCCTCGAGAGCCGCCATCACATGAAAACACGGAGCTCTCACATGCAGTCGGTAGGGTTTATCGGTTCCGTCAGATACGATGTAATATCCCAGCTCGCCATTGCCCCCTTCAACAGCCAAATACACATCACCTTTGGGAGGCCGGATACCGTGTTCGCTCATGAAGAATTTGAAATGACTGATCAGCCCTTCAATAGACGTGTAGGCATCCTCTTTGGGAGGGACAATAACTTTTGGAGTCTTGGTGAGAATATCCTGATACTTGTCTTTTTCCGAACCTTCCAGAGTTGGGGACAGCTTAATCTTTCTGTCCACCTTCCGTTCTCTCGATGCTCTTATCGCATCAACAGGTTCTATGCCATTGGCCACAGTTGGAGCCCCGGACTTCGGTATTTTCTCCATGGCCTGTTCAATGATCCGCAAACTCTGCTCCATCTCTTTCATCCGGACCATGTAGCGGTCAAAATTGTCTCCTCTTTCCCCGAGAGGGACCTCGAAATCCAACTGGTCATAGACCAAGTACGGAAATGTCTTCCGGATGTCAAAGTACACTCCCGTCGATCGCAGACACGGACCGGTCCAGCCGTAGTTGATCGCTGTTTCCGGCGCAACGACCGCGATGTCCCTGGTCCTATTCAGAAATATCTTATTTTTGTCCAAAAGTCCGTGAACATCCTTCAAGACTTTTCCCGTTTCGATGATCGCCTTTTTCAGAACCTCTTCATAATTCGGATGGAGGTCAGCCCTGACTCCGCCGATGCGGATATAAGAGGTGGTCATTCGGGCGCCTGTTGTCTGTTCGATGACATCCCAGATGAACTCTCGAGCCTTCATTTTGTACAGGAGAATCGTGAACGCACCGCTTTCCATCGCCATGGCTGCGATGCAGGTGAGATGGTCGGAGATTCTGGAGAGCTCGCTCATGATGACCCGGATGTACTGTGCCTTTTCCGGAACCTCTATATCCAACATCTTTTCCAAGGCCATCACATATCCGAGGTTGTTGATCAGAGGAGATACGTAATTCATCCTGTCTGTGTAAGGCAGCAGATTGAAGTAGGTCTTGTTCTCGCATATCTTCTCGAATCCCCGATGCAAGTACCCCACTTCCACTTCTGAATTGATGATCCTTTCGCCGTCCAGCTCAACCATGATCCGGATGGTTCCGTGCATTGCGGGGTGGGAAGGCCCCATGTTGATCATGAGGCTGTCTTTTTTGGCCTCTTTCTGGATTCTCGTTGGCATTTTATTTTCTCAATTTGATTCTCGGCTGAGATTTCCGGAGAGGGTAATCTTTGCGCAGAGGAAAACCCTCGAATCCATCATACATGAAGAGTCTCCTCAGGTCCGGATGGCCATGGAAACGCACCCCGAACATGTCATACACTTCTCGTTCCAGCCAGTTGGCATTTTTCCAGAGTGAGCTCAGAGATTCGATAGAGAGATTTGACTCTGAAAGAGGAACTTTTATCCGGAGACGGTGTTTCGCAGTGAGGGACAGCAGATGATAGACCATCTCAAACCGCGGCTCCCGGCCCAGATAATCCACGCAGGTGATGTCGAGCAGCATCGTGTATTCATACGGCTTCTGTTTGAGGAATTGAACAAGCTCGGCAAGAAAATCTCTGTCTATAGCCACCGTGTCATCCCCGAACTCGGACACGGTCTCTTTAATTCTATCGGCGAATTTTTTTTTGAGATCGGCTATGACTTTTTTTTCTTCCATTTCCAATCTTGTTCTTGGTTCTGAATTTTTTCCATGAGTTTCATTAAGGCATCCAAAACAGTCTCTGGCCGGGGCGGGCAGCCTGGAACATAAACGTCGACCGGAATAATCTTATCGATTCCTTGGACCACGGCATAATTGTCGTAAATACCGCCGCTTACCGTGCATGTGCCGAAGGCGATCACGAATTTTGGCTCGGTCATCTGATCATAGACTGTGCGCAGGACCGGCGCCAGCTTATGAGAGATCGTTCCCACCACGAGCATCATATCCGATTGACGCGGTGAAAAACGAGTCCAGCCGGCTCCGAAACGATCCAAGTCAAAATGAGCACAGGCCGCCGACATGTATTCCATTCCACAGCACGCTGTCACGTAAGGATAATGGAAAAGAGAAAATTTCCGGGCCCACCCGAGGATGTGATTGAATTTTGTTGTTATGAAGCTTCCTTCCATGATTTTATGACTTTACAATAAGTTATTCGTATCCGTGTTTTCTAATCCCACTGGAGCGCGCCTTTTTTCCAAGCATAAACAAAACCCAACACGATAACGACCATATACGCAAACATGACGATCAAGGCGGTTGTCCCCATTTCTTTAAATATCAGTGCCCAAGGGAAAAAGAAGACCACTTCGATGTCAAAAAGGAGAAAAAGAAAAGCGACAAGGTAAAATTTGATTGGAATAGGATTGATTCCTTCCTGGAGGTAAGGGCTTCCGCATTCAAAGGGACTTTCCTTTGCGGGATTGGTCTTTGTCGGACCCAGGAACTTATTCATCATGATCAAAACAAGACCCAGGAAACCGAAAACGAGAAAAACAAGGAAAAGTTCTATCATGAGTCTCCGTAAAATAAAGGCATAAATTTTATACAAATAAATTTAAATTTGCAAACTTTTTGAAAAAAATTTTTTTTTAGAGCTCAAGATTCAATTTCAGACATTCAAAACAGGACTTATTCTCCTTGTAAGGCTCGACCATTCCCATGAATGAGATATCTGTGTTGAAGCCTGAATCCCTAAACATTCAGCATGTGGATGGCTTCATTCTTGACTTTCAAGGCGGCTTCCATCACGGATTCGGATAAAGTGGGGTGAATATGAATCGAAGACGAGATGTCTTGAACCGTCAATCCCTTGTTCATGGCCAGAGTGATCTCAGGAATTATTTCACTCGCGTTCGGAGCGAGAATGTGAGCCCCAATTATTTTATCATTCAGATCCGCTATGACTTTGACCATTCCCTCCTGTCTCCCCAGCGTAAGAGCGCGTCCGCAGGCCTGGAGTGAGAATGATCCTGTCTGGATTTTTATTCCCTTCCTTGACGCCTCCTCCTCGGTCAAACCCACGGATGCGAACTCTGGTTCCGTATAAACGGCCATAGGTAATGCCTCATAGCGCATCTCTTTTTTTGCTCCTGAGGCATTCTCCGCAGCCAGCCAGCCTTCATGCGACGCTTTATGCGCGAGAAGATTTCCGCCGATCAAATCTCCGATAGCATACACTCCAGGAAGAGACGTTTCGAGTCGCGAGTTCACGCGGACAAAACCCTTTTCATCGAGGGTGATCTCTGTTTCTGCCAAATCCTCGGAATTGGGATTTCGGCCGACCGCCAAAAGTATCTTTTCCGCCTCGATCTCAAAAGGAGACCGGGTTTCTAAGCTTGTTCCTTTAAGGACGACTTTTCCCTTTTTAAGCTGACTGGATTCTAACTTGAACTGCGTGTGAATCTCGAGCCCCTGCGCTTTAAGTATTCGTTCCAAGCGCTTCACCGATTCTTTATCACTTCCCGGAAGTATGGTGGGCAGAATTTCCAGGATCAAGACTTGCGTCCCTAACCTTTGAAAGATCGTTCCCATCTCCAATCCGATGGCTCCCGCACCGATGACCACCATTTTGCGGGGCACGACCTCGAGTTCGAGTGCCTCCCGGGATGTCATGATTTCTTTTCCGTTGGGCCGGAGAAACGGAAGTTCTGCCGGCCTGCTCCCCGTAGCCAAAATGATCTTTTCGGCATCAATCACTTTTTCTGCTTTCGCTTCCACCTGGACTGAAACCTTTCCTGCTTCTTTTATGGAGGCCTGACCGCTGATGATTTCCACCCCATTTTTCCGGATAAGGAATTCCAGACCCTTGACCAGTCTCTCCACGACCCGTCCTCTCTCCTGCTGCACTTTTGTCCAGTCGAGCTTGATTTCTGACGGAAGGCCGTCAAAGTTCCTGTTTTCTTTAAGTTCTTTAGAGACCTTTGTCTGGTGCAGGAGATATTTTGCGGGAATGCATCCATAATTCATGCACGTTCCCCCGATTTTATGCTTCTCGATAAGAAGGACCTTCTTCCTCATTTGAGCGCCTCGAATAGCTGCCACGTAGCCGCCCGGGCCTCCTCCGATTATGACTAAATCCCATTTCGTATCCATTTTCTCTCCCCTGCAGACTCAGATTATGAAGGGGTCTTATTCTGATCTGAATACCGCTCTTGATCCCTTCACGGTCTGAAGATTCATAATCTGCCGCATAACACGAAACATAAATGATGGGACAATTATACTCATCTCCTGCGTCATTTTGAACATAATTTATAAAACTTTCTCAGCTCGCTTGCAGACTGGCGGGTGCAATTCAAGGAAATGGCGTGAAAAATCTGAAGAGAGGGATGTTATTTCCGTTTATTTTAGCATTCATCCACTCTCACAAAATGGAAGACCTTTAAATCGGATGAATGACAATGACCTGACCTCTTACATTTTTCTTGTCAACCACAAAACATTGTGTTAGCATGTGCCCTGCTCCAAATTTGAGTACGGATGAATCCCAAATTTGGAAATCACGAGTGCCTCCCTGTAGATGCAAGTGTGACCGGAAACAGAGAACCTTGAAGCAGGGTGACCTGAATAATAATCGGACAAGGCCCTTATTCGGCATGCGGTTGAAAAGACTCGCCACACTTCTTATCGTTTCATTATCTCTCTTTGCACTGAAGTCGTATTCTCAATCGAATTCTTATGCGGACAAAGAATGCCTCTTATGCCATGGCCAGCCTGAAATTTCCCAGATCACGAGTGGCGGAAAGGTGCGTTCACTCTTTGTCGATCCGGAGAAATGGAATCAGGATATCCACCACAGAGGCCATTTGCTCTGCGTGGACTGCCACACTCAAGCTAATCCTTACCTTCATTTCAGAGAGGGATCGATCAAGGTGGATTGTGCGAGATGCCACCCGGAGGAAGCCGAAGAATACCTGAAAAATGTCCACCTGACATTTTCCTCTCCTTCTCCAGGAAAGGAGCTACCTCTTTGCTTTCACTGTCACACCAAACATCACGTCCTTCCTCATGATGATCCCGCCTCCTCAGTGCACGAAAAAAACATCGGCGAAACCTGCTCCAACTGCCATGCCGAAGTTATGGTCCAGAGAATTTTTGGAGGAGGTTCCCTGGGGAAAATATCCGGTCACCGCAAAGGAGACATTTCTGAAAGATTCGATATGAGGATCTGCATCAGCTGTCATTATCAGGATTCTGCTCATGGAACCAAACGCGTGTACAAAGCTTTCTGTTCCCGCTGTCATGATGTGCGCACGATGGCCAATTTCGTCATGGGCCCGACACATCTGAGTTCGATCAGGTCATCTCCTCTCAACGATTGGGCCAGCGCTCTCGTACTGACAATTGTTCTGGGTGTGTGCGCCTATCTTGGTTACAGATCCCGGAAAAGCGTTGCGAACAGAATAAAATCCTGGCTCGAGGACATGAGGATCGAAGACAAAACTCCAGAAAAAGATACAGGAGCAGTTAAAAAGGAAGGACCAGAGCCTCAAACTCTGCCCGAAAAGGATTCAGAAACCAAGAAAGAAGAAATAAAACACGAGCAGGAAGCGCCCGAAGAAAAAAAAGAAGAAGCGGAAAAGGAAGATCCACGCTTGAAAGAAGCAACTCCCAAAGAGGAAGAAACAAAAGTTACTGATAAAGTTCAAGAAGAAGAACAGGGGAAAGAACAGGTTGATGAAAAAAAAGACAGCTCTGTTTCCGAACACACACCAAAGGAAGATGATCAGACACCTCACCCGGAGAAAGAGGATCAAACCCATAAACAGACAGAAGAACCAGAAAATAATGCGAATGAAGGGGAAAGAGAAACAGAATGAAGGCCCATAATAAAAGATTGGGTGTATTGTTCGATCTCAGGAAATGCATCGGATGCAACACCTGCGCCATGGCCTGCAAAAGCGAAAACGATGTTCCGCTTGGAGTCTGGAGGAATTGGGTCAAACGAGTGGAAAAAGGACGTTATCCTCATTCTAGAGAATTTTTCCTGCCCATCCTCTGCAACAACTGCGAAGATCCGATCTGTGTGACTGTCTGCCCAGTGAACGCCGGTATCAAGCGTCCGGATGGCATTATCTATATCGACCCGCACAGGTGCATCGGCTGTCGTTACTGCATGGCTTCCTGTCCGTATGGGGTAAGGTATATTCATCCCACTCGAAAAATTGCAGAAAAATGTTACTGGTGCCATCACAGAGTGGATGCCGGCCTCGCACCTGCATGTGTGGAAGCCTGCCCGACTGACGCCATTATGTTCGGGGACTTGAACGACCCGGAGAGCGATATCTCAAGAGCTGTGGCGGGAAATGCTGTGCAGGTCATCAAACCGGAAAGCGGAACAGATCCGCAAGCATTTTATATTGGCCTGGATATTGATTCAGTCGAGGCTAAACTGACAGAAGACGAATAAAAAATGGAGACTCAAGTCCTCTACAACATCTTCCACCAGGAAGCGTTTGGCTTCAATATCGCCATGTACTTCTATCTCACGGGGCTGAGTGCAGGATCTTTCATCCTCTCTACTCTGGCCTACGGTTTCGGCATGAACCAGTACAAAGCCATAGGCCGGGTCGGAGTGGTGCTGGCCACCCTCCTTTTGATTATCGCTCCGTTCTTCCTTCTGATCCACATCGGGATGCCCCATCGCGCCTGGCACCTGTTTGTGTATCTCAACATGTCATCTCCGATCACCTGGGGCTCCTTCCTTCTTGTCCTGTATCCGATAAACTGCATCATCTATGGTTACTTCATGTTCAAAGAAAACGTCAAGCTGACACGAATCTTTGGGTTCATCGGAATTCCTCTGGCCATATCCGTTCATGGGTACACGGGCTTCATCCTGGCCTTTGGGAAAGCGAGAGCTTTGTGGAACACCGCTCTGATGCCCATTCTCTTTCTGGCCTCAGCCATTGTCTCTGGGATCGCACTCATGATTCTCGTCGTCGCCGTGAAGGACCGTTTCTTTTCAAAAACAAAAAAAATTGACCTGGAACTGATAATGAATCTTGGGAAATTGTTGGCCTGGATGATCGTATTTGACCTGTTCCTTGTGGGCAGTGAACTTCTTGTCCTTGTGATTTCTCATTCAGACGCTCAGGCATCTGCGGAATTAATTCTTGAAGGAAAATTCAGCACGCAATTTTTAATTATCGAGAACCTGCTCGGAAAGATCGTTCCTTTTATGCTCCTGATTATTCCGAAGTTTCGGAAGCTGACAACAGTGGTCATCGCTTCCATTCTTGTGGTGGTGGGGATCTTTTTCATGCGTTATGTTGTGGTTGCCGCAGGAGAATTTATCCCATTGCTGTAAAAGGTATGACTGGATGAAAATACAAAGAATCTCCAGACGAAGATTCATGAAAACTGGATTGACCTGGATCGCGGGAACCGCGGCGAGCCTCGGATCAAGCGGTATGACGACCACAGATAAAAAAATTAATGCCGTTTCCAGGACATCGCTCAAAGCTCTCCATGCCATCCCCACGACATGCCAACAGTGCCCGGCGGGATGTGGGATAATCGCCTATCTCGATGGAGAAAGATTGGTCCAAATTCTTGGGAATCCGGACCATCCCAACAACCGCGGTGGAATTTGTGCCAAAGGGATTGCGGGGATCAATCTGGTGAATGATCCCGAACGCCTTCTGTATCCTCTCAAGAGAGCGGGAGCGCGCGGAAGCGGCCTCTGGACACGAATAACATGGGACGAAGTCTATTCCATGCTCAGCCTCCGCATCCGAAAGATGCTGGAGGAAGAGAGGATCTCTGAATTCGTGATCGACACAGGACAGGACGACTCTCTGTTCGACCGGTTTCTTTCAACTCTCAACACTCCCCGCGTCATCGACAGGAACACATTGAAGAATCTGAACCGCCATGCGGCTTCCCTATCAATGGTTGATGTTCCGACTTTGACTGAAGATATCGCAAAGAGTCGCACGGTATTTAATTTTGGAGCCAATCCGTTTGCCAACCATGACTCTTTTATCGGTTTTGCCCGAAGACTGATCCTTGCCCGAATCGAGAAAGGCGCAAAGCTTGTAACATTCGACGTGAGGATGTCCGAAACAGCCGCAAAAAGCGATGCCTGGTTTCCCCTCAAGGCTGGAACGGACGGTATCGTCGCTCTGGCCATGGCGAGAGTGATCATTAACAAAGGATTGGCAGACTCGGATTTTATAGATACAAGGACAGACTTCACTCTCATGGACCTCAAGCGCCTTCTCGCTCCCTATTCCCTTGAATCGGCCGAAAGAGAAAGCGGAGTCAAAGGTTCGGATATCGTGCAGTTGGCTGTGGAGTTCGCGACGCGTAAACCATCTGTGGCAATTTATGGAGGGGGTCTCACAGACCATGAGAACGGTACTCAGAATGCACGATGTGTCTCTCTCTTGAACTGGCTTGTGGGAAACCTTCAAGAAGAAGGAGGCCTTTTCTTGCCTCGCCGTTTTGTCGCTCAAAACACAATCCAAGAACAGCCGACTCACATCCCGCCGAACTTGGGAAAAACGATCAGTGGAATCGCGGAACTCGAGGAAGCCAACATCCCGATCGACTTGTACTTTGCCTATCTGGCAAATCCCGCTTACTCTGAACCGGACTGTCAATCGACCAGTCGCTTCCTTGGAAATGAAAATACCGTTCCCTTCCTGGTGGTCATGGATACTCATATGACTGAGACTGCCAATCTGGCAGATTTAATCCTCCCCGCTGCCACGTTTCTCGAGGCTTGGGGTTTAAGCAGTGCGCCTCCCCTGGATGGACAATTTATCCTGAATCTCCAACAGCCGGTGGTCTCTCTGGTGAGCGCAGCCAAGGCACTGCGGTCCCCCGCGTTTGATGCGGGAAAGCTGCTCGAACCGTCCTTTCAACCCATGGGTGAATCCGTTGAAATCGGGAACATGTCCCTGGAGCTCGCTCGCCGGATCGGTGGACGCCCATCCCAAAAACTTCCTTTCAAGAACACATCTGACTATGTCAGCCAGCAAGTGTCTTCCCTCTTAGAGTCGAGAACCCCGGAAGGGCTGGAAAGCCTGAGAAATAAAGGATTCTGGATAGAACCCACATCCGAGAGAAAGGATGACTCAAAAACTCTCCTCGTCAGGATACGTTCAACTTTTCGAGGGGAGAAGATTTCTCCACCTCTCGATTACCGACCGATCAAATCGCACACACATACAGAGAAGAACGAGTTCGTCCTGACCACGTTCACATCTAATCTCGAGGGAAACGGGACAGCCAACAGCAAGTGGGCCCGGGAGATACTCCATGAAAATCGCCTGTGGATCAACGCAAAAGTCGCCAATCAGTTGGGGATCAAGAATAATGAACGAGTGCGCGTGACTTCACCCGTGGGCTCTTTGAGAATAAAGGTTCTCACCACCAACCGGATCCATCCGGATTCCGTCGCTCTTGCTGAAGGTCTGGGCCATACTGCAGTGGGAAGCGTGGCCAGAGGCCAACGATTCAAAAGCAAAGATAGAGACACCTCTCTGATCTGGTGGAGTTCAAAAGAAAACGGCGTGAATCCGATGGAGATAATCCTATCAAAACAGGATCCTGTTGGCGGAGGTCTGGGCTTAAAAGATACAGTGGTTCAGATCGAGAAGTTACCCGGAGGTCAAGGAGAATGATAAAAAAATACACTCCGATTGCCGCGGCCTTTCTCTTCCTCTGTATGACCGCATCTGTCTTTCCATCAACCAACGGCACTGGAATACAAAGACTGACCTATTCTGGAAATAACAAGGCTGGATTCCCCTGTTTGAGTGATGACGGACGATGGATGTTGTATGTACTCGAGATCAAGGAGGCCGACATACCCACCAAAGCCGTGATGCTCATGAATCTTGACACCGGCCAGCAGCAAGAGCTCTTCCGAAGCGGAACCAAAATGGCCCCTGCCCCTTACGAAAACATCCCGCTTTTAGTCGGCTCCAAACCGCCCTTGATTAGCGGAAACGGACAAGTGGCAGTCTTCCCGCTGACTCTGGGGGAGCCTGAAAATATGACCGACCACTACCTGGGAATCATCAACACAGATAGTAATGATCTGAGGATCTTTTCTTTTCCCATAGAGTCATTAAACCAAAAGAACATCAAATCGCTGGAGTTTAAAAGCCAGGATTGGGAGCGGATCTCAAACTATGCGATAGACAGAGAAGGGCAGCGAATCGCTTGTCTTCTTAAGGGCCATCTGGGCCCGAGAAGATACGGAAGCGCGAGTGGAATCATACTCTTGGACGCCAAAGACGGAAAACAGCAAACCATCCTCAGCCCGGATTTCAACGGCACAGAATGGGAATGGTCTTCCTTTCCTCGACGTCCGCTCCTGGGAGGCGGATGGGTTTTCTGCCTGAGCGGGAATGGAGAAAAACTCATATTCGGGGCTCAATCATCAGATGCAAAAACCGACTTCGACCTCTACTCTGTGGGCTGGGGTGGAAAAGGAATGAAGAGGATAACCGACTTCCACGACCGCTGGTTCAGCTTGGCAGACATCAGTCACGACGGGAAAATACTGGTCTTCTCTTACAGCGGGAAAAAAATTGACGGCATGGGAACATACGTGATGAACACTGACGGATCTGGATTGAAGCATCTTAAATCCGAAGTCGCTCCCAGGATTGAGTTTTTCGACCTATCCGGAAATGGGCGCATTCTTCTGTATAAACACATCTATACGGGAATGATGCTAGACCTCCAAACTGGAAGAGAAAAGGTGGCTTTTGACCAGGACACTCCGGGATACATCAAAGGGCTTATCCCTATGGATTTTCCGCAGATCCCGGCTTTTTGGGGAGCCCGGATCATGAGCTTCACCGGAGACAGAGCTCTTCTCGTCGGCCCACCTTTAGGCAAAGAGATGCCTGAAATTTATTTACTGCAGATTGAAGTGAATCATTAAGATGAGTTCTCGGAGATTCAGGACAAGATTCCGAATATTATTCGCTCTCGTTCTGCTTCTTCTGCTGATTGGAGCCGGATCGATCACGGCCTACTTGGTGCGGTACTCCGCCACCAGTGAACGTGTCTGTCAACAGTGTCATCCCGAACTTTTTGACTTGTGGAAGAAATCTAACGGGCATCCTGCAGACCAGACCAGATGCTATCAATGTCATTCCGATGAGCCCTCACTATCTCCTGAAGGATGGGATGTGTTCCGGCACTACCGCGATACTCTTGCCCCTCCGGAATATCTGGCTGACGATGACCTCACCTCTCAAAGATGCCTGGAATGTCATGAAATTATTCTTGAGCTCGGTTACGCAGTTAAAAAAAGAGTGATCCGTTTCAATCACCGATATCACCGTGAAGAAGGCCTGGAATGTGTGGATTGTCACCGGACTGCAGGGCATGAATACATGACGGGAGGAACAAACCGCCCCACAGTCATGGAATGCATAGAGTGCCACATCCGAGAATTCGAGGGGCCGCCAAAAAACCAGAAGTGTTTGAACTGCCATGAGGTCATGCTGGCCCCAGGAAAGAGTTTTTAAGGAAGCCTTCTGAACTTTCCTGAAAAGTTCAGTCAGGCCTGTTCAGAGACTTGAGAGCAGATGAATGATTATGAATAAGCACGGGCAGGGATAAGAGAGAATGATCAAGGCTTTTGATATCTTCCTCATCCTTTTGGCACTCATTGTTTTCATTTGGGGAATCCGCCGAAGATTCCGCCTATGGCGTGTGGGACAAGAATATGAACCTTCCGGCCCTGCCGGACCCCGGATAAAATCTTTCTTGGTGGAGGGAATTGCTCACAAAAGGATCCTGGAGGATTTTTTCCCTGGGCTCATCCACCTGTTCCTGTTCGTGGGCGTATTGATGCCTCTCACAGTCATCGTGATCACGCAGTTCATGTTCGTTCTGCCTCACCGGATCGCCCGGCCTTTGTCCTTTGTCCTCGATTTGATAGCGCTCGTTGCGATCGCGGGTGTGGGACTGGCCATGATCAGGCGCTATGTGTCCCGCCCTCCACGCCTGGATAACCGCCTGGATGATTTAGGTGCACTTGTTTTGATCTTGCTCATTCTTCTGACCGGAATCTTCCTGGAAGGCCTGAGGCTTTCCGTAATCGGAAAGGACGCGCATGCATGGGCGCCGGCAGGTCAGGCCCTTGCCGCCCTGCTCGACCTTGTCGGCCTGAGCACAAGTGCCAAGGGCCTCATGGCCATGATCGTCTTCAGGATTCACTTTATCCTCGTCCTGGTTTTCATCGCCATTCTCCCCTTCTCTAAACTTTTCCATATCGTCAGTTCCCCGATGAACATGCTCCTTCGCTCCCTGGACCCGAAGGGCTCCCTGAACCTGTTAGACCTGGAGGATGAGGAGGCAGAGAGCTTCGGCGTGTCCAAGATTGAGGAGTTCAACTGGAAGCAACTGATGGACCTTGATGCCTGCACACGGTGCGGACGATGTCAGGACCACTGTCCGGCCCATCTGACAGAAAAGCCTCTCTCTCCCAAAAAAGTCATCAATGACTTAAAAGACCACATGTCTTCGAGAGCACCTCATCTCATCAAAGCCCGCGCCAGAGGAAACGATCTGGAAGACGCTCCTCCTCTTGTGGGGAGCGTGATCCAGGAAGACGAGCTCTGGACATGCACAACCTGCCGCTCCTGTATGGAGCACTGCCCCGTCTACATCGAACATGTGGATAAGATTGTGGACATGCGGCGGTATCAGGTACTGATGGAGAGCCGGTTTCCCGAAGAGCTGACCGCTGCCTTTAAAGGTTTGGAAAACAACTCGAATCCCTGGGGTATGGGGCGTGACAACCGAGCCGACTGGATGAAGGAGTTGGATGTCCCTATTCTTTCAGATATTCCCGGAGAAAAAATCGATTTCTTGTTTTTCGTGGGGTGCATCCGGTCCTACGATGACCGCAACAGGAAAGTGACAGAGTCGATGACGCGAATTCTCCACCATCTTGGCGTCAAGTTTGCTATTCTGGGGATGGAAGAAGGATGCTGCGGAGATCCGGCCAGGCGCGTGGGCAACGAATACCTGTACCAGATCCTTGCCCAGACCAATATCGAAACGTTGCAGCGTTATAAGGTCAATCGCATCCTGACCACTTGCCCCCATTGCTACAATACACTCAAGGTCGAATACCCGCAGCTCGGTTTCGGTTGTGATGTGATGCACCATGCGACTTTTCTGAAGGAATCCTTTCGGAGCGGACGCCTCAAATTCGATCATCCTCTGGAGAAAAGACTGACTTATCATGATCCCTGTTACCTCGGACGGTACAGCGGTATCTACGAGCCTCCAAGAGAAATCTTAGAGTCCATTCCCACTCTGGACATCCGGGAAATGGAACATGCCCGGGTCGACTCCCTGTGCTGTGGAGCCGGGGGAGGCTGGATGTGGATGGATGAGAAAATCGGAAAAAGAATCAACCTCCTCCGTCTGGAAGAGGCCTTGACCACAAATCCAGAGTGGATCGCCACGGCCTGCCCCTTCTGTGTCACCATGTTTGATGATGCGATAAAGGACAAGGAGATGGAAGAAAGTCTGAAAATTTGGGATATTGCGGAGATCGTAGAGCAGGCTCTCTTTGGCGAAAAAAAGAAGATATCCGTCCCCTCCGGACCGTCAACCTGACCGAACTGAATCGACAGAATTCTTTTCCCAGAAACAGAATTTTTTCTCTTTATTCAGTCCTGCGTTATGCAGAGGAGTTGAAAAATTGCGACGGATTAATCAAGATTCTTGATTTTCCCTTTTACCGGATAACGGCCAAACCGGAAGTCTTATGTCTGTATTCGTTTAACCTTCGAGAAGTTCGCGAAAAGCGGATATCGCTCTCTCCACATCTTCATCATCGATATCCTTGTGAACCACGAAACGGATCCCTCCTGTTGTTGCCAGAGCCAACACCTTCCGGTCTTTCATTTCTTCCAAAAATTCAGGCACAGAGACCTTGGGATGTTCGAGATTGAATATGATGATATTTGTTTGGATTGTCTCCGGGTCGAGTGAGATTCCCGGAAGTTCAGCAATGGATTCAGCCAATTTTTTGGCTCTCTCATGGTCCTCTTTGAGCCTGTCTGTCATCTCTGTCAGCGCGACGATTCCCGGAGCTGCGAGAACTCCCACCTGTCTCAAGCCTCCGCCAAGTGCTTTCCTCACCCGGCGGGCATATTCTATAAATTTCTGAGGTCCGACGATCAAAGAGCCGACGGGAGCAGAGAGTCCCTTGGAGAGGCAAAACATCAATGAGTCGCCGATCTCCGCATACTCCTTGACCGGTATTCCAGTCGCTGCGCTCGCATTGAATACACGGGCTCCGTCAAAGTGAATCTTGACATCATGCCGGTCAGCGATCTTCCGGATGGCTCTTAAGTTTTCCATGGGCACAACAGCCCCGCTCCAGTTGTTGTGCGTGTTTTCAACACAGATCAGGGATGTCCGAGGGATATGGACAGAAGGCTTCCGTATATTACTTTCTATTTCTTCGGGATCCATGGTTCCGCGGTCGGACTGGAGAGGTCGCGGCGTGATTCTCGATATAAATGTCATATGAGTAGATTCCATGTTGTAGATGTGCGATCGCCCTTCAATTATCACCTCCTCCAGTTCTCTCGTCCAGACTTTTACAGATATAGAATTCCCCATGGTCCCTGAAGGGACGTACAAAGCCGCTTCTTTGCCCATTATATCCGCAGCCAGAGCCTCCAGCTTTTGAACGGTGGGATCATCCCCCAGCACATCGTCTCCCACGACGGCCTCAGCCATGGCCTTCCTCATGTTTTCAGTGGGCCGGGTCACGGTGTCGCTCCTAAAATCGGAAAATTCATGCATGGCGTGTTCTCCTTTTACCGAGGGCTCATTATAGAAAATAAACATTCCCGCAGCAAATCTTTTTTGAGGCGGAGGGTCCAAAGTTTTAAAAAAGCTACAGAACTTTAAGATTCGGTTCCCCACTCGGATCACACAGTATCGATTTTGACAAGGCCTCACTTCACAAAATGAAGACTCTGGCCCCTGAGCGTGCGGAAACTTTTTCACCGTTTACTTGGTTATAAATCTATGGTATAGATAATTCTTATTTTAAATTTGCATTCGAATCATGATATCGACCAAAACTTACCACTTCCTTCTCTATTCCCTCATCTTTCTCATCATCTTTTTCTCGAGCGCCATTCTCACTTACAGGGCTGTGTTTAAAGGAGAAATGGTCACCATCCCGAATCTCATCGGGAAAACTTTCGATGAAGCCAAAAACGCTCTTGCCAGAAGACGTTTGGGTATTTTGCAACAGGGAGTTCAGTTCGATACCCGTTATGAGCGCGGCCGGATCATCTTTCATGACCCCTCCGAGGGATCCAAAATCAAGATCAACAGTGTCGTGAAAGTCATAATGAGTGCAGGGAAAGAAAAAGTCATGATCCCTCAAGTGAGAGGTGAGAATTTTCAGAATATCGGACCGCTTCTCAGGGATGCAGGGATTGTCCGCGGAAAAATCTCTCATGTCCATAATCCCAAATATGCTGCTGGAAGAATCATGGGCCAGTATCCTCCTCCTCAGACGGAGGTCGGAAGAGGAACGCCTGTGAGCCTTTTAGTCAGTGAAGGAGAATGGGAAGAAAAGTACCTCATGCCTGACTTGATCGGAAAAAAATCCGAAGACGTCATTCCCTGGCTTGAGGAATTGAATTTCAAGGTCGAAGACGTCCGCAACACATATTATCCTGGACTCAGCTCCGGAATCATCATCAAACAGCATCCTCGACATGGCTATATGATCCAGAAAAACTACCCGATTACCTTAGAGGTCAGCAAATAATGATTCAAATTGCCCCGTCCATTCTTTCGGCGGATTTTTCAATGATCTCAGATGCAGTGAAGATTGCCGAAGATTCCGGTGCGGATGTGATCCACGTAGATGTGATGGATGGGCACTTCGTCCCCAACCTCACGTTTGGACCTCAGCTGGTCGCCTCGCTCAGGGAAAAAACCTCGTTACCCCTTGATGTTCACTTGATGGTTGACAATCCCCGCATGTTCATCCCGCTCTTTGCAAAAGCCGGGGCCGATTGGATCTCTATTCATGCCGAAGCTTCTGTTCATCTCCACAAAGACATCACTCTGATCAAAGAACACGATAAAAAAGCGGGGCTGGCATTGAATCCCGCCACTCCCCTCTCTCTGATGAATGAAATTCTCGAAGCACTTGATTTTGTTCTTCTGATGACTGTAAATCCGGGTTGGGGAGGCCAGGAATTCATCCCATCCTGCCACTCCAAGATTTCTCAACTCAGAGACTGGATACGCGAGCAAAAGCGTGAAATCCCTATTCAGATCGACGGAGGAGTTTCTCTGACCAACATGGAAGAGCTCATCAAGGATGGCGCTGATATTTTGGTCGCTGGCTCTGCAGTTTTTGGCGAAAAAAATCCGGGGGAAGCCATCACAAAAATGAAGAAGCTCGCAGAAGAAACCGGAGTGCCATGAACTGCCTCGTTACCGGAGCCGCAGGATTCATCGGTTCTCACCTGTGCCAGAAGCTGCTCAGAAACGGACATGATGTCGTGGGCATTGATTCGTTCACCGATTATTACCCCAGGTGGATGAAGGAAAAAAATTTCGAACCTCTGAAAAAAGAAAAGAAATTTAAATTCCTAGAAAAGGACCTGAATGAACTGGAGTTGAAGAATACGTTGGCAGGTATAGAGTGTGTTTTCCATCATGCCGCTCAAGCCGGAGTTCGGGCGAGCTGGGGGGAAAATTTTTCTGTGTATTCCAGGAACAATATCGAAGCCACGCAAAAATTACTGGAGGCTTCCCGAGATTCACGCATAAAAAAATTCATCTATGCCTCCTCTTCATCTGTTTACGGATCCTGCCCAGAGCTTCCGATGTCAGAAACGAGCCCTCTTTTCCCTTTCTCCCCTTATGGAGTGACCAAACTCGCCGGCGAGCATCTCTGCATGCTCTATCATAAAAATTACGGGATTCCGGCCGTTTCTCTTCGGTTTTTCACCGTGTACGGACCGGGGCAACGTCCGGATATGGCCTTTCACAAATTCTTTAAATCCATTGCTGAAAACAAGGAGATCTCGATCTTTGGTGACGGGAATCAAACCCGTGACTTTACTTATATTGATGACATCATAGACGCTAACCTGGGATCTTTAGAGAAAGGGCGCGCAGGAGAGATCTACAATATTGGAGGCGGAAACCGCAATAAACTGAATGACATCTTCCCCGTCATTGAAGAGATCTGCGGAAAAAAGATCAAGGTGAGGCATCGAAACAAGCAGAAAGGAGATGTTCTCCATACCTTTGCCCAGATTGAGAAAGCCCAGAGAGATCTGGATTATTCGCCCCGGATTCAGCTTCAGGAGGGACTTAAGGAAGAGTGGACTTGGATTCAGCATCTGTATTATCCTTAAAGCTGGAGAGAGAAAATGCGTGGAATACGAAAAAGCTCATGGAATACAATCATATGCGCCTTCCTGATTTCTCTGTTCTGTATTCTGCTGGTTTCAGGATGCCGAGGAAAAAAAGCAGAAATATCTCCGGAACTGGCCAACTCGGCTGAAACCATGTTCAGAGAAGGAGAAAAATACCTGAAAAAAGACCCGGAGAGAGCCCGCCTTTATTTTAGGCAGGTGATCGACTCGTTCCCACAGAGTTTTTATGCCCAACAGTCTAAACTCGCTATCGCGGATTCTTATTTCCGAAAGAGGGATGAGGCCAATATGATTCTGGCCGCGTCTGAATACAGGGAGTTCATTAATCTCTTTCCGTTCAGTCCTTCGGCGCCCTATGCTCAATTCCAAATCGCCATGACGTACTACAAAAAAATCTACAGCCCCGGAAGAGACCAGACAAAAACACAACAGGCCCTCGAAGAGTTCAAGAAGGTGCTGACGAATTACCCGACAAGTGAAGAAGCCAAGGAGGCTCAGGAAAAAATCTTGGACTGCGAAGACAAACTGGCCGAACACGCTTTTCAGATAGGGCTTCATTATTACAAAGTCGGAAGCTACAGGGCCGCCATCATCCGGTTGAGGGAAATCCTGACAGCCTATCCCAATTACTCCGGATTGGAACGAGTGTATTATTATCTTGGAGCGTCTTTTTACAAGGGAAAAAATTACTCTCAGAGTTCTTCCTTTTTCACTAAGTTGATCACTGACTACCCCCAAAGTAAATTCGCGAAAAAAGCCAAGAAGAAACTTGAGGAAATTGAAAAGAAGATCAAAGAAGCCGAAAAAAAGGCCCCTCCAAAAAAGAACGGGGATCGCCAAAGTGCGGGAGCTTTCCATGAAAAAAATTGAAATTTTCCTTTTATCTGCTACATTGGTGATGATTCTCACCTGTTTCCTCTCGGCACAAGAACTGGAACCGCAAGAACAGGAACACAGATTGTTTAACGCGGAGTCCATCAGCCCCGGTTTGGGATTCGAATATTTCTCACGAACCATAGGCTGGGATGATGAGTATACATCCAAGCTCAAATCCTTTTTCTTGACTCTGGATATAGAAACGGAACTCCGGAGGGGACTCTACCTGAGAGCCGTTATCGGCTTTTCCTCTTCTGACTATGAGGGACTCGCTTTCAGAGAGCTTCCTGTATCTGTCCAAGTTCCTGAGGACTATCTCAAAGGGTTCATTCTGGGTGCAGAGGTCAGAAAATTACTCGTCCATTCAGAAAGCTTAAGAGTGGACGCTTTCGGCCAGTTCTATTACAACTACGGCTCTAAGCAAGAATGGGAAATCCCGGACTTGGCAGTGGAGGGGACTGTTGAAGGAAGGCCCAAATGGATGAGAGTTCCCGTAGGGCTGATTTTCACCTATACAGGATATGAAACTTTCTTCCCCTACATCAACCTGAACTTCAACAAACTCTGGGGAAAATTCAACATGGATGAAATCATTCAGGACCTCACAGGCAGAGAAGAGCAGAAGATATCCGGAGAGAGTTCATTCTGCGTGTCACTCGGATTCACCTTCAAGCTCACGGAATCCATCAGCTTCAAATCCGAAGCCAGTTTTATGCCCTATAAGGAGGGAACGGATTTTGGCATACTGGTCAAAGCCATGTATACACTCGATTAATCGCACGGAGGCGATCATGAAGGGAAAAAAATTCGTATGGGGATTTATTCTTGTCTCTTTCTTTCTTTCTGCGTGCCAGACAAGCCAGGATTCGTCTTTCGATCAAAAAGACCTCATACTCGTCAACCAGGTGAACGCCTACAGCTCCGGGGGAGTGCAGTATGTCTCCAGCCAAGTGCTCGTCAAGTTTAAATCATCGGTCACAGAAGAACGGAGAGAGGCGGCAATCGTCTCGTATCGATCCACAACACTGAAAAAGATATCAGCCCTTGACATCTATCATCTCCAGATCCCCGAAGACCTCTCCGTAGAGGAGATGCTCTATCTTCTCGAGCTAAATCCTGATGTGGAGTACGCAGAGCCGAACTATATCAGGCGACTTGCTCAAGTGACTCCGAATGATGAGTATTTCAATCGTCAGTATGCCCTCTACAATCCTGGTGGGCAATTCGGGCCTCCGAGCAGCCCTCAAGACGGAACAGCGAATGCAGATATCAAGGCCAGGGAAGGCTGGGTTGAGACACGGGGGGATGAGACCGTAATCATTGCCGTTCTCGACACTGGGGCGGACTTTGACCATCCTGACCTTGATGACAAGCTTCTTTCGAACGGATACGATTTTATCAACGATGATCCTGACCCGATTGATGACCACGGGCATGGAACGCTCGTCGCCGGAGTTGCGGCCGCGGAGACCAATAACGGAGAAGGCATCGCCGGAGTCGCATGGAACTGCAGAATTTTACCTATCAAAATCTTGGACAATACCGGCGTGACCGATGTGTCCACAGAAATTGACGGGATCAACTGGGCCCTTCTCAATGGTGCTGACGTCATCAACCTCAGCCTGGGTGGAGTCGGGGCAGCCCAATCTGAACAAGACGCGATACGCACCGCTTACAATAACGGCATTGTCGTGGTGGCCGCCGCCGGAAACGACGGAGTCGCGACGTACTTCCCTGCGGCTTACCCTGAATGCATGGCTGTGGCTGCGACGAATTCAAGCGACGAAAGAGTCACTTTTGCAAATACCGCCACTGATCCACTGCCCTGGGAATCCAATTTTGGGCCTGAAATCGATGTCGCCGCCCCTGGGGATTGGGTACTGAGTCTCTATCCCACTTCTCTCACAACTCCACCATTCCTTCCTTACAGCTGGGCATCGGGAACTTCATTCTCCACTCCTCATGTGGCTGGCCTAGCAGCTCTCATCAGGAGTATAAAACCCGAACTTTCTGCCGAAGATATCATGAATATCATCCGCTACACCGCGGATGATGTGAATTCCGCAACTCTTGAAGGAAGAGATAATAATCTTGGATACGGCCGGATCAACATGGAACGGGCTCTGGTGCCGATCATTCTTTCTGCGTTGAACCCACACAAATGATAAGATCTCTCCATATAAAAAATCTCGCCACGATTGAAGAGGTTGAACTCCCTCTGCAGGACGGATTCACTATCCTCACGGGAGAGACGGGAGCCGGAAAATCCATCATCATAGACGGAATCAGACTCGTCCTCGGAGAGAAAAGCTCTCCAGATAAGATCCGCACGGGGAAAAAGGAGACATCCGTTGAAGTCATTTTCCCTTTGCATCACGCCATTGAGGACTATAAAGAATTTTTTGCCGAACAAGAAGAAGAAATGTTCGTGCAAAGAAAGGTCCGCGCCAAGGGAGCGGGAAAGGCCTACGTTAACGGCGTTCTTGTTCCCAGCCGAAAGCTCAAGGAAATGGGAGTCAAGCTTGTCGACATTTACGGTCAGAACGACCATGTCTTCCTCCTCAACCTCGAATATCAGCTCAATTATCTCGATAATTTTTCCGGGGCCTCTGCGCTGAAAAAAGATGTTTCCCGTCTGGCTCGAGAACTGAGAAAAATCCTCAAAGAAAAAACAGCCCTCGAAGAGAAACAAAAAGAAAGAGAACAGCGTCTCGATTTCCTGCAATTCCAGATCAAAGAGATTGAAAGTGCCCAGCTCAAAACCGGAGAGGAGGAAGAACTCCGAAACATGCGGAATATCCTTAAAAATGCAGAAAAGATCGGCTCGCTTGTGGAAAGCGCTCTCAACATCTCCTACAGCCAGGAAGATTCCATATCTTCGCTCCTCGCGCAGCTCCAGAATACTGTCCACCACCTCGTGGACTTCGATAAAACATTCAAAGAGGCAGAGGACGCCATCAATCAGTTTTCGATCACCATCCAAGAGTTTTCCGATTTCCTTCTCAAGTTCCAACAGAAGCAGGAGGCCGCCCCAGAAAGATTAGAAGAACTTGAAGAACGATTGAGCCTGATCGAGAAGCTCAAAAGAAAATACGGACGCACTGTCGAAGAGATCCTGTCTCACCTGGAAACAGCGAAGCAGGAGTACGAAGATCTCAGCACAAGCCAGGAGAAGTTGGAAGATTTGGATAAAGAAATCCAGAAAATTTTCAATGCATACAAATCCGATGCAGAAAAGCTCTCTGGCATAAGAAAAAAGAATGCCGTGAAACTCGAGAAAGAGGTTGAGAAAGAAATCAGCCTCTTGGGGATGAAAAAAGCCCGGTTCAAGATAAATGTCGAAACCACTCCGCCCAATCCCGAATCCGTCGAGAGCGTGAAAGAGAGCGGAACGGAAGAAGTGGAATTCCTGATAAGCCCCAACCCCGGAGAGGATCTGCGGCCCTTGCGAAAGGTGGCTTCAGGAGGAGAGCTGTCCAGAGTCATGCTTGCCCTCAAAACCATCAGCGAAGAGACCGATACATTCAAAACCATGATCTTCGACGAGATCGATTCCGGCATCGGGGGAAAAACGGCTGAATTTGTCGCTCAGAAACTTAGACAATTGTCCCGGACACATCAGGTCATTTGCATCACTCACCTTCCCCAGATTGCCTCATTTGCCACTCATCACTACAAGATAGACAAGAAAATCGATAAGGAACGCACGTTCACATCTGTTAAAAAGCTCTCCTTCGAAGAGAGAGTGACAGAAATCGCCCGGCTCCTCTCAGGAACCCGGATCACCGAGACAACTCTCAAGAATGCCCGAGAAATGCTCGGCCACAACCTTGACAAGAGCCCCGCGTGATCTTTAACCGTTCCTATATAACACTGTTCAGGCAAAAAAGGCATGTTTTTGAAAGAAAGGCTGATCAAGAGATAACCATTCGGTTTTTTTCAGACTCATTCAGAGATGAGAGGAGATGCATCATGAATCAGATCGAACACGCCGTGTCTTGTTTTCAGGAGGGATTCAACTGCTCTCAAGCTATACTTTCGAGCTTCTCGAAGAGGTTCGGGCTGAGACGCAAAAAGGCGCTCAAGATCGCCCAGGCCTTCGGCGGCGGGATCGCCCGAACAGGCCAAATGTGTGGGGCCGTGAGCGGAGCACTGATGGTGATCGGACTCAAACACGGGAAGATCAAATCCGAAGACCAAGAGGCCAAGGAAAAAACGTATGAATTGGCAAAAGAATTCATGTCCCTATTCAAGATACAGAATGGCTCGGTTATATGCAGGGAGCTCTTGGGGTACGACATCAGCACCCCTGAGGGCATGAAGATCTCAGAAGAAAAAAAGCTTTTCGATACAATCTGCCCGGAATTTGTCCAGAGTGCAGCCAAAATCATTAAAGATATTTTATGATCTGTTCCTTCCCGGAGAAACCCATTTCCGGTGTTAAGAATCTTTAAACATTCCTCGGGAAAGACATCCCCATTTTGCTTAATCTGATTCTCAACCTCCTTTTCATGGTGCAAAGATTGTAATATAGTTATGTGTCTAAGAGTGCACGCAGGAAAACACGATGAAAAAAACGGGTGACTTGAGAAACATGAAATTTCACATCCGCACGTTTGGGTGCCAGATGAATGTGAATGACTCAGAGCGCATTGCTGGCATCTTGACCTCTGAGGGCGCGAAACCGTCCACTTCTCTGGAAAAGAGCGACCTGATCATCATCAACACTTGTGCCGTCCGAAAAAAATCAGAAGAAAAGCTTTACTCCTATTTGGGCCGGTTGGCCTCGATCAAAAAAAGAAAAAACGTGACTGTCGGAGTTGTGGGATGCGTGGCGCAGCTCTACAAATCAGAGATCCTGGAACGAAAACCGTTTGTGGATTTCATCATAGGGCCGGATAATTACAGCGCTCTTTCCGAGATCGTGCGCAGCAATCGCGAGGAAAAGATCATCTCCACAAGCTGGAGCCAGATTTTCCAAGATTTTCCGTTTGAACAAATCTTCCGGGAATCCAGGGTCAGCGCCTACGTGACTATAATGGAAGGCTGCAACAACTTCTGCTCCTACTGCATTGTTCCCTACACTCGAGGAAGAGAGAAATTCAGACCTATGAAGGCCATTCTCCAGGAAGTCCGGGATTTGGCCCGGAAAGGCTATAAAGAAATCCAGCTTCTGGGTCAGAATGTGAATTCCTACTGTGATCCTGAAAGTGGAAAGAGTTTTTCCATACTGCTGGAAGAGGTGGATCAAGTGGATGGGATCGAATGGATCCGGTTTATCACGTCCCACCCGAAGAATTTCAGTCGAGATATCGCGGAGACAATGGCCGGCTCAGATAAAGTATGCCGTCAGCTTCACCTCCCCATCCAGTCTGGCTCGTCAAGCGTCCTGAAACGCATGAACAGAGGCTACTCGAGAGAAGAATACCTCGAGATAATCCGCATGCTGCGCCGCTTGATGCCGGATATCAGCCTGAGCACAGATATCATTGTCGGCTATCCCGGTGAAACAGAGAAAGAATTCCAGGAAACACTGAGCGTTCTGGATGACGTCCGGTTCACCAACATATTCTCGTTTCACTACTCCCCTCGCCCCCAAACGGCCGCATCAAACCAAAAAGACAGCGTTCTGTTCGATGAAAAGAAAAAAAGGCTTATCCAGGTGCAGACACTCCAGAAAAATATTCAGGTTGAATTCAACACATCATTGATCGGAAAAACCATGAAAGTCCTCTGTCTCGGCAGGAGCAAAAAAGATCCCCAGGTCTCCAGCGGGCGGAATCAAGGCTATCAGGTGGTCAATTTCCAAGCTTCAGAAGACTTCACTGGCCGGTTTGTGAATGTCCACATCACGTCCTGCGGCCCTTACAGCCTCATCGGCGAAGCCGTATAGAAGACGGAATGTTTAGTCCTTTTCCCTGAGTATCGTCCTGTATTCATCTTCAAGAATATATTTGAGGAATAAACGTCTGACTATCTCTCCTTTACATGGGTCAATCTCGATCCTCGCGATGTTTCTCAATCCACTCTTCCCGTCGAGAGAAAGATAAATTTCTTCTTTAATCTCCACAATCCAACAGCAGTGTTGATTCTTCCGGGATAATCTTGTCCTGGACAGGATGTTCGGTCTCTCCTGGGGATCGGAGAAACTCGTTTGAATGAACTGAGCCGTCTTCGCATCTTCCAGAGCCATTCTGAGCGCAGCGGACGCAGTCAGAAAAAGTCTTTGTTCGTTTCTCTCCTGTTCACTTTTCTTACTGTTCATCCCGCTTTATTTCAAGTCAAGCGATCCCCAGCATAAACCCGGACGTTCTTGGGCCTGACTTTTAAATGACGGAGAGAAAAACAAAAAAATCTCAAAAAAATCATGTCGGACATGAAAACTCAAAAGAATTCCGTTCAGTGCAAGAATTTCTTGACAACCATTTCCTCCATCCATATACTGCATTGGAAATAGATGTCCAAAAACGACCAAGGAAGAGAAAATCATGACTGGATCCAACGACAGCGTGCACACAAAACGTCGGCATCCACGGGCCAAGGCCAACGTGCATTACAGACCGACTAAAGTCATAGGGCAAAAACATCTGGTGCCCAAACTCAGCCTCGGGGGAATGCGTATCTTCAGCAATACTCATTTCAAAAAGGGAGAAACGGTGAATATTGAACTCTCTTTTTCTGATGGGCACAAAACTGTTGTGCTGGCAAGAGTCGCCTGGGTGGATGCCTATCCCAAAGATTCAGACTTCATTTACGAGTTTGGTCTCGAATTCATCCATGTTCCCCCCTCCATCATGGAAAAGTTGGAGTCAGAGCTGGGAACCGCATCCGATCATTAACAGTCACGTTTTCCACAAAGGAACTGACTGGACTCAGTTTCCTTCTTTTTTCCCTTCTTTCCAGGATTTGTACTTCTCCATATAATCTCCAGCCACTTTTTTCGCGTTGAGCCTCAGGTAATTCGCATAATTGATCAAGTGGCCTCGCAGGTAAATCCCTGGAGGGAGAGCCTCAAATCTTTCGTGTTCGATACTCTTCAGAAGTTCCATCCGGATCTTTGTATCGAGCGATACTTCGAATAACGGGATGCCTAATTTCTCCCTGATCTTCTTCAATTCCGGTCCGGAATAGAAGATATCTTCGTCTTTCTCGACTTCCGGGTCGCCGGCGGAAGGTTTAAGCCGTGCATGACGGTTGTGGTCGCTATACCTGCTCTTCAAATTCTCCATCAGTTTGCCAAAAGCTTCCTCGACGTTCAGAAGGATTTCCTGTCTCTCTTTCTTCGAGAATTCATCCGCAATTGGAGACATCACGACAGAATCTGTAGAGTACAGCTTTTTCAAGCGAAGATAGGCATTCCTGATCTCTAACACGGATGCATCCGGGGAGATCTCGAGAACATCATAATACTTTTTGAGTTTTTTATCCGTCATGACTAACTTCTTGACACCTTCATTTCTCTCTCATGAATAAGGTTTTCAGTGAATGCTCCTATTTCCTTAGCCACCCGCGAGAGCGAATAATTCACCATCAGCGGCCGTCTCTCCCGAATAGACCGCCAGACAGCATCGTCATACTCGATATACCCGGCGAACTGGGCGTTAATTCCTAAATATTTATTAAAGATGCTCTTCATCGAGGACCCAATAAGAATATCCTGGCTGCTTCGAATCTTATTCAACACCAGATATATCTTGAAATCAGACAACTCTTTATCCAGAATATCTCCTAAATGCGTGAAGCTCTCTTTAAGACTTTCGATGAGTTCCTTCAGGCTCTTAATCCGATACTTTTCTCTTTGTTCCCACATGTGCTCGACGATCTCTTTGAAACCGTAGGTCCTCAAAGACATTTTTATTTTTCTGAACAAAGCATTTTTTATAAAATGGTACATATTCTCGATGGCGATTATCTCCGGCTCGAGCACAGCGATCTTCTTGTCCGCCATCAAAAAAGTGTCAATCGTGTTGTTATGGCTCCCTCCCCCCAAATCAATCAAGATATACTCCCTTTTGAGTTTCATTATGTGTCTGAACAGCTTGAGTTTTTGAGTGAATTTAATATTATCTGAAGCGAGGGAATGCACATCGCCTGTTATCAGAGACATGTTGTCCACACCCGTATTCACCGCAAGCTTAGAAAGAGGAATGCCCATCTCAAAAAAGTTTGTCAGAGATTTTCTGGGCCTGTTTATTCCTAGAAAAGAATGAAGGTTGGCTCCTCCGATATCCACATCGATCAACAAGACTCTTTTCCCGTTTTTAGCCAGATAGATGCCTATGCTGCTGGTGAGAAAAGTTTTTCCGGTGCCTCCCTTTCCGCCACCGATCGCCCAAATTTTCCCTTCCTCTTCTTGTTTCAATTCATCCACTTTTAAGGAAAATTTCTGTATGTTCCTCTAAACAGTATAATAATTATATCTCGGACGTCAACCTTACCCCGATTCACAGCGGATTCGGATTGATTATTCCCTTCAAGAGAGCTATTCCCGGGCCTCATATAACGTTTCAATCCCGCGAAGAATAACCGAGACGTCTCGACAATCGTTGCAATTTGGTTTTTTTTATGCTATACATCCTTTTAAATTTTTTGAAGGTCGTACTCCCATGACAATACTCAAACTCATTCCATTCTCATTCATCCTTGGCCTGCTCGGATTCTTTCTGGCCCTTCTTCTGTATTTTGTGATTAAACGCTACCCGAAGGGAACCGAACTGATGAATGAAATCGCTGAAGCGGTTCATTCTGGAGCCATGACCTTCCTGAAAAGAGAATACATCTATATCTCGATATTCGTTATTGCGCTGTTTGGAGTCCTGTGGAAGCTCTTTTCTATCTATACAAGCCTGGCTTTTCTCACTGGCGCCACATGCTCATTGCTCGCCGGCTTTGTCGGGATGAAAGCTTCCACCCGGTCAGCTGTCCGGGCAACCCAGGGAGCCATAACAGGTGGAACTCCTCGAGCCTTGTCCGTCGCCTTCCAGGGCGGAGCTGTGATGGGAATTTCGGTCGCGGCTCTCGGAGTGGCCGGGATAGGGATTTTCTATTTTTTCACTAAAGATCCTCTGATCATCAATGGTTTTGCCATGGGTGCGAGTTCTGTCGCTCTCTTTGCCCGCGTGGGAGGGGGAATTTACACCAAAAGCGCGGACGTCGGCGCAGACCTTGTCGGGAAAGTCGAGGCAGGAATTCCTGAAGATGACCCTCGCAATCCCGGAGTCATCGCCGATAACGTGGGAGATAATGTGGGAGATACCGCCGGGATGGGAGCGGACCTCTTCGAATCCTATGTGGGATCAGTTATCGCCTCGATCGCTATAGGGTCCACACTCACTCCCGCCATTCATCACATGTCCCTTCCATTGTTCCTGATCGTCATCGGACTGGTCAGCTCGATCATCGGAGTTTTCTCGATAAATATCCTTAAAAATATCAGCCCTCAGTCTGCCCTCAGGAATGCGTACTATATCAGCGGAGTTTTGTTCCTGGGAGGATCTTTCTTTGCGGTCAAAATCCTTCTCGGAGACCTGAATGTGTTCTGGGCCGTATTGAGCGGGATGCTTTCTGGCGTTCTGATCGGGCTGGAAAGTGAATATTTCACTTCCGGCCCCCCGATCAAAACGATCGCCAAAACAGCCCAAACCGGAAGCGCTCCGACTATCATCACCGGCCTCGCGGTCGGCTTTCAGAGCACGATCCTGCCTCTCCTCACAATTGCGGCCGCGATTTTTGTTTCTTATAAACTGGCCGGACTCTACGGCATCGCTCTCTCTGCGGTGGGAATGCTGGCCACGATCGGAATCGTCATGTCCACAGACTCCTACGGTCCCATAGCGGACAACGCTGGAGGAATTGCAGAAATGTCCAAGGCCGGCCCCGAAATCAGAAGAATAACAGATAAGCTTGATTCTTTAGGGAATACCACAGCGGCTATCGGCAAAGGATTCGCGATAGGCTCGGCGGCTTTGACAGCCCTTGCCCTTTTTTCCGCCTATCAGAACTCTGTGAACGCACTCCTGGAAAATGCGGGGAAAGAGCTGCTCAAGATCAGCCTGACCAACGTCGAAACAGTCATCGGACTGCTGATCGGAGCGCTCATGCCTTTTGTCATCTCCTCGCTCACCATAAAAGCAGTCGGCAGGAACGCCAATAAAATGGTTATCGAGATAAGAAGGCAGTTTAAAGAAATCAAAGGCTTGATGGAAGGAAAAGCCAAGCCCGATTCCGACCGATGCATTGATATCGTCACACATGGCGCATTGGTCGAAATGATCCTTCCCGGGCTGCTGGCTGTCATAGTTCCACTTCTCGTCGGCTTTTTGATCGGCCCGGAATCCCTGGGCGGATTTCTGGCCGGTGCGACTGCGACCGGAGTTTTGATGGGAATATTCATGGCCAACGCAGGAGCAGCCTGGGATAATGCGAAAAAATGGATCGAGGAAGGAAACCTGGGAGGCAAGGGAACCGAAGTCCACGCGGCCTCTGTGATCGGGGATACTGTCGGCGATCCCCTGAAGGACACCTCTGGCCCCTCGATGAACATTCTGATAAAACTCATGGCTGTGGTGAGCCTTGTTTTCGCGCCTCTGATCATGTAGGGATCAGGGCATGGCTCCGGACCTTTTCCCATGGGACATTCAATTGAGAGTTCCAAAGGACATTCAGTAAAGAATGTCCAAAATCAAGCCCTGACCCCATAAGATTGATATTCTTCTCCATTTCAGTTATAATTCTCGCTTCTTGAGTTTCCCTGAACGGGCAGTTTGAGGCTCAAAAAAATGAAAGTAAACGTCTGGAACACAATTCTCCAGCTCAGCAAGGAGAGAGGAGTGGAGACAGATGTCATTGTCAGTGCCATAGAAGAATCTCTTCGAGTTGCCTCTTCCAAGTACTTCACTCACAATGAAAAGGTGAATATTTTTTTTCGACCTGAAAAAGGGGAATTGAGAGTTTATACCGTGAAAGAAGTCACCAAAGCTCCCAAAGATCCGGCCAACGAGATCTCGCTGAAAGAGGCGAAGAAAATAGATGCCGAAGCCGCCCTCGGAAAGAAAATCGAAGTTGACCTTTCCTCAGAAACTCTGGGCCGAATTGCGGCCCAGGCGGCCAAACAGGTCATCTTTCAAAAGGTGAGGGATGCCGAACAAGAAAAAATCTACGAATCCTTTGCACCCCGATTAGGAGAAATAGTCACGGGAGTGCTCAGACGGTTTGAATCGAACAGGAACATGATTCTTGAAGTGAACAAGACGGATGTGCTCTTTCCTCTGCGCGAAAGGTTAAAGGATGAAGAATTTGCCAGGGGGGATAGAGTCAAAGCGGTGGTTATTCAGGTGCGTAAGGATGATAAGGGTCCACAAGTTGTCGTCTCCAGAGCCGATCCGAAATTTCTGGCGAAACTCCTGGAATTGGAAACACCGGAAATCGCAAACGGAGACATTGAAATTAAAGAAATCGTCCGCCAGCCTGGAGAGAGAGCCAAAGTTGCCGTTTTCACAACAGACAAAGATATCGATGCCGTGGGAGCTTGCATAGGCATGAAAGGAAACCGGATCATTGCCATCAGCAAAGAACTCGCAGGGGAAAAAATCGATATTATCGAGTGGGATGATAATCCTTTAATATACGCCAAAGCCGCTCTGAGTCCGGCTAAAGTCGATAAGGTTATAATGCTGAACAAGAACGAAAAAATCCTCCAAGCCATTGTTCCGAATGACCAGCTTTCTCTTGCGATTGGCAAGAAAGGAACCAACGTCAGACTCGCCTCAAGGCTTGTTGGCTGGAAAATAGAGATTAAGGAAGAATAGGATTTGGATACCATAAACCTGGAGAAACAGTAAATCATGGAAGCCAAAACAAAGAAAAAAAAAGAAGAACCGAAAACCAAAACTTCGAAGAGCACTGCAAAAAAGATTGCGCTGAGAGAGGGCGAGACTCTCAAAGAACTCTCTGAAAAAACCAAAATCAAATCCAAAGATCTCATCGAAAAACTCAAATCCAAAAGGCACTCCATCAGTCTCAATGATATGGTCGACAAATCCTTGGCGGAGCTGATATCCAAAGAATTCAAGCTCAACTTGGAAATCATCTCGATTGAGAAAGAAATTCGAACGCAGGCCGAAAGCCAGTCCAAAGAATTGACAGCGAGACCGCCCGTGGTCACCATAATGGGCCATGTCGACCATGGGAAAACAACACTTCTGGATGCTATCAGAGAATCCAACCTTGTCGGAAAGGAGTCTGGCGGCATCACTCAGCACATCGGCGCCTACAGAATTTCCCATTCGGACCGAGCGATCACATTCATCGATACTCCTGGACATGAGGCGTTCACTCAGCTCAGGGCCAGGGGGGCCCAGTTGACTGACATCGTGGTCCTTGTGGTGGCAGCAGACGACGGAGTTATGCCCCAAACCCTTGAGGCTATCCATCATGCGAAAGACGCGGACGTGCCGATAATCGTCGCAATTAACAAAATCGATAAAAAGAACGCCGATGTCGATAAAGCCAAACAACAGTTGTCCAAAGAAGGGCTTCTTGTGGAGGACTGGGGAGGTAAAACCATCAGCGTTGAGGTCTCGGCCAAGGAAAAAACAAATCTGGATGAACTCCTGGAGATGATCCTTCTTCTCGGAGATGTGATCGAAATCAAGGCCAATCCCAAAGTCAAGGCTCAAGGAGTTGTTCTGGAAGCGTGTCTGGACGCCAAAAAAGGGGCTGTGGCGACTGTCATCATCCAACACGGTATTCTCTCCCAAGGGGACGCGTTCATCTGTGGAACGAGTTACGGTAAAGCCAGAGCCCTGTTCGATGAACATGGCAAACCGCTTAAAAAGGCAGAACCTTCGATGCCCGTAGAGGTTCTTGGATTTTCCGATGTCCCTACAGCCGGAGACTACTTCCAGGTCGTTTCTGATCTGGAAGCAGCCAAACATATTGTGCAATACCGCCTCTCACAGGTGAAGAAAACAGAGGTCCCTCGACCCGAGCATCTCACGCTGGATGAGCTTTTTAAAAAAATGGAAGAGGGTGAAGTCAAAGAGCTTCCTCTCATCATTAAAACCGATGTTCACGGTTCTGTCGAAGTGCTCTCAGACATCCTGCCGAACCTTAGCACAGATCAGATCAAGATAAAGATCGTTCATTCCGCCACAGGAAAGATTACCGAGTCGGATGTTCTTCTCGCGACTGCCTCAAACGCTATCATAATCGGGTATAACATGAAACCTGATCAAAAAATTCTGGATATGGCTAAAGATGAAAACGTCGAAATCAGGAATTATAAAGTCATTTATGAACTCACTCAGGATATAAAGAAAGCGATGTCAGGCATGTTGGAGCCCATACTCAAAGAAACTCACCTCGGTAATGCCGAGGTCAGAAGGATCTTCCGCATTTCGCGGATCGGAGTTATAGCGGGGTGTTACATCACAGATGGAGTCATCACTCGAAACGCAGAGGCCCGCGTATTAAGAGAAGGCGAGGAAATCTACAAGGGGCGTATCGCCTCTCTGAAACATCTCAAAGAGAATGTCAAAGAAGTCAAAAAAGATTATGAATGCGGCATCCGTTTGGATAAATTCAAAGATTTCCAAGAAGGAGATATCATAGAAGCATTTGTCATTGAAAAGGAAATGCCTAAATAATACCTGATAGTTATTTTCTCGATGGTTATCGGATTTTTATCTGTAGAGATATACCTCCCCTATTCACATTCATTGAAGGAAAAGCGAAAAAGACTCTCCGGATTAAAGAGCCGGCTGACAAGAAAACACAACGTGGCTTTTTCAGAACTTGACTATCAGAACAAATGGCAGAGGACTAAAATCGGAATAGTGACGCTCAACAGTCAAAAAAGACCCGTCGAAAGCGTGTTCAACAAAATCATTGAGGATATCGAAAAAAATGTAGACGGCCAGATTATTGACCATAATATTCATTATTTCTAAAGAACTCATCAGCCAAGGTTCAAGAACAGGACGTCTCGTTTCAGTCCTTCTTCAGAAGGAAAGAGAAGAATGAACACATCCCGACGCCAAAAAAGAGTCGCCAGCCTGATAAAAGAAGAAGTGAGCCGCCTGCTGATTGAGGAAGTCCAAGATTCTTTTTCGGGACTTATCACTGTGACAAAGGTCGATATGACTGCTGACCTGAGAACAGCCCACATATATTTGAGCCTCTTTGGTATCGAGCAAAAAGATGAGATATTGGCATTCCTGGATAAAAAAAAGGGATTTCTCAGAAAAGCTGTTGCCTCTAAGGTTAAATTAAAGTATAATCCCATGCTCATTTTTTCTATGGATCCGAGCCCTGAATACCACATGAAGGTCGAAAAGCTTCTGGAAGAAATAAAAAAAAATGAAAAATGACCCTGCTACATTGATTTGCCAAAAAATTCTTGAGTCTCAGCGAATAGTCGTAACTTCACATCTGAGACCAGATGGAGACTCTATCTGCACCGGATTGGCGTTGGCTTTTATCGGAGAACTTCTGGGAAAAGATGTCAAAATTATCAACAAAGATAAAACCCCCTTTCCTCTGAATAATGTCCCTGATATTGACAAAATCCAGATCGGACAAATTCCTGCGCACGGTTTTGACCTGGCCATCCTTCTTGAATGTGCGAATGTCTCTCGTTCAGGGCAGGAAAATCTGAATGATTATTTTAAAATCAACATCGACCACCACCACTCTAACGATTATTATGCAGACATAAACTGGGTGGTTCCTGAAGCGTCTGCGGTTGCAGAAATGATTTACACTCTGGGAGAAAAACTCAATATACAGTTCACCCCCCAGATCGCGAATCATCTGTACTGTGCGATCGTCTCAGATACTGGATCTTTTCAGTTCTCGAACACAAGTTCGAGAAGCTTTGAAGTCTGCCATAAGCTTATCGATCATGGCGCCAGCTCAATCCAGGTCGCAGAGCTCCTTTTCAACAACAATTCCCCCGAAAAAATTAAGCTTCTCGGTCATGTCCTCTCCACGCTGCAGATGAACAAAAAGGGGAACATCGCAACCATCACCATGTTTAGTGAGCACTTAGATTCTCTCCACCTCAAAGAAGTGGATACGGAAGACATCACCACTTTAGCCCGATCGATTAAGGGCGTGCAAATGGTCCTGTTTTTTAAAGAGATCGAGAAGAACACTTTCAGGGTCAGTTTGAGGTCAAAGGGAAAGGCCAATGCGGCTTATGTCGCAGAACATTTCGGTGGGGGCGGACACGTTCATGCCGCAGGTTTTACCGCTAAGGGTGAATACACAAAACTCGTGAAAGAGATCCCCGAGACTGTTGCCCAACTTCTCAAAAAACAGCCACAAAAGACACCAGATAAACATAAAGACATCGACTCCTATTGAATCATGGACGGGCTCATCCTCGTCAATAAGCCTCCAGGCGTCACGTCCCATGACGTGGTCGCCAAGATCCGCAACATTCTGGGAAAACAAAAAGTCGGACATTATGGAACCTTAGATCCCCTCGCGACAGGCTTGATGGTTATTGCTGTCGGAAAAACGACACGGCTTTTCCCGTTTTATTCCAAAAAAGATAAAGCCTACTCCGGTCGCATACGGCTTGGATTTTCCACTGACACGTATGATTCTACTGGAAAGCCCACCTCTCCAGAAAACGCGGAAATCCCGCAAAAAGCGGCTCTTCGGAAAGCGATGAAAAAATTTGTTGGAGAAATTGAACAGGTATCCCCGCCTTATTCCGCCAAAAAATACAAAGGAAAACCATCCTACGAATTAGCCAGGAAAAAAAAGGAATTTGTGCCGAGATCGAGCCAGGTTTTCATACATTATTTCGACCTCATTAAATACACACCGCCCGAATTCGAATTCAGAGTGGGATGTTCCTCTGGAACTTATATTCGATCCCTAGCTCATGACTTGGGCCAGCACGTGGGATGCGGAGCTCATCTTTCTGAGCTCACGCGAACCGCAGTCGGGGATTATTCCCTGGACAAAAGTCTCGACATAGAGACGATCAGGCTTTTCAATGAAAAAGGCCAAATCGATAAATTTCTGGTCCCTCTCGAATTTCTCCTCCCCGAATTCCCCAAGATCGTTCTCAACGAAAGAGGCTCGGTCCTGGCAAAAAACGGAAACAGGATTACCCTTGAAGGCATCCTGAAAATCCTTCCTGACACGTCCTCGACAAAAGATGCGGATGCCGAAAAAGAAAATTTATTCAGGCTGTTCAGCCTTGAGGGAAAATTTCTCGCTATCGCGAAAAGCGATCCGGATAAAAAAAAGTTCCATCCGTTCCTGGTGATTGATTCAAGCCCTTAGTGATATCTCCTGTATGAACCTCCTCTGGATTATTGATGATCTCATTTGAATCATGGCATTCAAGAAAGTTCTCGGTTGACCGATTCATCACAATCAGACACTCGAGTGATCATGAACATCTGGAATTACCTGGTAAGGGAAGCCTGAAAAAATCCATTTTTCCCTAGTTCAGGTTTTTTTTCGATTTTCCAGAAAATACACCCCAAAAATGTCCAACTTGTTAATAATTCTGCATGTATCTTCAATCAATCCTTGAATTTTCATATGAGTTATTGTATTTTATACGGGAAATGAGACTGAACAAAAATCAAATTGAGCATCTGGCTTTCATATCCGTGAGAAATCTGATTAAAGAAGAAAAGATCATCGCGGATAACAAGAATAAGCTCATAGAGGAAATCATAGAACTCGTTACTGAAGAGTTCCAGAAGGAAGATAAATTAGACCAGGAAGTGCGGGAAATCCTCAGCAAACACATGGAAAAAATCCGCAAAGAGAACATTGAATATCAGACTATGTTCAGGATGATCAAGACAAAATTGGCCAAAGAAAGGAATATTGTGCTGTGACATTAAGGTTGTCCAGGGAAAAAATCAACTTTTTATCTCGCCTCATACTCAACTTCCTGTTTGATAACGACCAGGTCGAATTTCTGGATGACCCGAACGAAATCAGGCTCGTTATTGTGAAAAGTATCGAAGAAGAAATTTCTCTCTATAATGATATAGATAAAAAAGCAATAGAAAAAATCCAATCTCAGAAGAAGTCCATTGAAGAAGGTAGCAGAGAGTGGGAGATTTTGTACCGGAAATACTACAATGAAGAAATCGCGAAACTCGGAAAATTGGCCGAATAGAATCGTTTCATCTCGGGGGAAAAATAACTTCATCGAATTTGAGCAGAGAGTCCGCTATTCTGAGATTGATAAGATGGGCGTGGCTCACAACAAGAATTACTTCGAGTGGTTCGAGATCGCCCGGACAGAATACTGCCGCCAGAAAAAAATTCCTTATAAAAGCATTGAAGATCAAGGTTATTATCTTGTCGTCGTCGAGGCATTTTGCAGGTACAAAAGGCCGCTGAGATACGATGAAACATTCCTCATTCGAGTGTTTTTAAAGGAAATATCTCCGAAAAAAGCGGTTTTTTCTTATGAACTCGTGACCAGGAAGGAGAAAAAGCTGATCGCTACTGGCTACACGGTGCACGTCGCAACGAATTCGAAGGCGGAAGTCCGCTCTTTACCTGAGGAGATTTTTGAAAAACTTAAAAAATCTTAATACACAACCAGAAAGAAAACAAAAGATATTCAATTCAAATATTTATTCATCCTCAATCGAATCAAGATCTTCAGGTTCACTGTTCGAGTCCGAAAGATATCTCCTCGTTTTCAAATACTGTTTTAAAGCATCTTTCCAGTGAGAGAACTCACTCAATCCCACTTTTTTCGCATTCTGGTTCTCTAAAACTGAATAAGACGGCCGAAGAGCCCGAGCTCCATAAGAAACGGAATCGACAGGAATAAGCTTCGGGCTTTTTCCGACAAGAGAAAATATGGTTTCTGCAAATTCAAACCATGTGCACTGTCCTTCATTCGTAAGATGGTAGAGGCCATAATGTTCTGTTGGGATGAGTTCTTTTATTCCGGATGCAAGCTCTGCGGTTGAGGTCGGAGTCACTGTCTGATCGCTCACAATCCTCAGAGGATCGTCTTTCTCTGCTAACGACAGGACCGTATCCACAAAATTGGATCCCTTACCCCAACATCCGGCTTTTCCATAAAGTCCGCATGTGCGGATCAGAAAAAATCTCTTCAGGAGAGTGCGGACAAAATATTCTCCAGCAAGCTTCGAGACTCCATAGACGTTTAAAGGATGGGGAGGATCCTCTTCCACATAGGGCGTCTTTTTCTCCCCATCGAAGACATAATCTGTGCTGAAGTGAACAAGGACTAAATTGAGTTCCTGACAAATCAACGCAAGATTCCTGACAGCCAACGTGTTCACCTCAAAAGCGCTGACGGGGTCCTCTTCACATTCATCGACTCTATGAAAGGCTGCCGTGTTGATGATGCATTCGAGGCTATGCCGGGAAAGGAAATTTTTCGTCTTTTCAGGCTTTGTAATGTCAAAATCAGGATAAAAAAGAGGCAAAATATCATCTGTGTTAAGAATTTTGACCAGATCAGATCCGAGCTGCCCGTCAGCACCGATGACCGCAATTTTCATTTTTACTCTCTGGCCTCAATGATTCAGGATGCCATTCCAGCCCCGAGAAAACCTTTGACGATCTGCCGGATGAGGCCCGAATCGTTCGGAATTGACTTGAGGCCCTTTTCATAAAACGGAGAAGTCTTTAAATTGAGTGAAGTCAGATTCTTCAATAGAGTCCTCGCATGAGGAATGTTGATCTCAGGATGAATCTGAATCCCCCAGACTGGCTTTTCCTTCCACTGAAAAGCCTGGATAGGACAGTGCCGGGAAGCCGCCAGGACATGCAAATTCCCGTCAACCTTGACAACCTCATCAAAATGAACCGAGAATGAATACGCCTGCCTTTTCTTTCCGAGTATTTCACTGTCTTTTTTTATCTGGATTCGGATCCATCCCACTTCAGGATATTCGGACCTTCGAACAGACGAAGGCCCGAAGAGTGCAAATGCAAGAAGTTGATGGCCGTAGCAGCTCCCGAGGACAGGTATTCCCTTCTCGATCGCCTCATGAATGACTTCGACTTCTTCCAACACCCATCTATTTCTCTCAATGATCGAAGCTTCGGAACCAGTTAACAACAGATGTGTGTAACGGCCTTTGCTGAAATCAGGAAAACGGCTTTGTGTCGCCTTGAAAGAATCCGTTTCCACGTCAAGATAAAGTTTCCAGTGCTCTTCTGGATTATAGACAGATGTATCGATCGAGTTATCGATGAAAGCGAGCCTGACTTCCCTGGTTTTCACTCAGCCTGCCTTTGTCTGGGTTTATGTGCGCATCAATTATATCCATCCCATAACAAAAAACAACTTCTTTCTCTTTGGCTCATATTTCCTTTGAGTTTAAAGCATTGATTCTGGTATAATTCATTTTCGCCAAAGGAGGAGATAAAGTGCACAACGTCAAAGAAGAAACAGAACTTCAGGTGATAACACCCAACGAGCCCGGTATCCTGGGACGTGTGCTGGGAACTCTTGCGAATGCGGGTGTTAACCTTCGCGCATTGCGGGCTCATGCACAAGGAGAAAAAGGAGTGTTTCTTCTTATCACTTCTGATAATGAAAAAGCCGAGAAAGCTTTGAAAGTGCTCAGATACGAAGTCAAAACAAAAAAGGTAGTCACTGTGGAGATCGAGGACCGCATAGGGTCCGGAGCCGAAATCGGGGCTCTTCTTGGAAATGCCGCCATTGACATTGACTATTGCTATGGCACCTCGATAGGAGGGGGACGAGCTCTCTTGGTGTTTCAGACGAACAACAATAAAAAAGCCGCGGAAACTCTGGGTTAATCCCTTTTCATGCAGGTCGTCCTTGAGTTGAATAATCTCTAATTTGGTCAAAGATCCCTCAAGCTCTTCCGCCTTTGCCTTAAGAACACAATGCCTCCTAAGAGGATCACAAGAAAAGTGTGTTCTTTCATCAAAAACAGAGACGTTTTAGAAAAGACATCCGCTCACATTTCCGGCAGGGAACCTCTTGTCTCTGTGTACTCAACAGATGACCCCGTTGACAAGCTGCATCTTGTCCTGGCCCCGCTGGTTTCCTCCGCAGGAGTCGCGTATCCAAAAATATCCGAGCCTCTCCCCGCTTTCCGATTCAAACATCCGACTCTGAATGGTCTTGCTCTCTGGAATAACCTCTCCCGAAAGCTCGGCTGCATTCCCGGATTCAGGACAGCGCGGATATCCAAAGATATTCAAGATCAACTCCATGAGGTTGGAGCTGTATTTTTTTCACCCCCAGCCGGGATTTATCAGGAACCTTTGGAGACATCTGCCGCTCAAGCCTCGAATTTTTATAACGGAGCCACAGATTCTCTTCTTAATTTTTTGATGAGCGGACTTCAGGCTAACCCAGTCAGCCTGATTGTCTTGAATATTAAAATCGGAGAAGGAAGTCCTGTTCACAAAATTCATGAGGGACGCCATCTCGCCACCGCGATTAAAGACACACTGGATCGCATACAGGTCAGCTCATCCATTTTCTTGACTTCCTTTCACCAGCCCCTCGGCAACGCTCTGGGAAATTCCCTTGAAATCAAAGAAGTCACAGATACCCTCAAAGGATCGGGTCCTCTGGATATGCTCAAACTCACGCTTGAATTGGGCTCAGACATACTTCTCCTGGCTGACAAGACAATAACGAAGAGTGAAGCCAAAGAAGTCCTCAAAAAAGCTATTACGGAGGGGAAGGGCCTGAAGAAATTTAAGCAGATCATCGAGGCCCAGAATGGGAATCCAGGAATCACCGACGATTATTCTCTCCTTCCGATCTCTGCTGAAAGAATACAGATAAAATCCCGTAAATCTGGTTTCATACATACAATCAACATGAGTCAGCTCCACTCCCTTTATCTCAAATTGATGTCCAGCGGCAGAGATTCCAAACATTCTCAGAACAGAGGAATCGGTTTTCTCCTCCGGAAAAAAACTGGCGAATGGATACAAAAAGACGAAATTCTTGTTGAAGCGCATCTCGACAGCCCAGCCCACATCACACGGATAGATGATGAATTCCATGAAATCTTTACGATTTCTGAAAACTCTCCGCCTTTTCAGCCGCTGATCATCGAGAGAATAAAAGATACCGTGTAAACATCATTCCGCCTAACTGAGACTCAGAATTAGGGTTAGAAAAAAATATTTTTATATGGTAGACTGCTTCTCAGCTTAAAATCCCGGAAAGGACCTGCAGATGGAAGAACACAAACCTTATGTGCCTGACCAAACTCCCTATAAAGATTTTACGATTAAGGCCGTCATCATTGGGGCCATCTTCGGTGTTGTCTTTGGTGGAGCCAATGCCTACATTGGCTTGAGAGTTGGACTGACGATCTCCACGGCCATTCCGCTGGCTGTGATCTCTGTGGCCGTATTCAGAGTATTAACTCCCATTCTGGGCAAAAGCACGATTCTCGACTGCAACATCGCTCAGACCACGGGTTCGGCCAGCTCTTCTTTAGCGTCAGGGATTATCTTCACGATCCCGGCACTTTTTCTCTGGAAATTCAATCCAAGCATATTCAAAATCGGCAGCCTAGCACTCCTGGGAGGAATCCTCGGAGTTCTGTTCATGATCCCGCTCAGGAAAGCTCTGATCGTCAAGGAACACGGTGTCCTTCCGTACCCTGAAGGAGTGGCGGCTTCTCAGGTTTTGATCTCAGCCGAGGAAGGTGGTGCTAAAGCGAGAAACGTCTTCTTTGGTTTGGGGATCGGGGCCGTTTACAAAGCCATCAGTGCCATCCTGAAACTCTGGCCGGAAAAGATTCATCTCAAGCTGCCTGTCCTCAAAAAAGCGGAACTGGGTCTGGACGCCACACCCGCCCTCCTGGGGGTCGGCTACATCCTGGGACCACGGATCGCAGGGATCATGGTCGCCGGCGGTATTCTTTCCTGGATAGGGCTGATACCGTTGATCGCCTATTTTGGAGAATACCTCAATGTCCCTCTGTTCCCTGAGACAGAACTCCCGATTGCTCAGATGGCGGCGGAAGACATCTGGTACAAGTACATAAGGGTCATCGGCGCCGGAGCCGTGGCTGTCGGAGGAATCATCACAGTCATTAAATCTCTGCCGACAATGGTCGGAGCTCTGAAATCCGGCTTTAAGGATTTCAGGTTGAGTAAGCAGAATGACCAAGCCAAAAAGAAGAGAACAGATACTGATTTGCCTTTTCCGGTTCTCGGATTCGGAATCATGATAGTCGCAATTGTAATCATCCTGGCTCCGCAGGTCCTCGGTATCCAGACATCCCTTATGATCCGGCTCTTGGGGGCCGTGTGTATCGTCATCTTTGCGTTTTGCTTCGTGACCGTCTCCTCCCGAATAGTCGGGATGGTCGGTGTCACTTCAAACCCCACCTCAGGAATGACCATCGTCACACTCCTCGGAACAAGTCTTGTGTTTCTCGCCATGGGTTGGACCGACAAAATGGGCATGGCCACAGCATTGACGGTCGGGACTGTGGTCGCCATCAGCGCGTCTATTGCTGGCGATATCTCGCAGGACCTCAAAGCCGGTTACATCATCGGAGCCACCCCACGGAGACAGCAGTTGTCTGAATTGATCGGAGTCTTGGCATCAGCATTTGCGATTGCCTGGATCGTGTGGCTCTTAGGGGAAACTTTTAAATTTGGCACAACGGAACTGGCTGCTCCTCAAGCCACACTGATGAAAACGGTCATCGAAGGCGTTCTCGGTGGAGATCTTCCCTGGGGGCTCGTTTTGGTCGGGGGTGCGTTTGCCATAGTCGCAGAACTTGTTGGGATTCCTTCGCTTCCGTTCGCCGTGGGGATTTACCTTCCTCTCTCCACGATGACGCCAATATATGCCGGAGGATTTATCAGACATCTCATAGAGAAAAGGTCCGGTAAGGACGAAAAACTCAAAACTCAACGAAAAGAAAAAGGAATTCTTTTGGGCTCGGGATTCATTGCGGGAGAGGGAATCACTATGGTTGGAGTGGCATTACTCGCCTATATCACGAAACAAAAACCACAGGGAATAGGTCTCGACCTCGGCAGTATTCCTGCTCTGGCTGCATTTATAGGGCTAGGGGCCTTTCTCTATTGGAAAAGTTATAGAAAATAAAAAAATTCATTCTGACTTTTAAGAAAAAGCCACTGACTGGAACTCGGACTCCTATTGGCTTGCAAATTCACATGATATCCAATATATTTTTTTTGACTATGATCTACTAGATAAACGATGAATACCTTGATCATCGCCTTCATCCTCATTGCCTGGCTCATGCTGGGCTACAAAGTCTACGGAAGCTTCATCGAAAAAAAAGTCGTCCAACCGGATAAATCGTGTGTCACCCCGGCCCATGAATTGAAGGACGGAGTGGACTACTGCCCGGCCAAAAAACCCCTTCTTTTTGGACATCACTTCTCATCCATCGCCGGAGCTGGCCCGATTCTTGGACCTCTACTGGGAGTTCTGTATTTCGGCTGGCTGGGTGCACTTCTCTGGGTGGCCATCGGAAGTATATTCCTGGGAGCTGTCCACGATTACACATCGCTCATGATATCCGTCCAGAATAAGGGGAAATCTTTGGCGGACATTTCAGAAAACACGTTGGGCTCGCGTACAAAAATAATTTTCTCTGTTTTTATCTGGATGGCGCTGGCTCTGGTCATCGCTGTGTTTGCGGTGGTCGCTTCACAGACCCTTGTCTCGCAGCCAGAAATCGTCATCCCCACATTCGGTCTCATATTCATTGCCATGACATTCGGCTGGCTGATCTATAAAAAAAATATCAACACACTCGCCGGAACTCTTATCTCGCTCGCCGCACTTTTTTTCCTGATCTATCTTGGAAACCTGGTGCCGATCGTCCTCCCGGCTCAGATACTCGGACTATCGAGCCAGAAATTCTGGTTTTTTATCCTGATCATCTACAGCCTTTTTGCCTCCTCTCTCCCCGTTTGGTTTCTTCTCCAGCCACGCGATTACATCAGCACCTGGATCCTCTTTTTGGGCCTTGGGCTGGGGTATCTCGGTCTCATCGTTGCGCGCCCGTCTTTGAACGCCCCTGCCTTCATCTCTTTCAACAGCGCAGGAGGTCCTTTCTGGCCCATGCTTTTTGTCATTATTGCCTGTGGAGCTATTTCAGGCTTTCACTGTCTTGTCGCCGGAGGGACGACCTCCAAACAGCTTCCGGATGAACTCTGCGGCAAGCTGATCGGATACGGAAGCATGGTCACAGAAGCAGCCTTAGCGGGGCTTGTGATATTCATTGCAGCCAGCGCCATGATCTGGGATCCTTCAGGAATCGAAAGCCCGTTCGGTTTTCAGTATTTCATGACAACTCTTGGAAATCCGATCCTGGCTTTCGCGACGGGATACGGAAAGCTCGTGTCTTCTCTCCCAGCCATGACTCTGGTTATCGGCACATTCTTCGGCATGGTCATGCTCAACGCTTTTGTTCTGACAACGCTTGATACCGGAACCCGGATCGGCCGGTTTATTACGACCGAACTCCTCGGAAAATCACTCCCACCTCTTCAGAACAGATGGGTTTCTTCTCTCTTTATCTTGGTGTTTGCCGCTGTGTTGGGGGGTACGGAAGGCTATAAGGCGATATGGCCCGTTTTTGGCGCTTCAAATCAGCTCGTGGCAGCCCTGGCGTTGATCGTCGTATCTTCCTATCTTGTCGGCATCAAAAGACCCAAAAAATACACGGTCTATCCTGCGATCTTCATGCTGCTGACTACACTCGGGGCCCTATTCTACCAAGGCTATAACTTTTTCATCGCAAAAAGCTACCTTTTGGGATGTGTCAGTGTCATTCTGATAATCCTGGCAGCCATCATCGTGTTTGAGGCACGGGCCATACTTTTTTCCCGCCAAAAATAAAGGGGCGGCTATGAAAGAGGAGTTACTTTAAAAACAACTCCATTGGGATCGGGACAGCAAAGGATTTCTGTTTCAGCCACCCAATCATCATGAGTCAGCTCGTCCTCTCTCTGCTTGGTGGTTAAAAATGGAAAAAGACTGTTGAGAGCGTAAACACAGACTCTTTTTTTCTCAGGAATCTCGATCGTTCCTTCACCTCTTATGAAGAAGATGTCCCCTGCTTTATGTTTGGCCCCACACCTCTCTTTCACTTCTATGACTTCCACTTTTAAATCTTTCACTTTTCCTCCTTTCTCTGCTCAAATAATATAGGCAGAGTTGAAAAAAATCAATAACGCATTGACAAACCTTGAGAACCTATCGTAAAATTATTTCTACGGTAACTCATAACACGAGGAGGAGCGTATGGCGACAAAAGCTGAACCGAATGTCGTTCCACTGTGTGATGTTCTCTTGGTCCTGCTCATCATTTTCATGGTGATCACACCGACCGTACAGAGGGGCATGGATGCAAAACTGCCGGAAACCCTGGGAAGCACAGATCAAAGCATTGACGCGATTGTTATGACTCTGCATTTCGACGGGAAAATCGATGTCAACAAAAACTTCTATGAACGCGACCTGCTTCACAGTCAATTGGTGAACATTTACGGTCCCCGCCAACACAAGTCCATACTGATCAGAGCCGACGCGCGTGTTCCGTTCACCAACGTCGTTGAGCTCATGGACATAGCCAGAGGTGCCGGTGTCGAAGAAGTCGGAATCGTTCTGGAATGGTTTGAAGAGAAGGAGGAAGGGGGCTTCTAAGCCGCTCGACTCAACTCTGCGTTTTCCTTTACCCTCGATTTTCTTTCTTAAATCTCTTTTCCCCTGGGATTCTCACCAAGACTGATGCTCCGTGTCCTGCATGGAATCCCTCTATTGTGAGGAACCGCAGATTCTTATGCGATCGGACCGATAATCTCCCGGGAAATCACTAACCTCTGGATCTCATTCGTTCCTTCATAGATCTGGAGAAGCTTTGCATCTCTCATCAGCTTTTCCATCGGATAGTCCTTCATGTATCCGTAGCCCCCGAGGATCTGTACGCACTCTGTAGTCACTTTCATGGCCACATCAGAGCCGTACGCTTTGGCCATCGCTGATTCCTTCCCGCAGGGCTTTCCTTCGTCCATAAGCCAAGCGGCGTGCCACACCAAATGGCGGGCTGCGTTAATCTCCATGGCCATCTGAGCAATCTTAAATGAGGTGTTTTGAAAGAGAGCGATTGGTTTCCCGAACTGCTTCCTGTTCTTGGAATATTCAATCGCATACTCCAAGGCGGCTCTCGCCACGCCGACTCCCGCAGCTCCCACGGGTGCTCGAGTCTTATCCAGTGTCCTCATTGCTATGATAAAACCTATTCCTTCCTTTCCTAAAAGATTTGCTTCTGGAATTTTCACATCCTCAAACGTCAACTCTACAGTATTGGAAGCCCTGTGTCCCATTTTATCTTCCTCTTTTCCGACGATGACTCCCGGAGTTTCTCTGGGAACGACAAAGGCACTCAATCCTCTCATTCCTTTCTCAGGATTCGAATTTGCAAACACCACATAAAAACTCGCAATCCCTCCGTTCGAGATAAAACATTTCGATCCGTTGATGATGTATTCCTTCCCGACTTTTTTTGCTCGAGTTTTCAAGGCCCCGGCATCAGAACCGGCTTCTCTTTCAGTCAGACAGAAAGATGCAAAAGACATTTTTTGGGTCTGAGGGGTCAGGAACTTTTTTTTCTGTTCATCTGTTCCGAAAAGAATAACAGGTGTATACGCCAAGGCATTGACCATCATCGTGGTGTACATCCCCGCACACCCTGCAGCCAATTCTTCACTGATAATGACCGTATCCAGGTCGTTCATCCCACCGCCTCCGTATTTCTCGGGAACCGTGCATGTCAAAAAGCCAACCTCGAAAGCTTTCTTCATCACGTCTTCCGAAAACTGATCTCCCTTATCATATTTGGCCGCATTGGGTATCATTTCTTTTACGGCGAATTCTCGCGCCATCTCCTGCAGCGCAATCTGTTCTTCTGTCAAACTGAAACTGATCACTCTCTCCTCCTTTTCATCTCTTCACATTCATTTCTTATGACTAATCGAGATTTATACTGAAAAGCGTGCCTCATGTCAATTTTTCTTGTATTCCATGAACACGATCTTTTCTCGAGCCATGACAAAAGTGGGATTTTGGATCCCAAAAATTTTTCTCACGATATCCTGAGGACGGACATTCTTTTGTGTGTTATGTTTCAAGTGAAGAAAAAGCTTCCCGGTCTTCCTGTCTATGACCTTTTCCTGGATGGACTCATTGTCTGATTTACTCAAAGAGTCATTAAGCCGCCTCTCTATCTGTGAGTAATAGCGAGATGGAGATGTTTCCTTCACCGTTCGACCTCTCATAGCCGATATCATCTCTCGGCTTTTCAAATCGACTGAATAGACCAGTGCGTCAATTTCTCTGTTCAGAGTGGATTTGATTCCTTCCTGCCTCTCTAAACCAAGGATGCGGATTCCTGAAGGCAAGCATGCATTCAGTCGAGATTTGAACTCATCCTCCTTAAAAAGAAAACGAGATTTGAACTCCAGGCACTCCATTCTCCCTTCCATTCCCAGAGGAAGAGCCGGAAGATAGGAAATCGACATTTTCGGGTGGAAGCCTTTTGTGTGAACAACAGAGATCCCGGCTCGCCGGAAAGCTCTCTGGATGATGTTGTTCAAATCGATATGCGACAGATAGCGTGCCGATTGAATCTTGGAATAAAAAACTCGATAGCGGAGTTCCTCTTCGTGCGCTTTCCCGAGGGGAAATTCAAGAGAAGACTTGATTTTCACTTCTTCTGTGAAAGTTCTCTCCAAGAGATGGGGAAAAACGCATCCTTGACACGTTCCGCAGCTGTCATCCAGACAGGAAGGTGTGAATTCTTCCTTCAGAGCCCTGCGCAATTCTTCGAGCAGGTATGACTTTTTAATCCCTGTATCCACGTGGTCCCATGGAAGACGCGTGTCTGTATTGATCGAAGAGAGATAAACGTTGTAGTCCATCTGTTCCTGGTCAAAGCCCTTTTCCCAGGTCTTGAATCGGAATAGATCATTCCAGCTGTCAAAACGCGCCCCTTCTTTCCAGGATTCATACAAGACTCTATTGAGCTTTCTGTCTCCACGAGAAAACACAGCTTCGAGGACAGCGTTTTTCAAAGGATGTCCCTTCAGTTTGACTGAGCGGTGTCTTTTAAGCTTTGATTTGAGAAATCTATACTTCTCTCTCAGGTTGGATTCATCCTCCATCTTCTGCCATTGAAAGGGAGTGTGCGGTTTAGGAATAAAGGAAGATACACTGAGGTTGATTTGAGGGGGTGATTTCAAGATCTTCTGCCCTATCTTGATGACTTCAACGATGAGGTTCACGATTCCCTCGAGGTCTTCATCTTTTTCCGTCGGAAGCCCGATCATAAAATACATCTTGAGCAATCTCCATCCTTGAGAAAAAGCATTCTGCGATGCCTCCCGGATGTCATCATCTTCCATTTTTTTATTGATGACGCGGCGTAAACGGTCGGTCCCTGCTTCCGGGACCAACGTGAATCCCGTTTTTCTGACCTTGATAATGCTTTCCGCGACATCGGAAGACAGACCTTTGGGCCGCAAAGAGGGCAGCGAAAGAGAGATCTTTTTCTCAGCCAGTTTCAGCATTAAAGCATTCACAGTTGGGTCCAGATAGGGGTAGTCGCTGATGGAAAGGGAAGCGAGGGAAGTGTCGTCATACCCGGTCAGCTTCAAGCTGTTCAAAACAGTGTCCAGGACATGCGAGGGGCTTTTCACACGCGGGGGAAAATAAACACTCGAAGCCTGACAGAACCTGCATTTTTGTGGGCATCCTCTCGCGACTTCCACAGACACTCTGTCAAAAATGATCTTGATATCGGGGACCACTATCTTTTCTGGGAAGTGCGCCTTATGAAAAGGATGAAGGACTCGTTTCTGTATGCGGGACGGTGCATCCAGCTCAGGCTTTACTGCCATAAGACGAGAATCCTTTGGGAGAAAAGTTGTGTACAAGGAAGGCACGTAAACTCCGCTGACCTTTGCCAATCCCTTTAAAAGATCAGACTTGTCCTTCGAGTCTTTCCGGAGCAAACCAAACTTTTCAAGAATTTCCAAGAATGCTTCCTCTCCATCTCCGATCAAGAACAAGTCAAAAACTTCGGCGACCGGTTCTGGATTGAATGCGGCCGGACCCCCGGCTATCACCAGAGGGTGGTTGAGACTTCGTGCTGAGGAAAAGACAGGAATATCAGCCAGATCCAGTATGGTCATAATATTCGAGTAGTTGAGTTCATACAGAAGAGAAAAACCCAAAATATCGAATTCATTCAAAGGAATTTTATTCTCGAGCGAATACAGGGGTATTTTTTCGGACCGAAGTTTCTGCTCAAAGTCAGTCCAAGGCGCAAAAACTCTCTCAGCCAATATTTTCGGATTGTCATTCAAAAGAGAATAGAGAATCTTCTGGCCTAAATAAGACATCCCGACCTCGTAGAGGTCAGGAAAAACAAGAGCCACTTTTGTTTGGACCCTTGAGGGATCTTTTTTAATCTGATTCCATTCACCGCCTAGATAGCGGCCAGGTTTCTCCACATCCTTAAGAATCTCGTACAAGTTCTTCATCGCATCCATTGTATTTCTATTTTCCGGATTCTTCAATCCACAAAATACATCCGGCAGTGGCTTAACAAATCTGGCTTGAGGCAAGGATGCGGAGTTACGCAGGCGCTGAGAAGGATGTTGAGAGAATGGCGTATAAAACCTGAAGGGAGCGAAATGACTTCCAAAATCATTCAATCACAAAAGATTTGGAGAAATGACTCATTTGATATTCTGATTAAGAAATTTTCTAGTAAATGAGGGAATGCATCAAACCGCTGTTACACAAACACAAATCTTCTCATTTTGACATTCAAAACCAGTGAGACGCCCAAATAACTCGTGAGAAGAGAAGAACCTCCATAGCTCAACAGAGGCAAGGGAGTTCCTGTTATCGGGAAGATACCGATAACCATCATCACATTGACAAAAAACTGGAAAGTGATCATCACTGCCACTAAAAAAACAATGTAAACTCCGGCCCGATCTCCAGAAAATCCGATAGACTGATACAGCCGATACAGGAAGAAAAAATAGCACATCAAGGCCAGGACTACACCCAAGAAGCCGAATTCCTCACCGATGACTGAAAAAATAAAATCCGTATGCCGTGCAGGCAGAAACCTCAGTTGGCTCTGAGTCCCTTTTCTGTATCCTTTCCCCAAAAATCCTCCTGAACCGATCGCAATCTTTGATTGTGTGATATGGTAGCCTGACCCAAGGGGATCTTTGCTGGGTGAGATAAGAGTCCTCAATCTCTGTTTTTGGTAGTCCTTTAATCCGAAATTCCAGGCCACAGCACCTGCAAGCAGCGTCGCGATCAGGATATAAACAAACATTTTCCTGTTGATCCCCGCCAGAATGAGTGCTCCTAAACATATGGGAACATAACTCAATGCAGTCCCCAAATCGGGCTGGAGTGCAACTAAAAAAACAGGAAGTGCGGTGACAGCACCACTCAACAATCCTTTTTTCCAAGACAGGTAATCCAGCCTGAATTTGGAGAAGATCAGAGCCAGTAAAAGAATAAGAACGATCTTCATGAGTTCAGAGGGCTGAACTTGAAAGAAGGGAAACCGGATCCAACTTTTCGCTCCGGCCACAAATCTGGCGAACAGTAACACGCCCGCAAGAACCGAGATGGCCAGAATATAAAAATATACAGAAAAAGACACTAAAGCCTTATAGTCGACCATAAGTAACAGAAATAGAGCCAGCAGGCTCAGGACTATCCATATCATCTGCCTCAGGAAATATTGTCCAGGAAGATAGTGCGAGCTGCTGTAAATGAATGCGACTCCTATGAATGAGTTCAAGAGCAGTAGCCCTATAAGAACCCAATCAATGTGTCTGAGTAAGCTCCTGTCTATCATATTTTTTCCTGTAGGTGTTAAATAACCTTCTCGCAAGAGGAGCGGCCGTTTCTCCCCCCATTCCCCCATACTCAACGATAACCGTGACCACAATCTCTGGATTATCCCTCGGCGCGAATCCTGTGAACCAGGAGTGTGTCTTCACTTCTTCCTCTTCTTCTTCTCCCTCTTCAATTTCTGCTTCTGGCTCTTCGGATTTATCTTCACTGATCACCTGAGTGGATCCTGTCTTTCCGCACACATCGAATCCAGAGACATTCGCGGCCCAACCCGTCCCCTGTTTATTGACGGCCTCCCACATACCCTGAATGACTTGTTCGAAAACCGACATGTCCATATTCACTCTCTGGTTAACAGGGGGATTGAACGTGCTCTCATTTTTCTTCCCGTTGAGGGACAACGATTTGAACAGATGGGGAGTGACTCGAATCCCTCTATTCGCGATCAGAGCTGTGTGGGCAGTAATCTGGATTGGAGTCACAAGCATGAAGCTTTGTCCGATGGATACAGAAATTGTCTCGCCCAGCTGCCAAGGTTCATCTCTGGCTTGTATTTTCCATTGAGGATCTGGAACCAGACCTGTTTTTTCTCCGGGTAAATCAATCCCTGTTCTTGACCCAAATCCCATCATTCTTGCGTAGCGCGCGATCTCGTCAATACCCATTTCCTTTCCGAGATTGTAAAAATATATGTTGCAGGAGTCCCGGATGGCGTCAAAAAAGCCAATCTTTCCGTGCCCTTCTTCACGCCAGCAAGAGAAGGGATGGTTGTAAATCCGAGTCTCCCCTTTGCAAACGAAAGTCGTGTCTTCTGCGGCAACCCCCAGATCAAGAGCTCCGAGGGCCATCGTCAGTTTGAAGACTGAGCCTGGAGAATACAGTCCCCTTATAGCTCTATTCTCGAGCGGGAACTCCGGGCTGTTCACAATATCGAGCCATTCTTCAGAAGTAAAACGGTTAATGAATCTATTCGGATCAAAATTCGGATAACTGGCTAAAGCCAGCATCTCTCCGCTGCTGGCATCCATCACGATAATAGCGCCCTCTCTTCCCTCCAGCAGCTTTTCGGCTTCCTTTTGAAGGTCGGAATCCAATGTGATGGTTAAATCCTGACCCTTTTGGGGTTCACGACGGTTGACCTCATCTCTCCCTCTTCCTAAGCTGTCCACAATTTCAATAAGCTGACCGTGGCCCCCGACTAAAGAGGTCTCATACTGTTTCTCCATTCCGGTCTTCCCCACAAGCTCACCCAGACGCCGATCTCTATACGTCTCGGTCTTCATCTCCTCTGGGGATAGCTCCTGCAGATAACCAATAACATGCGCGGCCAAACTCGCGAACGGGTAGAACCTTTTGGGCTCTGATTGGAGAATCAATTCAGGCAGTTCTAACTTTCTGGCTTCAATCATCGCCACTTCTTCAAAAGTCAAGTTTTCCTTGACCACAATGGGTTTAAAAAGGGGTTGGGATTCATATTTTTTTATTCTTTCTTTCAAGACATGCTCTTCGATATTCAGAAGTCGAGCTATTTTTCGACAGGATTTGTCATAGTCTTCGCAATTCTCTCTGATGAGGGACACGCGGAAAGACGCCCTGTTGTTGGCAAGAATGATCCCTTGTCTGTCCAAAATCAATCCTCTCTGGTAAGGAAGGGCAATCTCTCTCATCCTGTTCGCTTCTGACTTTTCCCAGTATTCGTCATGGTCAAGAATCTGGACTTTCCAGAAATTGAGGATTAAAAAAATAAAAAATATTGCCACAAAGAAGAAAATGAATTTGGCTCTTCTCAAAACAGGAAAAAGATCCTCGTAAATTTTTTCTTGTTTCATTTTTCCGATTAATACTTTTCCTTTTTAAATTGTTTCAACAGAAAATACACCAAAGTCCCCAGAATACCAGTGGCCACAGGCTGGAAAAATATCAACCCGCCTCCTGTATTGATGCTTTCAGGAACGATAAAAGAAAAAAGCATCGCCCACAGGATGAGTTCAAAACTGAGAAGAATGACCAGGAAAAAAAAGTTGCGCAGCGGGGGCTGGACGTCGATCTTTTTGGATAAATATCCAGCCAGAAATCCGGAGACGGTCTTCGATAAACCGGCCACTCCATAAATACCGGAAAAAAAATAATCCTGGAAAAGGCCGCAGACCGCCCCCAAGCAGGAACCGAAAATCTCCCCCCTTTTCATGGCAAAGTAGAACACGACCAAGCTGAATACATTCAAGAGCAAAATTAATGACGGAGATATTCTGCTGAAAATTGTATAGAAAAGGAAGGAAACCAGTATTCCGATGGCCACACGGATATAATCATTCAGTCTCATCAGTCTTTAAAAAACTCCTGCGGATTTTTCATGATGACCGCGATCTGGTCCAAATACCGAAAATCGAAATAAGGGATCACAACGATATGCTTATGAAGTGAAGTGTCTGTCGTGATGGATACGATCCTTCCCACCCGGATTCCCGAGGGGTAGATCCGGTCATACCCCGATGTGATCACATCCTCTCCTTCAGAGATTTCTTCTGAAGTCGTCGTGGCAAGAACATACCGCATCAGACATTGCCCTTCTCCATCACCCGCAAGGATTCCGCGGATCCTGTTTTTCTCACTGAATACACTGATTCCACTCTCATTGTCAGTAATCAGCTGGACTCGGGCTTCTTTGAGCGAAATCGCATCAACGATTCGCCCCACGAGGTCTCCGTTTTTATCGAGAACAACCATATTCTTCTTGATCCCGTCCAGTATGCCTCTATTGATGAGAACAGACTTATAGAAGTTGCTGGGGTCAAGCCCGATCACCTGAGATGGCAAAATATTTAAATGCATCTGTAAAAGATTCTCCTCAATCTCCCTCTCGCTCCTGAATTTCTGAAGCGCATTCCGCAGAAGGTTATTTTCCTGCTGAAGATAGAAAATCCGTTCTTTCATCTGTTCATTCTGGCTTTGGACATTCCGGAGATAAAAATAATTATTCCAGATATTTCCGATCGAACGAAAAAATGAAAGGACACCATGGCGCACGGGAGAAAAAACAGAAAAAACTATCTTTTCAAAAAAACTCGACTCTTCTCCCAGAGGAACTTGCATGGAAATCAAAAGGAAGTGGAAAAAGATTAGAGCAATAAGGACGGTGAGACTTTTTTTTTCTTTCAGGAAAAAAGGCATAAAAGCTCAAACAGACCTAAATTAAAGAAATCTTTTTCAACAGGTCTAAATCCTCAAGAAGCTTACCGGCCCCAAGGACAACCGTTATGAGTGGATCTTCAGTGATGAAAACTGGCAGCTTGGTTTCCTCTCTGATGCGTTTGTCTAAATTCCTGAGGAGAGCACCTCCACCTGTGAGGATGATTCCTCGGTCAATAATATCCGCTGAAAGCTCGGGAGGCGTCTTTTCAAGGGAAACGCGGATGGCATCAATAATGGCAATGACGACATCTTCAAGCGCTTCTCTTATTTCCTGGTCATCTATGATAAGAGTCTTGGGGATTCCCTCCCCCAAATCTCTTCCTTTTATCTCGATGGATATCGGCTCATCGAGAGGATAAGCGGATCCGATTTGGATTTTCAATAGCTCCGCACTTCGTTCTCCGATGAGCAGGTTGTATTTTCTCTTCAGATACTGGATGATGGCTTCATCCATCTCATTTCCGGCTATCCGTATGGAATGGTTGAAGACGATTCCGTTCATGGATATGACAGCGATATCGGTCGTCCCTCCTCCTATATCCACAATCATGTTTCCGGTGGGTTCTGAAATCGGCAGGTCTGCCCCAACAGAAGCCGCAACGGGTTGTTGAACAAGGTAGACTTCAGAGGCTTTGGCTCTCATAGCCACATCCTTCACCGCACGCCTCTCCACCTGTGTGATTCCTGTAGGTATTCCTATGACTATCCGTGGCCTCACGAGAAACATTCGGCTGTTTGTGGATTGCCTGATGAAGTAATCCAGCATTTTTTCCGCCATTTCAAAATCGGCAATAACACCATCTCTCATAGGTTTGATCGTGAGAACATCAGCAGGTGTCTTTCCCAACATATCCTTGGCTCGCGTCCCAACAGCTTCCACTTTACCGGATTGTTTATTCACGACCACGATCGATGGCTCTTGAACGACAATCCCTTTCCCTTTGAGGTAGACCAAAGTGTTCGCCGTTCCCAGGTCAATCGCTAAATCACAAAGCAACCTGTCTTTGAAGGAATTCATCAAGCTCATTCTGCTCCTCTCTAGATTTACAGGTTTTATTTAGCACAATTTCCTTCGCTTAGCAAATAAAAAAAGAATTTCAAAATTTGTTTCCCGGCGTTAATTTTATTTTCTCTTGACTTTATCTCTTGTAAGAATATATATAATCAAAAAACATCTAGTGACGACATGAGGAGGTCATCATGAGCAACGGCGATTACAAGCCTTATGTATCCCCGGAACAATCCATGAAAGAAATATCCTTCAAGGCGATCTTCTTGGGAATCATCATGGCGGTTGTCCTGGGCGCTGCGAATGCCTATTTAGGCCTTCTTGTCGGGATGACAGTCGCAGCGACCTTTCCCGCAGCGGTCATCGCGATGGCCGTGCTTCGCCCGTTCAAAGGAACGATTCTCGAGGAAAACCTTGCCAGAACCACCGGAGCGGTCGGAGAAGCCCTGGCCGCCGGAGCTATTTTCACTATACCTGCTTTTCTGCTTGTCAGAATAGAAGGTCAGCCTCTTTGGGAAAAATTCGATATTTTCAAATCATCCCTCCTGATGCTGGTGGGGGGAATCCTCGGTGTCTTGCTCATCATCCTTGTCCGCCGCACCTTAGTCGAAGATGCCGAACTTCCGTTTCCGGAAAGCACCGCCTGTGCAGAGATGGTCAAGACCGGACAGAAAGGCGGTTCACAAGCCGCATACATGTTCTGGGCCATGGGATTGGGAGGTCTCGTAGAATTCTTCACCAACTCAAGCGGACTCCAATTCATCAAACCCTATGCACAAAAAGTGTTCAACATCCCCGGCCTCTCGCGAATCACGTACCTCGACAGTGATAATGTGGAAATCGCCAAAACGGGCACGATCAAAGGGAGAATGTTCGTTGAAACGCCCGCCGCTAACGCCGCCATGACAGGAGTGGGGTACATCATCGGACCCAAACTGGCCGCCCTCACTTTTTCTGGTGGAGTGCTGGGATGGCTTTTCCTGATGCCTATACTTCTTTTCATCAGCGGTGATCTAGGAGAAATTGTCACCAATTTCGATGGAAACTGGACAGACATGGCCGTCTCCGCGTACAACTCCCAAGTCAAACCCATCGCAGTCGGAGCCATGCTCGTGGGGGCTTTCTACACGCTGTTCAAAATGCGAAAAAGCCTCGTCGTCGGAATCGGCCGTTCCTTCGCGGATGTTAAAAAAGTCAGCGCTGGAGGCCCATCGGATACAATCCGAACAGATAAAGACCTGCCTTTCCCTTCGATTATAATCTCCATTATTGCTTTAATCATCCCGATGGTCTTCCTTTACAACGTCTTCACGAAAAGCATCGGGTCATCTCTTGTAGCCACACTCGTCATGATCGTCATGGGCCTTCTTTTTGCAGCAGTCGCCGGCTACCTGGTGGGTATTATCGGCTCCTCTTCCAATCCGATTTCCGGCCTCACTCTCACCTCTCTGCTCATCGCGGCCTTGATGATGGTCCTGATGGGACAAAGAGGTGCCCCGGGGATCGCGGCTGTTATCGGTGTGGCAGCGATTGTCTGCTGTGTGGCCGGTGTGGCCGGAGACATGATCCAGGACTGGAAAGTCGGGCATATTCTCGGGGGAACTCCCTGGCGCATGCAGATCGGCGGCATGATCGGTGTCGTCGCGGCAGCTTTAACACTGACTTTCGCTCTTCAGCTGTTTCACAGCACCAAAGGCATTGGGAGTGATGCCCTGCCAGCCCCCCAGGCCAATTTGATGGCCATGATGGCCCAGGGAATAGTCGGAGGAGAGATGGCCTGGCCATTGGTGGTTGCAGGCATGTTGATGGGCATCGGTTTGATCCTCATCGGTTCTCCCTCCCCGATGATAATCGCTGTGGGAATGTATCTACCCTTCCGCGCTACCGCGTGCATCTTTTTCGGAGGAGTCATAAAATACTTTTTGGACAGGGCTGTTAACAAGAAAAATCCGACCCCCAAAGGAAGAGAAACCGTCGAAAATATAGGCCTTTTGATCGCCTCGGGACTGATCGCGGGTCAAGCTCTTATGGGAATCGTGACATCCGGCATCGAAGCTCTCAAGGAATCGATAAGGCTTCCAGAAATCGCAGGTTCTGCATGGCTGGGCCTCTTGATCTTCTTCATCCTCGGATTCATCCTGATCTATTTTCCCTATAAGAAAATGGTCGCCTCCGGTGAGTACGGAGCTTCTTCAGGAGAGAAATAAAGTCGATATCCGCAAACTGTAATCAGTCGATTGTGAAGACGCGCAGAACTGACGAGCCTCAAATCAACTTGCTGGAGCTCGTCCCCGTCAAAAACATAAAGTGGGAGAAAAAAGAAGACGGTCTGATCATCCTCCTCAAACCTAAATTCAAACATCCCTTTTTCAAAAAACACGTACTTCCCCGAATGAAAAAGCCCGATTTCAAGATCAAGCTCGATGCCGTCGGCAGCTTTGTCTGGGAGCACTGCGATGGGAAAAAAACTGTGGAAGAAATTGCCCGGAGATTAAAGGATAAATTCGGAGAATCCGTTGAACCTCTCTACGACAGATTAGCTCTCTTTCTCCAAAGCTTAGAAAGAAACCGATTCATTTCTTTTAAGGGGACATTCCCCAAGGTCCGCACTTAGCCTGAAAATTTCCTCTTCTGCACTGTAATTCTTATAAACACCTTCTCAAATAGAGAGATCTATGAGCGCAGACGGCACCTTGGGGAACGCCCTTTATTGACATATTTAATCATTTGAACAAAAAATCAATTTCTTTTAGAATTGAATGCGAATCTTGGAATAAAATGCCGATACTCGAAATAAAAAGGTACGGAGACCCTGTCCTCTCACAAAAAGCTGAAGAGATCAAAAAAATTGACGACGCAATAAAGGAACTGGCGGCCAGCATGGTTCAAACCATGCACGCGGCCCCCGGGATAGGACTCGCCGCTCCTCAAATCAACGTGAGTAAAAGGCTGATTACTGTGGACATATCGGTCGGAGAGAAAAACGAGGATTTGATTATTCTCATCAACCCCGAACTCGTCAGTCAGGAAGGAGAGGCCATTCTGGAAGAGGGCTGTTTATCTGTTCCGGACATTAACGAGAAAGTGAGTCGTCCATCCCGCGTTGTCGTCAAAGGGCTTGACTTAGACGGAAACGAAAAAATCATAGAAGCGGAAGGGACTCTCGCCAGAGTGTTCTGTCATGAGATCGACCATTTGAACGGGAAATTGTTTTTTGAAAATCTATCTCCGCTCAAGAGAAGCCTGATCAGGAAGAAGCTGAAAAAAAGGACTCAGACAGGCAAGATTCCATGAAGATTGTTTTCTTTGGAAGCCCTGCCGCGGCTCTCCCCTCGTTAGAAAAAATCTTGGATGAGGGTCACCGCATACAGCTGGTCATCACTCAGCCGGACAGGCCGACAGGGCGAGGGAAAAAACTCATGTCCTGTCCTGTCAAAAAACTGGCTGTGGACAAGAACATTCCTGTCTACCAGCCTGCACGAATCAGAAAAGACGCCGCTGCACTGGAAAAACTGGAGAAAATACAACCCGATTTGAACGTTGTGGTCGCTTATGGACAGATCATCCCCTCCTCGATTATCTACCTGCCCAAGTACAATTCTGTGAATGTTCATTTCTCCCTCTTGCCGCGTTACAGAGGAGCTTCCCCAGTCCAGTGGGCTCTCCTCAACGGAGAGGAAAAGACAGGCATCACTATTTTCGAACTCAACGAGAAGATGGACGAAGGAGATATCCTGATGCAGGAAGAGGTCTGGATAGAGCCGGAAGAGAGCGCGGCAGAACTGGAAGAACGATTAGCGCAAGCGGGAGCAGAGCTTCTGGCCAAGACAATTTCTGAAATGGGCAGGATCAAACGCCAAAAACAAGACCATTCGCAAGCCACCTACGCTCCGAAGCTCAGCAAAGAAGATGGCCGGATCGACTGGGAAAAGGATGCAATCCATATAGAGAGGCAGATCAGAGCTTTCGCTCCCTGGCCTTCGACGTTTACCTTTATCGCAGCAAAAAGGATGAAAATCCACAAAGGAAAAAAAATGAAAAACCAGGCCCCTTCCTCTTCTTCTCCTGGGGAGATATTGGAAATCCGGAAGGAAGGGATTATGGTGTGTTGTGGTGAGCACAGCATCTTCTTGATCGAAAGACTTCAGCCTGAGAACAAAAAAAGTATGGATGCGTATGCATTCTCATTAGGGGGAAAGATTAAGATTGGGGAGAAGTTTGAGTAATTCTTCCTTAAAGCTTTTTATTATTCTTCCAGAATATAGTGGTAAGGATTCACTGCTCTTCCGTTCTTCTGGACTTCGTAATGGACGTGGGGTCCGATGGCTTTTCCCGTCTGTCCGACATACCCGATCACATCTCTCCTCTTGACTTTCTGGCCCACTTTCACGTTGAATTTACTCAGGTGGCAGTACACCGTGGTCACTCCTCCTCCATGGTTGATGATCACCACATTCCCGCCGATTTTTTCGGTCTTGACCTTGATCACAGTCCCGTCAGCCGTGGCCACTATGGGACTTCCATGGCTGGTGGCAATATCGACTCCGTAATGAAACTCTTCATCTCCAGTGAACGGATCCTTCCTCTTGCCAAAACTCGATGTCATCCATCCTGCGGTCGGATAGATAGAGGGAGTCGTGGCCCTTATGTAAGACCTGTCCTCCAGAATCTTAGCCAGAGTGTCAAGATTCTTCTCAATGCCTTGAGCTTTCTGCGCGATGCTCTCGGCGCTTCTCAATCCGGGATCGATTGTGGCGTTCGACATGCTCGACTGCTGGCCCTCGCCACGTGCTCCTCCCCCGACTCCGAGCTCCCTCAAGACTTCGGGGGATTGGAGGCCAGCCCACACGTTGAGCTTCTTGGCATACTCCTCGAAATTATCAATATCCTGCCTCAACCTGTTCACAGCAAGCTTATACTGCGCAATGGTTTCTTTCTGACGAAGATTCTCATCTGATAGGGCTCTGTACTTTTGTCGTGTCACGTTCATCGTGAAATAATCCACGAGAAATACCGTGAGGAGTATAAAAAGAAAAGAAAACACCCCCACCAAAATCTTAATCCTCTTTTCTGTAAGAGAAATTTTCTTGGATTGCCCCTTGTGATGAGGGACGATTATGAGAGAAAAGTGTTTTTTAGCCATCAGACTTGTCCTTTAATATCATATTCAAAAAAATAAAGTCAAGGGATTTATACCTTTCATCGTATCTAAGCGACCGAAGCCTCCTTAATGTTGTCCTTGATCCACTTCACAATATCTTCCGTTGAAGAACCCGGCAAAAAAATCTTGGATATCCCAATTTTTTCTAAATCCGGAATATCCTTATCTGGTATAATGCCTCCGGCGATCACACTGACATCCTCAGCGCCTTTCTCTTTAAGAAGATCCATGATTTCAGGAAAAAGAACGTTATGCGCACCGGAAAGAATACTCAAGCCGATGACATCCACATCCTCCTGGATCGCAGAACTGACGATTTCCTCCGGCGTCCGCCTCAATCCTGTGTAAATCACCTCAAACCCCGCATCTCTTAAAGACCGGCAGATCACCTTTGCCCCTCGATCATGGCCATCCAAGCCAGGCTTGGCGACCAGGACTCTGATTTTTTTATCTGCCATGCACTCCTCCGGTCGCTCTCTAGTAAGTTATCGGCTCCTTGTATTCACCATAGATTTCTTTTAAAGCGTCCATGATTTCCCCAAGGGTGGCATACGCTTTGACGCATCCCAGGAGAAAGGGCATCAAATTCTGGTCGTCCCTGGCCGCTTTTTTCAAGTCGAGAAGCTTAGCTTTAACATCTGAATTGTTCCGGGTTTTTTTTATCTTTTTCAAACGCGCAAGCTGCTGTTTGGCGACAGTATCCTCTATTTTTAAGATCGGGATGGGTTCGTGTTCCATTTCGAAGGCGTTCACTCCAACGATAATCTTCTCTTTTTTCTCCACCGCTTTTTGATACCAATACGCACTGTCCGCAATCTCCTTCTGAGGGAAGCCGAGTTCAATGGCTTTCACCATTCCTCCCATATCGTCGATTTTATGTATGTAGTCCTTCGCTTCCTGTTCCATCTGGGCTGTCAGCGTTTCAATAAAATACGAGCCGCCCAAGGGATCGGCAGAATTGACGACTCCACTTTCGTGGGCGATGATCTGCTGGGTTCTCAGAGCGATCGTGACCGCATCCTCCGAGGGCAAGGCGTAAGTTTCATCGAGTGAATTGGTATGCAGGGATTGGGTTCCTCCGAGCACTGCGGCCAGGGCCTGAAGGGCCACCCTGATGACATTATTCTGGGGCTGCTGTGCCATCAAAGAAACTCCAGAAGTCTGGGTGTGAAACCTCAACCACCAGGACCTCGGATCTTTGGCTTTGAACCTTTCCTTCATCACCTCCGCCCAAATTTTCCTTGCGGCCCTGAATTTGGCAATCTCCTCGAAGAAATCATTGTGCGCGTTAAAAAAGAAGGACAGCCGGGGAACAAATTCATCGATATTGAGTCCCCTTTGCAGCGCCCATTCGACATACTCGATTCCATCCCTGAGAGTGAAGGCCAATTCCTGGACAGCTGTGGAACCGGCTTCCCGGATGTGGTACCCAGAAATAGAGATTGTATTCCATTTGGGAACTTCTTTGGCTCCGTATTCGAAAGTGTCCACGATCAATTTCATTGACGGTTCTGGAGGAAAAACGAAGGTCTTTTGAGCAATGTATTCCTTGAGAATATCGTTTTGAATCGTACCTGAAATGACCTTCGGAGAGACGCCCTGCTTTTCAGCCACGGCGATATACATGGCCCACAGCACAGCCGCGGGCGGATTGATCGTCATCGAAGTGGAAATCTTATCTAAAGGGATACTGTTGAACAGTATTTCCATATCTGCAAGAGAATCAATCGCCACCCCGCACTTCCCTATCTCTCCCGCAGCCAGGGGATGATCCGAATCGATTCCCATAAGAGTGGGGAGATGAAAAGCGACGCTCAAGCCTGTTTGTCCATGGGAAAGAAGGTATTTGTACCTTTTATTCGTGTCTTCCGCCGCTCCGAACCCAGAAAACTGACGCATGGTCCACAAGCGCCCGCGGTACATAGTCGGATGAATGCCTCGAGTGTAGGGATATTCTCCGGGAAAACCTAAATGCTGGGCATAGTCAAAACCATCGAGATCCAGAGGAGTGTAAAGCTCTTTAATCTTTTTCCCGGAAACCGTAGTGAATCCGCCAGGATCACAAGCCGCGTTTCTCATGGCTTTATCGAACCTTACCTTTTTCCAGCTTGAATAAGCCTGTTTCAAGGGATTCTGAGAGGGATTATTTTTCTTCAAGCGTTCTTCACCTCAGGAATGCAGAATTCCCTTCAGGCGTCAACATATCCTGCCAGAGGTAACTCTTGCGGTCAATCGCCTGAGAGGGTGATATAAGGGGGTGATTTTTCACCTTTTATCATCACCTCTAAAGGGCATGATTTTCGTGACGACTCCTCCCCCTGAAAAATCAATAATTCCAAGACTCCAGGAACTATTCTTGAAGAAAGGAGTTCTTTTTTCTCGCCTCAGGCGTCTTGATCTTCTGTGACTTTAAAAATGACGTCATTCTCTCTGACCGGGCTTTCGACCTTAATCCCGACCGGCTCACCAGGCTTGGCTGTGTCTACTGGACTGTGTTCCACCTGCATGGATTCGACTTTCTGGTAAAAATCAGAGGTATGTCCTTTGATATGAATGGTGTCGCCGACATGAAGTTCTCCCTTGGACAACTCCAGAACACCGACGTTTATTTTGGAAAAATAATGGGTAATTTTTCCAATTTCTTCCTCCATGGAGGCCTCCTTCTGACATCCTCATTTAGTATTATCAAAATAAACAGAATTTCGCAAGCGATTTCAAGCACAAAGAACAGACCCACCGTTGACATTGAGAATTTCTCCTGTGATGTGCCTCGCCAGATCTGAAGCCAGAAACAAGATCGGACCGGCAATGTCCTCCGGCGGTGGGATTCTTTGCAAAGGGATAGACTCTTGAATCTTTCTCCGATAATCCAGATCACTGAAAATTTCAGAGCACATATCCGTATCCACCCAACCAGGGGCCACGCAATTGACGCGGATATTATGGGCCGCTAATTCCGCAGCAAGAGACTTCGTCAGAGAGACAACGGCCCCTTTACTGGCGGCATAGTGGGAATGAAAAGCCTCTCCTCTGACTGCCGCGGTGGATGAAACATTGATGATTCCGCCACTCTTTTTCTTTTTCATGAATGGAATGACGGCATTGCAGGCGTAAAAGACTCCATCCAAATTTATTTTCATTGTTTTTTTCCAGACTTCCTCTGTCATGCTGCCCATTTCTCCGTAGGTCCAGATGCCTGCATTGTTCACCAAAACGTCTATCTGTTCCCAATCTTCGATCACGTTTCTCACGACCGCCTCAACCTCATTCTTTTTTGAAACATCTGCCTTGAACACGAGACATTCCTGACCGAGTCGTTCGATCTTTTTCCCCACTTCTTCGGCCTCCTTTTTTTTGGTCAGGTAGTTTATCGCCACATCGCATCCCGCTTTGGCAAACAGAATGGCTGTGGCCCGGCCGATTCCCCGGGAGCCTCCTGTAATCAAAGCTCTTTTACCGTTCAAGTCAATCATCGGACTTCCTCCGAGAAAAGCTCGCGCTGCATATTGCGCAGTGTTCAGTACTCCAGAGAGAGATCTTCCATCTCATCAAACTGGAGATACCTGTAGATCTCATTCCGATTCGGTATGATCTTCTCTTTCATGATGGCAAAGTATTCTTCTGACGTCGGCAGCTTGCCGGAAAGCGCGGCCACCGCCGCCAGCTCTGCGGATCCCAGATAGACACGCGCGCCATCTCCCATTCGGTTATCGAAGTTTCGGGTGGAAGTCGAGATGACATTCGCTCCGGGATAAACTCTGGCTTGATTTCCCATACACAGGGAACACCCGGAGATCTCTGTCCGCGCGCCCACGCCGGTGAAAATGGAATAATATCCTTCTCTCATCAGTTGAGTCCTGTCCATCTTGGTCGGAGGAGTCAGCCAAATCCGTGTATCCAAGTACCCGGCTCCTTCAAAAATCTTTCCCGCCGCTCTGAAATGCCCGATGTTGGTCATGCAGGAGCCGATGAAGATTTCATCGATACTATCACCCGCCACCTCAGAAAGGAGTTTCACATCATCTGGATCATTCGGGCAAGCCAGAATCGGCTCTTGAATCGCAGCCAGGTCAATTTCAAGGACTGCGGCGTATTCGGCATTCGCGTCTCTGTTCATGAGCGCAGGATTTTCAATCCAGTTTCTGCAGGCTTCAATCCTTTTCGCTAAAGTTGTGGCATCCTGATACCCGTCCTCTATCAACTTTTCCATCAAAGCGATATTGCTGCGCAAAAATCGGGCTGCGCTCTCTGAATTGAGAGCAATGGTTCCTCCTGCGGCAGAACGTTCCGCCGTTGCATCTGTCAACTCGAATGCCTGTTCCACCTCCAGGTTGGGAAGCCCTTCCATTTCGAGTATTCGACCGTTGAAGACATTCTTTTTTCCCTCTTTCTCGACTGTCAGCAACCCTTTTTCAATGGCGAAATAAGGGATGGCATTCACAACGTCCCTGAGAGTAATTCCCGGATTGATCTTCCCTTTAAATTTCACGAGGACTGATTCCGGCATGTCCAGAGGCATGAAACCAAGAGTGCCCGCAAAAGCGACAAGCCCGGAGCCTGCCGGGAAACTGAGCCCGATCGGGAAACGTGTGTGAGAATCCCCACCTGTACCCATGGTGTCCGGGATCAATAGTCGGTTCAACCAGGAATGCAGGATCCCGTCTCCGGGTCTAAAGGCCACCCCCTTCCGTTCGGTGATGAACCGGGAAAGAGATTTATGCATTTGAACATCTGAGAGCTTCGGATACGCTGCCGTATGACAAAACGACTGCATAAAAAGGCCCGCCTGAAATTCCATACAGGCCAGTTCTTTCAATTCATCGGCTGTCATCGGACCTGTCGTATCCTGAGAAGCCACAGTCGTCATCTTCGGTTCCACCGCTGAACCGGGAAGGATTCCTTTCTTTCCGCAAGCGCGTCCCACAATTTTCTGTGCCAGAGAGTACCCCTGTCCTTTCTTCGGTGCAGGATTTTCCAGTTTCGTGAAAAAGTCTGCCTCAGGCATCCCGAGCACCTTGCGGGCTTTTTCTGTCAACGAACGTCCGATTATCAGAAAAAGACGCCCTCCAGCCCGGAACTCATCCTTAAGAGTCAGCGGCTGAAATTCGAAAGAAGAGACCGTCTCTCCGCTCTCATTCAGAATGTTCCCGGATTCAGCATCGATCGTAATAATGTCACCGGTTTTTATCTTGGTCACATCACACAGCAAGGGAAGTCCTCCTGAATCCTCAACCGTATTGAAAAAAATCGGTGCGATAAGTCCGCCCAGGACAACTCCTCCTCTCCGCTTGTTCGGAACATAAGGGATGTCCTCTCCGATATGCCAGAGAAGTGAATTTGTGGCAGATTTTCTCGATGAACCGGTCCCGACCACATCTGCGACAAAGGCCACAGGAGATTCCTTCCTGAATTGACGGATGGTCTCAATCCCTCCGGGAAACCGCGTCTCTCCCATCGATAAAGCATGAAGAGGAATATCCGGTCGGCTCCAGGCATATTTCGCAGGCGACAGATCATCCGTGTTCACTTCACCTTCGACCTTGAATGCCCTCACGGATAACTTTTCAGGAAAAGTCGGCTTCGAGAGAAACCATTCGCCATTGGCCCAGGATGTCAACACATCTTTTGCACAAGAGTTGTTTCTCGCCATCTCAGCGATCTCATCAAACGCACTGTAGACAAGGATGATCTGTTTCAGAGCCTTTACAGCTTCGCCAGCCATCTCCTTATCTCCCAAAAGCCCGATCAATGCCTCCACGTTGTATCCCCCCAACATCGTGCCCAGCAAAAACACCGCTTTTTCCCGTGACACAGCAGGGGAAGACGCCTTTTCTTGAGCAATCTTGGCCAGCCACGCGGCTTTGACCTGTGCGGCCGGGTCCACACCTGGCGCCACGCGGTTCTCTAAAAGGCTGAGAAGAGCTTTCTGTTTCCCTTTGGGGGGCTTCTCTAAAAGCTGACAGACTTCCGCAGTCAACTCTGGGCTTAACGGCAGCGGTGGTATTCCCTGCTTCTGGCGCTCGGTTTCGTGTTTAAAATAGGAATTCAACATGGCTCAGTCTCCCTGGAGGTTCTGATGTTCAGCAGTATACTGTATAGAATGTTTGAGGAGATTTGTCAAAAATAATTTTCTCAGTTACCTTGTTTAGGCTCTCTTCTCAACTTCGTCTGATTTTTTTTATGCCTTGAGTTGATTTTCGCAAAGAAAAATTATAAGATGTTTCAACTGTTTCATTCTACCATTTCTGAGAATTCATTTTTTTTAACGGGAGGAATAATTATGGGTAATTCAGCTGTCGACAAAGCCAAAGAATACTTTGGACAGATTGTCGAAGAACAACTCAACCGCGTGGAAGCTATGAAGAAGGCTCAAGATTGGATCGATTACTCCCAGGTAAAACCGATAATAATCGGAATCATCGGCGGAGACGGGATCGGTCCTTACATAGCCGCTGAGGCGCGAAAAGTCCTCGAGTTCATGCTCCAAGAGGAAATTAAAAGTGGAAAAGTTGAGATCCGCAACATCGAAGGATTGACGATCGAGAACCGTGCCGAGCAGAACAAGTCCATTCCGGATGATGTCCTGGAAGAGATTAAAAAGTGTCACGTCACCCTCAAGGGCCCCACCACCACCCCAAGAAGAGGCGACCCCTGGCCCAACATTGAGAGCTGCAATGTGTCTATGCGGCGCTATCTGGACCTTTTCGCCAATGTCAGGCCGGTCAAAGTCCCCAAGGAAGGGATCGACTGGATGTTCTTTCGAGAAAACACTGAAGGCGCCTACATCATGGGAAGCAAGGGAATCAACGTCACGGAAGATCTCGCCATAGATTTTAAAGTCATCACCTCCCAGGGCGCTGAGAGGATCATCCGCCTGGCTTTTGAACATGCGAAAAAGAACAACATCAACCGAGTGACCATCGTGACCAAGGCGAATGTGGTCAAGACATCGGATGGCAAATTCCTGGATATCGGCTACAAGATCGCCAAGGAATATCCTGAAGTCGAGGTCGACGACTGGTACATCGATATCATGACCGCAAAACTCGTCGATCCCAAGCGCAGAACTCAATTCAAGGTAGTCGTACTCCCCAATCTCTACGGAGATATCCTGACTGACGAAGCCGCCGAATTCCAGGGAGGAGTCGGGACCGCCGGAAGCGCCAATATCGGAAAGCGGTATGCGATGTTCGAAGCCATTCACGGTTCTGCTCCCCGCATGGTCAAAGAAGGCCGGGCCCAATACGCGGACCCCTCCAGCATGATCCGGGCCGCCTCGATGCTGATCAATCACATCGGGTATCCGGATAGAGCGAAAAAGCTGGAAATGGCTTTAGACGTCTGTGGTCAATACGAGAAAAAACTGGTTCTCACAGGCCGGGATACGGGCGCGACAGGCGCAGAACTCGCCGAATATCTGATGGAAACAATACAAGATCCAAATTTAAAGAAGAAGTGGGAAGGTTTTACCAAATAGATTGATCGAAGAGGGGCAGCCACGTGGCATTTTGAGTCTGACACGATTCTGTCTCACACAACCCTCAAGAATGACTCCAAGAGACACAGCCTTTCTGAACAGGAACCTGTCTTTTTTTTCGTCTCAGATGAACTTCTTCTTGACTGTAAAAATATTATGAATTATATTCAGATACTCATTAAGCAGGGTTTCCAGAAGAACGGTCTATGCGTTGCGCACCCGTCACTCAAAAGCGGATAAATAACTCTTAGAAATGCAAAGAAGATTTACGCGAATGAAATAATTTTCATTCTCTTTAATAATCAAATACAGGAGGTTTAATAATGAGGAAAAAAATCACTGTCATCGGAGCCGGACACGTTGGAGAAGTCACTGCATTCAAGATTGCTGAGAAAGAACTCGGAGATGTTATCCTGCTGGACATCATCGAAGACATGCCCATCGGAAAAGGGCTGGATATTCGCGAAGGCGGACCAGTCGGGAAATACGACTCCGCAATCGTCGGCACGAACTCCTATGCGGATACCGCGAACTCCGACATCGTTGTGATCACAGCCGGAAAGCCCCGAAAGCCTGGAATGAGCCGGGATGAGCTGGTCGACTCAAATTTCAATATCGTGAAGCCTGTCACTGAAGAAGTCGTCAAGCACTCTCCCGATGCGATGCTGCTCGTCGTATCGAACCCTCTGGACGCGATGGCCTACACCGCTTTCAAGGTCAGCGGCTTTCCGAAAAACAGAGTCTTCGGGATGGCCGGAATCCTGGACACCACTCGTTTCCGGACATTCTTAGCCATGGAACTCAATGTCTCCGTCGAAAGCATCCAAGCGCTCGTCCTCGGAGGACACGGAGACACGATGGTTCCGATCGCTCGGTACACCACAGTCTCGGGAATTCCCGTGTCGCATTTCATCCCTCAGGACAAGCTGGATGCGATAATCGAAAGAACCCGAAAAGGTGGCGGAGAAATCGTCAAATACCTGAAAACTGGAAGTGCGTACTATGCCCCGTCACTCGCTGTCGCGGAAATGGTTGAATCCGTCGTGAAGGATAAGAAAAAAATTCTTCCCTGCGCCGCGTATCTTGAGGGCGAATACGGGATCAAAGACCTCTATTTTGGAGTCCCGATCAAGCTCGGAGCGAACGGCGTTGAAGAGATCATAGAGATCGACTTGAATGACGAAGAGAAAGAAATGATCAAGAGTTCAGAAGCCGCGGTCCGTACAGTGATCGGCCTGCTCAAGTTCTAAGGAGAATGGCAGAACACAAAATCGAAACTCCTGTTTCAGACGAAACCGTAGAAAAGCTCAGGGCTGGAGACAGGATCTTCATCACAGGGTATCTGTATACAGGAAGAGACTCCGCTCATAAGAAATTGATCGAACTCGTGGAGGAAGGAAAAGAGCTGCCGATAGATGTCAAAGGTCAGATTATTTATTACGTGGGGCCCACTCCTGCCCGCCCGGGAAACCCGATAGGCTCTGCAGGACCGACAACAAGCTACAGGATGGACTCTTTCGCTCCGATCCTCCATTCCCTCGGTCTCAAAGGCACGATCGGAAAAGGATCCAGAAACCAGGAAGTCAAGGAGTCTTTAAAAAAATTCAAGGCTGTCTATCTCGCGGCCGTAGGTGGAGCTGGAGCTCTCATCTCCAAAAGCATCACGGAAGCCGAAGTCATTGCTTATCCAGAGTTGGGTCCTGAGGCAATCAGGCGAGTCAAGGTCAAAGACTTCCCGTGCATAGTCATTAACGACATGTACGGCGGCGACCTGTATGAAGAAGGAAAGAAGAAATACAGAAAAGAGTAAACGCAGAGTCGAACATAGCGCTCGCACTGGAAATCTGACCGTGTTCTTTTTCTGCCTGAATTCCGGGACTCAAAAAATACGTCTCCTGTCTAATCTCTGAATAGAAATGGTAAGCCACCGCGTGTTTTAAACAAAGGATAGAGACTATGAAAATTCATGAGTATCAAGCCAAACAAATCCTCAATAGCCATGGCGTTTCAATACCCAAAGGAGAAGTGACAGATAATCCTTCCAAAGCTCGTGAAATCGCAGAGAAGGTCGGTCCCAAGGTCGTTCTCAAAGCCCAGATTCATGCGGGCGGCCGAGGCAAAGGAGGGGGCATCAAGCTGGCCGGAAACCCAGAGGAAGCTGAGAAAACCGCCGAGGAAATGATCGGGATGACCCTGGTGACACACCAAACCGGACCGGAGGGAAAACGTGTGAAGAGAATCCTTGTGGAAGAAGCTCTGGACATTGACAGGGAACTGTATATCGGGATCGTCATCGACAGAGCCAAAGAAGCCCCTGTGGTCATGGCATCTTCAGAAGGAGGTGTCGAGATCGAAAAGGTAGCCGCCGAGACTCCGGAATTGATTTTCAAAGAATACATCAATCCGGCCACCGGATTCCTTTCTTTCCAGGCTCGGAATCTCGCTTTCAATCTGGGGCTTGCCGGAGAAACTTTTAAGCAAGCCGTCAAGTTCATCATGAGTCTTTACAGAGCGTTTGAAGCCACTGATGCCTCCCTGGCAGAAATCAATCCCCTTCTCGTGACCAAGCAGGGTGACGTTCTCGCGCTGGACGCCAAGATGAATTTCGACGACAATGCCCTCCCCCGTCATTCAGATATCAAAGACATGAGGGATCTGGATGAAGAAGAGCCTCTGGAAGTCGAGGCCTCGAAATTCAACTTGAACTACATCAAGCTCGACGGGAATGTCGGCTGCATGGTGAACGGTGCCGGATTGGCGATGGCGACTATGGATATCATCATGCATTCAGGAGGTATGCCGGCAAACTTCCTCGATGTCGGGGGCGGTGTGTCGGAGGAGGCCGTCCAAAATGCGTTCAAAATTCTCGTTTCGGATAAGGACGTCAAGGCGGCTTTGATCAACATCTTTGGAGGCATTGTTCGCTGTGACCTTGTTGCGAACGGAATCGTTAAAGCAGCCAAGGAACTCCGTCTCGACGTGCCGATGGTTGTCCGGCTCGAAGGGACTAATGTCGAAGAAGGGAAAAAAATCCTCGAAAAATCAGGGCTCTCGTTTCACCCCGCGGGCACGATGAAAGAAGCGGCTGAAAAGGTCGTTCCGCTGGCTAAGAACTGACTAAAGGAGCAGAACATGAGTATTATCGTCGATGACAAAACACGAGTCGTAGTCCAGGGAATCACTGGAGGGGAAGGGACATTTCATACCCAGAGAATGCAGGAATACGGAACCGCCGTTGTCGCCGGCGTGACGCCCGGCAAAGGAGGGACAACACACCTCGGAGTCCCAGTCTATAACACAGTCGCCGATGCCGTAGAGAAAGAAGGCGCTAACGCCTCCGCGATCTTTGTCCCGGCTTTCTTTGCAAGTGATGCGATCATGGAAGCCGCGGCCGCCGGGATCCAATGCGTCGTGTGCATCACAGAAGGAATACCCACCTTTGACATGATCAAGGCGAAATCATTCCTCAAGGATAAAGACTGCTGCCTGATCGGGCCCAACACACCCGGGATCATCTCTCCCGGAAAATGCAAGATCGGCATCATGCCCGGCCACATTCACACTCCCGGTTCGATCGGAATCATCTCACGTTCAGGGACATTGACTTACGAAGCCGTGGACCAGGTGACACAGCTCGGATTCGGACAGTCCACAGCTGTAGGGATTGGGGGCGATCCGATCGTCGGGCTCAAATTCATCGAGCTCCTGAAACTTTTTAAAGAAGATGACGAGACCGAAGGCGTCATCCTTATCGGTGAGATCGGTGGAACGGCAGAGGAAGAAGCCGCGGAATACATCAAAGAAGAGTTCACAAAGCCAGTCGTGAGCTTCATCGCCGGCCAGACGGCTCCGCCCGGACGACGCATGGGCCATGCCGGTGCGATCATCGCAGGCGGGAAAGGCACGGCCAAGGAAAAGATGGAGGCTCTGGAAGCGGCTGGAGTCTATGTCGCCAAAAGCCCGGCGGAGATCGGACAAAAGGTCAAGGACGCGCTCAGCAGATAGAAATTCACTACAAGTCGGATAATCCCATGAGCGGTTCTCATTCTCTAAAAATTCTTGATACAGAAATCTCTCTCATGAGTGGAGAAATTCACGAATTCCTCTTGATAGGATAGACAAAGAAGTTTATTCTCATATTCAGAATCCATTAGTCTGCAGGAAAAAAGCCAGAGGAGCCATGGCTTAAAAAGACAGAATGAGTCACCTCAAAATCATCCTCATCGTGCCCTTCTCTCTTTTGCTCGTCATCGTCTTTATTCTTCTCTTTATAACCGGATTTTCCGAAAACCCAATTTCTGAGGAAGATGAGGTTCAACTTGCCCCGCATGGAACACTCGGGAATGACACGGAAATCACTGTGGGAAAAAACTATCTGTTGGGGAATTTCGTGCCTGCTCTGGATGATGATTTTATCGAGGTCGAATCGAAATACACCCAAAGGGTAGGTCAGTATTTAAGAAAAGAAACCTACGAAGCTTTTAAAAAAATGCATGAGGCGGCTTTTCAGGCCGGCATCCAGCTCACAATCCTCTCAGGGACACGGAATTTTGAGTATCAAAGATCCATATGGGAAAGAAAGTGGAGTGGGCAGACACCCGTGGAAGGCAAAGACCTCTCTCAATCGATCAGCGATCCCGTTGAAAGGGCGAAAATTATCCTGAAATTCAGCGCTATGCCCGGAACATCCCGGCATCATTGGGGAACAGACATTGACCTCAACGCCTTGGAAAACGATTATTTCGAAACAGAACTCGGGAAAAGGACATACGCCTGGTTGAAAGAGAACGCATCTACCTATGGATTTTGCCAGACGTATACGCCTAAAAACTCTTCCAGGCCAACAGGGTATGAAGAAGAAAAATGGCACTGGTCTTACTTCCCGTTAGCCAAATCATTCCTCCACCAGTATACCCAGAAAATAATCTATGAGGACCTTAAGGGATTCGATGGATGGGAAACAGCGAAAGAATTAAGAGTTATTGAAAATTACGTCCTCTCCATCAATAAAGACTGCACAAAATAGCCAATCCCCAATAAAGCAAAACTTCGTTCTCCGCTCTGAAGAGTGCTCCCCAACAAAGTAATTCTTCTGACTGTTTTTGGCTTTGAAAAAGACTGACCCTTAATGAGAATTAATCCTTGGGACCTTATCTTTCGGACAAAAACCTCACTCTACTTCTCTTCTTCCTGGGGAGGAGTGAACTTCAGAACGACCTCAACCGGACGCGCTTCCCGCAGGAGTTGGAGTTTCACTTCATCATTCCATGTGAATTGAGACAGGTAGATCCTCAGCTCGTTGATGTTAAAAAAACTCTTCCCGTCCACAAAGAGAAGGACGTCTCCTTTCTCAATATCCGCATCCAGAGCCGCTCCGCTAATGGGATTGCTCTCGACGACCAGATTATCCAGGCCTTCGAATTTCTTGAGTCTCAACCCGACTGAAGGAAACGCCGGGCTCTTTTCCTCGGGAATACCCCAGATATAATCAGCAAGAGTCCTGGAGACCGGGATGCTTTTTTTTCCTTCGGGAATCTCAACGCAGACAACCGTTTTGAACGGCAGATGACTCCTTTCATAGGCTCTCCGGTTTATACCTAAATTGTATATCAGATGGCCTGAACCGACCAGGACAACCACTTTCTTGTTCTCCCTCGTGTGCGCCCGGACCGCATTGAGAGCCATGACTTCGTCCCATGCCGACTGAGCGCGGTAAAGCCCTTCGAATGCCATCTCCAGGCCCTTCCCCTTCATTTGATGCGGAATTTCAGTGCTTTCGAAAATTGTGCGGATGAGTGTCCTGTGTTCCTTATGAGAGAGGTCGGGGTTCGGGACGATTTCCTTCTCTTCCTCGGAGAGCGACTGCCATCCCTTCATCCTGATTTGAGAGATGAGCTTCCTCGGGGCGTTGAGAGCGTAAAGAGGGATCCTGCGGTCTTTGGCCAGCTTAAAAATTCCTTCATAGAATCCGAAATTGAAATTCCATGTCACATACCACTGAGACTCTCGAATGAACTCGTCCTGAGTCAAAATGCCCATGTTCCATTTATTCAAAGCTTCCTGATGACTGACAGGGAACATTTCCAAACCAACTGTCAGATCTTTTTCCTGCTCGTGTAAGGCTTTGATGATTTTCAACTGGATGTTATGCATCGGCAGGCTGTTATGCGTCTCTCCGATATAGACAAAGCGGCTCTCTTTCATCTCCTTGATCATTCTGGAAAAAGGAATCCCTTTCCCTTCGCGAGTCGAATATATCTTCCCGGGAGAAATATCCATTGTCTTCTCTCTGAGCTTTTTGTTTCCGAGTTTCAAGGTCAAAGTGATATCTTCATCATCCAATCCCATCAGAAATGAGGCGGTTAAAAAAATTACGACGATTGCATAAATTATTTTCAGTTTCATAGGACATCTCCGTTCCCTATTTGTGTATCTTATCTCTGACATTTCTCGGATGTCAATCGACAATGTTCCGCCGTTTACATTGTGATGGTGGCGAACTATACTTTCCCTACATATCACAGATGACAGACGACCGGAAAACAAACTCCAAAAAAACGATCCGGATATTTGCGGCCGCGTCCTTCCTGAATGATATGGGCTCAGACATCATCTATCCGATATGGCCTCTCTTTCTCACAACAGTCCTCAAAGCCAACATGGCCGCTCTCGGTTTCCTGGACGGATTGGGCGATTCCCTTGTCTCTTTATCCCAGGCCGCCTCCGGATACATATCTGACCGGATTAAAAAAAGAAAAGTCTTCATCTGGACAGGTTATCTTTTTGGAGCCTTGTCCAGAGTCGGATATGCCCTCTCTTCAGTCTGGCTTCATCTCGTCCCCTTCCGAATTCTCGACCGGTCAGGAAAGATCAGGAGTGCGCCCAGAGACGCCATAGTGGCCGACATCTCAGATAACAGAAACAGAGGCAAGAACTTCGGGCTGATCCGGGCCATGGACCACCTGGGAGCGGTGTTCGGGATTCTGATATGCATTTATCTTTTCCGCGTGTGGGGATACAGGATTCTCTTTGCCCTGGCTGCAATCCCCTCTCTCATCAGTGCGGCCCTTGTCTTTTTCCTGGTCAAAGAGAAAAAACTCAAAAAGCTCAAAATCTATAAAGGTATTTCTTTAAGAGATCTGGACAGAAATTTCACTCTTTTTCTCGTGCTCAGCTCTTTTTTCGCATTGGGAGCTTTCAGTTATTCATTCCTGCTTATCTATGCGAAAGAATTCGGATTCAACGTCACTTTCGTTCCTGTCCTCTATCTGATCTTCACGGTTGTCGCATCTGTTCTTTCTTATCCCTTCGGGAAACTCTCGGATCGAATAGGCAGAAAACCCGTTCTTCTCCTTTCTTACCTCTTCTGGATCATAGTCTGTCTGAGCGTCATCTCCGGACCGGACCGGTTCATGATAGTCCTCGTGTTTGTTCTTTACGGAGCTCACAAAGGAGCCCTCGAGCCTGTTCAAAAAACCTTCGTCTCCGAACTGGCTCCCTGTGATTTCAGGGCGAGCTGTCTCGGAGGATTCCAGATGGTGACCGGCTTGTGCGCGTTCCCCGCATCTTTAATTGCCGGAGTGCTCTGGGAGCTCTTCGGAATGTCCGCCCCATTCCTTTTTTCGCTCATCTTGACGATCTTATCAAGCGGAATGCTGCTCTTTGTTAAAAAACGCTAAAGCTGTTTCCTCTAAGCTTAATCCTCTTTTTTCATTTCAAGTGTAACGAAAATCAATTTTCGTACGTATTACACAATAACAGGAAAATTTATGCAGATAATCCAGGAAGTATTTCAAAATGAGGTTGGCACAATAATTGCTCTTTAACATGGAAAACGACCATATTCACGTATTTTTGCCTGAATTCGCGAAGAATTTTACAGGCAGTTGTATACAATATTTACATTGCAACGGAAAATGAGCAAGGGAGGCTGTGATCCATGAAATGCAAAATCAATGTTCTCATCTGGACCTGTATCGTGTTAGTGGTCCTGGCGCCATGCCTTTGTGCCCAGGCCGAACAGGAAGATATCGAGGAATTAAAAAAGAAAGCGCCGAAGATCTTTGTCGATTGTGACTTCTGTGACATCGACCATATCCGCAGAGAAATAACATTCGTGAATTATGTCTGGGACAGAAGAGAGGCAGATGTTCACGTCCTCGTCACCCTGCAGAGAACCGGGAGTGGAGGAAGGGAATACACGCTGACATTTATCGGGCAGAAAGAATTTGACGGGATGAACAACACGCTGAAGTACTACACCAGCAAAGACGCCACCGAAGATGAAGCGCGGCAAGGACTCGTGGAAATCATCAAAAAAGGCCTTATGCCCTATGTCGCGAATACTCCGATCGCTGAGCGCGTCTCTATCTCCTTCGAGGAAGAAGTCAAGCCCACCGCAGTGGAAGACAAGTGGAATTTCTGGGTTTTCAGCGCCAGCTTGCGCGGCTTTTTTGATGCCGAAAAAACGAGTGAATACAATTCCATTCGCGGCTCCCTTTCTGCGGACAGGACAACCGAGGCGTGGAAGATCAACACATCCCTCTCAGCCAGTTACAACGAAAGCAATTTCGAAATCGGCGATGAGACATTGACCTCCTCATCCGAGAGCAGGAGATTCAGCGGCCTCCTCGTCAAGAGCCTCAGCGAACACTGGTCCATCGGCGGTTATCTTTCCGTATCCTATTCAACCTACAGCAATATTAATCTGAGGATCAATCCGGCTCCGGCCATCGAGTACAATGTGTTCCCGTATTCCCAGTCAACACGAAGACAGCTCCGTTTTCTGTACAGGTTGAACTACAGTTACAATGACTACATTGAAGAGACTATATACGGCAAATCCAATGAAAACCTCTGGCAGCAATCTCTCTCGGCCACTTTAGAGCTCAAAGAAAGGTGGGGAGAGATCAGCACAACTCTCAGAGGCTCCCATTACTTTCATGATTGGAGCAAAAACTCGCTATCCCTGTTCAGCGAATTTTCCATCCGCATAGTCAAAGGCTTGAGGCTGAGTTTGTTCGGAAGCTACTCGGCGATCCATGACCAGCTGGCACTCCCCTCAGCCGGTGCGACTCCAGAAGAAATCCTGTTGAGGCGAAGAGAACTCGCCACGACCTACAGATACTTTTTTTCAGTCGGATTCAGCTATTCGTTCGGCTCCATCTTCAGCAATGTCGTGAATCCGCGCTTCGGAGATGGAGGAGGAGGATTTTTCTTCTATTGAACACAAAAATACTCAGGCCAGTGGATTCGGAAAACGCGTAGCTTTTGCTTAAAATATCACAATATCGGATTGTGCGAAGGCTTGTGGAGAAAAAACCGTTTGAAGGCTGAGCGGGCACGGTTCCTCGAGGGAAATGCCCCAGAGGAGAGCGAGGCCTGAAACCAAGCAGCTTTGGACTCGCTGGGTCAAAAGTTGCGTGTTTTTGGATTCATAAACCTGAGCTTACTTTTATTTTTCTTCTTCCTCGGGTTTGATCCGGCCCTCTTTGACAGCCTCGTTGACGATTTTCTGCTGGAGCTGACCCGGGACCTCTTCATAATGAGAAAATTCCATGAGATAGGACCCTCTGCCTCCTGTTATCGAAGTGAGAGTGGGTTCAAAATCCAGCATTTCAGCCATCGGGACCACGGCCTTGATTATTCGTAGAGTCCCTTTCTGCTCCATCCCTTGAACCTTTCCCCTTCTTCCGTTGAGGCTACCCATGATATCTCCCATATAGGCTTCAGGAGAATAGACTTCAATGTTCATGATGGGTTCGAGGATGGTGGGTTTGGCCCCCTTCATTCCTTTTTTGAAGGCCATGGAAGCGGCGATCTTGAAGGCAATATCAGAAGAGTCCACATCGTGATAGGAACCATCATACAGGATGACCTTAAAATCAACAGCCGGATAGCCTGCCACCACGCCTTTTTTCCGTGCCTCCTGGATTCCTTTTTCAATAGAAGGGATAAAGTTTCTCGGAATGGCTCCGCCGAATATTTTGTCCTCGAATTCAAAATCCTGTCCTTTAGGCAGAGGTTCCATCTTTATCTTGACATCTCCATACTGTCCGCGCCCGCCTGTCTGCTTCTTGTATTTTCCCTGGACATCCGATTTCCCTTTGATGGTCTCCTTGTACGGGATTTTTGGCGGCTTGAGGTCAACACTCACGTTATACCTCTTCTTTAAACGTTCGGTAATTATCTCCACATGGAGCTGCCCGTTTCCGCTTATGATCAACTCATTGGTTTCAGAGTCTCTCTCTATCTTGACTGTCGGATCTTCCTCAGTAATCCGATGAACGGCTTGAGAAATGCGATCCTCATCCCCCCTGGTTTTCGGTTCAATGGCAAAGGAGATGGATGGTTCTGGAAAAACGATAGGAGAAAACTTCACAGAAGTTCCTTTGGCGCACAGAGTATCTCCTGTAGAAGTATCCTTCAATTTGGCGGTTGCCACCAGGTCCCCGACTTTGGCCTGCCCCGCAGGAACCTGTTCCTTCCCTTTCATGAAGAAGAGGCCCCCTAATTTTTCGGAAATATCTTTGCTGGAATTCGTCACAGAAGCGTCTGGATTCACTTTCCCGGAAAAAATCCTCATTAGAGAAATTCTGCCTGTGTACGGATCAGAAATCGTTTTGAAGACAAGTGCGGAGAAGGGTTCCTCCGGAGAAGGCTTGACCGTCCCCTTTTCTTGTTCGACCTCTCCTCTCTCCACGGGTGACGGGAAAAAATTCACAATCCCGTCAAGAATGGGCTGTGTTCCGATATTCATGAGAGCGGACGAAACATATACAGGAAAAAACTGCCTGTTGAGAATGCTTTTCTTGAGGCCTTCGATCAGGTCCTGTGAGGAAAGCTCCCCGTTTTCAAAATATTTTTCCATCAACTGTTCATCATTTTCAGCCACCATCTCTGTCAGCTCTTCGATTTTCTTTTCAGCCTCCTCCTTCATATCGGCAGGGATCTCTTCTTCCTTGAACTTTCCGCTTTCGTCTTTTTCAAACAGGAATGCTTTTTTACTGATCAAGTCCACAACGCCTCTGAAATCCTTTTCCTCTCCGATCGGAAGCTGGACAGGAACCGCCTGGCGGCCGAAAAACTGATGAATAGCGTCTACAGTTCGGGAGTAGTTGGAATTTTCCCTATCCAATTTATTGATAATCAGAATTGCAGGAAGCTGGGCCTCATTAAGCATCTCCCACACTTTTTCTGTTCCGACTTCCACTCCGGCCACGCCACACACAAGCACCAGCCCGGCATCCACGGCCCTGAGGCTGGCTCTTGTATCCCAGAGAAAATTCGTGTAACCCGGGCAGTCCACGAAGTTGATCTTGCTGTCTTTCCACTCTGTGAAACACACGGCGGAGTTAATGGAAATGTTCCTCTCTATTTCGTCAGGATCATAATCCGTTACCGTATTCCCCTTATCTACTTTCAGGAGCCTGGAAGTCGCTCCTGCATTGAATAAAAATGCAGAAGTTAAGGATGTTTTCCCTGATGAACCGTGTCCGACAACGGCAACATTTCTGATTTTATCCACATCATAATCTTTCATCTTGAAGCCTCCAAAAATATGCTGAATTCGCTTAATTTCTCTGTAGAAAGGTTAACTCTGTTAGAGAAGCTGCAACGGATATAATACAACAAAAATTCCATCCTTCTCAAGATAAAATTTAGAATCGGCAGAATGGACGGCCCAGGGATCGTTTTCTAGAGCGTATCTAAAAAATCTTTCAAATCCCCGGGCATCGGCGAAGAAAATTCCATGCGCCCTTCTGTCTCCGGGTGCCTAAAAGAAAGACCAGCCGCATGGAGGAAAAGGCGTGGAGCGCGGATTTTCACTTTTCGATGACCATAACGCGTATCTCCCGCAAGTGGATGGCCGGACGCGGCCAGATGGACCCTTATCTGATGCGTTCTCCCTGTGAGAGGCCGTATCTCCAGCAGAGTGAATTCTTCATATTCTTTTTGAACAAAGTATTGAGTCCGTGCCTCTTTCGGCTTTTTTGTACTGACCGATATCCTTTCCCCGTGTTTCACATGACGCCCGATGGCCCATGTGAACTCCCCTTTTGTCTCGGGCATCTTCCCCCATACAAGTCCCAGATAGAGCTTCCCGACCTCTCTCCGTTTAAACTGCCGCTGGAGCTGAGAATACGCATCCTTATTTCTGGCGATCACCATCAATCCGGATGTCTCTTTATCCAATCGATGGACGATCCCCGCCCTCTCTTCCGGGCCCACACACTCTATATCCGGAAAATGGAAAAGCAGTGCATTGACCAGCGTGCGTGTCCTGTGGCCTGCTCCGGGATGGACCACCATCCCAGAGGGCTTGTCCACAACAAGGAGAGTGTTATCGCTGTAAACGATATCTAGAGGAATATTTTCCGGCTGAATTCCTTCAGGCTCCGGGAGATCATACATGATTTCCACTCTCTCCCCCTCTTTCATCTTGTGGTTCGACTTACTGACGACTCCGTTGACTCTGACATCCTTCGCTTCAATCAGCCTTTGTATCTGGGACCGGGTCAACTCACTGATTCTTTCAGATAGAAACACATCGAGCCTTTGACCCAAGCCAGATAAAGGGGTTACGTGGAATTCTTTTTTAAGCACTTTTTCTTTTTCTCAAAACGAGAAACAGAACCACTCCCCCGATCAAGCCCAAAACACTAAAGACCTGAGGGAAAGAAAGGCTGAGATAAGGAGAGGGATTGTGGATGAGAAAGGCTTTATCAGGATGGTCTCCTCTGAAGTACTCAACAAAAAAACGTATTATGGAATAATTGATGATGTAAAAAGAAAAAACCTGTCCATCAAATTTCTTCTTTTTCAGGATAAAAAAGAGAATGAAAAAATTCAAAAAATTCAGGGCCGCTTCGTAGAGCTGCGTGGGATGAAGAACCGTATGGAGAGGAATCCCTGTGAGGTTACTGGCGTACTCACTCTGAAAAGTCACTCCCCATGGAAGAGAGCACTCGCTTCCGTAGCAGCATCCGGCCATGAAGCACCCTATGCGGCCAAACCCATGACCTAACGCCAGCGCGGGAACGATCACATCCGCTGCATTCCAAGTCGAGATCTTGTGTTTTCGGAAATACCAGAGTGCAAAAATGATCCCGAATGCCAGACCTCCCTGGAAAACGCCACCCGACCTGGCCAGGCTGAAAAGCTCTGCGGGACGACGCAAATATAGAGAAATATTTCCAAAAAAGAGAATCAGCTTGGCTCCGACCAGAGATATGATAATCGTATAAAACGCCATATCCAGCATCACTGGAGCCTGGAGGCCGTGTTTCTTGGACTGGACATACAGAAAGAGCAATCCCAACGCCACGCCCAATGCCAGCATGAATCCATAGGTGTGGATGGTGAGCGGACCGATCTTCAGGAGGATGGGGTACATTCTGGTCCTCTTTTCAATATTAAAATAAATATGAGCAGACACGCCCCTACCGTTATGCAGGAATCCGCGACATTGAAGGACGGCCAGTGCCAATCTTTCACATAGAAATCGAGAAAATCGATCACATGTCCCCTGAAGACTCTGTCGATCAAATTGCCCAGAGCCCCCGCCAAAATCAGGGAAAGGGATATCTTCATCAATTTTTCTGACAGAGGCGTTTTAAAAAAATAGTAGATCACAAGCCCCAGAGCGGCAACTGAAACCAGGGTGAGGAAGACATACAGAATCCGGCTGTCAGAATCGGAAAAAAAGCCGAATATGGCCCCTCTATTCCTGACATGAGTGAGGTTGAAAAAGCCAGGAATCACCTCGCGGCTGCCCTGCACGGTGATGTTCCTGTCTATCAGTGCTTTCGTGACCTGATCGAGGCCCATCAACATGACGACCACAAGCAAATAGCAGCTTTTTCTGATCATGGATTCCCTTTCTTCACCACTTCCTCACAGCGCTGGCAGAAGTGGGGAAATTGTGAACTTTTTCCCACGTAAGAAGAGAAATTCCAGCATCTTTGACATTTTTCCCAGTCGGCTTTTGTGATTTCCACTCCCAATTTTTCGCCCTCATTCGCCTGCAACTCCACGGCAGAAACAATGAGAATGGAGGGGAGTTCTTTCTCGTACTTTTTAAAGAATTCCTCGTGAGTTTTCGGGACTTTGAGAGTGATGACCGCCTCCAGGGAGTTTCCGATGAGATTTTCTTCCCGGGCATGCTCGAGCTCTTTGAGAACTTGCTCTCTCGTGAGCACAAGATTCTCCCATTCCTCGAACAACTCCTGACTCAACCATGTCTCATCGAATGCGGGAAACTGCTCCAGATGAACCGAATCTCCTCTTCCTTTAAACGCAGGCATGACCTCCCACGCTTCTTCAGTCGTGAACGGCAGGATCGGAGCCATCAACACAAGCGAAGACATGAGGAGTTTGAACATCGCAGTCTGGGCAGAATGCCGAAGTTCTGATTTCTTTCCCGAGCAGTAGAGCCTGTCCTTGATGACATCCAGATAGAAAGCACTCAAATCCACTGTGAAGAAGTTGTAGATCGTATGAAACACAATGTGATACTCATAATTTTCATACGCCTTCAAAACCTTTTTTCCGATTCGGGCACATCTTTCCAGTATCCATCTGTCCAGAAGTCCCATCCTTTGAGTTTCCACTTGATCTTTGTCTGGAGAGAAATCATAAAGATTCCCCAGGAGAAATCTCCATGTGTTTCTGATTTTCCGGTACGCCTCGACAAGCCTTTGAAGGGTTTCTTTCCCGAAACGTGCATCTTCTTTGTAGTTGAGCATCGCCACCCACAGCCTCAGAATTTCGGCTCCGTGCTGAGAGATGACCTCATCCGGATCGATGAAATTCCCGAGAGACTTGGACATCCCTCTTCCCTTTTCGTCGAGGACAAACCCGTGTGTGATCACAGATTTATAAGGGGAAGCGTTCTTAGCTGCAACTCCGATGAACAAAGAACTGTTGAACCAACCTCTGTACTGGTCATGCCCCTCCACGTAGACATCCGAAGGCCACGGAAGGTCTTTTCTATGTCCGAGGACATTGTGACTTGCTCCGGATTCGAACCAAACATCAAGGATGTTGTTTTCTTTGTTGAAATTTTGAGAACCGCACTGGGAACATTTCACATCAGAGGGGAGAAGTTCTTCGGCTTTTTTTATAAACCAGGAATTTGAACCCTCTTTGGAAAAGATGTCCGCAATCCTCAGGGTGATCTGTTCATCAGCCAAAATGTGGCCGCACTCATGACAGTAGAACGCAGGAATCGGAACTCCCCATGAACGTTGCCGGGAAATGCACCAATCGGGACGAGCGCTGACCATGTTCGCAATTCTTTCCTCTCCCCAGGGAGGGATCCAGCGGACCTTTTTGATTTCCTCCAGGGCCTTCTTCCTCAGATCATTTTTATCCATGGCGATGAACCACTGAGCGGTCGCCCGAAAAATCACGGGATTCTTACATCGCCAGCAATGAGGATAGGAATGAGTGATCTCACCCTCTTTGAGAAGAGAGCCATCTTTCTTCATATCCTCCGTGATGACCTTATTGGCTTCAAAAACATTCATGTCACCGTATTTGTCGACCTGAGGGATAAACTTGCCCTCGCTGTCCACAGGAGTATAGATGTCCAGATCGTATTCCATCCCAGTCAGATAATCTTCATAGCCATGGCCTGGAGCCGTGTGGACACTGCCTGTTCCCTGGTCAAGGGTCACATAATCCGCCAAGACGAAAACAGATTCTCTATCAATAAAAGGATGGCGGGCTTTCAATCCCAGCATTTCTTTCCCTGGGAAGGTCACGAGCACTTTATTTTTTTTGAATCCCAAATCCTCTGAGAGAACAGGAATCAATCTTTTCGCTGCAATAAAGACATCCCCATCCGTTTCAAAGGCGGCATATTCATAATCTGGATGAAAAGCGATAGCGAGGTTGGCCGGCAAAGTCCAGGGAGTTGTGGTCCAGATCAAAACGGAGACATTCTTCCCCTTCAATTCAGGATACTTTTGAGAAAGGTCCGAGATCATCGGAAATTTGACATAGATGGAGGGGGATTTCCGGTCTTTATATTCAATCTCCGCTTCTGCGAGAGCTGTCCTGCAATGCGGACACCAATGGACGGGTCTTTTGCCTTTGTACACGTTTCCAGAAGCGAAAAATGCCGCAAGGTACCGGATGACATTGCCCTCGTATTCAGGATTCATGGTTAAATAAGGTTTCTTCCATTCCCCGAATACTCCCAGCCTTTTAAACTGAGTCCTCTGGATATCCACGAATTTCAGTGCGTACTTTTTGCACTCATCCCGAATCTCTATGATCGAAAGCTCTCTCTTCTTTTCTCCAAGAAGTTGGTCGACTTTAATCTCGATCGGAAGGCCATGGCAGTCCCATCCGGGTAAATACGGAGACCTGTATCCCTGCATGGTTTTTGTTTTGACGATAAAATCCTTCAATATCTTATTGAGAGATGTTCCCAGGTGAATGCGCCCGTTGGCATAAGGCGGGCCGTCATGAAGGACGAATGACGGACAATTCTCCATTTTCTTTTGGATCTTCTGATAGAGTTCCATTTCTTCCCATCTCTTGATGATTTCCGGTTCCTTTTGAGAAAGTTTGGCTTTCATGGAAAAGGAAGTCTGGGGGAGGTTCAAAGTGTCTTTTATCTTCTCTTCGTGTGCCATCGCATTCTCCTGTCCTTTTCTTCGATTTTACTATTATAAAATAAGTCATTGTACTTCTCCACCATTAAAAGTCAAAGGAATTAGAAGTTTGGCTCATGTGGCCAAAAACGGGAAGTATCGGGGTTAGAGCTTGGCCTTCGGCATCTCTCTATGCAGTTATCAAGCGTTCCCCTGAAGCTGATCGGTCAACAGATTAATCAAATCAAATAGGTCCGATGTCAAGCTTTGTTCCCTTTTGCATGAGGAAGAAACAGAAAAAAACGCTTCAAAAACTACCAGGGCCGGGTCTAATCTTTTATATAATGAGCCCCCAAACTCTTGGGATTCCCGATAGCGGCATAGGTGATCAATAGAGCGACCTGAATTCCATGCTTGAGGCCGACAACTTTTTCATCCATCTTCGCTTCTTTATAAAATTTTTCGATTCTGTGACGGAGATAATCCAGGTCGGCCCTGGCCCTCTCCAGACGTTTTTTCGTCCGGATAATTCCTGCGTAATTCCACATAGTCGACCGGATGGAAAGCCAATCCTGGTTGACCAGAGCCGGGTCGATTTCTTCTTCTTTCTCGGGATAATACCAGTCATGAATCTCTGAGGGATCAAGTTTAGCGGGATCGAAATGAGAAACAATGCTTTGAGAAGCTCTTCTCCCCCATACCAGTCCTTCCAAAAGAGATGTGGAGGCCAGCCGGTTGGCTCCGTGGACTCCGGTGCAGGATACTTCCCCCACAGCATAAAGATTTCTCAGCGAACTCCTCCCCCATTCATCCACCAGAATCCCTCCACAACAATAGTGAGCGGCCGGAACCACAGGGATGGATTCCTTGGTGATATCGATTCCATACTTTAAACATGTTTTATAAATGTGCGGGAACCTTTTTTTGATATCAAACTTCGCGTAGGACTTTAAATCCAGATACACGTAGCTGGAATTACTGTTTGTCATCTCTTCGTAGATGGCTCTGCTCACCTCATCCCTTGGAGCCAATTCTTTTTTCTTGTTGTAGTTTTCCATAAAGGTCTGGCCCTCTTTCGTCTTCAGCCGGGCCCCTTCCCCGCGCACGGTCTCAGAAATCAAGAAACCATCCACATCCCGATGAAAAAGAGAGGTGGGATGAAACTGGATGTACTCCATGTTGACTATCCGGGCCCCTGCCCTGTAAGCCATGGCGTAGCCATCCCCTATGGCTCCTCTTGGGTTGGATGTGTAAAGATACAGTGCGCCACAGCCTCCTGTCGCAAGGATAACGTAGGGCGCAAATATAGTCTGGACTCTGTTCGTCTTATTATTCAAAACATACGCCCCCATGCATCGGGATTCCGAGTAAAAAGATTTGGGATCCTTGGAATGATGAGGAACTGACAGCAAATCCACTGCAGTGCGGTCCGACAAGAGCGTCACATTCGAGTACTTCTTCAATGCCTGGATAAATCGCTCCTCGATTGTTTTTCCTGTCGTATCTTTGATGTGAAGGATGCGCCTCCGTGAATGCCCGGCTTCCTGGGCATAATCCAGTGAGTCCGGAGTGCTTCTTGAAAACGGAATGTTGAGTTCCTTGATTAAAATCTCATCTACAGTGGTTTTCCCTTCGCCAGCGAGTATCTCCACGGCTTCCGGATTATTGACCCCATCCCCTGCTTCGAGAATATCCTCTTTCAGGAGTTCCGGGTGGTCGTCATTCCCTAAAGATACGATCCCCCCTTGAGCATAATACGTGTTCGACTCCTCGAGCTCTGAATGTTTGGTGATGACGATCACTCTCAATCCGCTCTTCGCCGCCTCCAATGCAGCGCTCGCTCCAGCTATCCCGCAACCGATGATGAGAACATCAGTGGTCAATTTGTTCTCTTTAGGCATCACAATTTCCCCAAAAACTCCATGCTGATGTCCACTGATTTGTACGAATGAGTCAGGCTCCCCACAGAGACAAAATCAATCCCCAGCGCGGCGATTTCCCCGATCTTTTCAAGAGTCACTGATCCCGAAACCTCCAGAGGGATCCTTCCTTCCACCCATTGGACCACTTCTCTCATTTCACCGAGGGGCATGTTATCCAGCATGACCATGTCCGCGCCACTCCGGACAGCCTCCTGCACCTCAGCTAAACTGGTGGCTTCGACTTCGACTTTGGTGCCAGGCGCAATGCGCTCTTTAGCCTTTTTCACGGCCTCGGAAATACTTCCGACAAGCTTCAGATGGTTATCTTTGATCAGGACCATTTCGGACAGATTCTGGCGGTGGTTCTGCCCGCCTCCCATCTTCACGGCGTGCTTTTCCAGCTTCCTCAAGCCTGGAGTGGTTTTTCGTGTATCCAGAATCTTCGTTCGCATTCCCTTCACAGCCTGCACAAAATGTCCTGTGGTGGTGGCGATCCCGGACATCCTCTGGAGAAAATTCAACGCTGTTCGCTCCCCCTTGAGAATAGAGATCGAAGATCCTTCGAGCGTGGCCAGGGTTTCCCCTTTGTTGAATTGCTGCCCGTCTTCTTTTTCTTTTTGAAATTGGATACTCGGATCGATCTTCTCAAAAACCCTTGAAGCCACATCTATGCCCGCCAGGATCCCCTCTTCTTTAGCGATAATGTTGGCGCGCGATCGAGAATCCTCGGGAATTATGCTTTCGGAAGTGATATCTCCCTGAGGCATATCTTCCTGCAAAGCGGCCTCGATTATCGGATCAACGGTTTTTCCCTTCATGCACATCGATTATAAATTTTTCCTGGAAACCAGTCAATGACCCCTTTCCTGCAGGTTTGATTTGCCTTCATCCTTTCTATTTATTAAAATAGGGAGGCTTTTTCCGGAAAAACTATACATAAACCACAATTTCCTTTTGCTTTCTGATAGATTTCATAACAGAAATGCTTGGTTCGATCGGAAATAATCACTGAGAATAAGGCAGGTGTAAAAAAATGAAAAAGAAAATAACCAAAGCTTCTGACATGAGAAGGGCGCAATACATCAAGGATCTTCTTCAAAAAGAATCAAAGGATCTGAAAATTTGTGTGCTCGGTGCAGGACATGGAGGTTTGGCTATGGCCGGACATTTGGCGATCAATGGTTTCAAAGTCAAACTCTACAACCGAGGACGAAAGAGAATCCGGGCCGTTATCCAGAGAAAAGGAATCAAAGTCGAAGGTGAAGTCAAAGGTTTTGGAAAAATCGAGCTCGCCTCCACTAACATAAATGAGTGTCTCAAGGATGTTGACGTGCTTATGGTCGCCGTTCCGGCCAACGCCCACCGTTACATCGCTCAAACATGCGCGCCGTTACTCAAGGAGAAACACGTCGTCATCCTCAATCCTGGGCGCACAGGTGGAGCGCTGGAGTTTTACAATACGCTGAAAGAACAAGGAGTGAAAAGATTTCCTTTCATCGCAGAGGCCCAGACATTCATCTATGCCTCAAGATCACTCGGCCCGGCCCATGCCAAAATATTCTCCGTAAAAAATTCTATTCCACTTGCAACTCTTCCGGCCTACTGGATCCCCGGTGTGCTCAAAGTCATTAACCGTGCCTTCCCTCAGTTTATTCCGGGTGATAACATCTTCAAGACCAGTTTTGAGAATATCGGAGCTGTGTTCCATCCGGCCCTTACAATCCTCAATTCAGGTTGGATTGAAGAGACCCACGGTGACTTTGAATACTACATTCAAGGGGCAAGTGAGTCCATTGCCAAAGTCTTGGATAAGCTGGATAGGGAACGCCTCGATGTGGCCGCAGCCCTGGGCATTAAAGTCATGAGCGCCAAAGCCTGGCTTTATACAGCCTACAGCGCGACGGGGAAAGACTTGCGTGAAGCGATTTACGACAATCCAGGATACCGCGGAATCCGGGCCCCAGAAAGGCTGCATCACCGTTACGTGGACGAAGATGTTCCGATGAGTCTTGTTCCGCTCGCCTCCCTGGGAAAAATGTTGGGAGTGGAAACTCCAACCATTAATGCCATCATACACCTGGCTTCTCTCATGAGAGGAATCAATTTCTGGGAAAAAGGAAGAACCGTTGAAAACCTCGGGATCAAAGGCATGAGCATAAAGGAAATCCGACTTCTGGCCGTCACTGGAGAGATCTGAATTGACTTTGATGAAGAAGAGCAAGATTTTAGGAGCTTCTCTTGGACACTGCGTTCATGTGGCCGGAATATTGAATTTTTTAGAATTAGCGCAGCGGAACGGTTATGAGACAATATTCCTGGGCCCTGCTGTCCCTACCTCAAAACTATCCGATGCCATCAAGACGAACGATCCTGATATCATCGCTTTAAGCTACCGTTTAACTCCTGACGTGTTGAAGAAATTATTGGATGCTTTAAAAAACGAAATCAAAAAAAACGGATGGGAGAACAAAACCTTTATCTTTGGCGGCACCCCTCCGGCTGCTTCCGTCGCCCACAAGAGCGGCCTGTTCGAAGCTGTATTCGGAGGAGCTGAGTCTCTGGAAGAAATCATTGGGTTTCTCAAGGGAAAAGCAGAAAAAACAAAGAGAAGTGAGATTCCGCCCCAGAACCTAATCGATCGGATCGCATTCAACAGGAACTATCCCCTTCTCCGTCATCACTTCGGGCTGCCCACCGTCCAAGAAACTGTGGACGGTGCCAAAAAAATTGCCCTTTCCGAAACGGTCGATGTCCTCTCCATCGGGCCTGACCAGAATGCGCAGGAAAGCTTTTTCCGCCCAGAGGAAATGAAAAAAGGACAGGATGGCGCCGGAGGCGTCCCCTTGAGGAAACCTGAAGACCTGGAGGCGATCTTTCAAGCCACACGATGCGGCAACCATCCCCTCATTCGGTGTTATTCGGGAACCAGAGATTTGATCCAATGGGCTGAAATGTGTCTCAAAACCATTCATATCGCATGGGGTGCGGTCCCTCTTTGCTGGTACAACCGTCTGGACGGGCGTTCAAACAGACTCCCAGCGGAATCCATCCGAGAGAACCAGCAAGTCATGAAGTGGTACGGGAAGAACCAAATCCCACTCGAGGTCAATGAATCCCATCACTGGAGCTTGAGAGATGCTCCGGACACAGTGGCCGTGGCCGCGGCCTTCTTGGCCGCTTACAACGCCAAAAAGGCTGGCGTATCGCATTACGTCGCTCAATATATGTTCAACACGCCCGCGCAGACCTCGCCCCTTATGGATCTGGCAAAAATGCTGGCAAAGATCGAGCTTATCGAATCCCTGCATGATGAGAATTTCATCAGCATTCGACAGACACGAACAGGCCTGGCCTGTATGCCGCCTCATCCTGATAGGGCGAAAGGCCAGCTCGGGTCCTCCTCCCTCTTCCAGCTTTCAGTGGAACCGAAGATAATTCATGTTGTCGGATTCTGTGAAGGTGACCACGCCGCCACCCCATCAGATATCATCGAGAGTGCAAACATCACTCGAGGCGTGATTGATAATTACCTTCTGGGTTCTCCCCGGATTCACGAAGACTCGAGAATCCGAGAACGGAAGAAAGAACTCGTAAACGAGGCGAGATTTTTGCTCCAAGCGATTAAAGACATTCCATCCAAAAACGTAGCAGATCCCTGGACAGATTCGAATAACCTTGCACAAGCCATTCTCACGGGATTCCTCGATGCCCCCCATCTAGCGGGAAATCCTCATGCCGCGGGGAAGGTTTTCACACAAATCCGGGATGGCGCCTGTTATCCTGTGGATGCAGACTCCGGAAAAGTGTTGAGTGAAAAAGAGAGAATCTCCCGCATTCGAGCCACGTCCCAGGCGAAGAAATGAAAAAGATATCCTCCCTCGAATTCGAGAATCACTTTCCCCTTTCCCGAGAAGACCTTCAGAAAATCCTAAACCTCTCTTTGTCTCAAGGGGGAGATTTTTCTGAGATTTTCCTTGAGTATAAAACGTACAACTTCATCAATATGGAAGAGGATATTGTCAAAGAAACATCTGAGAGTATCAGCCTTGGATTAGGCATAAGAGTGCTCTCCGGAGAGAAAACTGGTTACGGCTACACCAATGATATTTCCGTTGAAAAAGTGAGGAAAACCGCACTTACGGCAGCTTCCATCGCTTCGACCCCAGGAGAGAGGAATTCCGCATCACTGAATCCTGCCTCTTTCCCGCACAATTACTATCCTGTGCGTGAATCCTTCCACAAGATGTCGTTAGAGAAAAAAATATCGCTGGTTCAAGAATGCTATCTTTCCGCCTTAAACCAGGATCCAAAAATCAAAAAAGTGAAAGTCTCTCTCACCGACATGAATCAGCATGTGAGGATCGTCAACTCAGAAGGTTTGGATATTTTTGATGTCCGGCCGCTTGTCAAGCTTGTCTGCTTAGCCATTGCGGAGAAGACAGATAAAAGAGAAGCCGGTTATTCCGGCGGCGGCGGCAGAGTGGGATTGGAATATTTTACTCAAAGCTCATCTCCAGCAGAGATCGGGCAGGAAGCGGCTCAGGAAGCTCTAGAACTGCTGGAAGCTGAACTGCCTCCTGCAGGAGAAATGCCCGTTATCCTGGCTCCCGGGCACAGCGGAGTTCTTATTCATGAGGCCGTCGGCCATCTTCTCGAAGCAGATTTCAACCGGAAAAAAACTTCGATTTTCTGGAATAAGATGGGAAAAAAGGTAGCTGACAGCCAGGTATCGATTTGGGATGATCCGACCATTCCTCATTTCCGCGGCTCTTATAATATAGACGATGAGGGAATTCTTCCGAAAAAGACTCTTCTTATCCATCAAGGAAAGCTCACAGGTTTGCTCCAGGACAGACTCTCAGCCAGATTGATGAAAAAGTCTTCGACCGGCCACGGAAGACGACAGAATTACACCAACATTCCGATTCCAAGGATGAGCAATACATACGTGGACAAAGGAGAGTTCTCGCCGGAAGAAATCATAAAGTCTGTTAAAAAAGGTTTTTACGCCCACAAATACCAGGGAGGACAGGTGGAAGACTCGGGCAAGTTTACTTTTTCTGTCAGTTCTGGGTACCTTATTGAAGAGGGGAAGCTCACGTCGCCAGTGAAACAGGCCACGCTCATCGGAACCAACATTGATATTTTGAATAAAATCGAAATGATCGGTTCTGACCTCCGATTCGGCCTCCAGACAGGAACATGCGGCAAAGAAGGTCAGTCCATGCCGGTCAACGACGGCTGTCCGACCCTCAAGATCACCCGGATGACTGTGGGAGGACAGGGTTGATGGAGGACAAAGCCCATATACAGCTTCCAGAACTTGCCGCAGACCTTGTGAGCTTTGGCCAGAATCAGGGAGCTGATGAAATCGAAGTGTCCATCCTGGATGGATATGAATTCAGTGTAGACGTCAGATTGGGGGAAATCGAAAATCTAGTGGAAGCTGGGTCCAGGGCTTTGGGAATGAGAGTGATCAAGGATAAAAAAACGGCCTTTTCCAGTTCTTCTGATCTCTCCAGAAGCACACTCGAACATCTTGTGAAAAATGCCGTCAAACGGGCCACGCTCGCCAGTCCGGATGAATTCTCCGGTCTCCCCCCTCCTTCCTCAGAACTCACGGATATTCCGTCTTTGCGCCTTTTCGACCCCAAAATCCCAGAATTGAGTTCGAAGAAAAAAATCGCTCTCGCGATTGAAACTGAAAAAATCGCCCTGGAGGACAAGAGAATCACCAACTCCCATGGAGCCAGTTTCGAAACGAAGGAAATCAGGACGGTCTTTGCCAATTCCAACGGATTTCTCCGGGAATACGATCAAACCGTCTGCGGGCTGAGCCTGGGTCTTCAGGCAGGTGACACCGACAATAGGGTTGAAGATTACTGGTTCACCATGAAAAGACACTACAGAGAACTGGAATCTCCTGAACAAGTGGCGAAAAAAGCCGTTGAGAGGACGATCCGGCAAATCAACCCAAAAAAGATCAAAACCCAAAGGGTCCCGGTCGTATTCGAGCCGATGATGACCTCGTGGCTGATGGGATTCCTGTTCGCCTGCGTGTCGGGAGTCTCCATCTACCAGAAGACATCCTTTTTAGTGGATAAACTCGGAGAAACGATCGGCAACAGCTCGGTGAATGTTATCGATGACGGCCTGCTTCCCGGAATGCTCGGCAGTCGACCGTTTGATGCCGAGGGAGTCTCCTGCACAAAGACGCCGGTTGTTGAGAATGGGATCCTCAAAAACTACCTGTGCAACACCTATGCGGCCAGAAAACTCAAACTGAAATCCACAGGAAACTCAGCGGGAACAGCAGTCCACCCAAACAATTTCTACCTCGAAGCCGGAGACATCCTCCCGGATAAAATCCTCTCCTCCCTGGATAGAGGATTGATCCTGATCAGAACGATCGGTCACGGACTCAATCCTGTGACCGGTGACATCTCAAGAGGTGCATTCGGACTTTGGGTGGAAAAAGGAGAAGTTGCCTATCCAGTTTCAGAAATCACAATCTCTGGAAACCTTGGGGAAATATTGAATAACATAGAAATGATCGGGAACGACCTCGACTTCCAGAGCCCGATCTCTGGTCCCACGATCAGAATACAGGAATTGACCGTGGCCGGAGAGTAGGAGTCGACTATCTTAACTTCTTCTTTGTTAAAGAAAAAACAATAGTCAGCACAGCTCCCAATCCCATCAGTACCCAGCTAATAATGATGAAATTAGGAGTGAGCACTCTTATCAGAAAGCCACCAATCAGTAAAACGATTCCTAAAATACGCATGACACCTCCTGCATGCCTTTTTCCTCCGCCTAAAAACCGTTAAAATGGACGATATCGTCCAGCCTACGCTTCGGAACATGAAGGCGTCCTTTTCTATCTTTCCAATACCTTACAGTTTTTTTAAACTCTTCTGTAACCGGCTCTTCAGCTGGATACCCCAGGGCGAGCACAGAATCGACTTTATAATCCCCAGGGATGTTCAGCATATCTTTGATCTTCTCTATGTCGGCGTTGGCTATCCAACAACTCCCGACGTGCTCTTCCCAGGCCGCAAGGATCATGTTTTCCACGGCGGCGCCAACATCGCGCTCGAAGCCCTCTTTCCTGATCCTCAGGTTGACCAAGACGATGACATAAGCCATGGGCTCCTGCCCGGGTCGAGGGTTCCCTTCAGGAGCGATGTAGGCGGCCCATCTCAAGCGGGGAAAAATTCTATCCCTGAATTCCTCTTTGTCGACGACAACAAACTCCAGAGGCTGGAGATTGGCCCCTGAAGGAGCGAGCCTTGCCGCGTTGATGAGTTTTTCCAGGATGCCCCTAGAAACGGGCTCGGGCTTAAACTGGCGGATCGACCTTCTGGATAGGATCAGTTCATACAAACTCATTTTTCCCAAAACAGCTATTTTTTCTATTCCAAGAGAATTCACCCGCTCTTAAGGACTCAAATCTCACTCATATTCTCATAATTTTAGTCGGGTGAAAACCATTGATAATGTGTACCGAAACTGATTATCCTTTAGCCAGTAGGGATTTCAACTCTTGTGCATATTCGCGGCTGGCTTGATCAGGAGCCACAATTTCTATCTGATCAGGACTGTTCACTCCCAGACCCAATTCAGATGCTCTCTGTATCTGCTCCTGCTCGAATATCGGAGTTCCCATTATGGCATCGTTCGAACCCAATTTTTTCAAAACAGCCACTCCGACCGCATCTATCGCCACACGGTCGGTCCCTGCCAGGAAGATATGGGCCTCTTTTTTTTCACCTCTCGAAGGCCCACCATCCACAAACGCTTCCACTCCATCCAGTACGATCAACTGAGGCGTGTAGCCAAGATTGATCTCCGCAATCATCTTTCTCATCGGACCGGTGCGTTGGCTGTGGAGTTCCCGCATTAAATTCTTAGGTGTCAATCCCACGGCCAATTTCAAGGACAGCGTAAAAATTCCACCGAAACCATGGGTCTTCAAACAGCATGTGGAAACCACATACTCAGCATCAACGACAGGCCGAGGTATGGAAAATCCATTCTTCCAGTGATTGCCAGCGGGATTGAAATGAACCCAGTCTTTCTCTTCTAACTCTTCGAAATTGATTATTTTAAAGTCCAGGTTCTGGGCAAGCTGCAAAATACCCTTTTGCTCCAAAACGCTTTGAGTCTTTGGCGGCCCGCTCCTCTCGCCGATTGTGAAACCCGCTGCACCCCGCTGTCTTAAATCTTTGATGAGGCTGGTCAACGTATCGTTATGTGTGGAACCAGGTGTGGGGTCAGCTGTATTGAAGTTCGGCTTCACTAAAACTTCCTTGCCCTTTATTTTAGGGAAATCCACAATCTTGAGCGCCTCACGGACTCCTTCTTCACGACTCGAGGTCCTGATCAGAGCCACTTTAGCCTTTTTCCTTTTTTTCCCTGCAAGCAAAGGGCTGTATCTCCAAGCAGGCAGCGCGACTAAGCCCACCATTGATCCTTTAATGAATTCACGCCGATTCAACGTCTGATTTTTTTCTCTTTTCACCTTTTTTTCTCCTTTATCCCAATCATGTGTTTTATTATAACACCTTCTCTCCAATCCGCGAAATATCTTTCATGATCTGCATGAATTTTGTTCTGTTGTGTCGAGATTTATTTTGGACAATCCTGAAGCGCCGTTGAAGATGTTGATTTTTCATCAATTCAGAATTAAAATGTCAAAAACCAAGAGAGGAAAATAAAATATGGATATACTCAACAAAGAAGTTAAAGACGCCACTCAAAAAAAATTCGGAGAAGAATTGGAAGGCACGGTTAAGCTTCTCTTCTTCACTCAGGAGCCGAGTCGACTGGTCCTCCCTGACCACATCAAAGGGCAGGAATGCCTTTTCTGTAAAGAAGCCAAAGAGCTGGCCACAGAAGTCAGCTCGCTTTCTGACAAAATCGAACTCACGGTCTATGATTTTGTCGCCGATAAAGAAAAAGCAGAGGAATTCGGGATAGATAAAATCCCAGCCACGGTGATTCTGGGAAAAAAAGACTATGGAATCCGGTTTTTCGGAATCCCCTCAGGATATGAATACACCAGTCTTATCGAAGCCATTCTTGATGTCTCCAAGGAGAAGACAGGCTTGAGTCCAAAAACAAAAGAGGCGATCAAAGACATTAATCAGGATATCCACATCCAGGTCTTTGTGACCCCGACGTGTCCCTATTGCACAACGGCCGTGCGTTTGGGTCATCAGTTCGCCATCGAATCTTCCCGGATCAAGGCCGACATGGTGGAGACGACCGAATTCCCGCATCTTGCCCAGAAACACCATGTCTTCGGAGTTCCCAAAACAGTCATCAACGATAAAATCTCTATAGAAGGAGCCGTTCCGGAAGAAACATTCCTCGAGCACGTTCTCAAAACATTGGATGGCTGAATTCGCAAATGACCGTATCCAGCTCAATCTTCAAATGATATGCTGAGGACATAAGGCCATGAAAAATTCAGATATCACTGAAAAACTCGATTCAGTTTTTTATCCACGGTCTATCGCTGTCATCGGCGCTTCGAGACGGCCGGGAAGCGTGGGCCACTCTCTCCTGGCGAATATCATCGACAGCCGGTACCAGGGAATCGTCTATCCTGTGAATCCCAAGGCTAAAGGGATTCTCGGGATCAAGTGCTACCGTAATGTCATCGAGATTCCCGATGTGGTCGACCTGGCTGTGATCATCGTTCCTCCCCAATTCGTTTCGGAAGTCCTTGAAGAATGCGGGAAGAAAAACATAAAGGGGGCTATCGTTATCACCGCTGGATTCAAAGAGATCGGAGGAAAAGGGATAGAGCGGGAAGAAAAAGTCAAAAAAATCATAGCCAAATATGACATGGCTCTTTTCGGCCCGAACTGTCTGGGCGTCATCAACACCGATCCTGTAACCTCCATGAACGCGACATTCGGGACGCAGATGTCCAAAGAAGGAACCATCGCTTTCCTGTCTCAGAGCGGCGCCCTGTGTGTGGCTGTGCTGGATTATGCGATCGAGTCTAACATAGGCTTTTCGAAATTCATCAGCATGGGAAACAAAGCCGGCATCACTGAAAACGACCTTCTCCATTACTTGAAAAACGACCCGAAGACAGATGTCATCTTAATGTATCTTGAAGATCTTGCTGACGGGAGGGAATTCATGAGAATCGCTCGCGAAATCACGAGCAGCTCGACTCACCCCAAACCCATAATCGCACTCAAAGCGGGACGGACTCTGCTCGGCGCCAGAGCTGCGTCGTCTCACACCGGATCTCTTGCGGGCTCGGACAGGGTTTATGACGCCATATTCCATCAGTGTGGTGTCCTGAGGGGAGAAACGCTGGAAGAAGTTTTCGACTATGTCAAAGCGTTCTCCAGTCAGCCTCTGCCGAATGGCGGAAATGTCGCTATCGTGACGAACTCCGGGGGCCCTGGAATCCTGGCAACTGATTCCTGCATCCGGTACGGAATGAACATGGCTTCCTTCAGCCCCAGCACAGTGAAAACTTTGAAAAAAATACTACCCCCGACAGCCAGCTTGAACAACCCAATCGACCTGATCGCCGATGCACAGCATGAGGAATATGAGATAACCCTGAGAGAAATCCTCAACGATAAAAACGTTGATTCCTGTATCGTCATCCTCACGCCGACGGCTTTCACCGATGTGGAGAAGATTGCCGAGACAATCGTTCAAGTCTCCAGAGAGTTTAAAAAACCTGTTTTAAGCTGTTTTTTAGGCGTTTATGACGTTTCTAAAGGAATCGAAATCCTGGAAGAAAACGGGATCCCGGATTACAGGTTTCCTGAATCGGCTGCCAGAACCCTCTCAGAGATGACCAAATTCACCTGGTGGAAGCGTCGCCCCCAGACTGGAATCAAAAGATACAAAGTGAATAAATCCAGAGCTAAAAAAATCGTGGATTCGGTCAAAAAAGAAGGCCGTCAATTTCTTCTCGAGCAGGAATCTTACGAAATACTCAAGGCCTATAATTTTCCTGTAGTCAAATCTATTCTGGCCGGAAATGAACGACAAGCTGTAGAGGCCGCCGAAAAAATAGGATTCCCTGTCGTCCTGAAAATCGCGTCTCCCGATATCCTTCATAAATTTGATTTTGGAGGAGTCAAGCTCAACCTGAAGAATAAGACCGAAGTGCGGAGAGGTTTCGAGGACATCCTCAAGAAGGTTCTCGCCAGGAAACCGGATGCAGAAATTCGAGGCGTGATTGTCGAGGAAATGGCCGCTGAAGGAAAAGAAATCATCCTGGGCATGAACAGAGACCCTCAGTTTGGGCCTATCCTGATGTTCGGGATGGGAGGCATCTATGTGGAGGCCCTCGAGGATGTCACTTTCAGATTGGCCCCTATCCGCGAACTCACGGCGACCATGATGATCACTCAGACAAAAACGCATAAGATCCTCAAGGGATTCCGGGGTGAAAAGGCGTACGACACCGGGGCCGTTGAGGACTGTTTGAAGAGGCTCTCCCAACTCGTCATGGATTTTGAAGACATCCAAGAGCTGGATATTAATCCGTTGATCGTCTACGAAAAAGGAAAAGGCTGCGCTATTGTCGATGCCCGGATAATCCTCGGCTCAGAAAAACCGCAATAACCGAAACAGCCGCTTCCGGATTCCCTCTCTTCTCGGAGCCCCACAAAAGTCTGAATGTTTGGAAGTGTCTTTATTCCCGTGATGCAGAAAAAGTCAGGCAAACTAATTCGGCAGCCCGTGGATTTTCCCCAGCGAGGAAAATCCACTTAGTCCTCGGCTCGCTCTCCTCTTCGAGGAACCATGCCCGCTCGCCTCCGGATGGCTTCCTCACCAGATTGCCTGACTTATTAAATAGAATATCCTTTAAATAAAGATACTTATTGAATGTAATGTACTCATGTCTGGAGAGAAATCCCCATCAGTGCTATAATAATTGGCTTCATGGCTTTGTTTAAGAAAAAAAAGAAGAAGAAAGTCCTGGTTATCGGGCTGGACGGCGTCCCCCACTCTCTCCTTCACGACCTAACACAAAAGGAAGTCATGCCTGCGATGTCGAAACTCATCGGATCCGGCCACCTTCATAAAATGAAAGCCAGCCTCCCCGAAATTTCATCTGTCAGCTGGACAAATTTCATGACCGGAGCCAATCCTGGCGTGCATGGCATTTTTGGATTTACAGATATACAAAAGGACACTTATGCGCTCCGCTTCCCGAATTTTCTTGATCTCAAACAAGACACTTTCTGGGATAAACTCGGAAAACTCAACAAGAAATGCATCATCATCAATCAACCCTCCACCTACCCGGCTCGGAAGATCAACGGAATCCTGATCTCTGGATTTGTGGCCATTGAGCTTTCCAAGGCCGTTTATCCTCTGAATATCAAGGCCTTGCTGGACAAAATGGGCTATCGGATAGACATTGACACGATGAAGTCCCGGGAAGATTCTGAATTCCTCTGGCAGGAGCTTACGAGAACTCTGGAGGCCCGTCAGAATGCGCTGGAATACTTCATCAAAGAAGATTGGGATTATTTTGAATTCGTCGTGACCGGCACCGACAGACTCCACCATTTCCTTTGGGATGCTTATGAAGATGAAAACCATGCGGATCATCCCAAGTTTTACGACTACTACCGGAGGATCGATCAATTGATCAGTATGATTGTGGAGTCCTATGAAAAAATCAAAAGCGAAGACAGTCCGCTCTATATCCTCTCAGACCACGGTTTCACAGGGATTGATCAGGAAGTTTACCTCAATGCCTGGATGGAGAAACAAGGGTATTTGAGCTTCACGACCTCCTCGCCCGAGAGTCTTTCCGAGATCACACCTTCCACCCGCGCTTTTGCCATGGACCCGAACAGGATCTACCTGAACTTGAAAGGGAAATTCCTGCGGGGAAGTGTCGAGCCATCAGAAAAAAATTCTTTAAAAAATGAGCTGCAAAAGAAACTGGAAGCCCTGGAATTCGATGGGAAACAGGTCGTTAGACATGTCTTTGATACCGAAGAAATTTATTCCGGTCCGTTTGTATCCGAGGGTCCAGACTTGATCGTGCTCTCGGAATATGGGTTTGACATGAAAGGCTCGGTGAAGAAAAAAGAGGTTTTTGGCCGTTCCAACCTTCAAGGCATGCACACCTGGGATGATGCTTTTTTCTGGTCTGCCAAAGAATACGGACAAGACCTCACGATCTCTGATTTAGAAAAGATAATTCTGGAAAACTATTCATGACGACATTGAAAAACATAAGAAATGTCAGAAGAGCCTGTTTTCTTTTTCTGCTCCTACTGGTTTCTTCTCTTCCTCTCCAGGCGTATATCGGACCTGGAGCCGGTTTTGCTTTCCTCTCCTCTTTTCTGGTCCTCTTTTTGACTCTTCTCCTGGCCTTTTTTTCTTTTTTGACATGGCCTTTTCGGCTCCTCTTCAGGATAATCAAGGGACAGAAAGCCTACAAGAAAAGCCTGATCAACAAACTCATCATCATCGGCCTGGACGGGATGGAACCCACTCTTGTGGAAAAATATTTGTCCGAAGGAAAGCTCCCCAATTTTTTAAAAATCAAAAAATCAGGAGCTTATGCCAGGCTCCAGACAACTACTCCAGCCATATCCCCTGTCGCCTGGTCTTCGTTCATGACCGGCTCGCACCCCGCCAAACACAACATCTTTGACTTTCTCAGCAGGGATCCCAGAACCTATCTTCCAGACCTCTCCTCTGCGCGAATCGGAAAGTCCAAGAAGTTCCTGTCACTCGGGAAATACAATGTTCCTCTGTCCAAACCTGAGATTAAAGGACTGCGCAAGAGCGTCCCTTTCTGGAAAATTCTGGGAAAAGAAGGCATCTTCAGCACGATACTCAGAGTCCCTATTACCTTCCCTCCTGAAAAATTCTCCGGCCATCTTCTCTCCGGCATGTGCGCCCCGGACTTGAAAGGCAGCCAGGGGACTTTCTTTTTCTACACATCAGACAACAAAAAGATTCAAAAACGGGAGGGGGGAATGAACATTCCCGTCCACATCACTGACGGGAAGATTGAGACCTACATCTCCGGACCGGAAAACAGTCTGCTCAAGAAAGAAGAAGAGCTCCGGCTCCCGCTGAAAATCACCATTAACGAAGAGCGTGCCAGCGCTCTTCTGGAAGTATCCGGTCAAAGATTCCGTCTCCAGACGAACACTTTCTCCGATTGGATAAAACTGACATTCCGTCCGGGGATGGGAGTAAAAATTAAAGCGATCGCTCGTTTTTACCTCGCGCAAATCAATCCCCATTTCGAGATGTACATGACACCGCTGAATATCGATCCTGAAAAACCGGCTCTTCCGATCTCGCATCCTTTTATCTATTCTGTTTATTTGGCTAAGCTCAGGGGAAGCTACGTCACTCTCGGAGAAGCCAACGACACCTGGGCTCTGAATGAAGGGGCTCTCAGTGAAGAGGCCTTCCTGGAGTTGACCTATTCCAACCACAAGGAATGGGAAGACATGCTTTTCAATGCGATAGACAAAACTCGGAAGGGCCTAGTCACCTGTGTTTTCGAGACCACCGACAGCATCCAGCACATGTTCTGGCGTTATCTGGACACACATCATCCCTCTTTGAAAGCCGGTCAGCCCAGAATGAGCTCCCGTGTGATCGAGGAGCTTTACTCAAAAATGGACGAGCTTGTCGGAAAAGTCCTCCAGAGATTGGATAACAAATCCGCCTTGATCATCATGTCCGACCACGGCTTCAAATCCTTCAGGCGCGGAGTGAACCTGAATTCCTGGCTCTACAGGAACGGCTACCTGTCCCTCCAGAAAGGAAAAAAGACAAGCGAAGAGTGGTTCAAAGACGTGGACTGGGAAAGGACAAGAGTGTATGCCCTGGGTCTTGGCGGAATATACATTAACCAGAAGGGAAGAGAAGCCCGAGGGATTGTCGATGCGAGTGAGGACTCCAGAGCGCTTAAAAAGGAGTTAAAGGAAAAGCTCAACGGTTTGACAGACAGAGAAAAAAATGATGTCGCCATCAACGAGATCTTCGACCGCGATGAGCTCCCTCCAGGCCCTTATAAGGAGAACTGTCCTGACCTCCTCGTCGGGTATAACCAGGGATACAGAGTTTCCTGGGATTCGGTCACAGGAAAAGTGAACGAGACCGTCTTCGAGGATAACACAAAGGCCTGGAGTGGAGACCACTGCATCGACCCCAGGATCGTTCCGGGGATATTCTTTTGCACCCGTAAAATCAACACAGGCTCGCCGTCCATTATGGACATCGCGCCGACCGCACTCGAACTTTTCGGGCTCGAAGTTCCGTCTCACATGGATGGGCGTTCACTGATCTCCGTGCAGGACGATCCCTCAAACAAGAAAGATAAATAGGGGAAACACGAATGAAATATATAAGCCGAAGAGATTTTCTTAAACTCAGCCTCTCTTCCGGGGCTCTCATGGCTTTGGGGAACGGCTCCAATCTCATGACGAGAACGCCTGGAAAAAAAGATTCCCAGAAGAAGGTGCTCGTCCTCGGGTTAGACGGGATGGACCCTCATCTCCTTCAGGTCTGGATGAAGCAAGGAAAGCTCCCTTCTTTCCAAAAGCTGTTGAATCGAGGAGATTTTCGTCAACTCAGGACAAGCCTCCCGCCCCAGAGTCCAGTGGCCTGGTCGAATTTCATCACAGGGATGAATCCCGGAGGACACGGTATCTTCGACTTTATCCACAGAGACCCTGAAGTGTATATGCCTGAGTTTTCAGGGGCCGAAATCAGAGAGCCTGGAAAGACAATCCGAATAGGGAATTTGGTTCTTCCTCTCTCAGAAGGTGAGGTCGAACTCTCTCGAAAAGGAAGGGCGTTCTGGCAGATTCTGGAAGACCACGATATCCCCTCCACCGTGTTCAAGATGCCGGGAAACTATCCTCCAGCCCCCACCAAACAGAGAACGTTATCCGGGATGGGAACTCCAGACCTTGTCGGGAGCCTGAACCACTTCAACTATTACACGACTGAATTCACAGAACTCAAAGAAGACATCGGGGGAGGAGAAATCCACGAAGTCTATGTCGAGGAGAATAAAATCGAGGCTTCACTTCCCGGACCGACCAACACTTTCAAGGCCGACCGGACGGAAACATCGATCGATTTCACGGTGTATATCGATCCGATCCATCCGGTTGCCAAAATCGTGATTCAGGATCACGAATTTATACTTCAACAGGGCGAATGGAGCGACTGGAAAAGGATCCATTTCCGCATGATTCCCACACAGAGTGTGAGCGGCATCTGTATGTTCTATTTGAAGCAGGTCCGCCCGGATTTTAAACTCTATATCTCCCCGATCAACATCGACCCAAGAGCCGCCGCCCTTCCGATCTCCACACCGAAATCCTATTCAGAAGAGCTGGAAAAAAGATTCGGGCCGTTTTTCACCAAAGGACTTCCCGCGGATACGAAGGCTCTCGATAACGATGTCCTGGATGATGGCGAATTCCTCCAGCAGGATGACTTCATCCTTTCTGAAAGGCTGGAGATGTTCGAGTATGAACTGAAGAGATTCGATTCCGGTCTTCTTTTCTATTATGTCTCCAGCACTGATCAGCGTCAGCATATGTTCTGGCGCCACATCGATAAAAATCATCCCCTATATGATCCCGAAGAAGCCAAAAAATTCGGAACCACGATCGAGAATATCTACAGAGAAGCGGACAGGATGCTGGCCAGGGCTTTGGATAAGTCAGATAAGGACACAGTGCTCATCGTCATGTCTGATCATGGATTCTCGCCGTATCGCCGGTCCTTTAACCCGAACACCTGGCTTCTCGAAAACGGATACCACGCTTTGATCAACAGATGGAGGCAGGGCCAAGAGGATCTTTTCATGAACACCGATTGGTCCAAAACAAAGGCGTATGCATACGGCCTGAACGGACTCTACATCAACCAAAAAGGGAGAGAAGGAGAAGGAATTGTCAATCCAGGCAGGGAAAAAGAAGCCCTCATTCGAGAGATTATTCAGAAATTGGAGAGCTTCCGGGACCCCCAAACAGGAGAACGCCCGGTCTTGAGGGCCTTCGCCGCTCAGGATGTCTACCAGGGCGCTCATCAAGATAAAGCTCCGGATATCATTATCGGCTACAATCTGGGCTACCGCGTGTCCTGGTCTTCTCCGTTGGGAAGAATTCCTCGGGAAATTCTTGAAGACAACACTGAAAAATGGAGTGGTGACCACTGCATGGCTCCGGAGGTGATTCCCGGAATTCTGGTGACGAACCAGAAAATCAACATCGATTCTCCGGCGCTTTATGACCTGACACCAACGATTCTTGAGGTCTTCGGGATTGATAAGCCCGAAGAGATGATCGGAAAATCAATATTCTCATTAAAGGAAGGCAAAAATGGGAAAAGCTAAAATAAAACTGGATAAAAATTTGATGGACAAAGTGAAAAAATACGCCAAAATGTCCGGCTATTCATCGCCCGAAGAGTTCATCGCTCACTGTCTGGAGAAGGAAATCGCCAAGCTCGATGAATCCGATTCCGAAGAGGAGATCAAAAAAAAGCTTAAAGGACTCGGTTACATCTCGTAGAGTCATCAATACATAGATATCATTGAAGGCCTGAAATTCACATGATACATAAGGACAACAAATAGGATGTGGGTGTTCAACTTTCTCTTCGGGAAGATCTTTGAAGTTCTGTTCTTCCCCTTCAGGAACATGAGCCCCTGGATAGGGATGATTCTCGTATCATTCCTGACAGCTCTTTTGATGCTCTTTGTGTTTCGTTTCACATCCAATCAGGAAGGAATCCGGAAGGTGAAAAACAATATCAAAGCCCATCTTCTCGAAATCCGCCTGTTCAAAGACAATCTGACTGTATCTTTAAAGGCTCAAGGTCAGATCCTGCGCTACAACCTGAAATACATCGGATACTCTGCAAAACCTCTTTTGGTGATGATCATTCCTCTTGTCCTGATTCTGATCCAGTTGAACCTGTGGTTCGGTTACCAGTCTTTGGCATCCGGCCAGGAAGCTGTCCTGAAGGTTAAGCTAAAAAAGGACCTGAGCCTCCTTGATGCAAAGATCATGATCAAAACAAACTCAGGGCTGGAAGTCGAGACTCCTCCACTCAGGATCGAGGAGAGCAGCGAAGTGAACTGGCGACTCCGGGCCAAAGAAGCAGGGATACACGATTTAAAACTCATTCTCAACGGAGAGGAATTCGTGAAAAAAGTCGCTGTCGCCCTGAAACCGCTCAGCAAAATCTCTCCGATAAAGATTCACCGCAACTTCTTCGCGGGGTTGTTTAATCCTGGAGAGCCCCCGATATCAGAAAACCTGCCTGTAAGTTCAGTGGAGATCAACTATCCCTCCAAACATATGAATCTTTCCGGGTGGCGGATCCACTGGATCATCGTTTATTTTGCCCTCTCCATAATCTTCGGATTTTCTTTCAAAGGCCTCTTCAGGGTAGAAATTTAATTGCAATCTATTTTATGGTGTTGAACCAGGCTATATCCTCGATTTTTTTCCTTTTTTTCTCTCTTGAGGGTCTCTTCTCGGAATAGCCCATCGCCAGCATCGATACGATCTTGTATTTGCGGGGAATCTTCAGGAATTTTCTTGCTTTCCGGATGTTGAACCAGCCAATCCAGCAGGTCCCCAGACCGAGCGCTTGAGCCTGAAGAACGATATGTTCTCCCGCGATTCCGATGTCGAGTAGATAAAACTGAATGTTCTGGATCTGTCTCCCGATCCTGTTGGCGATAATGTCCAGCCTGGCCAGAATCAGAATCAAAACCGGAGCTTTTTCTGCGAAACTGGAAATAGAATAAATCCCTGAAAAGACCTTTTTGGCATACTGCGCTTTTAATTTTGGGTCATCAATGATCAGAAATCTCCAGGGTTGGACATTATCCGCAGAGGGCGCCAGCCGAGCGGCTTCGATACAAGTCAGGATCTTTTCTCTCTCTACAGGCTTATCCAGATAACGCCGAATGCTCCTCCGGCTTCTGACCAGCTCCTGAAAAAAATTTCTCGTTCCCTCTTTCCTTTTTGTGGACTTGTCCATTACTTTCCGCTCACATGGTCTTTAACTTAAATAATCCGGCTTTTTCAAGTATTTTAAAAAAATCTTCGATTTTTTTCATATCCACGGGACCAAACTCTGCTGACACGGCCCGTGCAATATCATAAATGCTCCTGTTCCCGTCAGCAAAATTGATCGCCTCGTAAGCTGTGTATCCACGGAGTTTCACTTGTTCCAGAGTTCCCTTGCCGAGCATTTCCTCGACATAATCAGACTGAAGAGGACAGACAAAATCCTCTGCACGCAGCGGGGTAATCTTCCTCAATCTTTTTTCTTCTGCGGTCAATGTTATCGGCTTCGGTTCGAGCCCGAACTCTCCACATCTCTGTGAATAATATCTGTGCACATCTTTTTTAAAGCTGTCGTTTAAAAGATTCAAGCTCTGCGCGTATTGTTCAATCCTCTTCTTCATTCGTGCATCTTTGATAAAAACACTTGTTGAGCGAATAGACTGAGTTTCTCTTTGATGAGAATGTTCGACTACATTCAGGATCTGCTTATAGTTCTCGTGAAGTTCGCCAGCCTTATCGGCTTCGAACATTTGAGAAAGAGCATCGTAATAATCCTCTGACATCCGGGATATACCATTTCTTGTAATCAACCGAGCCATATCCTCGGCCTTCCTGTTGGAAGCACTTGCCATGTAATACGTTGAGCCGAGGGCGATAAAACACACCCGGCGAAGTTCTGATGAATCCACCTTATCCGGCGTGTCCAGGGTTGTGTGGTGAAAAGTGTCTCCATGTCCGAACATCACTGAGGGCACCCTCAAAGCTCCGTCGTTGAAGATGTAATGGTCGCTCCCACCTCCAAACGGACGGACTCTATACGCAAAGGGATGATTGCTCCCGTTGATGCTTCTCAGCCGAAGCCTCTCGGCAAGCTTTGTGAAGTTGACGACAACATCATTGAGATAGCTGGGGACCGAATCAGGCGTGCAGGTGACGTTAAACGTTCCGCCTGTAAGATGAAGATCTTCTCCGATCATATCGCAGTTGATCACAGCCAGCGTGTTTCGAGTCCTTTCCAGATGGGCCTTGATGTACGGGACTGTTCCCGCAAATTCTGGGACCCAGAGAAAACGGATAGTTCTTTTTGGAGGATCGATCAGTCCCTTGTCCACCATTTTTTTCAACGCCCGGGCCATTTCCAACATTCCTCCGCTTCCGCTGGCATTGTCGTTGGCACTCGGCAGTGGATGGCAGAGGTGACCGATAATCATCACTTCCTTTTCCGGATCTGTGGTTCCTTGGAATGCCGCGGAAAGCACTTCCACCTGAGATTCATAGTACTTCGCATCGACATCTGCCTTGAGGACAACTGTCTTTCCTTCATCCAGCATTTTTTTCAGCCGCCAGCCCTGATTCTTACTGACATTGAAACCAAATCCAATCTTCTCCCGCTCTTCCCAGCGTGGCCAGATGGCTGTATAACGAATCATGTTAGGGTAACCGGGCCTCACTTCAGGTGGATACCATGTGACCACACCCAATGCGCCTCTCTTGATTACAGCCTCCCTCATGACCGTTCCTGTGTAGGCTGTGGCCAGAACGATCTTTCCCCTCACGTTTTTGCCCTGATAGGACTCCTCCCCGACTCCTGTCCCCACATCGATCAGCTCTGCCTCGACATCGGCCGAATTGCTGTGCTTGACGAGTGTCAGAGGTATCTCCTCGAAAGAGCACAGTCTTTCTCTTCGTGGCGAGATCATCCACAATTCGGCATGGCGAGCCTTCCAGCCGATAGGAGCGGTATACGTGTAATAACGCGTGGAGCCGTTTGAAGGCCATCCTTCAAGGACCACATCTGTGTACCCGATCTTCTCCAGTTCTGCTTTGATCCAAAGAGCGGAATCACGCCAGCCTTCTGAAGCTTGAATGCGGTCAAAATGGGAAATCAGGACAGTGTACTTGAAAGCGATTTCTCCGGAGACTTCATCGACCAAGGCCTGCACAAGCTTTTTTGAGGCAAGAGAATTCTCTGCCATTGCTGTTGAGGAAACCAGAATCGCGATGATCATAAGGCTAAAGACTGTTCTCATCCTCTTCATTTTCAACCTCCTCTTTATCTTGAGGAATCAAAACACAATCCCATTTTTCTAGAAATTAACTTTATCATGGTTTCTCTATTAAAAAAAGCCGGACATGCAAAATGGACCCTAGGATTTAGAGATGAGACCGATATTTTAGGATTAATTTTCCGAATATGTATTGCGAAAAAAAGACATCTTTAATAATATGGAAAAATCATGCCAAAAGGAGGACATTTTGTTTAAGACATATCTCTTATCATGTATATTGATAATCCTCATTTTTTCTCCACCCATGGTATTCTCTCAAGAAACCTTCTGCAAACAGATTGCCAATTACACGATGGACGTGAGGCTGGATACAGAAAATAAAACAATAAAGGCCACAGAAATCCTCACCTGGACGAACGACACATCCTCACCGACGAACGAACTCTGGTTCCATCTTTACTGGAATGCCTTCCAGAACAACATGAGCACTTTTCTCACAGAGGCCGAAAGGAGAGGCCGAAGAATCTCTGGTTTCAAGGATGAAGACTGGGGACACTGCCGGGTGGAGACGATCAAGATCATGGCCAACTCTTTATTCGAAGAATCCGACCTGATGCCGTTCATGGAGTTTCGGCATCCGGACAACGGGAATCTTTTCGACCAGACTGTTTTTTCAGTCTCACTTCCGCGTGCTGTCAGGCCCGGTCAGACAATCCAGCTAAGGATCGAGTTCGAATCCAAAATCCCCCGTCCCATTTCTCGAACCGGAGTATACAGGGATTATTATTTCATCGCACAATGGTTTCCGAAGATCGGCGTTTTTGAGAACGGTCGATGGAACTGCCACCAGTACCATTCCGCGAGCGAGTATTATGCCGATTACGGAACCTACGATGTCCGCATCACCCTCCCCTCCTCTTTTGTTATCGGCGCCACTGGGGAGCACAGGGAAAAAACAGAGCATAATGATGGGACCACAACTCATCGCTTTCACCAACACAGTGTGCATGATTTTACCTGGACAGCCAGCCCTCGATTCCTCGAAACTCGAGAAAATTACGAGTTTGCTCCGGGAAAGACGACTGAGATCACACTGCTTCTTCAACCCCAGCATAAATGGCTCAAGAACCGCTACATGAATGCCGTGAAAAACGCTATCAAATACTGCAGCCTCTTCTACGGTGATTATCCTTACACAACAGCCACATGTGTTGACCCGGCCTACAACAGCCGTTCAGGGGGGATGGAATATCCGACGCTGTTCACCGGAGGCGCGTACTTCATCACATGGAAAGGAATCCCACGCCCTGAGGGAGTGACCATCCATGAGTTCGGGCATGGTTATTTCTACGGCCTCGTCGGCACCAACGAGTTTGAGAATGCCTGGATGGATGAGGGATTCACATCCTTTCTGGATACGGAAGTCTATTACGCGGCCTATGGGGAGCCTGTCTACAACCGAACCTTTTTTGGGATTCCTGTCACGTTCAAGAACATCAGAATCCCGATCGAATCCGATGGAATCTCACGCCACCGCCAGACCTCAGACATGGACGATATGCAGCGCTTCGCGTGGGAATTCCTGGAAGGAGGAAGCTACGGCGCCAATTCCTACTCGAAGGCCTCTCTCATGCTGCGAACCCTGAAAAGATTCATGGGGCAAGATCTATTTGCGGAAATGATTAAAACGTATTCACAGCGCTACTGGTTCAAGCATCCTCGTCCGGATGATTTCTTTGCAGTCGTTTCTGAGTTCGCCGGCAGGGAAATGAGCTGGTTTCTGGATCAATTTGTATACGGATCGGGAAAGCTCGACTATGCGATAGGAAAAATCTCCAGCCAGAGAGTCAAACAGCCGCAAGGATGGTTTGATGGAGAGTACGTAAACCGACGAATCAAAGAAGAACGCTACAACTCGGAAGTCATCGTGCGCCGCTTGGGAGAAGTGAAACTCCCTGTGGATGTTCTCGTCGTGTTTGAAGACGGAGAAGAAATCAAAGAAACATGGAACGGCCAGTACAGATGGGAAAGATTTACATACCTGAAATCTTCGAGGATAAAAAAGGCCGTAGTGGACCCGGAGTTTAAGTATGTCCTGGATATCAACCGCACCAACAACAGCATGATGAGAAAACCTGATAAACTGGCTCCCTTCAAGTGGATCTCTCACTGGATGGCCTGGCTCCAGCACGCCCTAGAATTCTTTACGATGATTGGCGGCTAAACGGAAACGGAGGTCGAAGATGAAAATATACTGGAATTTGGGAAGAGGATTCATCGCCACGGGAAAAGCCACAAAAATGGTACTCTTTCTGTACATAATCAACCTTTTCTTTTCCTTGCTTCTCGCCGTCCCGATGTACAATTCTCTCAAAGGATCACTCGGCCAGAGCGAAGCAGGCTCCAGGATGGCCGAAGGCTTTGACTATATCTGGTGGCAAGAATTCAGAGATGACGCTAAAGGCCTGGAGACCACATTCTCCCCTTCGATCATCGGGAAAGGAGCGGTCCTCAATAATCTGGAAAGCCTCATCCAGATGAGATTTTTTTCTATTCCGCCTCTCCTCATAGCCTTCGGCCTCTTCTATCTCATATTCCGTGTATTCTTGGCCGGAGGAATCCTTTCGACTTTTAGCCGGGATATACCAAGATTCACTCTGAAAGAATTTACTCAGGGAGCCGGAAATCATTTTTTGCGGTTTCTCGGCCTCATGCTCCTCTCCTGGGGAATCATCGTGGCCATCGGCACTTTTTTCCTGGGCAACATCTACGCCCTCATTAATGACATCGCATCCGAATCCATTTCTGAAGTGACCCCCTTTATTCTCAGGCTTGCTCTCAGCATTTTAACCTTTGGTTTCCTCCTCTTCGTCCAGATGGTTTTTGACTATGCCCGCATCAAAATCGTCCTCGAAGAGAGGCGAAATATTTTCAAGTCCACACTGGAAGCATTGGGATTCGTCTTTAAACATCCGTTTTCCACATTCGGGCTTTTCTACCTGATCCTGTTGATTCAAACGATAGTAACCGTCGCCTATATCATGCTCATAGAGATTATTCCCCAGCCCAATTTCCCTTTGGTTCTCGCTGTCTTTTTCATCCAGCAGTTGTTTATATTTTCCGTCATCTGGATCAGATGTCTGCTCTATTCCAGCCAGATGGCGCTCTACAGGTATATGAAATAAAATTTTTTAAATTAACGAATATTTATTCCTTTGTATTGATGATATTTGAGACAGAGGTGACAACGCGCATGCATTCATCTCGTTTGCATAATGACTGAAATACCAGTTTAAAGGAGAGCGGCTGAATGAAGAAAAAATCAACAGGAACAATGGCTAAACTCTTTGTGTTTTTCCTTTTCCTCTCTTTTGCATTTCTTTTATTGAAGGAAGCTAATGCAGGAGAAGAGAGGGTCTCACTGCCTGGAGTGTATAAGGGCTATTCTCAACCCGTCTACGAAGAATGGATCCGAATCTCCCAGTATGTCCCTGTGCGAGACGGGACCAAACTGGCGGTGGACGTCTTCCGTCCGAGCCAGGGAGGAAAGCCAGTGAAAGAACCACTGCCGCTGATTTGGACTCATAACCGCTATCACAGAGCTAGATTCACAGAGGACGGGAAACTCGTCACCATAGTGGATATGAACGAGTGGCTTCAGACTATGCTCAAGCACGGGTATATCGTGGCCTCCGTCGATGTCAGAGGCGGAGGAGCTTCCTACGGGACACGCTTAGGGCCGTTCACTCCAGCAGAAGCCCAGGACGCATACGACATAACCGAATGGTTCGCGGCCCAGCCCTGGTGTGACGGAAATATCGGCATGTACGGAGGCTCGTATTTAGGGATCACTCAGTACACTGCGGCGGGGACGGCTCCACCTCATCTTAAAGCCATTATGCCCTCTGTGGCGATGTTCGACCTTTTTTCCTTCGCCTATCCTGGTGGCGTATTCCAGGATGATTTTATCCTGGCCTGGAGCGATTTTGTCAATCAGCTGGACAATGATATCCCTGTTCCGGCTGTAGATGATGACACTCAGCAAAAAATGCTGGAGGAAGCAAGACAGGCACACAGGGGAAACAGATATGCGGCAGATATCGCTGTCGTCCTTCCTTTTCGGAACAGCTCCTTAGAAGAGCTTCAAGTCATGCCCTATCTCTTCTGGAGCCCTCACCACTCTTTAACAGGAATCAACGAGTCCGATGTGGCCGTCTACCATGTCGCGGGATGGTTCGACCTCTGGCCTCGGGATATGCTGACCTGGTTCAACAACATTGAAAATCCCCAGAAGATCATCATCACTCCCTGGTGTCATAGTCCCGGTGACGGCTGGAGAGAGACTGTGCGTCCTCTGACCGGATTCGATGTGAAATTCGACATAAAAGCGGAGCGGTTGAGATGGTACGATTACTGGCTCAAGGGTATCGATAACGGGATCATGGACGAGCCGCCCATCACTTATTTCACTATCGGAGCTCCTGAAGGTGAAGCCTGGAGAACGGCCAAAAAATGGCCTCTTCCTGAGGCCAAACCCACTCTTTTCTACTTCCACGATGGCCCATCCGGAAGTATCGGCTCCTCGAATGACGGGATTCTCGGCACTGAGACTCCTGCCAGCGAGTCCGGAAAGGTCGAGTATGCCGTCGACTACACCACGACAACAGGACATTCAACGAGATGGTACAACGGCATTGGAGTTGATTTTCAGTATCCGGATATGACTCCCAACGACAGGAAAGCCCTGACATACACAACGCCTCCATTGGAACAAGACACAGAAGTGACAGGCCATCCGGTTGTCACGCTCTGGGTGTCTTCGACTGCCGAGGACGGCGATTTCTTTGCCTATCTCGAAGAGATTGACGAAGCGGGATATTCCCATTATATCACGGAGGGAGTACTCAGAGCTTCTCACCGCAAAGTCTCAAACCCATCCTTCCAATACATGGGACTTCCGTTTCACAGGAGCTTCAGGGAGGATGTCGCTCCCCTTCCCGCGGAAACGCCTGTGCGGCTGGTTTTTGACCTTCTTCCGACGTCCAACATCTTCGATGCCGGCCACCGGATCCGCGTGACAATCGCCGGCGCGGACCAGAGTAATTTTCAAACACCCGAACTGGACCCACCGCCTCAGGTCACAATATACCAGAACAGAAAGCATGCGTCCTCGATCTCTCTGCCTGTCGTTTCTCCAGGAATCGCCTTTACTGAAACTACGATATTCATCATTATAATATCTGTCGTGATCGTCCTCGTTTTTGCTGTAATTTTTCTCTCCGTGTATTTGAGATCCAGACTTAAGACCTGATAACAAAGCCAAAAATCTCATCTCTGCGAGAGAGGTATCCAATGTTTGGTTCGCAGTT
>JABAOH010052614.1_pt3 | contig 119724 bp, 113 predicted proteins | sample 7062181 | NCBI WGS metagenome assembly JABAOH01 (sample SAMN14538630, study PRJNA623070) | marine sediment metagenome | biome: marine biome [ENVO:00000428]; feature: marine pelagic biome [ENVO:01000023]; material: deep marine sediment [ENVO:00002113]; isolation source: pool of 5 deep marine...
GAACTGCGCGCAAAGAGCCGGCGCGCATCGCCTCTGCCGCCGATCAACCCCTCTGCCCGCTTCTTCAGCAGATCAAGTTAACGTCTTTGCATCAATGCATTAGGCGAGCTTTCTCAAGCGCTGCGCGGGCCGGCGACAATACTCGATTGACGCCGCGCGATTTTGCCGACGCTGTGCAAAAAAGTCGCTTCCGGCGGCGCGGAGCCGCGCCGCCGCCGCCCCGCGAGGGTAGTGTCCCGTCAAGGAGACCCCCCGTGGAAGCACAGACGTCGCCGTCAAAACTCGACGTAGCCGCTCAGACCCAGAAAGGCAGCGCAGGCCGCCGCAAAAACCAGGGGCACGATTATCTCGACGCGCTTGGCTATGCGTTCACCTCGTTTCATCAGCCCAACCTCTTAATGGCCGAGAAAGACGCAACCATGGCAGCATATTGTGACTGTCATTGGAAGTGATATCTCATGAAACGCCCGTGCCACGCGACGGCCGGGGGCGATCGGCCGTGCGCGGCGGCCCGCCGGCGGGCCGGCGTTCAGCGCCGGGACCCGGTTTCGGCTCAGCAGGACGCTCGATAGCGCAAGGCGTCTTCCCAGGTGCACCCGTAGACGCCGTCGGAATCGTGATCCCAGGTCCCGTCGCCCGCCGAGTCGAGGCGAAAAGGGCCGTCGTCCACCTGCGCCCCGTTGATCGCGGGCGTGGCGCGCAGCACGAACGCCACCGTCGAGACCGCCTCGACGTCCAACGCGTAGTGTCCCTGGCGGCTGAATCCGGCGACGCCGAGTTCTGCGAGGGTCGCGGCATAGGCGTTGGCGTCGAGAAAGTGCCTCTCCTGCGCGGCGGCCGCTGCCAGCAGCGAGAGCTTGGCGTCGGTGCGACGTGCCCGGATCGTGTGCTCGCGGTAGCTCGGAACGGCTACGGCCACGATCAGCGCGAGCACGACCATGGCCACCAGCGTCTCGACCAGCGTGAAGCCCCGGCGCACGCCGCCCTGCGGGGACGGCCCGCGCCGCGGGACGCGGCACGGCCGTCCCTGCTCCCGCGCCGGGGCCTTGGCCCGCCTCTCCCGCACCCTCACTCGGGTGGGCGGACCTCACGCCACGACACCCGCTTGGGCGCGTGGCGTGCGGCGGACTCCTTGCTGACGTCGGTGCCGCGACCGCCGCCGAGGCGGGTGACGGCGGTGCCGGCGCCGTCGGGGCTTGCCATCGCCGGCGATCCCGCCGCACAGCCCGGGCCGCACGGAGCACCGCTCGCGCCGTCCATGCCGTAGAGGCCGGGCTGCTTGTGCTGGCGCAGCCACTCGTTGGCACCGCCGCATTGTGGCGCGGCGCCCGAGTCGGGGACACGGAGTTCGTCCGCGTGCAGGTGCTCGTAGATCGAACTCTCCCAGATGACCTCCCAGGCGCGACCGCCGCCCTGATGGGACCCGCCCGCCATGGGCGAGGGTCCGGTGCGCACCAGTTGCAGAGTCAGGGCGCCGTCCCGGTAAGGGCCGTTTCCGGGAGCGTAGACCTGTCTTACGACATCGCCGTTCGTGCGCATGACACAGCCCGTCGCCGGGTCTGCGCGGCGGTAGCAGTAGCTGCCCGAGAGCGCGGCGCCGCTGTCCGGGCCCCAGCCCCTGCCGCCCGCATCGACGGCATCGCGAACGCCGTCGCCGTCCTGTCGCTCGTCGAAGACGAACTCGTTGCCCATGCCGGGCAGATCGATGTATGTCTGTGCCGTGGGAGCCAGGCTCTCGCTGACGCAGGCCGAGTGCGGTACGGCGCGCAGGTAGTTGATGTCGGCGAGCGCCAGGATGAGGTCGGTGAGGTAAGCGATCCGGCAGCTGGGTGCGCCCGGGTTGTAGAGGTCGCGAGCGCGACCGGGCGCGAAGCCGTTCTGGTCTTCGTGATAGCTTACGACGGGCCCCTCGTAGCGCCACGGCCCGACCCCGCCGTCCTTGTCCCGGCCCCGGGGGTCGGCGCAGCCGATGATCAGCGTCGCGTCCTCGGGCAGCGCGCGGGAGGCGTCGGCATCGAAGGCGCGTCGCTCCAGGGCATCGACCTCCGTGTCTGCGGGATAGGGGTTGACGATGTTGATCCACACCTCGGTGTCGGCGCCGTTCTCGTAGAGGCGCTCCGTGCCGTTCTCGGGCCCCGCCACCGGCCCCGACCCGGCGCTGGAACCGTGCCGGCTCTCCTCGATTGCCGGGCGGCCGCAGCTGAGCGTCGTGTCCGGATAAGCATCGACTGCTTGCGGATGGGCGTCGGGGCAACCGGGCGCCGTCGGCGCCCGCGCGGCGATGACGTCGTGCACCGCGCCCTGATCGCGCTCGAGGATGCCGGTGGCACTGCGCGGATCGCTGGGACGCACGACGATGCCACCGGGTTCGAGCATGTTCACGCCGGAGACGTCCCACGTGTCGTCGTAAGCGTGACTGTGGCAGGCGTCGCGCCCGAAACACCCGCGCGCGCCGCACAGCTCGCAGGCGAAGACATCGTGGTCGAAGTGACCGCCCCGCAGGCCGGGGTCTGCGCCCGTGGCGGCATCGCTCGGGGCGCGGGTGGCGCTTTGACCGTAGGTGATGTAGACGCCGTCGCGGCCGCCGGCCAAGTCGGCGTGAACCGGAGCCGACACCGTGCCCGCACCGAGGAAGCGGCCCACGGCAACGCTGTCGAGGCTGCCGTCGCCGTTGACGTCGAGTCGATCGCGCGCATCGATGTCGCCGTCGCCGTTGACGTCGAAAAAGGGCTCGGGCGGCGCCGCTCCCGTCGCGTAATCGACGGACACGTGGAAGTTGTGATTGAACTCGACCAGCGGGTTCACGGTGGTGAAGGAAAGGCGTTCGCTCGTCAGGACGGGGTCGTTGACGACGCGCTCGCCGTCCTCGAACTCGAGCTTCCAGCCCACCGCGTCGCCGGTCTGCTCCGGCGGCGCTTCGACGATGCGGTGAATCACGGGCCCGGCGCACGACGCGGTGGCGGAGCCGCAGGGAGCACTGTGGCGGGCGAGCGGCCGTGCCGTCAGCGCGGGATCGATGCCGTGGGCACGTCCCGCATCGAGCACGCCGAAGGCGGCGTGGCGCAGGCCGCTGCCGCCGTCGGCGCCGTCGCGCAGCTTGCCCGTGGCGAACAGCACCACGCGTTCACCCGCCGGACCCAGACTCACCCGGGGGGCGGTGGTGATCGGCAGACCCCTGCCACGCAGCGGATCCGTCACCCGAATGAGAGGGGCCGGCCGGCCCGCATCGTCCGCGTGCGCGATCGCAAAAGCGCCCACCTCATGCCGCCAGGCAAAGCCCCACATGCCCCCCTGCAGGTCGCCCGCGTAGATGCGGTCGAGATCGCCGTCGGCGTCCTCGTCCCAGCCCACGGGGCTCGAGAGCCCGTTGCCGCCGGAGAACTCGCCCTCGCGGTGCTCCAGGGCGATCTTCTGCAGCAGGCGCCCGCTGACGGCGTCGACGACGAACAACGCGGCTTCACCGTCGCCGCCCTCGGCGTCACCGTCGCCGAAGACGACCACCCACCTGCCGTCGTTCTGCTTGCCGATGATGGGCCGACTGAAGCTTCGACCCAGCTCGGCGAACGGCTGCGCCGAGGCACCCGACGTGTCGACCAGATCCGCCGCGACCTCCCACAGGAACAGCTCCGCGGCGTTGCCCTCGGCGTGCGTATCGGCGCCGATGTCCGCAACGGGATCCGTCACGTCGAGGGCGAACACCGCGGCGCCTCCGGCGTCGAGTCCGCCGGCCAGCAGGGTGCGCCAGCACGGCTGCCCGGCGCAGCGCGGGAAGGCGCCGTACACCTCCGCCGCCGCGGGACTGCCGTCGACCGAATAGCCGGGTGCGGACGCCGGATCGCTCAGGCGCGCCAGACCGTCCAGCACCGTACGCGGGACGTAAGCGAAGACCTCGCTGCCGTCATCGGCCCGCAGTGCATGCAGCATACCGTCGTTGGCGCCGACATAGACCATCGGGACGCGGGCGCGGTGGGCGGCGACGAAGTCACGGGGCGCGTGGGGACCCGGCGCGCCGACGTACAACGGCGTCGAATGCACGATAGCGCCGAGACGCGACGCGCGCGTGCGGTAGAGGCCGCCGTTGGCCTCCTCGTTGCTGCGGTCGCCGCGCACATAGTCGAGGAGGGCGTTGGCGCGCGCCGCCTTGGCGGCGTCGTCGGCGCCGGCATCGACGCGCGCCTTCAGATCCTCCATGCCACTGCCGTCGAGCCCCCAGGGCGCGGGCGCCGCCGCGGTATGGCCGTTGAGGGCGTCCGCGCCGGCCCCCGCCTGATCCCAGAGGAATCGTCGCCCACCCTGGCGCTCATCGAAGAAGCGGCCCGACGTCACGATCCGTCTGAACGCCGGCGCCGATGCATCGATCCCCGCCGACGCCCGCCAGTTGGCGTTGTCCTGCACCGTGGTGCCGTGCGCATCGACCACGTCCTGCTCGATGGCGCCGTCGAGCCCGATGTCGCGGGAGACGAGATCGCCGGACGCGGTGGCGGGGTCGTAGCGCACTTCGAACAGCAGCGCCCCTTCGACGTCCCCGTCGCCGTCGTGGTCGCGGGCCTCGGGCCCCACATTGGAGCGCGACAACGCCGGCGCGGCGATGCGGTCATACACGACTGCGCCCGCCCCCGCCTCGGCGCGCAGCACCCACGGCGGTGCCGGGCCCGCTGCGGCCATCAGTCCGATCAGCGCCATCATGGTGGCTGATTTCATTGCCGGCACCTCCGTTTGCCAGTGATCAAGAATCTACGGTCGCCCCACCCCGGTCTGCGGCTGCAGGCACGGCAGACCGTCCTGCTTCACGCAAAGCCGCAGTACCGTCTGCACCAGGGTCGTGACGCTCGCCGCGGGGTCCCGTCCTCGACCGGTAATCCGGTACAGCCGCCACTGCCGGTCTGCGCTTCCCGCGAGCGGGCGTGCCCCGAGGTACTCGACGATGTAGTGCCCGTAGGGTCCCGCCGCGGTCGCCCGGGCCTCCCACGCGATCGCCTCGACGTCTGCCACCATGGGCGGAAGGGGATCGAGAACGCAGGCGGCGGTATCCTCGAGGCATGCGAACAGCTCGGCGGTCCAGGCGCGCTCGCCGAAGGCGACCGCATTCTCGGCGTTGTGCAGCGACAGCAGACCGAGCTGGGCGTTCTTGGCCTGCAGCGTCTGCATCTGCGATGTGCCGAGCGTCGCCACGGCCATGACGCTCAGCACCAACAGCACGAGCATCACCACCGCGAGCGCCGCCCCGGCCTGCCCCACGCCCGGTCGAACGCCGCGTCTAGGTGCCGAGTCCATGATTGCGCACGAACACCGTGGCGCTGAACTGCTGCCGGCGGTAGGCATCGCGTGGCGTAAAGGCGGCCCGGTCGGCGAGTTCGTACGAACGGGCGTTGAGGTAGCCGTGATCCTCGGCGGGCGCGCGCAGCAGCAGCTCGATGCGCACGGCACTCACGAGCGGCCAACCGGCTCGCTGGTCAACCGCTGTGGCATTGAGGTAGGCGTCGACCGCGGCGTCGCCGTCGGTGTCGAGACCGTAGAGGAACTGCATGTCCTCGACATACTCCACCAGGGGCTCGGCCGCCACGCGCAGGGTACCGTCAGCGAGTACGAGCCGCTCGCGCACCAGCGTCGCAATGGCGTCGCCCGGCGTAACGCTCCACGGGCGAAGGTAGTAGAGGTGGGCCACCCACGGGTGCAGCGCGGCGGGCGATTCGCCGAGGCCGTCGACGGCGTCGGCGTCCGGCGCGCCGTCGGCATCGGCCTGAAAGAGACGTGCGGACGTGAGCGAGGAGTAGAGATAGAGCCCGCCCCGCCTTACCCGCGCGGGCGCGATGGGTGTGCTGGCGCTGCGGCGCACCGCGAGCATGTCCGTGTCGAGCTTGTAATCCCCGGCGGGCACGCAGTCGCCGGCGTAGGGATTGGTGTCGTCGGCTCCCATCAGGGAAGGCTCGGAGGCCGCGGCCCACGCCCCGCCGCCGCAGTCGTTGGTGACGACGACCCCCGGCTCGACGACGGTGGCGGCGGAGCGGACATTGAGCCCCGCATAGCCCGCCATACGCACGTCCTCGACGAGCAAACGCAGCGCAAAGCGGCCGTTCTCCTGCAGGCGCGCGAGGTTCTCCTGCAGCGCATACGTTTGCTTGCTGCTCGTCACAATCAGCACCGCCGCCAACACGAGCACCAGCCCCAGCGCCATGGCGATCATCATCTCGACGAGGCCGACGCCGTGGCCACGGCGGCGGGGGAGGCTGACCCAGGGCAGGGCGCTCACGGGCTAAAGCCGCAGCGTCGTCGTCAGCGAGCGCCGACTCGCCGATGCGGCCGGCGCATGGGCATCGAGCCAGCTCACGGTGACGGAAAAGGTGTCCTCGCCGAGCGCCGTGACCGCGCCGACGCCGGCGGGCAACCGCGCGGCGAGCGCCCTGCCCCACTCGTACAGGTCGTAGGCGGCGATGTCGTGCGCGCTGCAGGCGGAGATCTGCGGCGGCTGGCATGCCGGCGGGTATTGGGTCGGCGGGCCGGCGGCATAACGCCCCGACGACGCCGCGACGCGGTTCGCACGCATGCGCTCGGTGAGATCGCTCACCTGCGCGATCGCCTGGCTGCGCAGGTAGGCGGCCTGTCCCAGGCGCAGACTCGTCGCGTGCGCCGCCGCGAGGGCGAGGATACAGGTGGAAAGCAGGAAGAGCGCGGTCAAGGCCTCGATCAAGGCAAAACCGGCGCCCGTTGAGGGTCGGTCACGTCCGTCCATGGACATTCTCCCGCGTCGGTGGCGTCGCCGCCCGGTCGATACGAGCTGCGGCAGCGCCTTTTCGGCCCCGGGCCGGAACCCCTTCCGTGTGCGGCGGGGGGTCGTTACCTGTAAAACGTAGACGAGAAGGCGACGCGTCTCAAGCCCGAGCGCCGCGCATCGACCGGCTGCTTGTTCGAGCCGACGTAAAGCCCCGAGCGCTCAACCCCGGCGCCACCCGCCGCGCGGGCGATGCCGGCACGAAACCGCAGCGGGAGCCGGTCCCGCGCACCGCGCGCTCACGTCACGATCTGAACGAATATGATCAGGTTGGCAACCACGCTGACGGCGAAAGCCAGGGTGCGCACGCCGGGGATGCCGGCGATGTGCACCCCCGCCTGCACCACCCGCGCCCAGAAGAACAGCCGAGCGCCCAGCGCCGTCAGCTCGTTCGCCGCGCCGGAGACGTGCGCCACCAGAACCAGGGCCGCAAAAGGCGCCAGGTTCTCCACGAGATTCAGATGCGCCCGATGGGCGCGCTGCGCCCACGCCGGCAGATCGCTGTAATCGCCCGACGGGTAGCCCATCATGCGGCCCAGCCCTTTGACGCTGATGCCGCTGAGGATGTAGGGAATCCACAACGCCAGGCACAACAGCGCGCTGTAAGCGAGCATTCTGAGATCGAGACTGAGGGTTATCTCGGACATGGAAGTCTCCCTGAGGTATGTGCTGAACCGCCTGATTGCACTTTAGACGTCCCGTATCGTTGCATCCACCCGCGGCGCGGCGCGTTCGGGGTCGGCAACGTCCGGACAGCGGCCGCTCTGCACGCCACCCTTGTGGCTCCCGGGCACGTCACCCTGGAGCGCCGGCACCAACCCCCGGCATTGCGCCGGGCGGGGCCCCCGCGCCGGCGATGCCGTCGCAACGCCCCCCTGGGGCGGACTGCCGCGGCACGACACGGCGGGAGGGAGCGGCAGGGGTGGCTTGCGCGGGATGCCTAGGAGACGGAGCGGCTGCGGAAGGCTGGAAAAGCACTTTTAAACAGTTAGTTCTGGCGGAGAGGGTGGGATTCGAACCCACGTGGGGACAAGTCCCCCAACGGATTTCGAGTCCGCGCCGTTATGACCACTTCGGTACCTCTCCGAGGCGGGCGTCGCGCCGTTGCGGCCGACCACTCGAACGCCGCGAGTGTATCACGCGGCGAGGCTCGTGGCGCAGTGCCGCCGCCCTCCCCCCTGTGCTCAGGGACGGCCGCGCCGCAGGGCGAAGAACTCCGAGAGCAACTCAGCGCAAGGCTCGGCCAGAACGCCGGCGGTCACGCGGCAGCGGTGGTTGAGCAGCGGCGAGTCCAGGAGGTCCACGATGGAGCCGGCAGCGCCGGCGAGCGCGTCGCGAGCCGCGAAGACGACGTGCATCAGGCGCGCCTGCACGATCGCGCCCGCGCACATGACGCACGGCTCCAGGGTGACGTAGAGCGTCGCGCCCGGCAAACGGTAGTTGGCGGCCGCACGGCCTGCGGCCCGCAGCGCCACGATCTCGGCATGGGCGCTCGGGTCGCACGTGGCAACGGACTGATTCCAGCCCTCCCCCAGGACCTCCGCATCGCGGACCACCAGCGCGCCGACCGGCACCTCCCCCTCGCGGCCGGCGCGGATTGCGAGCTCCATGGCACGGCGCATCCATGTCTCGTGCGCTGGAACCGTCGGGCTCATGAGCCGCGCGGCGACGCGCGGCGGCGCGGCCGTCTCCTCACTCCCACTCGATGGTGGCCGGAGGCTTGCTGGAGATGTCGTACGTCACGCGGCTGACACCTCGCACCTCGTTGATGATGCGGTTGGCGATGGTCGCCAGAACGTCGTACGGAAGATGTTTCCAGTTTGCGGTCATGAAGTCGACCGTCTCCACCGCCCGCAGCGCGATGACGTATTCGTAGGCGCGGCTGTCCCCGACCACTCCCACGGACTTCACCGGCAGAAACACCGCAAAGGCCTGGCTCGTCTCGTCGTAGAGGCGGTGGCGATGGAGCTCTTCGAGATAGATGGCGTCCGCCTGACGCAGGATGTCCGCGTACTCCTTCTTCACCTCGCCGAGTATGCGCACCCCGAGGCCCGGCCCGGGGAACGGGTGGCGGTAAACCATCTCGTGCGGCAGGCCGAGCTCGGTGCCGAGCTTGCGCACCTCGTCCTTGAACAGCTCGCGCAGCGGCTCGAGCAGCTCGAGGTGCAGCGTCTCGGGAAGGCCGCCCACGTTGTGGTGCGATTTGATCACCTTGGCCTTGCCCGTGGCGGCACCCGCCGACTCGATGACATCGGGATAAATGGTGCCCTGCGCCAGCCAGCGGGCGTTGCGGATACCGGCCGCCTGCTCCTGGAAAACATCGATGAAGGTGCGACCGATGATCTTGCGCTTCTCCTCGGGATCGCTGACACCGGCAAGAGCATCCAGAAAACGATCCTCGGCGTCGACGCGGATGACACGCACGCCGAGGTGACGGGCAAACGCCGTCATCACCTGCTCCGCTTCGTTGAGCCTGAGCAGGCCGTTGTCGACAAAGATACAAGTGAGCTGAAGACCGATGGCTCGCTGCAGCAGCGCCGCCACCACCGACGAGTCCACCCCGCCCGACAGCCCGAGGATGACCTCGTCGTCCCCCACCCGCTCGCGAATCGCGGCGACCAGGTTTTCGGCAATGTTGCCCGGCGTCCAGTCGGCGGCGCAGCCGCACACTTCGTGAGCAAAATGGCTGAGGATGCGGCGACCCTGGGGCGTGTGCGTCACTTCCGGGTGGAACTGCAGTCCGTAGAGCTTGCGTTCCTCGTCGGCGATCACCGCGAGCGGCGAGTTCGGCGTCGTCGCGACCACGCCGAAGCCGACGGGCGCCTCGATGACGCGGTCGCCGTGACTCATCCACACGTCCAGCAGCGGCTCGCCGCTCGGTGACACGGCGTCGAAGACATCCGCGAACAACGCCGAGTCGCTGCGCACGCAGACCTGGGCATAGCCGTACTCGCGGTGCGTCGCCGTCTCGACCCGCCCCCCGAGCTGCGCCGCCAGCGCCTGCATGCCGTAGCAGATACCGAGCACGGGCACGCCCAGTTCCAGCACCTCGGGCGGCACACGCGGCGTTGCCGCCTCGGTCGTCGACTCCGGGCCGCCGGAGAGGATCACGCCGCGGGCGCCGAAGGCACGCAGCGCCGGCGCCGGCATGTCGAAGGGGTGTATCTCGCAGTAGACGCCGGCTTCGCGGATGCTGCGGGCGATGAGCTGCGTGTACTGGGAGCCGAAATCGAGGACGAGGATGCGATCGCCGTGGGGATCGCGCACCGACACGGGCGTCGCAGAGGCACGGCGCGGCATGGCGGTGACCACGGCCTCAGGCCTCGCGCTGGTAGTTGGGCGCCTCTTTGACGATGGTGACGTCGTGGACATGACTCTCGCGCATGCCGGCGCCGGTGATGCGCACGAACTGGGTACGCGTGCGCAGCTCGTCCAGCGTGTGACTGCCGGTGTAGCCCATGCTCGAGCGCAGCCCGCCCGTCAATTGATGAACGATGTTGGTCATCGGTCCCTTGTAGGGCACACGCCCCTCGATGCCTTCCGGCACGAGCTTGTCGGCGCTCTGGGTGTCCTCCTGGAAGTAACGGTCCTTGGACCCCTCCTGCATCGCTCCGAGCGAGCCCATGCCGCGATACGTCTTGTAGGAGCGACCCTGAAAGAGCTCGATCTCGCCCGGCGCCTCGTCGGTGCCCGCCAGCAGGCTGCCCACCATGACCGCGTGGGCGCCGGCGGCAACCGCCTTGGCGATGTCGCCGGAGAAGCGCACGCCGCCGTCGGCGATCAGCGGTATGTCCGTCTCGCGCAGTGCCCGGGCCACATTGGCGATCGCCGTGACCTGGGGCACGCCGACCCCGGCGACCACGCGCGTCGTGCAGATCGAGCCCGGCCCGATGCCCACCTTGACCGCGTCGGCGCCGGCGTCGACGAGATCGCGCGCGGCGCGGCCGGTGGCAATGTTGCCCGCGATGACCTCCAGACTGGGGTAGCGCTCCTTGGTAAGGCGCACGCGCTCGAGGACGCTGCGGCTGTGTCCGTGGGCCGTGTCGACGACGACGACGTCGACACCCGCCTCCACGAGGCGCTCGAGGCGCTCATCGGTGTCCGCGCCGACGCCCACCGCGGCCCCAACCAGCAGCCGCCCTTGTTCGTCCTTGCACGAGTTCGGGTGCTCAGAGGATTTCTGGATGTCCTTTACGGTGATCAGACCCTTCAGGTTGAACTCGTCATCCACCACCAGAACCTTCTCGATACGGTGGCGGTGCAGCAACTCGCGCACCGCCTCGACGGAGGTGCCCTCCTTTACCGTGACCAGCTTGTCTTTCGGCGTCATGACGCTGCTTACGGGCGCGTCGTAGCGGGTCTCGAAACGCAGGTCGCGACTGGTGACGATGCCCACGAGCCTGTCGCCGTCGATGACGGGCACCCCCGAGATGTGGTGCCAGTGCGTCAGCTCCAGCACTTCACGAATGCTGGCGCCGGGCCCCACCGTGATCGGGTCGCTGATGATGCCGCTTTCGAACTTCTTGACGCGGCGCACCTCTCCCGCCTGCCTCTCGGGTGTCAGGTTGCGGTGAATGATGCCGATGCCGCCTTCCTGCGCCATCGCGATGGCCGTCTGCGCCTCGGTGACCGAGTCCATGGCCGCCGACACGAGCGGGATGCCGAGACGCAGGTTCCGCGTCAGCCGGGTCGCGAGATCGACTTCGCGGGGGAGAATGGAGGAATAGGCGGGGACGAGCAGGACGTCGTCGAACGTCAAGGCTTCCTCGATGTTTTCCATCGCAGGAGTATAAGGATTGACACTCATTCGGTAAACCGGCTACTTTGCGCCGCGCCGCGGTGCGCGCGGCCCGCGACCGTGAAGACACACCGCCCCCGTTGCCGAGATGGAGATTCGCATCCGCGTGACCGGCTCTAGCGCCGCGCACCCGTGCGTGTCCCCGCCGGCGGAGCGCGAGAGCCTCGGGCCGCCCGACACAGTTCGTGTGTGCCGGTGGGCCCGCCGCAGCCGGGCGCCGGGACCGCGATGACGACCGCCCGCGGCGCCTCCGCCCTCGGCCAGCGGGTCTACTCCGTGCTCGAGCTCGCCCGCGAGCTCAAGCAGCTGCTCGAGACGAGCTACCCCGACGTGTGGGTCGAGGGGGAGATCTCCAATCTCGCCGCCCCCCGCTCCGGGCACCTGTACTTCTCCCTCAAGGACGCCGGTGCCGTGCTGCGCTGCGCCCTGTTCCGCAATCGCCGCGAGCGGGCGCTGTGCGAGCCCGCCGACGGCATGCGCGTTCTCGTCCGCGGGCGCGTCAGCCTCTACGAGGGCCGCGGCGACTGCCAGCTGATCGTGCACTACCTCGAGGACGCCGGCGAGGGCGCGCTGCGGCGTGCATTCGAGGAGCTCAAGCGCCGGCTCGACCGCGAAGGCCTGTTCGACCCCGCACACAAGCGAGCCCTGCCCGCCTTTCCGCGCCGCGTCGGCGTGCTCACGTCACCGAGCGGGGCCGCTATCCGCGACATTCTCTCCGCCCTCAGGCGCCGCTTCGCGAGCCTGCCGGTGCTGGTCTACCCCGTGCCGGTTCAGGGCGAGGCCGCCGCCGAAGCCATCGCCGCGACCATTCGCTTCGCCAGCGACCGGCGCGACTGCGACGTGCTCATCCTCGCCCGCGGCGGCGGCTCGCTCGAGGATCTGCAGGCATTCAACGACGAGAGGGTGGCGCGCGCGGTGTTCGCCAGCGAGGTGCCGATCGTGACGGGTATCGGTCACGAGATCGATTTCACCATCGCCGACTTCGTGGCGGACCGGCGTGCCGCCACGCCGACGGCGGCGGCGGAACTCGTCAGCCCGAACGGCGCCGAGCTCGAGCGTCTTGTCACCGGCCACCGGCGCAGGTTGCGACGACTGAGCGTGGAGCGGCTGAATCGCCTCGCTCAGCACGTCGATCACCTGCAGCGTCGTCTCGTGCATCCGCGCCAGCGGCTGAGCGAGTACACACGCCGGCTTGCGGCGTTGCGTCGTGAGCAGATGCTGATCGTGCACGCGCGCCTGCAGCGCTCGCGCCTCGAGCTCGCCCGCCAGGGCGCACGTCTGCGGGCCTGCTCACCGCAGCGGCGACTGGAGCGCCTGGCACATCGGCGCAGCGTCGCCAGCCGCATTCTTCAACGCGATCTGCGCCAGCGGCTGCAGTCCCTGCATGGCCGCCTCGACGCCGCCGGCGCCCGCCTCGCCGGCGTCAGCCCGACGGCAACCCTCGCGCGGGGCTACGCCATCGTGCGCCGCCCGCCCGGCGGCGCGCTGGTGCGCGATGCCGCGCAGGCTCGCCCCGGCGATCGCGTCAGCGCCGAGCTCGCGCGCGGGAAACTGCTTCTCCTCGTGGAGCGGGCGGATGACTAGATCGGGCGCGTGGGCCTGTCTTGCCGCGCTGTGGACGGGCGTTGCCGCAGGCGACGTCCCGCGGCACTTCCCGGTGCCCGGAGGCGTCGCGGTGGTGCCGCTGCTCACCGCCGGAGACCCCGAGCCCACGGCGCGCTTCGGCACCCGACGGCTGGCGGTCGTTGCGCACGCCGGCGCCTGGGTCGCGATCGTGGGCCTCGCCCCGAATCTCACGCCCGGGGACTACATCGTCACGCTGGCGCCCGAAACCGGGACGGCGGACAGCCGGCGCTTCACGGTGCTGCCCAACAAGCAGGCGGCTCGCCGCGCGGCGTCGCCCGCCACGGCCGTGACGCCGGGCACGGGGGCGGCAAGCGCCTGGCGTGAGGTCGAGACGCTGGATCTCGCGTTCGCGGCTCCCGTCGAGGCGCGCGGTCGACCGCGCTACGTCGTGCGCCGTGGGGCGGGGCCGCACGCCGCACTCGAGTACAGCGTGGCTCCCGGCGCGCGCGTGATGGCGCCGTCCGGCGGCATCGTCACGGCCTTGAGCGCGGCGACGGGCGGCGCCGCCATCGACCACGGCCGCGGCGTGGTGAGCCTGCTGCGCTTCGCCGGTCCTGTCGGCGCGACCTCGGGCGAGGCGATACCCAAGGGCGGGACCATCGGCTCGGTCGCGGCCATACCGGGTCACGCGACGGCGAGCCTGCAATGGACGCTTCTGCTCAACGGGGCGACGGTCAACCCGCTGCTTTTCGTCGGCGACGAAAGGCCTTTCTGAATGCCGCGGACGGAAATCCGGTAATCTCACAACGAACCCGACCGCCCGGTGCACCGGCGACCGGCTCCGACTCCATGCATATCCTGGGCATATCCGCGTTCTACCACGACAGCGCCGCGGCGCTGGTCAGCGACGGCGCCGTCGTCGCCGCGGCGCAGGAGGAGCGCTTCAGCCGCAAGAAGCACGATGCCGGCTTTCCCGGCCGGGCCGTCGAGTATTGCCTGACGCAGGCCGGGGTGCGCCTGGCAGACGTCGACCGGGTCGTGTTCTACGACAAGCCCCTGGTGAAGTTCGAGCGGCTTCTCGAGACATACGTCGCCTACGCGCCCAGGGGCTTCCGCTCTTTTCTCGCCGCCATGCCGGTCTGGCTCAAGGAGAAGCTCTATCTCAAGACACTGCTGCGCAAGGAACTGGGGAAGCTCGGCGGCCTCGAGCGCGCCGCGCTGCCGCAACTGCTCTTCGCCGAGCACCACGAGTCCCACGCCGCCTCGGCATTCTTTCCGAGCCCCTTCGAGCACGCGGCGGTGCTGTGCATGGACGGAGTCGGCGAGTGGGCGACGACCTCCGTGTGGCGCGGCGAGCACAATCGCCTCGAGCCCCTGTGGGAGATCGACTTCCCGCACTCGCTCGGGCTGCTGTACTCGGCCTTCACCTATTTCACCGGCTTCAAGGTCAACTCCGGCGAGTACAAGCTGATGGGGCTCGCGCCGTACGGCGAGCCGCGCTACATGCAGCTCATCCTCGACGAACTGGTCGATCTCAAGCACGACGGCACCTTCCGGCTCAACATGGCCTATTTCAACTTCGCCACCGGCCTGACCATGACCAACAAGCGCTTCGACGCGCTGTTCGGCCGGCCGCCGCGGCGGCCGGAATCGCCGCTCACCCAGCAGGACATGGACATCGCCGCCTCGATACAGGCGGTGACCGAGGAAACCGTGCTGCGCCTGGCGGGCACGGTGCATCGGGAGACCGGGGCAGAGAATCTCTGCCTCGCCGGGGGCGTGGCGCTCAACTGCGTCGCCAACGGCCGCCTGCTGCGCGAGGGCCCCTACCGGGGCCTGTGGATACAGCCCGCGGCGGGGGACGCCGGCGGCGCGGTGGGAAGCGCATTGGCCGTGTGGCACCGGCGACACGACCGCCCGCGCCGCGAGAACGGCGCCGACGAGATGCACGGCGCCTATCTCGGACCGGCCTTTGCCGAGAGCGACGCCTGCGCCCGCCTCGACGCCATGGGCGCACGCTATCGGCGCCTGGACGACGGCAAGCTGTTCGAGCGTGTTGCCGAACTCCTGGCCGAGGAGAGCGTGATCGGGTGGTTCCAGGGCCGCATGGAGTTCGGCCCGCGGGCGCTCGGCGGCCGCTCCATCATCGGCGACCCGAGAAGCCCCCGTATGCAATCGGTAATGAACCTCAAGATCAAGTATCGCGAGTCCTTCCGCCCCTTCGCGCCGGCCGTGCTGGCCGAACGGGTGTCGCAGTATTTCGATCTCGATCAGCCGAGCCCCTACATGCTCCTCGTTGCCGGCGTGCGCGAGGACATCCGCCTGCCCATGAGTGCCGAGCAGCAAGCGCTTTTCGGCATCGACAAGCTCAACGTGCCGCGTTCGCAGCTGCCGGCGATCACCCACGTGGACTACTCCGCGCGGGTGCAGACGGTGCACGCCGAGACGAACCCGCGGTTTCACGCTCTGCTCAAGGCCTTCGAGGCGCGCACCGGGTGCCCCGTGCTCGTCAACACCTCCTTCAACGTGCGCGGCGAGCCCATCGTGTGCACCCCCGAGGACGCCTACCGTTGCTTCATGCGCACGGAGATGGACTACCTGGTCGTGGGCAACCTGCTGCTCGCGAAGGCAGATCAGCCGGCGTGGGAGAAGGACGACAGCTGGCAGCAGGAGTTCGAGCTCGATTGAACCCGCGCGCTCACAGCCGTCGCCGCAACGGCGGTGCCGCCGACAGGGCCCGTTGCGGGTGAATCCTCACGACATTCCGGAGCTCGACGCCCGGGGACTGCGCCGGTTCGGGCTGACTTTTGCGGGCATCGTCGCCGTGCTGTTCGGCCTCGTCCTGCCGTGGCTGTTCGACCGCGGCCTGCCCTGGTGGCCCTGGGCGCTCGGCGCCCTCGTGAGCCTGTGGTCGCTGGCCGCGCCCGCGTCGCTGCGGCCCTTCTACCGCGGATGGATGCGATTCGGCCTGCTGTTGAACGCGGTAATGAGCAGGCTGGTCCTGGGCGTTGTCTTCTACCTCGTCGTTTTGCCCATCGGCTTGGCGCTCAGGCTGCGCGGCCGCGACCCCATGGCCCGGCGACTCGACCCCGAAGCTTCGAGCTACCGCGTCGACAGCCCCAAGCAGCGGCCCAATCATATGGAGAAACCCTTCTGATGATCGAGTTCTTCAAGGACCTGTGGGACTTCATGCGCGTGCGCAAGAAGTTCTGGCTGGCGCCTATCATCATCGTCCTGCTGCTGCTTGGCGCGCTGATCGTATTCACCCAGGGGTCGGCGGTCGCGCCGTTCGTATACACGCTGTTCTGAATCCGGCAAAGCACACAGCGCCGCCGGCCGCGCGCCCTCAGCCGATCTGCAGTCGCGTCGTCAGATCCGCCTCGGCCGACACCTTCGCGACCAGCAACGGATCGCCGATGTGCTCCCATTGGGCGTTGCGCGTGGAGATGACTTCGGAGATGTGCTTGGAGAAGCGCATGAAAGAGAGGGTGACGTCTTCACGGATGATGGCGTGAGTACGCTCGAGGAAGGGAATCAATCCCTCTATCTTCTTCAACTTCTCGCGCTTGACCCGGATGTCCTCATCGTCCTGTTTTGCGCTGAAATACTCCTCCGGGTTGTTGGCGATGGTTTCGACGGCACGATTGAAGTGGTCGAAGTCGAGAACGAACATCCCGTAGGCGCGCTGATAGAGCCTGAAGTACTCGATGATGAACTCCTTGATCTGCTGCAGACGCTTGAAGCGCCTGAGGGCGCGCGTGAACATGAGAAAAATGTCGTGGTCCTGCTGCGCGGCCATCGAGCCGATGCCGCTGGAATCACGCATGTCCGGGTTCATGGCCATCTGACACATGCCCTTGAGGTCCAGCAGAATTTCGTTTATCTGACGTGCTTTCTGCTTCGACTCGCGCTGCGCCGCCACGAGCCTGGCGTAGGCGCCCGCATAGTCGAACGTGCTCATGACCTCGCGCTTCATCGACCGCTCCACCTCGCCGTGTGAACGCGATGCCACCGATCCCGAAAGCCTGCTCTTCAGCCGCTCGCTCGCCTCCTGGGCGATCAGGAACTCCTGTGAGCGCTTGGCCTCGGTTTCGCGCAAAGCGAGGTAGTCGACCATACAGTGATTGAACTGAGTGATCTTCTTTTGAAAAGCGAGAGTGAAGGAGAGAAACGGCGCAAAGAACTGTTCGTTCTCCTCGGGTGTGAGCGGCAGGGAATCGACGTAGTGCTTCAGATAATTGAGCTTCTTGCTGATTAATTCGACGCCGGCAGAGATGCCGCTGCTGATCTTGGATATGTCGCTGAATGCTGCGTGCAGGTCACGGTTGACCTTGAGGATATCGACCAGCTTGCGCAGCATCGTCTCCTCACCGGTGGTGCGAATGAACAGCGCCTGCAGACTCTTCTTGGCGTCGCTCAACTGCGAGCGCGAGATAAGCCCACTTTCCTCGATGAAGGAGAGCGCCGTCATCACGATCAGCATCTCCTTCTGTTTTGCCGCAAGCGCTTCGTTGGGAGTCGTCGTCATGCTCTTGACGTCAGCCGCCGCAGCGACAGGCCCTGCCAGCCCTGTCGCCAGCGAGGCGCCACGCCCTGCTCATTGCAGTCTCGGGCCGCATTTCTTGGGGATGCATTGAGGTGCCCGTCACCCGTCATCGATAGGCGTTAGTATAGACAAGGAAGCGAAGGCGAGCCTACCCCGCGGGGTCCGCGAAAGCGCCGGAATGCGGGCATTTCGCACCGATCCGCGTACGGATTTTCCTGATTCGGCACCGGCGCGGCGATGACACCGCGCGCGGCCGCGGGAGTGCGTCTCTTGCACCCCTGCGGCCGCGCCGCGAGCGCTCGGAAGCTTTCACTCGCCGCCGCGGCGCGATCGGCGGGCGCCCGTCTGCGCGGCGAAGGGATTCTCACCCCGGCGAAAACGCACGCGGACGTTGGTTCCCGACAGGGAATAGGCCTTGCGGAGGTAGTTCTGCAGATAGCGCCGGTACGACTCGGGGATCCTGTGCACCTGCGTGCCGTGGACGATGACAAGGGGCGGATTCCTGCCTCCCTGATGAGCGTATTTGAGCTTGGGCGCGCGCCCGCCTCGGAGCGGCGGCGACAATGCGCGCGTGGCATCGCGCAGGTGGCGATTGAGCGAGGACGTGTCGAGGGAGATCATGGCCGAATCGAAGGCCCTGTCCACCGCCCGCAGCAGCGATCGCAGGCCCTCCCGGCGCAGTGCCGAGACGTTGACGAAATCGTGGTGGGTAAGAAAAGTGAGCTTGTGCGTAACCTCTCGCCTCAGAGCGGCGCCCGCCACGGCGCCGATGCGATCCCACTTGTTGAGCGCAACCACCATCGAGCGCCCGCTCTCCAAGGCCCATCCGGCGATGGTGGCGTCCTGGGTCTGCACCCCCTCGACCGCGTCGAGAACCAGAACGACCACGTGGGCGTCATCCATCGCCTGTATGGACTTGACGACGGAGAGCTGCTCGAGTGACTCGCGAATGCGGGCGCGACGGCGAATGCCCGCCGTGTCCACCAGGACGTAGTGCCGCCCGCCGTGCTCGAAGGGAACGCGCACGCTGTCTCGCGTAGTGCCGGGCTCATCGGAGACGATGACCCGGTCCTCGCCCAGCAGCGCATTGACGAGCGTCGACTTGCCGACGTTCGGCCTGCCCAGAACAGCGATGCGCGGAGCTTGGTCCTCGTCTTCCTCCTCTGCTTGCGCCGTCGCGGCGACAGCGTCCAGAACTTCCTCGACGAGTCGCGCCACCCCGTCGCCGCGCTTGGCGGAGATGGCATGAGGCGCGCCCAGCGCGAGCACATGGAACTCGGCCGCGACCACGTCGGTGTCAAGACCCTCGGATTTGTTCACGGCGACGAACACGGGCCGCTCGACACGCCGCAGCCACGCGGCGATCTCGCCGTCGGCGCCCGAGAGACCGTCGCGACCGTCCGTCACCAGGATCACCGCGCTCGACTCCCGCACCACCTGCTCCACCTGATGGCGCACCAGCCGGTTCATGCCGGCTCGGTCGTCGTCGAGGCCGCCGGTGTCCACCACCAAGAACCCGCGGCCCCCGAGCCGCCCGACCCCGTAGAGACGATCGCGAGTGACGCCGGGCTCGTCGTCGACCAGGGCGTCGCGGGTTCGGGTAATCCGATTGAAGAGCGTGGACTTGCCCACGTTGGGGCGTCCGAGCAGGGTGATGACTGGCTTCATGGGATTCAGCGCCGGCCGGCGCGTTACGCGCTCAATGCGCTCCGTGCGCCGGCGGTGATGGCACGCTCGGGCCCGACCTGCCGCCGGCGGAAATCCTCAGGGCGTCGGCCGGGGAGCGAGCGCGGCCAGCGCGCCGCTCGCCGAGGCCGCGAACAGGCGCACGCCGTCGCTCATCAGGGGCGTCGACACACTGTCCCCGTGCACCTTGCTGCGACCGACGAGCTCACCGGTCGATTTGCTGAGCAGATGGACATAGCCCTTGAAGTCGCCCACCGCCACGTACTCGCCGATGGGCAGGGGCGCCGTCAGCCCGCGCCGCAAGAGCTTCTCCTGCCGCCAGACGGTGGCGCCGTTCAGTCGATTCAGTGCCACGACGGAGCCCTCGTCCTCGAGCACATAAACATTGTCATTGTCCGCACCCAGATCCCGATACGAAGAGATGTCGCGCGCCCACAGCAGGCGTCGGCTGCCCAGCGCGAGCGCTGAGACCCTGCCCTGATAGGCAGCGGCGTAGAGAACGCTCCCGACCAACAGTGGACTGGCGTCGATATCCACCAGGCGCTCGATCTCGTTGCGCCCGCGCGGCGTGGCGACTTCAATCTCCCACAGCTCGCGCCCATCCCGGATGTCGGCGGCGACGATCTTGCCGTTCGCGAAACCGGTCAGAAGGATACCGCCGCTCTCCACCGGCTCCGAGCTGCCGCGCAGGGTCAAGCTCGGGACGCTGCGCTGGAAGCTCCACAGCGTGCGGCCGTCGCTTGCCGCCAGCCCGACCACCTTGCCGTCCACCGCGCGCGCCACGGCAGTGCTGCGGGCGGCGATGGGCCGCGCCAGCACTTCGCTGCCGATATTCTCCGACCACACTCGGACGCCGTCGCGTGCATCGAGGGCGACGATAACGCCGTTGTCGGTGACCACCAAAACGAGGCCTTCGCCGAAGCCCACTCCCGCCGAGATGCCCTCGTCGAGATCCTGCGCCCAACGCTGGGCGCCCGAGGTCGCATCGAACGCACGCACGTTGCCATCGGGCGACGCCGTGAACACCGAATCAACGGACACGTAGGGCCTGATCGTGACGTAGGGTCCGCCGAAACCCGAACCCATGCCCCGCCGCCACAGCTCGTCGATGCCGACGGAAGCGCGCAGCTCGGGCAACGGCATCGGCGCGTCGGGCCCCTCACCGCGCTGAGAGCTCGCGCCGCCGCACCCGGCCACGAGGGCGGCCAGCATCACCAGCGCGTTCCGCTTCACTGCCCGATCTTCCCGGCGGCCACGTTGTCGAGCTTCATCGTCAGCAGCTCCCGGTAGACCGATCCCACCGGAATCGCCTCGAGGCTCCTGCGGTAGGCCGACCGGGCCTGCTCGTGTCGGCCCGTGGCCGCGTAGACATCGCCGAGGAGCTCTTCGTAGTGGCTCTCGAAACCACCCCGGTCCGCAACATTGAGCAGGGCTTCGGCTTCGGCGTACTCGCCCTCGCCGGTCAGCAGATAGGCGAGCCGCAGGCGGGCCGAGTGCTGGCTGGCGGGTTCGCTGGCGTGCTCCATGGCCCAACGCAGCTCCCCGGTCGCCCGCGCGGGATCGGCATTCTCCACGCTCCTGCGCGCCAAGTACAGCGCGGCCCTCGCCGCGTAGACGCTCGACGCGTAATCCCCCTTCAACGCCTCGGCGGCGGAGTGCGCCGCCTCGGGGTCGTTGCCCTCGACCCCGGCAATCAGGCGCTCGTAGAGCTCCGATGCCGCATCGGCACGCTTCTGTGTGTAGCTTTGCCAGCCGTTCCAGCCGATCACCACGGCGAGACCGAGTCCCACGCCGCCGATGATCGACCAACGGTTCTCCTGCCACCAAGCCTTCAGCTTGGCCGTCTGCTCGTCTTCGCTGAATCGCGGATCCACTGTTCTCCCCCGGGTCTCCTCGCGCCGGACCGTTACGCCGGACGCCGCAGCACTGCCGCGACCGCCTGCTCCACCTCGCCCAAGGCGACCGAACGCTGCGGCGCATCGCGGCGCAGCGGCTTGAACGTGGCGACGCGCCGGCTCAGCTCCTCCTCGCCCAGCACCAGCGCGACGTCGGCACCGCTGCGATCGGCCCGGCGCAGCTGGCGCTTCAGCGGACCGCCGTCGCAGTTCGCCACCACAGCGATGCCGCGATCGCGCAGTTGCTCGGCCAGACGCAGCCCCGCCGCTTCGGCGTCGCGACCCAGCATGACCATGTAAACGTCCGGATGCCAGCCCGTCGATGCCTGCGAGCGCAGGCGCACCAGCTCGATCAGCCGCTCGATGCCCAAAGCAAAGCCGGCGCCGGGCACTGCCTTGCCGCCCAGCATCTCCACCAGCATATCGTAGCGCCCGCCCGCGCAGACTGCACTCTGCGCCCCGAGCCTGTCGGTCACCCACTCGAAGACGGTGCGCGTGTAGTAATCGAGCCCGCGCACAAGCAGCGGGTTGATACGATACGGCACGCCGGCATCATCGAGATACCCGCACAATCCCTCGAAGTGCGCCTTCGACTCCGCGTCGAGATACGCGAGCAACTCGGGGGCCTGCGCGATGACGTCCCGCATTGCCGGATTCTTGCTGTCGAGAATACGCAACGGATTCAGCTCGAGGCGGCGCAGACTGTCTTCATCGAGCTCGGGGCGCCGCTTTTCGAGATAAGCCACCAGATCGCGCCGGTGGCGCTCGCGGCTCTCAGGCGAACCGAGCGAGTTGAGCTCCAGCGTCACGTCTTCGATATCGAGCACCCTCCACAAGCGGTTGCTCAGCAGCATCAACTCCGCGTCCACATCGGGACCCTGCCATCCGAAAGCCTCGATGCCGAACTGGTGAAACTGCCGGTACCGCCCCCTCTGCGGCCGCTCGTGGCGAAACATCGGCCCCATGTACCACAAACGGCATTGCCGATTGTAGAAGAGCCCGTGCTGGATACCGGCACGCACGCAGCTGGCGGTTGCCTCCGGACGCAGGGTGAGACTCTCGCCATTGTTGTCCAAGAAGGTGTACATCTCCTTGGCGACGATGTCTGTCTGCTCGCCAATGGAGCGGTGGAAAAGCTCCGTGCGCTCCACCACTGGAACCCGGATCTCCTCGTAACCGTACGCCGTCGTGACGCGGCGAATGGCGTCCTCGACCTGGTGCCACAACGAGACGTCCGCGGGCAGGACGTCATTCATGCCGCGCACGGCCTGGATCGGTGAGTTCATGACCCTCGGCGGATCGACACCGCCGGCGCGGCGCGCGGCCGGCTCGTTGCAGGCTGCCGGGGGCACATGGCTCAAGGCGTATCCGCAGCGGCCTCGGCGCCGCCAACGGTGAAGCGGGCGAAGGTCGCGTGCTGCTGCGGCGGGACGTCGAGGCGCCGACCCCGGTAGACCAGCCGGACCCCGGCGGCGTTGCCGAGGAATATGCGAAACGGCGGCTCCCCCTCGACGGTGACGACGTTGCCCTGCGACACCGTTCGGTAGAGCAATCTGGCGTCGTTTAAGTCCCGCACATCGGCCCACGAGCCCTGCTCGAACTCGAGCGTCAGGCGCCGCCCGGTATCGGCGACCGCCGTGCCGGACCCCGCCCCGAGGGGAGTCGCCGCGCGCGCCGCGACGGCGTTTGCCGCAGACGGGGCCGGAGCCACGCCTGCGCTGCCGGCGCTCGCTGCGCTCTGTGCCGCGGGGGGCGCGGCCGCCAGAGGTTTCGCGGGCGCACGCTCGACGCTGCGCCCCGTGGCGAGGTCAATACGGCCGGCGTCCTGCGGTATCCAGCCCGAGGGCGACCAACCCTGCCACCAGGCGAACGTCGCCGCAAGCCCGACGCCGATCAGCAGATAGGCAACGGCGCGCACCAGGCCGCCGGCGACACCCGGTCGGCGCGCGCCGTGCGCGCGCAGCGCCGGCGGCTCCGGCGAAGGCGCCGCCTGCGGATCGATCGACAACCCCACGAGCCGGCCGTAGGCCCGCAGGTAGCCGCGCACGTAGGTCGCGCCGGGCAGGTCGTCGTGGCAGTCGTTCTCCAGCGCCACGACCTGGCTCGGCGAGAGCCTGAGCTCCGCCGCGACGTCGTCTACGGTGAGCTCGAGTCGCTGCCGGGCTTCCTTGAGCCTGGCGCCCGGTCCGGCCTGCGGCCCGCCCAGCTGGGGTTCGCGGGTCATTGCGCGACGGCCGGGACCAGGGCCGACGCATCTTCAGCCTCCTTCGACCGGGGAAAGCCCTGCCGCAGCCGCCTGGCGTATTCCGTTGCCAGGTCGTTGCCGCCGAGCCGGTTCTCGACCTTGACACCCAGCAGCAGGCTATCGGGCGTCTCCGGACCCACCTCGAAGTAACGCTGCAGATAAGCCCGCGCAGAGAGAAAATTCTGCTCGGCGTAGCTGATGCCCGCCATGGCGAGCAGCGCCGCGGGCATGCTGGGATTGATGCTCAGTGCCTGGCGGTAATAGTGAGAGGCTTCGTTGAGCTGCGCCTGGCGGCGATAGCAGTTTCCCGCGTAGAGGTGCGAGATCGCGATGCGGCGGTTGAGCGGGGACGCCAGGGCCACCTCCAGCTGCTCGATGCCCCCGCGGTAGTCTCCGACCTCGCACATGAAGGCACCGAAGTCGTTACGAGCGTCGTTGTTGTTGGAATCGGCCCTGACCGCGTCCTGGAAATAGGAGCGAGCCGCGCTCTGATTGCCGAACCGCAGCTGCAGCAGCGCCATGACGTGGTTGGCACGCGAGTCTCTGCCGTTCAGCTCGAGCGCTTTGCGCGCGTGCGTGAGCGCCACCGCGAGCTCATCACGCTGGAGGTAGTTCCAGGCGAGGTCCACCTGAACGTCGACGCGCTGGGATTTGTCCCAGGGCTCCTGCTTGGGGCGATCGGACACGCATGCCGTCAGCAGCCCGAACAGCACCAGCGACAACGTGGCGCGGGCAACGATCACGAGAGCACCGACTCGCGCACAGCCAGGCGCTGAGAGCGTCGGGTGCGGTCCTTGACGCGACCCGCGAGCTGGCCGCAGGCGGCACTGATGTCCTCGCCGCGGGTCCGTCGGGTGATCGTCATGATGCCGCCGGCCAGAAGCGCGTCGCGGAATCGGTCGATCACCGCCGCGTCGCTCCTGCGGTAGCTCAGCCCCTTCACCGGGTTGAAAGGAATGAGGTTGACCTTGGCCGGCATGTCCGCGAGCAGCCGCCGCAGACGCCGCGCCTGCTCGATGCCGTCGTTGACGCCCTCGATCATGGTGTACTCGAAGGTGACCCGGCGGCGCGGCTCACCGGCGACGTAACGGCGGCAAGCCTGCAGGAGCCGCGCGATGGGGTACTTGCGGTTCAGGGGAACGAGCACGTCGCGAAGCGCATCGTCCGCCGCGTGCAGCGATACTGCCAGGCTGACAGGACAGTCCTGGGCCAGGCGTTCGATGGCGGGCACCACTCCCGCCGTGCTCAACGTGACGCGCCGCCGCGACAGGCCGAAGCCGAAGTCGTCGAGCATGACCCGCATCGCCGCCACGACATTGTCGTAGTTGAGCAGAGGCTCCCCCATGCCCATCAGCACGATGTTGGTCAGCGGCGGCCCGTCGGAGGCGTCCTTGTGCAGCAATCGTTCGGCGAGCCAGACCTGCCCCACGATCTCCGCGGCGGTGAGATTGCGATTGAACCCCTGTCGCGCCGTCGCGCAGAAGGAACAGTTGAGCGCACAGCCGACCTGAGACGAAACGCACAACGTGCCGCGACCGTCCTCGGGGATGAACACGGTTTCGATGCAATTGCCGTCGGCAAGCTGCAGCAGCCACTTGCGGGTGGAATCCGACGACTGCTCCTCGCGCGCGATGGCGGGGAGACCCACCTCGGCGATGCCTTCGAGCCGGCTGCGCAGCGGCTTGGCCAGATCGGTCATGGCGCCGAAGTCCACGACGCCGTGATGATAGATCCACTTCAGCAACTGCGCAGCGCGAAAACGCTTCTCGCCGAGGCTCTCGAAAAAGCCCTCCATGGAGCCGCGATCGAGGCCGAGAAGGTTGGTCCGGGCGACGTTCATCGTCGTGCGGCGTCTAGCGTGTGCGCGGGCAGATCTCGTCGGGCGTGAAGAAGAAATCGATCTCGGTCCGCGCCGTCTCGGAGCCGTCCGAGCCGTGTACGGCGTTCTCCTCGACCGAGGTCGCGAAGTCGGCCCGGATCGTGCCCGTCGCGGCATCCTTCGGGTTGGTGGCACCCATGATCTCGCGGTGGCGACGGATGGCGTCTTCGCCCTCGAGCACCTGCACCATCACCGGCCCCGTCTGCATGTAGGCAACCAGGTCCGCGTAGAACGGGCGCTCCCGGTGCACGGCATAGAATCCCTCCGCCTGCTCGCGAGTGAGGTGGATCATCTTCGCCGCCACGACCCTGAGCCCGGCCGATTCGAAGCGATCGTAGATCTTGCCGATGAGATTGCCGGCAACGGCCTCCGGTTTGATGATGGAGAGAGTTCTCTCAACAGCCATGGTGAAGATGCTCCGAGTCGATTCCGCCGCGCGAGGGACAGGCCGCCGTGCGTCCAAATCAACCGCTGATTTTAACGACTAGGCGCCATCGCTAGCAACGAGGGCATCGCCGCGGCAGCCGCTGATGCGCACCTCGCAGAAATGATCCGCTCGCGCGTGGGTCGCGGGCACGTGCACGGGCAGATAGGCCGCCGCCCGCGCGAGCCGGAAACCCGCGGGCGCCCGCCCGCCGCTCTCCACCAGCACGCGCACACGCCGGCCCACGTATCGGCGCATTACGTCCCCCCGGATCCTCTCGCCTGCCTCGCGCAAACGCCGGGCGCGCGCCTTGCGTTCCGGCACCGGTATCTGCTTCGGGATGCGAGCCGCCGGCGTGCCGGCCCGCTCGGAGTAGGCGAACACGTGCGGATACGCGATCTCCAGATCGTACAGAGCGCCCAGCGTATCGAGAAACTGCCCCTCGGTCTCCGTCGGGAAGCCCGCCATCACGTCGGCGCTCAGCACCACATCCGGCACCGCACGGCGCAGATGCTCCATCCGCTGATAGACGAGCTCGCGCGTGTAGCGCCGTTTCATCCGCTTCAGTATCAGCGAGTTGCCGCTCTGCAGTGACAGGTGCAGGTGCGGGCACAGCTTGGGCTGCGCGGCCATGAGCTCCACCAGCGCCGCATCGACGTGCACGGGATCGATGGAGCTCAGGCGCAGGCGGAAATCGCCCTCGAGGCCGGCAAGCTCACGCAGCAGATCGACGAGCCCATGGCTGCCGTCGCCTGAGTCCCGGCCGTAGGCGCCGAGATCGACGCCGCAGACGACGACCTCGCGGTAACCGTTGTCGACCAACCGCGCCACCTGCCGGCGCACCAGCGCCGGCGACAGCGAGCGACTGGGCCCTCGTGCGCGGTGAATGATGCAGAAGGTGCAGCCCTGGTCGCAGCCCTGCTGCACCTGAACGTAGGCGCGTGTCCGCCCCTCGTACCCGCCCAGCAGCTGGTCCGGAAGACTGACGTGCTCGTCGAGGTCGCCCACCAGAATGCGGGGCCCTTGCTGGCGCTCCAGAGCGGGAGCCAGCGCGTGCAGATCGAGCTTGCGATCGTTACCCACCACCAGATCCACCCCCGGGATCGCGGCGCACGCTTCGGCGTCCACCTGCGCGTAGCAGCCGGTGACGACGATGACGGCCTCGGGATTGCGACGCACGGCGCGGCGCACCTCCTGCCGGGCCTGCCGGTCGGCCTCGCGGGTGACGGTGCAGGTGTTGATGACGTAGAGGTCCGCCTGCGAGCGCGCCGGCACCGGGGTCCAGCCCGAACGCTCCAGGCTCTGCCCCATCAGCGCCGATTCGAAGGCATTGACCTTGCAGCCGAGAGTGACGACCGCCACGCGCTTGCGCAGAGCGCGCCGGGCAGTCGTGCCCGGGGTAAAGGGAACCGCGACAGACTCCATCGAAAGTCCGAGATTGCCGTTGCGCAGGCGCGCGGCTTGGACCCGCGCCGGACGCGGATCCCCGGGCCGCCGGCCGCTATTCCACGCTGAAGCTCTCGCCGCAGCCGCACTCCCCGGTGACATTCGGGTTGTGGAATTGGAAGGACGAGGACAGCCCGTCCTGGCGAAAATCGATGCGGGTGCCGTCCACGTAGGCGAGACTCTTGCGGTCCACGATGACCTTGATGCCGTGACTTTCGAAGACCTCGTCTTCGGCACCGATGTCGCTGGCCAGGTCCACCACGTAGGCGAAGCCCGAGCAGCCGGTGGTGCGCACGCCAAAACGAAGCCCCTGCCCGCTCTCGCTCTGGGCGAGATAGGAGCGCACCCGCTCCGCCGCTGTTTCGCTCAGTGTCACAGACATGACTTGCTCCGGAAACGCAACGACTTCAAACTCGCCGCCCCTCTGGGTCACGGGCCTCAGGTTTGTGCCGCAAAGGCAACGGTCCGCTGGCGCTGGCGCGCCACCACTTCCTGTACATGGGGATCCGTGACCAGCGATGCAAGCGTCATGTCGGCGAAATAGGCCCGGATCTGGCCGCTCAATTCCTCCCACAGCGTGTGTGGCAGGCAGCGTCCGTGACGCGAGCAGTTCAAGTCCCCGCCGCACTGAGTGGCGTCGATGGGCTCCTCGATGGCGTCGATGATCGCAGCAATGGAGATCTTCGTCGCCGCTCCGTTCAGAATGTAGCCGCCGCCCGGGCCGCGCGCGCTCAGTACCAGGCCCCGACGCCGCAGCCGCGAGAACAGCTGCTCCAGGTAAGACAGCGAGATATTCTGTCGCGCGGCGATCTCCGGCAGCGATACCGCACCCTCGCCGCAGTGAATCGCCAAATCGATCATCGCCGTGACGGCGTAGCGGCCCTTGGTCGTCAATCGCACCGGTCCTCCTCCCGAAAGATCCTGCCGCGATCCGGCCCTGTCCCGATTCTCACTCAATTGCCGTGGCGGATCAACCACCTGGACCGTGGTGTTGGAGCCGTATCTCAGCGCGAGTCCCGGCGGCGGCTCCGCTCGACGGCGGTGAGGATGCCGCGCAGGATATTGACGTCCTCGCGGCTGGGGCGCGCGCGCGTGAACAGGCGCACCAGCTTGCGCATGAGCTTGTGCGGCGGCTTGGTCTTGAGGAAGTCTACCTCGAGCAGCACGCGACGCAGGTGCGCGAACAGGCGCCCCAGGTCCTCGGCGGTGGCGTCCTCCGGCTGCGCGCGCGTGCCCGTTTCGGGGGGTGCCTGCTCACCCGCCGCCCGGCGCAGCTCGTAGGCGAGGATAAGCACGGCGCCGGCAAGGTTGATGGAGGCATGGGCGTTGTCGACGGGGATGCGCACCAGGTACTGACAGCGGTCTACCTCGGTGTTGCTGAGGCCCGTGCGCTCGGGACCGAACACGACCGCCACCTGCTGCCGGGCGCTCTCCTCCCAGGCTTTGCGCATGGCGGCCTCCGGGGTGAGCATGGGCCAGTTCACGGAGCGCAGCCGCGCAGTGGTGGCGATCACCAGAGCGCAGTCGGCAATGGCCTCGGCCAACGAGGTGGTGACCACGGCGGTATCGAGAACGCCTTCACCGACCGACGCGCGGGCCGTGGCGACCGGGCTCGGAAATTCCTTCGGCTCCACGAGGTACAACCGCCTCAGCCCCATGTTCGCCATCGCGCGCGCGACCGCACCGATGTTGCCGGGGTGCGTCGGACGCACGAGAACGATGCGGATGCGCTCGGCGCTCACCAGTGGGATCTCCGTACGGGCGCGGGCGCGCACGCGCCGCTGTTCACGTCCTGCCTCGGCCTTGCGCTACAATTACGGCCGGCCGCCGCCGCAGCGGCAGCCGCCCCGAGACGCGCGGGGCCGACGGTCGACGATCTAGCAGATTCGCGCCAGCGCCTCAAGCACGACGGGGCCCGGCCACGTATCTTCCAGGCAACAATCTCGTCCATCCTTCGGATTCGCCTCGGCCGCCGACGAGCAACCCACTGCCGGTCAAAACCCATGCACCCTCTGGTGAACACCGCGATCAAGGCCGCCCGTCGCGCCGGCAACGTCATCGTGCGACACATGGACCAACTCGATCGTGTCGACGTGCGGCGCAAGGGCCGCAACGACTTCGTCAGCGAAGTCGACACCCGCGCCGAAGCGGAGATCATCCGCGTGCTCAAAGCCGCCTATCCCGATCATGCCGTTCTCGCCGAGGAGACCGGCCGCCAGGCCGGCAGTGAGTACGAGTGGGTCATCGATCCCCTGGACGGCACCACCAATTACCTGCACGGCATGCCCCACTTCTGCGTTTCCATTGCGCTGCGCAGGCGCTCGGTGGTGGAGCACGGCGTGATCTTCGACCCGCTGCGTAACGAAATCTTCGCGGCCAGTCGCGGCTCGGGGGCAAGGCTCAATGACCGGCGCATTCGTGTCAGCGACGTGTCTCGCCTGCAGGACTCGCTGCTCGGTACCGGGTTTCCGTTCCGCAACATGGAGCACATCGATCTGTGGCTCGCCAGCTTTCGCACGTTTCTTGCCACGACGAGCGGCGTGCGGCGCCCGGGAGCGGCTGCGCTCGACCTGGCGTACGTGGCGGCGGGCCGATTCGACGGCTTCTGGGAAATGGGATTGAGCCCGTGGGACATGGCCGCCGGCACGCTGCTGGTCGAGGAGGCGGGCGGCCTCGTGGCGGACTTCGGCGGCGGCCAGCAGTTCATGGAAACCGGCAACGTCGTCGCCGCCAACACGCACATCTTCGCCGACATGCTGGCGGTCATTCGCCGGCGTATCCCCGAAACGGTATAGTCCAGGGCACCATGGGTCGATCGCCCTCCCCGGTCGCTCGGCGGCACGCCCCCGAGCACCGCTCAGACAACGCATCCCGCCCGAGCCCTGCCGGCGCTTCCGATCTCGCCGGGCACACGCCGATGATGCAGCAGTACCTGCGCATCAAGGCCGAGCATCCCGACAAACTGCTTTTTTACCGCATGGGCGATTTCTACGAGCTCTTCTACGAAGACGCCGAGCGCGCGGCCAAGCTGCTCGACATCGTGCTCACGGCGCGCGGACAGTCCGGCGGCCGACCCATCCCGATGGCGGGGGTGCCCGCTCACAGCGTCGAGCAGTACCTCTCGCGCCTGGTCAAGCAGCGCGTGACGGCGGCTATCTGCGAGCAGATCGGTGATCCGGCCACGTCGAAAGGCCCCGTCGAGCGGAAAGTCGTGCGCGTCGTCACGCCGGGCACCCTGACCGAGGATGCGCTGCTGGACGAGCGCCGCGACAACATGCTGGTGGCGCTCGCGACCGAGGAAGGCCGCACCGGCGTCGCGGCGCTCGAGCTCTCCAGCGGGCGTTTCCATGCGCGCGAGCTTGATGACGGCGAATCCGTGCTCGCCGAGCTCGACCGCATCGGCCCCGCCGAGCTGCTGCTGCCGGAGGCCGCCCCCGGCGGCCTCGCCCTTGCAGTGGAACGGTTCGCCGTGCGCGAAGTGCCCTCGTGGTACTTCGACCTCGAGCGCGCCACGCTCGCTCTGAGCGACGCCTTCGGCACCCACGACCTGAAGGCCTTCGGTTGCGAGGAGTTTCCGCTCGCCACGGCCGCGGCGGGATGCCTGCTGCAGTACGCCCGCGACGTCCACCGCGGCCGCCTGCCGCACGTGAGAGACCTTGCGATTCACCGCCTCAGCGAGCACCTGGTCATCGATCCGTCGAGCCGGCGCAATCTCGAGATCGACCGGCAGCTCGACGGCGGCAGCGGCGCCACGCTCATCGACGTCTTCGACCGCTGCGCCACGCCCATGGGAGCGAGATTGCTCAGACGCTGGTTCCTCGGACCCATTCGTCATCGCGCCGAGCTCGGCAGGCGCAATCATGCGGTCGCGGCGATCATCGAGCACGGCTTGGCTCGCCGGCTCGCCGAGGCGCTGCGCCGCGGCGGCGACATGGAGCGCATACTCGGTCGCCTGGCGCTGCAATCGGCCCGGCCGCGGGACCTGCTGCGCCTTCGCGAGGGTCTCGCCGCCCTGCACGACGTCCGTTCCTGCCTCGAAGGCGTCGACTCGCCGCGCATCGCGGAGCTCGCCGCGGATACGGCCCCCCTGCCGCAGGCCGAAGCGCTGCTGCAGAAAGCACTGCGTGACGACCCCGCCGCCATGATCCGTGAGGGCGGTGTGATTCGCGAAGGCTACGACGAGACCTTCGACGAGCTCTGCCGCCTGCAGACGAACTCCACCGACTACCTGCTCGAGCTCGAAACGCGCGAGCGCGAGCGCGCGGCCATCGCGAATCTGCGCGTGCGTTACAACCGTGTCCACGGCTACTACCTCGAAGTGCCGCGCAGCCGCGCCGAGAACGTGCCCGCGGACTACACCCGGCGCCAGACGTTGAAGAACGCAGAGCGTTTCATCACTCCGGAACTGAAGCGCTTCGAGGACGAGATTCTCGGCGCCAAGGAGAGAGCGCTTGCGCGCGAGAGATGGCTCTACCAGGATCTCTTGGAGCGACTCAACGGGGATCTCGAACGCATGCAGCGCTGTGCCCGTGGGCTGGCGCAGCTCGACGTGCTCAATAATTTTGCCGAACGTGCCGTCAGCCTCGACCTCACCCGACCCGAGCTGTGCGAGGAGGCCGGGATCCGCATCAGCGCGGGGCGCCACCCCGTGGTGGAAGGCTCTCTCGAGGGGCGCGGCTTCATCGCCAACGACGTCGATCTCGGCGGCGCCGCGCGAATGCTGCTGATCACGGGGCCCAACATGGGCGGCAAGAGCACGTACATGCGCCAGATCGCGCTCATCGTTCTGCTCGCCCATACCGGCAGCTTCGTTCCCGCCGCCGCCGCTGAGATAGGACCCGTTGATCGCATCTTCACCCGCATCGGCGCCGGCGACGATCTCTCCGGCGGCCGCTCCACCTTCATGGTGGAAATGACGGAGATGGCGCACATCCTGCGCAATGCCACCGAGCACAGCCTGGTGCTGGTGGACGAGATCGGGCGCGGCACCAGCACGTTCGACGGGCTGGCCCTCGCTTGGGCCTGCGCGGAGGCGCTGGCGAAGCACAACCGGGCCTACACGCTCTTCTCCACCCACTACTTCGAAATCACGAGCCTGGCCGAGCGCCTGCCGGCGACGGCCAACGTCCATCTCGACGCCGTCGAGCACGGCGGCGACGTCGTGTTTCTCTACGCGGTGAGGCCGGGGCCGGCGAGCCAGAGCTACGGCCTGCAGGTTGCGCGCCTGGCCGGCGTGCCCGACGCCGTGGTCCGCGCGGCGCGCGCCAAGCTGAGCACGCTCGAGACGCACTACACCGCCGCGCCTGCGGCCGACGCACGGCAGCTGCCCCTGTTCCAGAACGCCCCCGGGGAGGACCCGGCGCTGCGGCGGCTGCGCAAGATCGATCCGGACGCCATGAGCCCACGCCAGGCACTCGATGCGCTCTACGCGCTGCGAGCGCTCGTCGACGCCGCGAACACGCCCGACGCGTGACACGTCCGCGGATTTACCGGCGGGGTGCGAGTCAATACAATAGCGCCGCCGCGCCGGCGGTCGGCATCCGCTGGGCCGCGGCAGACATGACCCGAGCCGGAGTTCGCCCATGACCTACGTGGTCACCGAGTCCTGCATCCGCTGCAAATACACCGACTGCGTCGAGGTTTGCCCGGTCGACTGCTTTCACGAGGGGCCGAACTTTCTCGTCATCGACCCCGACGAATGCATCGATTGCAGCCTGTGCGAGCCCGAGTGCCCGGTCGACGCGATCCTCGCCGAGGACGACCTGGCCGAGGAGCAGCGACAGTACCTGGAGCTCAACGCCGAACTGTCACGCGAGTGGCCCGTGATCACGGAGAAGAAGCCGGCGCCGCCCGACGCCGAGCAGTGGGAGGCCGTCAAGGACAAGCTCCAGTACCTCGAGCGCTGACACGTCAGCGGCCACGAAGCCCCGGCGCCCACCCCGCCCTGCGGCCGCTTTCCCGCCGAGACCCGCCCCTGAGACTCTCCGCGTCACCGCGCCGGCCGGGGCACACCTTTCGTCGGCCGTCGCAACCCCGCGTTTCCCCGACTGCGACAAGTCCCGGATCTGTTCCTATACTGATTTATGGGTCTTCGGCTTGAAAGAGCTTACAAGAACGAGTTACAGCGTTCTCCGACGGGGAAAAGTGCCCATGAGTCAGTACGTGCCGCCGCAGCCCGCGGCGGCGGACGGCATGCGGGCCCGTGCCGCGGTCCGCGGCGCGGCCTGCGCGCTCGCGGTTGTGCTCGTCGCAGTCGCGGCGCTGCGGCCGCTCGCCGCGGACACGCTTTTCGTGTACAAGCGCGCCGACGGCTCGCGCCTGATTACCGACCACCCGCGGCATGATCCCGGCTACCGCCTGGTGAAGCAGTACCGCATCGGCGAACGCGGCCTGGAGCCGATGTCCGCGACAGCGAAAGCGCCACCGCGGCGCGCATCGCGCAGCAAGCCGTCACAGTTCGACGCGCTCATCGAGCGCACGGCCTCGGCGCACGGTGTCGACACCGCTCTGGTCAAAGCCATGGTGCAGGTGGAGTCCGCTTTCGACCCCTACGCGGTCTCGCACAAAGGTGCTTACGGCCTCATGCAGCTGATGCCGGAGACGGCGCGGCGATACGGCGTGGTCGACCCGGCGGACCCGGTGCAGAACGTCCGCGGCGGGGTACGCTATCTGCGCCACCTGATGCGGCTGTTCGGCGACGACACGCGACTCGCTCTGGCCGCGTACAATGCCGGAGAAAACGCCGTCAAACGCTACGGCGGCATCCCTCCCTACGACGAAACCCGCAACTACGTGCGCAAGGTGATGGCTCTGCAACGTCGCTACGCGTTGCGCTGATCGCCGCCGAAGTGAGTGTAGCCGCGCACGTCCAGACGCACCTCGCGGCCCTGCTCATCGAGCAAACGCAGCCCGGGCTCGGACTCGATGCGCCCGATGCAGGTGCACGGCACCGGCGAGTGCGCAAAGGCCGCTTCTAACGCCGGCGCATTTTCCGCGGACACGGTGAAACAGAGCTCGTAGTCGTCGCCGTGAGCGACGGCCGCCTCCCAGCCGAGATTCTTCTCCTGCAGGCGCCGATAGACGTCGCAGCGCGGCACGTCGGCAAGCGAGACGCTGGCGCCGACGCCGCTTGCGTCGAGAACGTGACCGAGATCCGCAAGCAGTCCGTCGGAGAGATCAATGGCCGCCGACGCCAAGCCCCTCATCAGCATCGCCTCGCGCACGCGCGGCTCGGGCCGGTCGAGGCGCCCGCGCACGAACTCGACCTCCGCCGGCTCGAGGGCGACCTCGCCGCGCGCGCAGCGCAGACCGATGGCCGCGTCGCCGAGCGTGCCGGTGACGTAGATGCGATCATCGACGCGGGCGCCGTCGCGGCGCAGGGACGCGCCTCGCGGGACCCAGCCCAGGAGCTGCACGCCGATGACCAGCGGTCCGCTCACCGTATCGCCGCCGATCAGCTCCACGTCGTGCTCGCGCGCGAGGGCAGCAAACCCCTCCGCGAACGCCTCCAGCCACGGCGGCTCCACCCGCGGCAGCGCGAGGTTGAGCGTCGCGCAGGCCGGCTCGGCCGCCATGGCGGCGAGGTCACTGAGGTTCACGGCCAGCGACTTGTGCCCGATGTCCCCGGCACGGGTGTCGAGGGGAAAGTGAACGCCGCCCACCAGCATGTCCGTCGTCACCACCAGCTCGTGCCCCGGGCGCGTGCTGATGAGAGCGGCATCGTCGCCGATGCCGAGGACGACGTCATCGCGGTGTCGCGTGCGCCCCAGGAAGAACGTCCGGATGAGCTCGAACTCGTCCACCGCTCATGCGCCGGCGCCCGGCTCTCTCTCGCCGGCCCGCAGCGTCGCCGCGAGCCGGTCGAGCACGCCGTTGACGAATTTGTAGCCGTGCTCGGCGCCGAAGGTTCGCGCCAACTCGACGGCCTCGTCGATGATGACGCGGAAAGGCACCCCGTGCTCGTATTCGAGCTCGTAGGCACCCACTCGCAAAATCGCTCTCTCCACGGGATCCACACTCGCCACCGGCCGGTCCAGGCAGGTCGCCAGGTTGGCGTCGATCTCCTGGTGGTACAACGGGACGTTGCGGATCAGCAGGTGAAAATAATCGCTGTCGGTGGTGCTCATGTCGTGCTCGTGGACGAAATGCCGCTCGATCTCCGCGGGGTCCTGCTCCGTCAGGTCCCACTGATACAGCGCCTGCACGGCACTGCGCCTGGCGCGGTGTCGGGCCCGCGGCTTCACCGGGTGCAACTCCGCCGGCCCGGCGCGAGCGTCCACGTCCCGCCGGCGGCGCTCACGAACTCGGCATCTGCTTGAGCAGACTCGCCATTTCGAGCGCCGCCATGGCGGCGTCCGCGCCCTTGTTGCCGGCCTTGGTGCCGGCCCGCTCGATGGCCTGCTCGATGGTGTCGACGGTGAGCACTCCGAACCCCACGGGCACGGCGTGCTGCAGACTCACCTGCCCCAGTCCCTTCACACACTCGCCGGCGACGTAATCGAAATGCGGGGTGGCGCCGCGTATGACGCAACCCAGGGCGATGATGGCGCCGAAGCGGCCCGAGACCGCCATGCGCTGCGCCGCGAGCGGCAGCTCGAAAGCGCCCGGCACGCGCGCCACCTCGATGTTGGCATCGTCCACCCCGTGGCGGCGCAAGGTATCGAGCGCGGCATCGAGAAGGCGGGCCGTTATGAACTCGTTGAAGCGGCCGACGACGATACCGAATCGTACGCCGCGTGCGTTGAAGTCTCCTTCGATGATCCTCATGCTGCTCTCCAATGATGGCCGGCGGGTCAAAGCGCGCTCAGGCGTCTTGTGCCTCTATGTAATCGACGATTTCCAGACCGAATCCCGACAGACCGTGAGCCTTTCTGGGCGCGCCCAGCACCCGCATCTTGCCGACACCGAGATCGGCCAGGATCTGGCTGCCGACGCCGAGCATCCTCAGATCGGTGCTCAGCGAGTCGTCGGCCGACTCGATCCCCATGTCGTGCATCTGCGTGCGCCGCACCCGATCGAGAAACGCGTCGGCATCCTCGTCGTGACGCAAGATCACCAACACGCCGGCGCCGTGCGCGGCGATCGCGCGCACCGCGCGCCCTATGGACCACGGTTGTTGTGAGCGCACCTCGGCGAAGGCATCGAATAAACCGCTGTAGGCGTGCACCCGGACCCGCGTGGGGACATCGCGGGTTACGGCGCCCAGCACCAGGGCGAAGTGCGTGCCGCCGTCGACCTCGTCGCGGTAGGCCAGCAGGCGAAACGAACCGCAGTCCGTCGCCAGCTCGCTCTCGGCAATGCGCTTGACCGTGGGTTCGTGTTCGAGGCGGTAGCGGATGAGGTCCGCGATGGCGCCGATCTTGATGCCGTGAAGCCTGCCGAAGGCAACCAGATCGGCGAGCCGCGCCATGCTGCCGTCCTCACTGAGGACCTCGCAGATGACGCTCGCCGGCTCGAAACCCGCCAGCCGTGCCAGGTCCACACCCGCCTCGGTGTGTCCGGCGCGCGTCAGCACGCCCCCCGGCTGCGCCATCACGGGGAACACGTGTCCCGGCGCCACCAGGTCCTCCGGCCGGGCGTCGGGGCGCACGGCGGCATGCACCGTGGTCGCCCGGTCGGCGGCGGAGATTCCCGTGGTCACGCCCGTCGCCGCCTCGATGGAGACGGTGAAATTGGTGGAATAGTGAGCGTTGTTGTCGCGCACCATCAGCGGCAGCTTGAGCCGCCGGCAGCGCTCCTCGGTCAAGGTGAGACAGACCAGCCCTCGCCCGTTGCGCGCCATGAAGTTGATGTCTTCGGGGCGAACGCACTCGGCCGCGATGAGAAGATCTCCCTCGTTCTCGCGATCCTCGTCGTCGACCATGATGACCATCTTGCCGCGACGAAAGTCGTCGATGATGGCTTCGATGGAGCTGATCGCGGCCTCGCCACTGGCCGCGGGGCGCACCGCCGGAGCGCTCTTGCCCGAGCCCGTCATGCCCCGCCGGCCTCGTAGCCATGCCGCGCCAGAAACGCGCGCGTCAGCGCGGCGGACCCGTGGCGCGCGTCTCCCGGCGCCGTGATGAGCCGCTCGAGGTAGCGCGCGACGAGGTCGGCCTCGAGGTGCACGCGCCGCCCGGGCGTGAATTCACCCAAAGTGGTGGACTCCAGGGTGTGCGGCACGACGTTGATGCTGAAACGAACGCCGTGCGGCTCATCGACAACGTCGTTGACGGTGAGGCTCACACCGTCGACGCAGATAGAGCCCTTCTCGGCGACATACCGCGCCAGCGCCGCGGGAGCGGAGAACGACATGCGCACCGAGCGCCCGTCCGCGTCGTGGCCGACAAGCTCGCCGACACCGTCGACGTGGCCCGAGACCAGGTGCCCGCCCAGGCGGTCGCCGGCGCTGAGCGCGGGCTCCAGGTTCACCCGCGCCCCGGCGCCGAGATCCCCGAACAGCGTTCGCGACAGGGTTTCCGCAGACACGTCCACGCGCACCCTTGCGCGCGTGCACTCGACGGCGGTCAGGCACACACCGCTGACCGAAATGCTCTCGCCAAGGCCTATCGAGACGCTGCCGAGAGCGCTCGTGTCGATGGTGACCGCGAGATCGCGGCCGTGATGACGGACCGACTCGATGCGGCCGACCGCCTGAACGATTCCGGTAAACATCCCGACTCGAGATTCACATGGGCCGGCTCGGGGCGCGGACTGGTAGCGAACAATACACCATCGCCTTTCCCCGGGTCACTCGATGAGAGGACGGCCACGCGGGCCGGCCGGCGCCGTTCGGGCTGTGGCTCAATGGGCGGAGGCATCGGCAAGCGCCGGGCGTGCCGTCACGCGCAGGTCCTTTCCAACCGCGCGCACGTCCGTGACGAGCAGCTCGACGCCGTCGTGCAGACGCTCGAGCCCCGGCAGTGCGAACATGCCGCGGCCGGCATCGCCCAGCAGCCGCGGGGCCAGGTAGACGATGAGCTCGTCGGTGACACCGGCGTCGAGGAATGCCCCCGCCACCGTCGGTCCTGCCTCGACCAGCACTTCGTTGAGCGAACGCGCCGCGAACTCGCCGAGCAGCGCGTCGATGGCGACGCGCCCGTCGGCGCCCGGCAACGACAACACCTCGGCGCCGCGCTCGCGCAGCGCGGCAGCGCTTGCGTCGTCCCCTCGCGCGGCGACGATCATCACACCGGGCTCGCTCAGAAGACGCGCCCGCGCCGGCGTGCGCAGACGGGAGTCGAGGACAACGCGCAGCGGTTGCCGCCCTACGTCGGGCAGACGCACGTTGAGCCGCGGATCGTCCGCGAGCACGGTGCCGATGCCGGTGACGATTGCGGAGCTGCGCGCCCGCCAGTGCTGGACGTCCGCGCGCGCGGCGCTGCCCGTGATCCACCGGCTCTCCCCGGCTGACGTCGCCGTGCGGCCGTCCAAAGTCGCGGCCACCTTCACGCGCACCCACGGACCGTTGCCGGAGACCCGCTTGACGAAACCGGGATTGAGATCCGTCGCCGCCTGCGCGCAAAGCCCCACCGCCACGTCAACGCCGGCCTGCGTCAGCGCCGCGAGGCCGCCCGACGCCGCCGGATTGGGATCGCGCATGGCGGCAATCACACGCGCCACCCCGGCCTGGGTCAGGCGCTCGGCGCATGGCGGCGTGCGCCCGTGGTGGGCACAGGGCTCCAGGCTCACGTACACCGTCGCTCCGCGGCTCCGACTCCCGGCCGCATCAAGCGCGTGGATTTCCGCGTGGGGCTCGCCGGCGCGATGGTGCCAGCCTTCGCCGACCACCTCGCCCGCGCTGACGATCACGCAACCCACGCGCGGGTTGGGGTCGGTGCTGTAGAGGCCACGGCGCGCGAGCCGCAGCGCGCGTGCCATGAAGCGGTAGTCGTCAGCAGTGAACACGCCGGCAGATCGACGGCCGCCTGCGGGCGGTCATGGCTCCGGCTCGTCGTCGCCCGGCAGCAGCGACAGCTGCTGCCTGCGCACCTCGGCCGGCGGCTGAGTGCGCAGGCGACGCACCTCCTCGCTGAAGGCGTCCACGTCCTGGAAACTGCGGTAGACGGAGGCGAAACGCACGTAGGCAACCTCGTCGAGCTCGCTCAGCTCCTGCATCACGGCCTCGCCGATCGCCTTGGAGGCGATCTCACGCTCGCCGCTCACCATGAACCGGTGCAGCAATCGATTGACCGTGGCCTCCACGGCGTCGGCATCGACGGGGCGCTTTTCCAGCGCACGCTGCAGGCTGGCACGCAACTTATCCTCGCTGAAAGCCTCGCGGCGGCCGTCGGACTTGATGACCTGGGGAAGCTTGAGCTCGGGCCGCTCGAAGGTGGTGAAGCGCTCGCGGCAATCCTGGCACTCGCGGCGACGACGCACCGTATCGCCGTTGTCGGCGAGACGGGAATCGATCACCCGGGTGTCGTCGGAGCTACAGAACGGACAGCGCATCGGTCTCGGGACGCGAACATCCCCTCCACGGCCGTCGCGGGCAGCCCCCATTCGCTGCGCTGGCAGATGCCTTCACGACGGTATGCATGGCCACATCGCCGCACTCGCGCCACGAGGCGCGCATCAAGGCAGCGCGTCGACCTCGGCGCCCTCCTTTTTGACGGGCAGCATGTCCTCGCGGGAAATGCCCAGCATCAGAACGACGGGGCTTGCGACGAAGACCGACGAGTACGTGCCCACGACGATGCCGATCAGCAATGCCGCGGCGAACCCGCGAATCACCTCACCGCCGATGATCAGCAGCGTCAGCACCACCAGCAAGGTCGTCGCCGAAGTCAGCACGGTTCGGCGCAGAGTCTGATTGATCGAAGCGTTCATGATCTCCACCGGAGACCCGCGCCGCATCTTGCGGAAGTTCTCGCGGATACGGTCGAACACCACGATGGTGTCGTTGAGCGAATAGCCGATGACCGCCAGGATGGCGGCCAGCACCGCCAGCGAGAACTCCAGGCCCAGAATCGAGAACAGGCCCATGGTGATGACGACATCGTGGACAAGCGCCGCCACCGAGCCGACGGCGAAGCGCCACTCGAATCGCCACGCCACGTAGATCAGGATGCCGATCAAGGCATAGATCATGGCGAGACCGCCCTTCTCCGTGAGCTCTTCGCCCACCTGGGGGCCCACGAACTCGACCCGGCGCATCTGCACCTGACATTCGACGGGCCCGTCGCTTGCGGCTCGCAGACACCGTTGCAGCCCGCCCTCGGGGCTGTCGGTGAGCGTCTCGCCGAAGGGTGCGCGCAAGGCCTCGGTCACGCGGCTGCTGATCTCGGCGGCCTGGCGGCTCTCGTCCACGGGCAGCCTGATCATGATGTCGCGCGAGGTGCCGAAGTACTGCACCAGCGCCGCCTCGAAGCCCGCCCCCTCGAGCTGGGTGCGCACCTCTCCGACGGCCACCGGGTCGCTGTAGCCCACCTCCACGAGGGTGCCGCCGGTGAAGTCGATGCCGAAGCTCAGCCCGCGCACGGCCAGCGACGCGATGCCGATCACCATGACAATGCCCGAGGCGATCAGTGCAATGCGCCGCCTGCCGAGGAAGTCGATCTGGGTGTCTTGGCGAAAGAGTTCCATGGGTCGCGACCTAGATGGCGAGCTTCGCGATGCGCTTTCCGCCGTAGATCAGGTTGATCACGCCGCGCGTGCCCATGATGGCGGTGAACATCGAGGTGATAATGCCGATGCTCAACGTGATCGCGAAGCCCTTGATGGGCCCGGTGCCGAAATTGAACAGCACCACCGCCGCGATGAGCGTCGTGATGTTGGCGTCGACGATGGTCGACAGCGCCCGGTCGTAGCCGACGTGAATGCTCGCCTGCGGCGAGTTTCCGTTGCGCAGCTCCTCGCGGATGCGCTCGAAGATGAGGACGTTCGCGTCCACCGCCATGCCGACCGTCAGCACGATCCCGGCGATGCCCGGCAGGGTCAGAGTCGCCTGGAACAACGACAGCACGGCGACGATCAGCACCAGATTGAGCGCGAGCGCGAGATTGGCCACCGCGCCAAACAGCCGGTAGTAGAACATCATGAAAACCAGCACCAGCACGAAGCCGATCACCACCGAGCGGAACCCCTGTGAAATATTCTCATGACCGAGGCTCGGGCCGATGGTGCGTTCCTCGATGATGTCGATCGGCGCCGCCAGCGCTCCGGCGCGCAGCAGCAGTGCCAGGTCCCGGGCCTCGTTGACGCTGTCGAGCCCCTCGATCTGGAATCGCTTGCCAAGCTGGTCTCGGATCACGGGAGCGGTGATCACCTCCTCGATGCGCTGCTTGACCTTGACGGCATTGCCCTGATCGTCGAGCAGCGGTCGCCCGCTCGCGTCCTTCTTCGTCTCGCTGCGAATCTCGATGTACACCACCGCCATGCGGCGGCCGATGTTGTCGCCGGTGATGCGCTGATTGATCGCGGCACCGCGGGCGTCGAGAGTGATGCTGACGATGGGTCCGCCCGTCTGCGTGTCGAGGCTGGCGGCGGCGTCGACAATGTTGTCGCCGGAGTAGATGACCCGCTTCTTCAGCAGTATGGGAGACCCGTCGCGAAGCCGATAAAGTGCGGAGCCCGCGGGCAGCGATCCCGCCACCGCCGACTGCACGTCGTGCTCTTCGTCGACCATGTGCATCTCCAGCGTCGCCGTGCGGCCGAGGATGCGCTTGGCGCGGGCGGTGTCCTGCACGCCCGGGAGCTGCACGACGATGCGCCGGTCTCCCTGGCGCTGCACCACCGGCTCGGCCACGCCGAGTTCGTCGATGCGGTTGCGCAGGGCGGTGATGTTCTGCTCCAGTGCGAACTCGCCGAGCTCGCGCTGCTCCTCCTCGCGTACGCTCGCCTCCAGGTAGGGCGCGCTGTCACGGTCGGTCTCCTCGAGCAGCAGCTCCGGCAGCTCGAGCTCTATGACGGCGAGTCCACGCGTGCGCTCCGCCGCGTCGCGAAACTTGATCTCGACGCCGCCGCCCAGCGGCCGCCGCACCGACGTGTAACGCACCTTATCCGAACGCAGCAGCGAGCGAATGTCGTCGACGTAGCGCTCCTCGGCGCGTCGCAGCGCACTCTCGAGATCCACCTCCATGAGGAAGTGAACACCGCCGCGCAGGTCGAGACCGAGATACATCGGCGCCGCGCCGAGCCGGTCCAGCCACCGTGGCGTGGCCGGCAGCAGGCTGAGCGCCACCGTGAAGCGCTCGCCGAGCGCGCGCTGGAGCACGTCGCGCGCACGCAGCTGCTCTTCGGTGTCGTTGAAACGCAGCTTGATGTTCCTTTCGTCCATGGTGGCGGCACGAGCAGGGATGCCGGCGTCGGCCAGCGCACGCTGGGCGCTCTCAAGGGTGCTGCTGTCGACGCGCAGCGCGCGCGCACCGCGGATCTGGACGCCGGGATCATCGCCGAAGAGGTTCGGCAAGGCGAACAAAAACCCCGGCACCAGTACGGTGACGATGATCAGGTACTTCCACCAGGGATACTGGTTGATCATGGAGTGTTCGAGGACTCAGGCGTCCTTGACGGTCCCCTTGGGCATCATCTGGGCCACGGCCTGACGCTGGACCTTGATCTGCACCCCCTCGGCCACCTCGAGGTTGATGAAGTTGTCCCCGACGTCGAGGATTTTCCCCAGGGTGCCGCCATTGGTAACGACTTCGTCCCCTTTCTTCAGGCCGGAGACCATCTCCTTGTGCTGCTTGGCGCGTTTCTGCTGCGGACGGATGAGCAGGAACCAGAAAAGCACGAAGATGACTACCAGCGGCAGCAGGCTCAGCAGGCCGCTGCCGGCCCCTTCTGCCCCGGCCTGCGCCCAGGCATCCGAAATCAGCATGTTCATATTAAGTCCCTTAGGAATTGGTTAGAGCCCCCGCCGCCGCACGACGGCGGCCAATTATGCCACACTGGGCAGCGCGGCGAGGCGCCGGGCCCGGAAATTCTCGGTGAATTCCCCGAATCGCTGCTCGGCGATGGCGGCGCGCACGGCCCGCATGAGATCCTGATAGAAGTGCAGGTTGTGAAGGGTGCACAAGCGAGCGCCCAGGATCTCGTTGCACTGGTAGAGGTGCCGCAGGTAGGCGCGGCTGTAGTGCCGGCAGGTGTAGCAGGCACAGCCGCCGTCGAGCGGCGCGGCGTCGCGCGCGTAGCCCGCGTTGCGGATCTTGACCACGCCGTCGCGCGTGTAGAGCCAGCCGTTGCGCGCATTGCGTGTGGGCAGCACGCAGTCGAACATGTCCATGCCCTGAGCCGCCGCGAAGACGATGTCCTCGGGCGTGCCCACCCCCATGAGGTACCGCGGGCGGTCGGCGGGCAGGGCCGGGGCGATCTCGCGCAGCAACCGTTCCCGGGTGTCCTTGGGCTCGCCGACCGAGAAGCCTCCGAGCGCGTAACCGTCGAAACCCATCGCCACGAGCCCGTCCAGCGACTCGCGGCGCAGCTCTTCGTACATCCCCCCTTGGACGATGCCGAACAACGCACCGGGGGCGTCGCCGTGCGCCTGCTTGCTGCGCTCGGCCCATCGCAGCGACAGCGCCATGGAAGCCCTCGCGCGCTCCTCGTCGGCGGGGTAGGCCGTGCACTCGTCGAACGCCATCACCACATCCGACCCCAGCTCGCCCTGGATCCGCACCGACTCCTCCGGGCCGAGGAAGACCTTCGCGCCGCTTACCGGGGAACGGAACCACACACCGCGCTCGCTCAGCTGGCGCAGATCCGCCAGGCTCCATACCTGAAAACCGCCCGAATCCGTCAGAATCGGGCCGTCCCAGTGCATGAACGCGTGCAGGCCGCCGAGCTCGCGGATGACGTCCGCGCCGGGGCGCAGATTGAGATGGAAGGTGTTGGCGAGGATCATGTCCGCGCCGCTCGCGCGCACCTCTTCCGGTGTCACCGCCTTCACTGTCGCCGCCGTGCCCACAGGCATGAATGCGGGCGTGTGCACGCTTCCGTGAGCGAGCGCGAGCCGGCCCGCGCGCGCGCGCCCGTCACGGGCAGAGATACTGAAGTCCAAGGCTCCGGCGTCCCCCGTCTACGCCTCTCCGCGAGCGGGATAGTCCTTGGCGATGATGACGTCGAGCGCGGCGAGTACGTCGCGAAAATGGGGCCGGGCGAAGGGCATGGTGGCGATCGAGCTGGCGTAGAGGGTGCCGTCGGGCCGAACCAGATACACACCGGGCTCGTTGAACAGCGCCGGCTCCTCGATGCCCGCTGAGGTCTTGCCACGGCCGCTGGAGATGTACAGGCCCCACTCGCGCGCCTTGTCCACGGACAGACCGTAGCCGACGGTAAGCGCCGAAAGCTGCCAGTCCTCGCGCGCCGCCCGGGCACGCTCCAAGTCGTCGGTGCTCACGACGAGCACGCCGACGCCGCGCTCGGCGAACTTACCCGCACTGCGATTGAGCTCCTGCAGGTAGGTCTTGCAGATCGGACAATGCTGGCCGCGGTAGGCCACGATGAGGGTGAAGTGATCGGGCGCCTGATCCCGGAGCCGCCAGCGCCCCCCGCCGACGGTCTCCACCTCGAGCGCAGGCGCCGGCATGCGCGGTTTCGGTGCCATATCGTCAATTCCTCTCCTCGCTGCGTCACCGCTAACGACCGCGGCCCGGCACGACAGTTCCCCGGACATGCCCCGCGCGGTCGGCCGCCCGGGCGTCGCGTTACTGAAAATCCTCGAACGGGCGCGGAAAATCCAGAGCGTAGCCCTGCGCGTAATCGACGCCGATCTTCCTCAGCTCGCGCACGATGGCGGCGCTGTCGGCACACTCTGCGATCGTCTTGACGCCCTTGACGTGAGCGATCTCGTTGATGGCGACCACCACGGAGCGGTCCACCGGGTTATCCAGCATGTCGCGCACGAAACTGCCGTCGATCTTGACGAAATCCACGGGCAGGTTCTTCAGGTAGGTGAACGACGACAGACCGCTGCCGAAATCGTCGAGCGCAAAACGCACACCGCGACCCTTCATCTGCTCGATGAAGCGCCGGGCGCGGTCGAAGCTCAGCACTGCGGCCGTCTCGGTGATTTCGAAACACACTCTCTCGGGATCGATGCCGGAGTGGTCCATCTGCTCATGCACGAACTCGAGCAGGTCATCGGCGTTGAGGGAATCACCGGAGAGATTGATGGCGATGCCCGATTCGGGGAAAAGCCCGAAGCCGCGGCCGAAGCGGCGGAAGACCGTGCGGATGACCCAGCGGTCCACCTCCGCGATGAGCCCGTAGCGCTCCGCGGCGGGGATGAAGTCCTCCGGCAGGGCGATGTCGCCGTGCTCCTCGCGCCAGCGCAGCAGCAGCTCGAAGTCCGCCGGTGGTCCGCTGGTGGCGTCGAGCGCCACGATGGGCTGGCAGTACAGCGACAATCGATCGTTTGCGATGACGTCGGTGAGGTCCGCCGCTCGCAGAATCTCCGACTGGCGCCGCGCGAGCTCGCGGTCTTCCCGACGATAGACGTGCACCCGGTTGCGTCCGAGGTCCTTGGCGGTGTAGCAGGCCACGTCGCCGTAGGTCAGCAGCTGCTCGGTATCCTGGATGTCGGCCTCGATGGGCACCAGGCCCGTGCTGGCCCCGCACTCGAAGGTGCGGCCCTGCCAGACGAAGCGGAATTCCCGGATGGCGCGCACCAGAGCTTCGCTGGCCTTGACGGCGGCATCGAGCGAGCAATGCCGCAGCAACAGACCGAACTCGTCGCCGCCCAGGCGCCCGAGCGTGTCGGACGCCCGGATCTTCGTCACCAGCAGATTGGACAGATGCTTGAGCAGCTCATCGCCGGCGCGGTGACCGGCAACGTCGTTGACGATCTTGAACTGATCGAGGTCCAGGTAGCACAAGGCGTGCACCGAGCCGGTGCGCTTGGCGTCGTCCAGCGCATGCCCGAGTCGCCGCTCGAACTCGCGGCGATTGACCAGGCCCGTGAGATCGTCGTGGGCGGCCTGGTAGGCGAGACTCGAAGACATTTTGTGCGACGAGGTGATGTCCTGCGCCGTGTGCAGCACCCGGCCCCAGCTGCCGCGGAACTTGTCGGGCACGAACACGGTGTCGCGCACGTAGATGCGCGTGCCGTCGTAGGCCTTGTGCCACGCCTCCACGATGACGAGGTGCTCGCCGCGCGCCAGCGCCGCGAGCGTGGCGCAGTACGCCGTAAACTGATCGTCGGTGCCGAATTCCCCGCCGCTAAGCTGCAGCAGCGCCTCCTCGCTGGGCGCGCGGTACAGCTGCAGGGTGGCGGCATTGAAGGCCCGCAGCCTCACCTCCCAGGCGAGCTTCTCGACGAGGCCGCGGTTGTTCAGCAGGTAACGCTCGAGGTCGTCGATCTCGCGCCGCGCCAGCGCCGCCAACATGGGCCTGACCGCCGACCAGTCCTCCTGCCAGATGGAGATGGGGATGTCGTCGAAGCGCTCGGCGTACACTTCGCCGTCGCCGGGGCTCACGGGTCCGGGTTCAATGGCGCCGTGCGGCCGCCTCGACGCCGCGGCCGCAACGACTGCCTGACCCTCGAGTACGCTTTTCTCGTTTGCCATGTTCTTGCCGGGGGCGCTCCCGCCGGCCCGCGTGTCGGCCGGCGACGCCTTCAATCCGCCGCGGCGCCCGCCAGGGCCCCATCGCGCGCGCGTTCGCGGTCAATGATAAGACCTCGCGGCACGCGTTTCACCCCGTCGGCGCCGGGTCGCCGCTCTGCAGCGCGCCCGTTCGCGGTGTCAGCGCCTTGCACCCGAGGGCTCGCCCGCCGCACCATCCTCGCCCCGCCCCGGAGGCAGCCAGGGCCGACACACGCGTTCCAGATCCGCGAGACACTGCGCGACCGTGCGCCCGGAAGTGCGCAGCTCGTGGTGCGCACGCCGGTAATCGGATTCGCGCTCACGCAGGATGGTCCGCAGCTCTTCCATCGCCTCCGCGCTGCCGGCGATGGGCCGCAAATCGCCCTGCGCGATGACACGCTGCATGTGGTCGTCCGGCCGCGCGCTCACCCACACCGTGCGGAAATGCTGCAGCAGCTCCGCGTAGGTGGTCTGCTCGGACACCAGGCTGCCGCCCGCCTCGACCACGGCGAAGGGGTGCTGCCGCATGGTCTCGCGCAGGGCACGACGCTCGATGCGGCGATAGGCGCCCTGTCCCGCCAGCGAGATCAACTCGCCGACGTCGATGCCCCCGAGGGAGGCAATGACGTCGCCCAGCCGCACGAACGGCAGGCCGAAGCGCTCCGCCAGCAGCCGCCCGAGCGTGGTCTTGCCGGCCCCGCGCAAGCCGATCAACGCAATTCCCCGCCACTGCACCGGGGCGAACTGCGCCTGCAGCAGCCGGTAGGCCTCGTGCTGCTGCTCACCGTCGAGCGTCTCCAGCAGACCCCACAGCGGCGCGCAGCGGCTCGCGTCCGTGCGCGGGTCCGGCAACAGAGCCGCCAGCTCCACGTCGAGCGCCACAGACACCCGCGAGAGCAGCCCCAGCGAGGCGTTGGCCCGGCCGGTCTCCAGCTGCCCGAGATAGCGCTCCGAGACCCCGGAGTGATGCGCCAGCGTGCGCCGTGAGACGCCGCGGCGCGAGCGGATCGCACGCACGCGCTCACCCACCCGGCGCACCAGCGCCCCGGCGCTGTCGCTCGCGCCGACCCGGTCGACGGCGCCGCCGGCCGCCACGGGCACCGACTCTGCCTCGGTTTTCGGCACCTATATTGCCCTATGAAAACGGCTTGATCCCATCGAAGTTGGCACTATAATGCCGCTTTGGCCGTCGCACAACCTTACGCCGTCCGCCTTCCCCCATGACACAGCCCATCGATTTTCGCGTCGCCGGCGCCGCCTACCGTCACTGGAAGCTCAGCATCGACGGCCCGGTGGCGACGCTCGCCATGGACGTGGACGACCGGGGCGGGCTCTTTCCCGGCTACGAGCTCAAGCTCAACTCCTACGACCTCGGCGTGGACATCGAGCTCTACGACGCCGTGCAGCGCCTGCGCTTCGAGCACCCCGAGGTCGGCGCCGTGGTCATCACCTCGCTCAAGGACCGGGTCTTCTGCGCCGGCGCCAACATCCGCATGCTCGGACAGTCCTCCCACGCGCTCAAGGTCAACTTCTGCAAGTTCACCAACGAGACGCGCAACGCGATCGAGGATGCCACCGCCTACTCCGGGCAGACGTATCTGTGCGCGCTGAACGGCACCGCCGCCGGTGGCGGCTACGAGCTTGCGCTCGCCACCGATCACATCATGCTCATCGACGACGGTGCGGCGAGCGTATCACTGCCGGAGGTTCCGCTGCTGGCCGTGCTGCCGGGCACGGGCGGCCTCACGCGCCTCGTGGACAAGCGCAAGGTGCGTCGCGATCACGCCGACTTCCTCTGCACCACCGAGGAAGGCGTACGCGGCAAGCGCGCGCAGGACTGGCGCCTCGTCGACGAGGTGGTGCCGCGCTCGCAGTTCGGCGAACGCGTACGCGAACGTGCCCTGGCCTGCGCCCACAGGTCCGACCGACCGCGCCATGCCGTGGGCGTCACGCTCACACCGCTGGCGCGTGCGCTCGAGGACGATGCGGTGCGCTATGCGCACGCGCACGCCTCGCTCGACAGGACCCGCGGCGTCGTCGACGTCCGCATCACCGGACCCCGCAGCGATGCACCGCCAGACGTCGACGCGGCGGCGGCGCTGGGTGTGTCGTTCTGGCCGCTGGCCCTGGCGCGCGAGCTGGACGACCTGATCCTGCACCTGCGCGCCAACGAGCCGGAGATGGGGACGCTGGTGTTCACCTCCCGCGGCGATATCGACCTGGTGCAGGCTTACGACGACTTTCTGCAGACCCACGCCACTCACTGGCTGATTCGCGAGATCACGCTTTACTGGAAGCGCACGCTCAAGCGCCTCGACGTCACCTCGCGCAGCCTCATCGCGCTGATCGACCCGGGAAGCTGCTTCGCCGGCACGTTGCTCGAGATCGTCCTCGGCGCCGACCGCAGCTACATGCTCGAGGGTCGCTTCGACGGCGACGACACGCCGGCGCCATCGGTGCGGCTCACGGCCATGAACTTCGGTCCGCTGCCGACGGTTTCCGGCCTCACGCGGCTGGAGGCCCGCTACCTCGACGAGCCCCCGGGGGTGGAACGCGCACGAGCGCGCGTCGGCGCCGATCTCGACGCCGCCGCCGCCGAGGAACTGCGTCTGGTCACCTTCGCCCCCGACGACATCGACTGGGAGGACGAGGTCCGCATCGCCCTCGAGGAGCGCGCGAGCTTCTCGCCCGATGCGCTGACCGGCATGGAGGCGAGCCTGCGCTTCGCCGGGCCGGAGACCCTGGAGTCGAAGATCTTCGGGCGCCTGAGCGCGTGGCAGAACTGGATCTTCCAGCGGCCCAACGCGGTGGGCGACGACGGCGCGCTCAAGCGCTACGGCACCGGCAAGAAAGCAACCTACGACAGACGGAGAGTATGAACTCATGGCAAGCGTCGAGCTGAGCGAACGGATCCCCAACAACGTCGGTCTGTCTGACGATCGCCGTCTGCGCCGTGCCCTGGAGGCCTGGCAGCCGCAGTTCCTGGAATGGTGGAACGAGATGGGGCCGGCAGACAGCCAGGCGCGGGAGGTCTACCTGCGCACGGCGACCAGCGTGGATCGCAAGGGCTGGGCGCGCTTCGGCTACACCCACATGCCGGACTACCGCTGGGGCGTCTTCCTTGCCCAACCGCAGCAGGAGCGCAAGATCGCCTTCGGCGAGCACCGCGGAGAGCCCGCGTGGCAGGAGGTGCCGGGGGAGTACCGCGCGGCGCTGCGCCGGCTCATCGTGATCCAGGGCGACACCGAGCCGGCGTCGGTGGAGCAGCAACGGCTGCTGGGACTCACCTGCCCTTCGCTTTACGATCTGCGCAACCTCTTCCAGGTGAACGTCGAGGAGGGGCGTCACCTGTGGGCAATGGTCTATCTGCTGCACGCCTACTTCGGCCGCGACGGCCGCGAGGAAGCCGAGGCCCTGCTGCAGCGGCGCTCGGGCGACGAGGACAAGCCGCGGCTGCTGGGCGCCTTCAACGAGCAGACGCCGGACTGGCTGTCGTTCTACATGTTCACCTTCTTCACCGATCGCGACGGCAAGTACCAGCTCGCCGCGCTGGCGGAGTCGGGCTTCGACCCGCTGGCCCGCACGTGCCGTTTCATGCTGACGGAAGAAGCGCACCACATGTTCGTCGGCATCACGGGTCTGTCGCGCATCGTGCAGCGCACCTGCGAGGTGATGCGCGAGCACGGCATCGACGACGTGCGCCGCGAGGGACTGATCGATCTCCAGACCGTGCAGCGCTACATTAACTTCCACTACAGCGTGACGCTCGATCTGTTCGGCGCCGAGGTGTCGAGCAATGCCGCAAGCGGATTCACCATGAGCCTCAAGGGGCGGTTCCACGAAGAGAAGATTGAAGACGATCACACGCTGCACCACACGACTTACCCGGTGCTGCACTGGCGCGACGGCCAATTCCAGTTGGTCGATGTGCCGGCGCTCAATTCTCTGAACGAACGCCTGCGCAACGACTACATCGACGATCTGATGCACGGGCTGCGGCGTCTCAACCTGATCATCCAGAAAGCCGGCATTGACTTCGAGCTGAAGCTGCCGCATCGTGCCTTCAACCGTCACATCGGACTTTTCGCCGAACTCAACGTCAGCCCCGAGGGCAGGGTCATGTCGGCCGAGGAGTGGAACGCGCGCAAGGACCGGTGGCTGCCCTCTGAAGAGGACCGGACGTACGTCAAGTCGCTGATGACCCGGGCGGTGATGGAGCCGGGCAAGTTCGCCAACTGGATCGCGCCGCCTTCACGCGGCATCAACGATCAGCCCATCGACTACGAGTACGTGCGCGCCGACTGACCTGCCCCCGATCATGAAAGAGAGCGGGACGTCGCAACGCAGTGAGTACTACCGGGCGCTCGCGCCCATGCACCTCGCACCTCTGTGGGAGGTGCTCGCGGAGCTGATCACGCCGCAACCGGCAAGCCGCTGTCAGCCGGCACTGTGGCGCTACGACGACATTCGCCCCGCCATCATGCGCTCCGGCGAGATCATCTCCGCGCGCGAGGCCGTGCGTCGCGTGCTGGTGCTGGAGAATCCGGGCATGCCGGGGCAATCGCGGGTGACGACCTCGCTCTACGCCGGGCTGCAGCTCATCCTTCCCGGCGAGATCGCGCCCGCGCACCGGCACTCCCAGTCGGCGCTGCGCTTCGTCGTCGAAGGCCGCGGCGCTTTCACCGCCGTCGACGGCGAGAAGACCGTCATGCACCCGGGCGACTTCCTCATCACGCCGTCGTGGGCGTGGCACGATCACGGCAACGAAAGCGATGAGCCCATGGTGTGGCTCGACGGGCTCGACATTCCCATCGCCCAGTTCCTCGACGTGTCCTTCGCGGAAGAATACGCCCAGGAGGCGCAGCCGCCGGCGCGCCCCGGCGGCGACTCGCTGGCGCGTTTCGGCAGCGGCCTGCTGCCGGTGGATGCGCCGCGGCACGCCGACACCTCGCCGGTGTTCAATTATCCCTACGCACGCACGCGCGAGGCCCTCGAGCAGCTCAAGCGGGCCGAGGCCTGGGACGCCTGTCACGGCATCAAGATGCGCTACGTCAACCCCGTCACCGGCGATTATGCCATCGCCACCATCGCGAGCTTCATTCAGCTGCTGCCCGCGGGCTTCGGCGGCGCGCCCTACCGCTCCAGCGACGCCACCGTGTTCTGCGTGGTCGAGGGCCGCGGCGAGACGGTACTGGACGACACGACGCTGCGCTGGGGACCGCGTGACACCTTCGTCGTGCCGAGCTGGAGACGTTACCGCCACGTCGCCGACGAGGAGGCCGTCCTGTTCAGCTTCTCCGACCGCGCGGTGCAGAGCAAGCTCGGTCTGTGGCGCGAGCAGCGAGGCGATTCGTCTTGAGCAACGCGGCTGCCGTGGCCGCCGACGGCGCGTCGTTGCCCTCGCGCCGGTGACGGACCTGCTCGAGTCGCTCTTTGCGGGCGACGAGTACGATGACCTCGAGGCCATCGTCTCGCCCGACGTCACCTGGAGCTACCGCGACCTCAAGCGCGCCATAAACCGCTACGGTCACGCTCTGGGCGACCTCGGCGTCGGCGCCGGCGAACGCGTGGTGTACCTGACGCGGGACACCCCGGAGTTCGTCGCGGCGTTCTTCGCGACCGTGAAGATCGGCGCGGCGGCCGTCGTGGTCTCGACCCGCACGCCACTGGACGACCTGTCCTACCTCGTCGAGCAGTGCGCGCCGCGGCTGCTGGTTTTTGACAGCGGCTCGCGCGAGCTCGCCCACGCGGCGCTCGCCCGCGGGCACGGTGCCCTCGCCGGCACCTGCCTGGACGGCGCGCACGACGGCCGTCCCGGACTCGACACCCTCACCCGGACCGCGGCCGACGTCCTCGCGAGCGCGCCGGCCGAGCCCCAGCGGGAGGCGTTCTGGGTCTGCTCCTCGGGCTCCACGGGCCGTCCCAAGGGGGTCGTGCACACCCGGCGTGCGCTGCACCCGGCCTGCACCTATTTCCACCGCGAGACGCTCGCGCTGGTGCCGGGCGACCGGGTGTTCTGCTCCTCCAAGCTCTCGTTCGCCTACGCCCTGGGCAACGGCCTGCTGGCGCCGCTCAGCCTCGGCCTGACGCTGCTCCTCGACCCCGACTGGCCCACAGTCGAAAGCGCGCTCGAGACGGTGGCACGGCGCCGGCCAACCGCGGTTTTCAGCACCCCCAGCCTCTACCGGGCCATACTTCACCAGGCCGTCGCCGAGGACTGGTCGGCGCTCGGGCGGGTGCGCCGCTTCGTCTCCGCCGGAGAGCACCTTCCCCCGTCCCTCGTCAGCGCGTGGCGGCGGCACAGCGGGCGCGCCATCGCCAACTGCTACGGCTGCTCCGAGACCATCTTTCTCGCCTTCACCGCAGATGCCGACACGGCCACGCCGGGCTCGGTCGGCACACCGGTGCCGGGCGTGGAGACAAGGCTCGAGGCGCCCACACAGACGGCCGGCGGCCGGCGGAGCGGGCGACTGCATCTGCGCCACCCCTTCATGACCTCGGGATACGGCTTGCTCGAAGAGGAGACCGCGCGCCGCTTTCAAGACGGCTGGTTTGCCACCGGCGATCTGTTCGAGATCGACGCCAGCGGCTGCTGGCACCATCGCGGACGCGAGGACGATCTCGTCAAGATCGCCGGCCAATGGGTTCACGTGCGCGAGGTCGAAGATGCGGTGTCCGCCGAGGCGGCGGTGGTGGAGGCCGCCGCCGTCACCGCCCACGACCGTGACGGGCTGCTGCGCATCGCCCTGTTCCTGGTGCCCGCCGCCGGGCGGGCGCCGCAGACGGTGGTCGAGTCCGTGCGCGCCGCCCTCGAGCATCGGCTGCCCACGTACAAGCGCCCGCGCTGGATTCGGTCGGCGCCGGGGCTGCCCCGCACCACGACCGGCAAGGTGCAGCGGCACCGGCTGCGCCAACTGATCGAGGCCGAGACGCGATGACCTTGCGCGGGAACGTGACCATCGACGTCGGCTGGGGCGACTGCGACCCGGCGGAGATCGTCTTCTACCCGAACTACTTCAAGTGGTTCGACGTCGGCACGCACCGGCTGTTCGACGCGGCCGGCCTGAGCTTCGTCACGCTGCGCGAGCAGTACGGCATCATCGGCGTGCCGCTGCTCAACGCCGAGGCGAGCTTCTCCCGGCCGAGCCGCTACGGCGAGCGCATCGAAATCGAGAGCTGGATCGAGCGCTGGGAACGCAAGACGTTCCGCGTCGCTCACCGGGTGCACAACGCCGGCGAGATCGCCGTCGAGGGCACCGAGCTCAGGGCCTGGGTGGCGCCGCATCCCGACGACGCCGGCCGCATGCGAGCGGTGGAGATTCCCGCGGCGATCAAGGCCGCGTTCACGCGCGAGGGCCCATGAGACCGCCCCGCCGTGCGCTCGCCCGCGATCACACCCCCAGGTAGCGGTGCTGGACGCCGGACTCGCCGCGCAGCGCCGCCGAGGAGCCGCTCCAGACGACGGCGCCTTTCTCGATGATGTAGTGGCGATCGCCGATGCGGCTGAGCGCCTCGACGTTCTTGTCGATGACGAGAATCGCCTGTCCCTGCGTTTTCAACATTTCCAGCACGCGCCAGATTTCCGCGCGGATGAGCGGCGCCAGCCCTTCGGTCGCCTCGTCGAGTATGAGCAGGCGCGGATTGGTCATGAGCGCCCGGGCGATGGCGAGCATCTGCTGCTCGCCGCCGGAGAGCTCGTCGCCCATGTTGTCCCGGCGCTCCGCGAGCGCCGGGAACAGGGACACCACCCGCTCGTAGGTCCACGGCTCTGCGCTGCCGGCGCGATTGGCGGCGGTGGCGACGAGATTTTCGTGCGCCGTCAGGTTGGGGAACACCTGCCGGCCCTCGGGCACCAGGCCGAGCCCGGCCTGCGCCACGCGGAAGCTCGGCAGTTTGTGGATGGGCCGGCCCTCGAAGACGATGGAGCCGCTCCGCACGGGCAACAGGCCCATGATGGCGCGCACCGTCGTGGTCTTGCCCATGCCGTTGCGACCGAGCAGCGTGACCACTTCGCCCGCCCCCACTTCGAACGACATGCCGAAGAGCACCTGGCTGACGCCGTAGGACGCCTCGACCCCCTGCACCGAAAGCATGGACATCGCCGGGCTCAGTCCTCGCCGAGGTAGGCCCGGCGCACCGCCGCGTCGGCGCGAATGTCCTCGGGCGGGCCGCTCGCGATCGCCCTGCCATAGACCAGCACCGTGATGCGATCGGCGAGGGCAAACACCGCGTCCATGTCATGCTCGACCAGCAGCATGGTGTAACGGCCCTTGAGCGAGCGCAGGTATCGCGTCGTGCGCTCGGAGTCCTCCGGCCCCATGCCCGCCATCGGCTCGTCGAGCAGCAGCATCTTGGGAGCCGTTGCGAGCGCCATCGCGATCTCGAGCTGGCGCTGGTCGCCGTGGGCGAGATTGCCTGCTGTCTCGTCGCCAAGCTCCAACAGCCCGAGCTCCTTCAGCACGGCGCGGGCGGGCTCACGCAGCCGCGGGTCTCGGCGCGCCGCACGCCAGAAGCGAAAGCTGTGACCCGCATGGGCCTGAATGGCCAGCGCGACGTTGTCGAGACAGGTGAAGTCGCGCAGGATCGACGTAACCTGGAAGGAACGCGCGAGACCGCGCAGCGCACGCTCGGGCGCACTCAGTTTCGTGATGTCGGCGCCGTCGAAGCGAATCGTGCCCGAGTTGGGGCGCAACGTGCCCGAGAGCTGCGCAAGCAGAGTCGTCTTGCCGGCGCCGTTGGGACCGATGACGGCGTGCACCTCTCCGGCGCTGACCTCCAGGGAGATGTCGTCGGCGGCGGTGATACCGCCGAAGCGCTTGCTGAGCGCCTCGACCGCCAGCAGCGGATCAGCCATCGCGCGTTCCGATCTTTCCCAGCAACCCGTCGATGCCGCCGCGGGCGAAGAGCACCACGAGCACCAGGAACGGCCCGAAGATGAGGTGCCAGTGCTCCGTGAGGCGCGCCAGGTACTCCGAGAGCAGCCAGAACACGAACGCCCCGGCGACGGGGCCGAACAGCGTGCCCATGCCGCCGAGCACGACCATGAAGATGAGCTCTCCCGAACGGGTCCAGTACATCATGTCGGGGCTGACGAACTTCTCCACATTGGCGCTCAGTATCCCCGCCAGGCCGCACATGACGCCGGCGATCACGAAGCAGACCAGCCGGTAGCGGTAGGTCGGGAAGCCCATCGTCTCCATGCGGCTCTCGTTGGACTTGGCGCCCCGGATCACCATGCCGAAACGCGATGCCACCAGTCGGCCTGTGACGGCGAGCGACAGCAGCAGCACGGCGAAAATCGTGTAGTACAGGTGACGCTGCTCATCGAGATCGTACAGCTCCGTGCCGAAGAGGCTGCGAACGTAGATCACGAGCCCGTCGTCGCTGCCGTACTCCTCGGCGCTCGCCGAGAGAAAATAGACCATCTGCGCCAGCGCCATGGTGATCATGATGAAATAAACGCCCCGGGTGCGAAGACTGATGGCGCCGAACACGAGTGCAATCACCGTGCACAGCCCCAGCGCCAGAGGCCACTGGATGTAGGCGCTCTCGATTCCGTAGTAGGCGCAGATGCCGACGGTATAGCCGCCGATGCCCAGGTACACGGCATGCCCGAAGCTGATCATCCCGCCGTAGCCGAGAATGAGGTTGAGGCTGGCCGCGGCGATCGCCCAGATCATCATGCGCATGAAGATGTCGACATAGAACGGCTCGTCGAGAGCCTGGGCAATGAACGGCATCAACGCGCACAGCGCGAGCACGCAGGCAGCGAACACTCCGCGCGCATTGCCGAACCAGCGACTCATGGACCCTTCAGCCGCTGCGCGGCGGAAACAGTCCCTGGGGGCGCCAGAACAGCACCGCTGCCATGAACAGGTAGATCAGCATCGACGACAGCGCCGGCCCCGCGGCCTCCGCCGCGTTCGCGGGCAGAAACGCGAGCAGCATCACGTCCAGGAACGACCTTCCCAGGGTGTCGATCAGCCCGGTGATGATAGCCGCCACCAGAGCGCCGCGGATGGAACCGATGCCGCCGATGACGATCACCACGAACGCCAGGATGATGATCTGCTCGCCCATGCCGCTGTTGGCGCCTAGGATCGGCGTCATCAGCATGCCGGCGAGCCCGGCGAGCACGGCGCCGACGCCGAAGACGAGCGTGAACAGCAGCTTCACGTTGATGCCGAGCGCGCCGACCATGGGCCGGTTCGCCGCACCGGCACGGATCAACATGCCGGCGCGCGTCTTCGCCACCAGAAACCAGAGCGCGCCGGCCACCGTCAGCCCCACGACGATGATCATCAGGCGAAACGTGGAGTACTCGATGCCGAGAAACAGGGTAACGGTGCCCTCGAGTCCCGGCGGGAACGGGACGTTCAACCCATCCAGGGGCCAGACGATCTGCACGAACTCGTTGAAGAAGAGGATCAGGCCGAAGGTGGCCAGCACCTGATCGAGATGATGGCGCTCGTAGAGCGCCCGCACCACCAGCACCTCGAGGGCGATGCCGACCAGCAGGATGGCGGGGATCGCCAGCAGAATGCCGGCGAGGAAAGAGCCGGTCCAGAGCACGAAGGTGGCGCCGAGGAATGCGCCCAGCATATACAGCGAGCCGTGCGCGAGATTGACGAAATCCATGATGCCGAACGTCAGCGTCAACCCCGCCGCGATAAGAAAGAGCAGGATGCCGAGCTGGAATCCGTTCAGGAACTGCTCCGCCAGCAGGACCCAGTCCATGCTTTGCTCGACTCGCGCTGCGCACGAAGGAAGGCGATAGCGATGCGGGGATGGTTCCCCATCCCCGCACGGTACCGCAGGTCGAATCGACGCCTTACATCTTGCACTCGGCGGCGTAGACGTCCTGGTGATCCTTCAACACGACGTCACGCACGGCCGTGGTCCAGTTGCCATCTTCGTCGACCACGACTTCGCGACTGTAGAAACTCTGGATGGGAAAGTGGTTCGGGCCCATGCGGAATGCGCCGCGGACCGAGGGAAACGCGGCCTTCTCGAGCGCGGCGCGCATGCCGTCGACGTCGGCGATGTTGCCGTTGACGGCCTCTACGGCACTCTTGACGAAAAAGACGGAGTCGTAGCTCTGGGCGGCATAGAAGCTCGGATACCTGCCGTACTTCTCCTTGAACGCACTCACGAAACGCTTGTTCTGGTCGTTGTCCATATCCGGCGCCCAGAACTGCGTCATGATGGTGCCGAGCACGCCGTCCATGTTCGCCTGCTGGAAACGCGGCAGACTGATGGCGTCGAGGGTGTAGACCGAGTACAGGGGCACCCTCCCCTCCAGTCCGGCCTGCTTGTACTGAGTGATGAACGCAGGACCGTGCTTGGCGGGGTAGAAGATGAACACGGCGTCCGGCTCGGCCGCCTTGACCTTCGAAAGCTCCGCCGCCCAGTCGATCTGGTCGGGCCACTTGGTCATGTCCTTGCCCACCACATTACCCAGAAACGTGCGCTCGACGCCGGCCACCATGTTTTTGCCGGCGGCGTAGTTGGGGGCGATGATGTACAGGGACTTGACGCCCTTCTGGTTGAGCACCTCGCCGAGCGCCATCGGCGTCTGGTCGTTCTGCCACGAGATGTTGAAGAAATTCTTGTGGCAGCCCTTGCCGGCGAGCTGCGACGGACCCGCGTTGGCGCTGATCAGGATCTTGCCGGCATCGAGCACCGTGTTCGCCGACGCCAGCAGCACGTTCGACCAGATGTAGCCGACGACGACATCGACATTGTCCTGCTTGACCAGCCGCTCGGTGGCCTGCTTGCCTTTCTGCGGATTGAACTCGTCGTCGCCGTAGATCATCTCGACGTCGAGCGGCCCCATCTTGCCGCCGATGTGCTCGAGCGCGAGCTCGACGGCGTCGCGCATGTCGTTGCCGATGACGGCGGCGGGCGTCGTCAGCGTGGTGACGAAGCCGATCTTGATGCTCGCCGCCACGGCCGGGCCGGCCAGCAGCACGGACGCGCAGAAACCCAGGAGTAAGCGCCTTAACATGGTGGTCGACCTCCTTATGATGAGTGGCAAAACCGGACCTATACTACGTCAGCGGGGGAACGACGGAAAGTCCGGGCCCGCGGTCGCCCGGACTCTGGCGCGGGGCCCACCGGCGCCGCGCCTCGCCCGGCGAACACCTGCAATGGTATTCTCGCCTGACCATTGCAACGGGAGTGCAGCAACAATGAAAACCAAAACCCTCAGGGTCGCGTTGGCGGCGCTCGCCACCGTGATCGGCGCGGCGCCGGCGGCCGCCCAGTTAGACGATCACGCCGCGATACTCGATAAATCCCGTCAGATGGTGCCGAGCCCGCCGTGGCCCGCCGGCGACCAGCGCGGCATGGCCAACACCCAGGGCCCGGGGACCTGGCTGCGCTGCGCTCACCACCTCGTCGACCCCGACGCGCGCGCCTACGAGCTCTCGCACGTACGCTCCCAATCCACGCCCGTCTCCCCGTTCAGCGTGCCGCTCGAGTACGCGTTCCGCGCCACCGCGGGCCTGCCGGGCACGCGCCACGCCTTCAATGGCGAGACCATCAGGGGCGAGCCGGGCGCACAGGTCACCCAGATGGATGGCATCGGGCACTTCGGCTATCTGCCCCAGCCCTGGAACGGCGAGGGCGACTTTCCTGCGGAGCAGGTGGTCTACTACGGCGGCTACACCCAGAGGGAGGTGAAGCCGACGGCGGACTCGCCGCTGCTCAGGCTGGGCATGGAGCACGTGCCCCCCCTCGTCACCAGCGCGGTGCTGCTGGACGCCCGCCGCTATCTCGGCAAGGGCCAGGCCATGAAGCCCGGGACCCTCGTCACCGCCGCCGACATCGAAGGCATGCTCGCCGCTCAGGGCCTCGCCGAACGCGGCCTGCTCCCCGGCGACGTGCTCTACATCTACACGGGGTGGGAGGACAACTGGCAGGATCCGGACGTGGACAAGCGCTACTACACCATGGGCCCCGGCCTGTCCTACGACGCGGTGAAGTACATCGGCGAGAAAGCGATCGCGCTCGTAGCTCTCGACAACCCCTTCACGGACCCCGCCACCGAAGGACAGATCTTCGGCAAGGGTCCGGCGCCGGAAGGAACCCCGGCGGATCTGCCTTTCGTCATCCATCACCACAACCTGACGCAGTCCGGCATCCATCAGATCCAGAACGCGCGACTGGCGGAGATGGCGCGCGACAGGGTATGGCTGTCCTGCACGATGATCCTGGCACTGCGCGAGAGAGGCGCCTCGGGCTCGCCGGTGCGACCCGTCGCCATCGGCGCGCCGCGGGAGGATTAGGCGCTCGTCGCCATAACGGCGCGACACCGCTCAACCGAAGCACACGCGGACCGAAACGGTCCTGAACCGGAACTGGAGGAGAAGCTCATGCAACGTTCCCTGCATCGCCAACGCAAGATGCTGCTCTGCGCCGCGGCGCTTGCCGCCGTGTCGCACACCGCCGCCATGGCGGAAGAAGTCACCCTCAAGGCGGTGAGCGCTTTCGCAGACGGCACCACCTTCAGTAAGAACTTCCAGCGCTTCATCGAGGTCGTCAACGAGAAAGGGAAAGGCGTGGTCCAGATCGACTATCGCGGCGGCGGCGGCAAAGTCATGAACCCGTTTCAGCTCGGCGACGCCATCCGCACCGGCGTCGTCGACATCGGCAACCTGCCCGGCGCCTTCTACACCAAGCTCATGCCCGAGGCCGACGCCATCAAGCTCAGCCAGTTCACCATCAAGGAGGAAAGGAAGAATGGCGCCTGGGAGGCGATGAACACAATCCATGAACAGAAGGTCAATGCCTATCATCTGGCCCGGCAGAAGGACTGCGTGCCGTTTCACCTGTATCTCAACACGAAGATCGATGCTCCCGAGCTACAGGGACTCAAGATCCGCGTGACGCCGATCTACCGCGCCTTCTTCGGCGCCATGGGCGCGACCATGATCCGCACCAAGCCCGGGGACGTGTACACGGCACTGGAGCGGGGCACGGTGGACGGGTACGGGTGGCCCACGCAGGGGGTGCTGGACCTCGGCTGGCACGAGGTCACCAAGTACCGTGTCGACCCCGGCTTCTACCGCGCCTCCGTCGAGGTCCTCGTCAACCTCGACAGCTGGAATCGACTGACGGACCCGCAGCGTCAGGTGCTCGCCGAAGGCGCCGCCTGGATGGAGGAGCTGTGCGCCGAGGACGAGCAGATCAACGCCAGCGAGAAGCAGCGCCAGGCCGACGTGGGCATCGAGACCATCGAGTTCGGCGGCGCCGCCGGCGAGAAGTACCTGCAGCAGGCCTACGACACCGGGTGGGCGGCGTTCATCGAGGCGAACCCCGATAGCGGCCCGCGACTGAAGGAGATCCTCAGCCGCTAACGCGGCGGCGGCAATCCGCAGAGTCGAGCACGCACCACGGGCTTCCGGTCGACGGGCGATGGGCGCCGGGCTTGAGCGCGGCTACGAGCGCTTCCTCGAACTGTGCGGCACGGGCGCCGGCGCCGCCATCGCGGCGCTCGCGCTGCTGGTGAGCGCGGACGTTGTCATGCGCAACCTCGGCCTGGGCAATTTTCCCTGGCTGCTGGACCTCGCCGAGTACGTCCTCTACGCCTCGACGTTCCTGGCGGCGCCGTGGGTGCTTCATCGCGGTGCGCACGTGCGCGTCGATCTGCTGCTCAACGCGCTGCCGCGGCGCGCGGCGGTCGTGATGGAGACGGCGATCGACGCCGTCGGACTGGCCGTGAGCTTGGTCTTCGTGTACTACGGCGCGGCCGTGACCCTCGATTCCCATCGCCTCGACGCCCTCGTGGTGAAAGAGCTGGTCGTCCCCGAGTGGCGCCTGCTCGTATTGATCCCCCTCTGCGCAAGCCTGCTTGCCATCGAGTTCGCGCGGCGGCTCGTGCGGGCGCGACACGGCGAGCGCCCGCCTGCGCCCTCCGCGACCGCCACCGCACCCTGAGCCATGGAGTGGCCCGCCGCTCTCGCCCTCATGCTGGGCCTGCTGTGCCTGCTGATGGCGCTGGGACTGCCGGTGGCGTTCGCTTTCCTCGGCGTCAACATCGTCGGCGCCTGGGTGTTCCTCGGCGGCGAGGCGGGGCTGGCGCAGATGGTGCGCAACAGCATGGAGGCGCTGACCAACTTTGCTCTGGCGCCGATACCCCTGTTCCTGCTCATGGGCGAGATCCTGTTCCACACGGGCATCGCCTTCAAGGCCATCGATGCCGTGGACCGGCTCATTGTGCGCCTGCCGGGACGGCTGTCGGTGGTCTCCGTGATCGGCGGCACCGTGTTCTCGTCGCTGTCCGGCTCGACCATCGCCAACACCGCCGTGCTGGGCAGCGTGCTGCTGCCGGACATGATGCGGCGCGGCTACCACCCCAGCATCGCCATGGGGCCCATCATGGCCACCGGCGGCATCGCCATGCTGATCCCGCCCTCGGCACTCGCGGTGCTGCTCGGCAGCCTCGCCGGGATCTCCATCTCGAAGCTCCTCATCGCCGGCATCGTCCCCGGTCTGCTGATGAGCCTGCTTTTCCTGTCCTACGTCATCGGCCGCTGCGCCTACAACCCGTCGCTGGCCCCGACGGAGGCGCGCGAGCCGGTGCCGGTGTGGCAGCGCTGGCGCCCTTTTCTGATCTACGTGGCGCCCCTTTTCACGATTTTCGCCGTCGTCGTCGGCAGCATCCTCGCCGGCTGGGCCACGCCGACGGAGTCGGCGGCGCTCGGGTGCACCGCGACCCTGCTCGCCGCCGCCGCCTACCGCGCCCTGTCCTGGCCGAGGCTGCTGACGGCACTGCGCGAGACGGCCAAGGTCTCCGTGATGATCCTGTTCATCATCGTCGCCTCGGTGACCTTTTCCCAGATACTGGCGTTCTCCGGCGCCACTGACGGTCTGCTCGCCGTGATCGACCGGGTCGGCGCCGCGCCGCTGACACTGTTGCTGGCGATGCTGCTCGTGCTTCTGTTACTGGGCGCATTCATGGATCAGGTCAGCATGATCATGATCACCCTGCCCTTCTACATGCCGCTCGCCGCCACCCTCGGTCTGGAGCCGGTGTGGTTTGGCGTGCTCATGTTGATCGTTCTCGAGATCAGCTTCACCACGCCGCCTTTTGGCCTGCTGATCTATGTCATGAGGGGGGTCGCCCCGGCCGGCATTACGCTGCGGCAGATCTACGCCGCCGCCCTGCCCTTCATCGGCCTGCAGGTGATCGTGCTGGCACTGCTCGTCGCCGTGCCCGGGCTCGCCACGTGGCTGCCGCAGCTGATACGCCGATGAGCCACGCCGCAACGCGCACGCCGTGAGGATCGACGTCGTCGGCGCCGGCCCGGCGGGGCTTTACTTCGCGCTGCTGGCCAAGAAGCGTCAGCCCCGCTACGACATCACCGTGTGGGAGCAGGACGGCTGCGAGAGCACCTACGGCTGGGGCGTGGTGTTCTCCGACCGTGCGCTGTCCTTCCTGCGGGACAGCGACAGCGACGTCTACGACGACCTGCAGTGCCGGCTCGAAATCTGGGACGCGCAGACCATCGTGCACCGTGATGAGCCGGTGAACATCGACGGCAGCCGCTTCTCCGCCATCGCGCGCCTCGAACTGCTGCGGGTGCTGCGCGAGCACTGTATCCGTCACGGCGTCGACATCCGCTACCGGATGCGCGTCGAGGACATCGGCACGCTCGCGCAGAGCGATCTCGTCGTCGGCGCCGACGGCGTGCGCAGCCGCGTGCGCGAGCACTGCCGCGTCGAGGTCGAGCCGCGTCGCAGCCTGTGCGACAACCGCTACATCTGGTACGGCACCTCGCGGGTGTTCGACACGCTGTCGTTGATCTTTCGCGCCAACGCGGACGGTCACTTCGTCGCCCACGCGTACCGCTACAGCCCCACCATGAGCACATTCATCGTCGAGTGCGATGCGGGCACATGGCGCCGCTCCGGCCTCGAATCGGCCACGGATGCCCAGAGCCGAGTCTACTGCGAGCAAGTCTTCGCGCCCGATCTGCAAGGCAGGCGGCTGTTGTCGAACAACTCGGCCTGGCTGCGCTTCCCCGTGCTGACCACGCGACGCTGGCATGACGGCAACATCGTGCTCGTCGGCGACGCCCTGCGCACGGTGCACTTCTCCATCGGCTCGGGCACACGTACCGCCATGGAGGACGCCATCGCGCTCGAGCACGCCTTGCACGAACACGGTGAGGATCTCACCGGAGCGCTGGGTGCGTTCGAAACGCAGCGTCGCCCGGCGGCGGAGCGCCTGCTCGCCGTCGCCGCCAAGAGCCTCGCCTGGTACGAGGACTTCGGGCGCCACATGCATCTCGATCCGCTGCCGTTCGCGATGGACTACGTGATGCGCGGGGAGCGGGTCGACATTGACAGACTGCGCCGGCGTGCGCCGGCCTTCGTCGCCCGTTACGAGCGCTGGCGCACGGGGCGATGACGCCCCGGCGCAGGGGACGACGACGGCGCCTCGGCGGGCTCACCCGCCTGTGATAAAGTGCCGCCGCGGCAGCGCGCCGGGGCGCTGCAAGCAGTGCGCGGGGAGCGGTGTCATGAACGCGGAGCCAGCGGCGATGCTCGACGAGTGCACCTGGCCGGCGGCCTTCAACGTCGCTCCGAAATGGGCCGTCGAGCGGGCGGACGTGTTCGAGCGCGAGCTCGAGCGCATCTTCAAGGGACCTGTGTGGCACCTCGTCGCCCACGTCGCGGAGCTCGCCGAGCCCGGCTGCTTCAAAAGCATCGCGCTGGGCGCCGTGCCGCTCATCATCGTGCACGGCGACGACGGACGCATCCGCGCGCTGCACAATGCCTGCGCCCATCGGGGCACCCTCGTCGAGCCGCGCTTCCGCGGCACGGTGCGGGAGTTCGAGTGCCCTTTTCACCGCTGGAGCTACGGCCTCGCCGGCGAGCTGCTGCGCTGCCCCGGCGAGCGCGATTTCCCGCAGAGCTTTGCCCGCGAGGCGCACGCGCTCGCGTCGGCGCGGGCGGAGGTTTTCTGCGGCCTCGTCTTCGTCAGCCTGGGCACGGACGCGCCGTCGCTGCCCCAGTGGCTCGGCGCTGCGGCGCCGCCGGCTCAGGCCGCCGTGGGGGGCGACGGTCGCCTCGCCCTGCTCGGCTACCAGAAGGTGATCTTCGACGCCAACTGGAAGATCTACATCGACGACGAGGGCTACCACGCCCCGCTGCTGCACCGGGCGTTTCAGCTGCTCAAGTGGAAAGGCGGCAGCGGACGGCAGACGCGCACCGAGAACGGGCACCGCATCACCGAAACCGTCAACGAGGGCATGACGGGCACCACCCCTTTGCTCCGGGATCCCGAGCTGATCCGCTACCGGGGCGGCGCGCACCCGCGCAACAAGATGGCACACCAGAACGCCGGCTCGCTGCTGGTCACCCCGTGGCCGCTCGGCGCAATCATGAACCACCTCGACATCATCAACATCCGCTTCGCCAACCCGCTGGACCATCGGCGCACCGAGGTCCACTACGCCTACTTCGCCCACCAGGACGACGACGAGGCGATGCGGCGTCATCGCACCCGCCAGGCCTCGAACCTGATCGGGCCAAGCGGATTCATCAGCCTCGAGGACGGCGCCGTGTTCCGGCGCATGCAGAAAGCCATCTGCGGCGAGCCGGGGGAAACCCGCTACCTGCGGGGCTGGCGCGAGGCGCCCGACAACGACCCCTATGACGTCAGCCACAACGACGAGACCACGAACGCGGTATGGTGGGAGATGTACCGTCGCACCATGGGTTTTCCGCGGGCGGCGGCGTCCCCGGTCGCGTGAGCGCCCCGCCCGTCGGGGAACACTGCCGCGAACGCGTGCGGCGGCTGCAGGAGCGCTACATCGACGCCCTCGACGCCAAGGACATGCAGGGCTGGCTCGCCTGCTTTGCCGACGACGGCGCCTACTACGTCATCGGCGCCGACAACGAGGCGGCGGGGCTACCGCTGTGCCTGATGATGGACGACTGCCGCGAGAGGCTCGTCGACCGCGTCACTTTCGTCACCGACGTGTGGCGCGGGTCCTACGAGGATTACCAGACGCGGCACTTCATACAGCCGCTCGACCTGGCACCGGCCGACGACGGGCTGCTGGCGGCCCGCACCAATGTCAGTGTGCTGGCGACAGACCTCAAGGGCCAGACTTCGATATTCGTCGCCGGTCAGTACCGCGACCTCATCCGCGCCGACGCCAACGAGGCGCTGCTCAAGGAGCGCCGGCTGGTGCTGGACACCTTCACCACGCCGGGGGTAATCGTCTACCCGCTTTGAAGCCAGTCACAACCCGAGCGAGAACATCGACTCCAGATCGTGCTTGGAGAACACCTTGAACGCAATCAGCGTCTCGGTGTGGGTGATCTCCTCGTAGTGCCCGATCTGATCCGTCACCAGGTCGGCCAGGTCTTCGTTGCTGGTGACTCGGATCAGCGCGACCAGGTCGAAGCGCCCGCCCACCGAATAGACCTCGGAGATCCCGGGAAGCTGCGCCAGACTCTCGGCGAGATGGGTCACTTTGCCTTGCTTGGCGTTGATGAGGACGATAGCGGTAACCATGCTCTGCTCTCGGCCGCTCGGGGCCGACCTCCTTGGGGCATTGGATCGTCGCCGGGAAGTCGGATTTTACTGCAACGCGTGCGGGATTGGGCAGGCACCGTGGCGCGCCGCACGGGACCTGTGGCCTACCCGACAAAGCGCACTTATACTCTCCCCAGCGTAACCCGAGTGCGGGCGGCGTCTGCACCGACTCCGGCGAGTGCCGGCCGGCGTGCGTGTCGTCGCGCCCGGGCGAACCCGAAACCTCAGGCCGACCTCCATGGACAACCGGTACAACACACTCATCATGGGCGCCTCCTACGGCTCGCTGCTGGCCATCAAGCTCCTGCTCGCGGGACACCGGGTCAAGCTCGCGTGCCTGCCGGCCGAGGCGGATCTGATCAACGGCGAAGGCATACGGGTAAGACTGCCCGTGCGCGGGCGCGATGGACTCGTTGAGATCGATTCGCGTCCGCTGCCGGGAGAACTCTCGGCCGACGCGCCGGCGGCAATCCGCCCCGGGGAGTTCGATCTCGTGGCTCTGGCGATGCAGGAGCCCCAGTACCGCTCGCCCGGCGTGCGCGAACTCATGGACGCCGTGGCCACGACGCGGGTGCCGTGCATGTCGATCATGAACATGCCGCCGCTCACCTACCTGGCACGCATCCCCGGGCTCGATCCCGCCACGCTGACGCACTGTTACACGGATGCCAGCGTCTGGGACGGCTTCGATGCGGCGTTGATGACGCTCGCGAGCCCCGACCCTCAGGCCTTCCGGCCACCGGAGGAGGAGACGAACGTGCTCCAGGTGAGCCTGCCCACCAACTTCAAGGTGGCGCGCTTCGAAGCCGAGGAGCACACCGCCATGCTGCGCCGGATGCAACGCGACATCGAGGCGATACGCTTCGACGTCGACGGCGACAGGATCGAGCTGCCCGTGAAGCTCAAGGTGCACGAGTCCGTGTTCGTGCCGCTCGCCAAGTGGAGCATGCTGATCACGGGGAACTACCGCTGCGTCCAGAAGGACACGATGCGATCGATTCGAGACACCGTGCACGGCGACATCGAGCTGTCGAGATCGGTGTACGACTGGGTGGGCGATCTGTGCCGGCGACTGGGCGCCTCCGAGCAGGATCTGGTGCCGTTCGAGAAATACGCGAACGCGGCGCAGGGGCTCAGCAAACCTTCGTCTGCCGCGCGGGCCCTGTTCGGCGGAGCGCCCCACATCGAGCGCGTGGACTGCCTGGTGCAGAGCATCGCGGCACAGCACGGCCTGCACTCGGAGATCCTCGACGAGACGGTGGCGCTCGTCGATGCGCGCCTCGCGAGAAATCGGCAGGCCGCCTGAACAGCACCGGATTCACGACCAAGCGAGCGGGAGCATGAACGAGAACGAATTCGCACAGCAATTGCAGCAGGCGGGGTACGGCGACGCCGAGCGCGTCGAGTACGAGCCGCACAAGACAAGCGAGCTTCACACGCACGAGTTTTCCTGCCGGGTGCTCGTCGTGGACGGCGAGCTCACACTGAAGAAGGAGCACGGCGACGAGGTCTATCGCCCCGGTGAGACCTTCACGCTGGAGGCGGGCACGCTGCATGCCGAGCACACCGGAGCGGGCGGCGCCGCATTTCTCATCGGCCGCAAACAGCCCGCGCGGCGAGCGCCCTAGAAGACCCGCCTTCGGGCGGCGGCGAACGCCGCCATGGGCAGCAGCGTCCCGTCGCTAGAGTCTGAGTGCCCGCTGGCCCGGCTGCCAGTGGGCGACATCGAGTTGCGCCGTACCGATACCGAGTGAACGCACCCAGCGCGCCGCCGCGTCGAGGGTGCTCCACGTCTTCACCGCACCCTTGAGCGTGAAGGCGGTCACCGAGCCGGTGGCGGTGTCGGCCTCGACGTGAAAGAGAGCGCCGTCGGCGACGATGCGCACGCGCTTGACCGCCCCCGCGTCGATCAGGGCCCGCAGGATCTTTTCATTCATCGGCCTGCTCCGGGAACAAGACGCGCTGCTCCGGAATGGCCACGCCCGCGCGCCGGCAGTGTCGGCGAATCAGAACTTCGATGAGGTTGGCCACGCTGCGATGCTCGCGCAGAGCGGCTTCGCGCGCGGCCTCCTTGAGCAGGGGGTCGATGCGCAGATTGAGGGTGGCGGTCTTCCGCGCCGACATGGGTCATTCAGAGTCGCGCATGATGTATTCGCATTGTAACGCATTTGTGACTGCTTTATCCACCCCGGCGCGCGCCGGTCGCCCTGCGCGCCGCGCAGGCTTCCAGCGCGGTGCTATCATGCGGCGCGGCGCGAACGGCACCGCCGTGCGCGCGTCCGCCGCCGCAATCCACCGCGCGAACAGGAGTCCGCCCCGATGACCGCCAACCGCCTGAGCGACCTGCGCTCGATCATCGACGACCTCGAGCAGATGGGGCGGCTCGCACGCGTCACCTCCAGGGTCAACCCCCATCACGATCTGGCGGGCATCGCCGCCCGCCTCGAGGGCGGACCGCGGGCCGTGCTGTTCGAGAACGTCGCCGGCCACGACGTGCCCGTGTTCACCGGGCTTTACTGGTCACGCCCGCTGCTGGCCGACCTCATGCGCCGCGAGGAGCGCACGCTGCCGCAGCACGTCTCCGGCTGCATCAAGCGCTGGCAGCAGCACCCGGTGCCCCCGGTGAGCGTGGATCACGGTCCCGTTTACGACGGCGGACCGCAGCCGCTGGACCTGTCACGCATACCGATCCCGGTGCACGCCCTGGGCGACGGCGGTCCCTACCTCGACGCCGGTGTCGTCATCGCCCGGGATCCCGAGACCGGGGTGCGCAACGCCTCCATCCAGCGCTTCATGGTCGTCGGCGCGGACACCCTGCACGTGAACATAGACGCCGGACGCCATCTCGAGCTCTATCTCGACAAAGCGCGCGAGCGCGGTGAGAGGCTGCCGTTTTCCATCAACTGCGGTGTCGGTCCGGGGCTGCATTTCGCCGCCGCGACGCCCGCCGAGGCCGCGCCCGCCGACACCGACGAGCTCGGCATTGCCAGCGAGTTCCACGAGGCCCCGCTCGAGCTGGTCGCCGGCAAGGCGCTGCCCGTGGACGTTGTCGCCAACGCCATGTACGCCCTCGAGTGCGAAATGGTGCCCGGCGAGCTGGGCGAGGAAGGCCCCTTCGCCGAGGTCACCGGCTACTACGCCCGGCGCGCCCCGCGCCAGGTGGTGCGCGTGCGCGCCATTCACCGGCGTCCCGACCCCGTGTTTCAGACCATCCTCTCGGGCATCGAGGTGTGGAACTCGGTCGGGCTGCTCGGCGAGGCCAACGTGCTCGCGCTGCTGCAGCGACAGGTGCCGGGGGTTCGGGACGTCTACTTCAGCCACGGCGGCTGCGGCTTCTACCACGCCGTGGTGCAGCTCGCGCAGACACGCACGGGCTGGTCGAAGCAGGCGATCATGGCCGCCTTCGCGGCCTTTCCTCCGCTCAAGATCGTCACCGTCGTCGACGAGGACGTGGACATTCGCAACCCGAGCGACGTGGAGTGGGCGATGGCCACGCGGCTCGACCCCGCCAACGGCATTCTCACCATCGACAAGGTCTTCGGCCACGGCCTCAATCCGGGCTTCCCCGACTATCTCGGCACCAAGGTCGGCTTCGACTGCTGCCGCCCGCACCCACACACGTACGCCTACGAGCGCGCCGCCTACAAGAGCATGACGCTCGATGATGTCGACCTGACCCTGCCGGAGGTGAGAAGGCCGGCGCCCGCCGCGGCCGACACCTCTGGGCAGGGGTCCTCGGGCGTGGCCGGCGGCGGCAGCGCCATGTAGCGCGCCCGGCGCCGCGCGCGCCGGCGCACGGGCTCAGGCGGCCGACACCGTCGGCAGGCCCGCCAGTGCCATCGCGATCTCCTCCTCGTCGTAGACGTGGTCCTGGAGCTTGCCGGCGAAGTAGTCGATGTAGGCCTGCATGTCGAAGTGGCCGTGGCCGCAGAGGTTGAACAGGATGGTGCGCGCCACGCCCTCCTCCCGGCAGCGCAGCGCCTCGTCGATGGCGCCCTTGACGGCGTGGGTCGCCTCCGGAGCGGGGACGATGCTCTCGGTGCGGCTGAACGTCACGCCCGCCTCGAGGCATTCCGTCTGGTGATAGGCACGCGCCTCCAGCAGACCGAGATCGTGACAGTGACTCACGAGCGGCGCCATGCCGTGATAACGCAGGCCCCCCGCATGCAGACCGGGCGGCACGAAGGCCGATCCGAGCGTGTGCATCTTCACCAGCGGCGTGAGCTTGGCGGTGTCGCCGAAATCGTAGGCGAAGCGCCCGCGTGTCAGGCTCGGGCATGCTGCCGGCTCCACCGCCAACACACGCACGTCGCGGCCTCCGCGCAGCTTCTCGCCCAGGAACGGAAACACGAGCCCGGCAAAATTGCTGCCGCCGCCGGTGCAGCCCACCAGCACATCGGGGTAATCCCCCGTCATCGCCATCTGCTCCAGCGCCTCCTGACCGACGACGCTCTGATGCATGAGAACGTGGTTCAGCACGCTGCCGAGGGCGTAGTTGGTGTCTGCGTTCTGCGCCGCCTCCTCCACCGCCTCGCTGATCGCGATGCCGAGACTGCCGGTGCTGTCGGGATGCTCCTTCAGAATGGAGCGGCCCGCCTCGGTCTGCTCGCTCGGGCTGGCGACGCACTCGGCGCCGTAGACCTCCATCATCGCCTTGCGGTAGGGCTTCTGCTCGAAGCTGACCCTGACCATGTAGACCTTGACGTCGATGCCGAACAGGCGCCCGGCGAACGCGAGCGACGAGCCCCACTGGCCGGCGCCGGTCTCGGTGGTGAGACGGCGCACGCCCGCATCGCTGTTGTAGAAGGCCTGCGCCACGGCGGTGTTGGGCTTGTGGCTTCCGGTGGGGCTGACCCCCTCATATTTGTAGTAAATCCTCGCCGGTGTCTGCAGGTGCTGCTCGAGGCGCCGCGCCCGGTACAACGGGGTCGGCCGCCAGTAGCGGTAGACGTCGCGCACCGGCCCGGGCACGTCGATGTAGCGTTCGCGGGAGACTTCCTGCTCGATAAGCGACATCGGGAACAACGGCGCCAGGTCGTCGGGCCCGATCGCCGCGCCGGTGCCGGGGTGCAACACCGGCGCCGGGACCTCGGGCAGATCAGCCTGCAGGTTGTACCAGGCCTTGGGAATGCGCTCTTCGTCGAGCAGGAACTTCAACGTGTCGGCCATTGTGCGCTCCGTGAACTCGGGGATCCGGTGGTGACGCGCACGATTGTGGGTCATGCCCGGCATGCAAATCAACAACGGTTGAATTTCGCCTGCGGCTCATCAAAGATAGCCGACACGCCCTGTGCGGCGCGGCCGCCGCGACACGAGTCGCGGCGCCGGCGCAAGTCACCGAACGGGAAAACGGATACGCGGGATGTTCGAGTTCACGATTGCCGGCAGGGTCGTTACCGGCCAGGGTCGGGGAACCGGTTTCACGGGCCTCGACTGGGCACGCCGGCAGTTCGTCACGGCGCTCGGTGTCGATCCTTTTCCCGGCACGCTCAACCTGCTGCTCGACGGCGACGAAGAGCTCGCCAAGTGGATCGATCTCAAGCGTCAACCGGGCCTCGCGGTGACGGCGCCGCAGGCGCACCTGTGCGACGCGCGCGCCTATCCGGTACGGGTGCGCGGGCGCTTCCCGGCCGCCATCGTCTGCCCCGAGGTCGCCGAGTATCCGGCGGACCAGCTCGAGGTGGTGGCGGCACTGCCGCTGCGCCGCACTTTGGCTCTGAGCGACGGCGACACGCTGTGGCTGGACGTCAGCACGGGCATCTGCACCCGCACGGTCATCTTCGACGTCGACGGGACCCTGGTCGACTCGCTCGACGCGTTCCGTCGGGTGGCGCAGGGGGTGGCGACGCAGTTCGACGTCGCGCTCGACGCCGCCACCGTGCGCCATGTTCTCAACCACCACATCCCGCACTTCTGGGAGCAAGTGGTTCCGGCCGAGCGGTGGGAGCGCGAAGCGCTCATCGACGCGATGATGCGCGAGACGCGGCGGCGCTGGCCACAGACGCTCGCGCGGCACGTGCGGCTGTTTGCCGACACCGAGTCGACCCTGCACCGTCTTCACGAGCGCGGCGCCACCCTGGGCATCGTCACCGGCTCGGAAGGCAGCTCGCTCGCGCCGCTGCGCGAGGCCGGGCTGCTCGAGCTCTTCGACGCCGTGGTCACCGCTCGCGACGTGCGCCGGGGCAAACCCGATCCCGAGGGCCTGCTGCGCTGTGCGAACTTGCTCGGGGTCGCGCCCGGCAACGCCGTCTACGTCGGCGACTCGGTGGCGGACATGCGCGCCACCCACGCCGCCGGCATGACCCCCGTCGCGGTGCTCTCCGGCGCCGGCGACTGCGCCTCGCTGACCGGCGAGGGGCCCGGGCGCATCCTGCACGGCATCGGCCAGCTGCCGGAGATTCTGACGCTGCCATGAGCGCGGAGCTGGTCGCCCGCGCGCGCGCCTACCTCGCGAGCCACAATGTCGTCACGCTCGCCACCGCGGGTGCAGACGGCCCCTGGGCCGCGGCCGTGTACTACGTCAACGCCGGGTTCCGGCTCAATTTCCTCTCGGCGCCGACATCGCGCCACGCGCGCAACCTGGCATCGCGCCCCGAGGTCGCGGCCACGATCCAGGAGGACTACGACGACTGGGCCGCCATTCAGGGCATACAACTCGAGGGACGGGTGCAGCGTCTGAGCGACCCCGCGCGAGCGCAGGCCATCGACCGCTACCGCGCCAAGTTCCCCGTCATCGGGCCGCAGGCGCCGCCGCAGGTCGCCGCGGCACTGGAGAAGAGCGCGTGGTACGAGCTCGTGCCCACCCGGCTGTACTTCATCGACAACACCCGCGGACTCGGCCACCGCGATGAGGTGCCGCTGTCGTGAGGCCTGCGCCGCCCGCGAAGCCCGACGTCAGAGCACGGCGGCCGGCGGCCGGCGGCCGGCTGATGGCGGTACAATGGCGCGGGCGCCGCCGGCGAGGCACGCGCGCGGGGCGAGTCGAGATCGAGAGAGGCATGCCGTGGACCCACACAGCGACTGGCTGAACCAAGCGCCCCACCCCTACAACGCGGCGACGGACTTCATCGACCGACACATCGACGAGGGACGCGCCGCCAAGATCGCGTTCATCGACGACGACGGCGAATACGCGTACGGCGAGCTGGCCGAGCGCGTAGCCCGATTCGGCAATGTCCTGCGCACGCTGGGCATCGGGCAGGAGACGCGCGTCGCGCAGATACAGCTCGACGGCATCGACTTCCCGAGCGTTTTCTGGGGCAGCATCAAGGTGGGAGCGATCCCGGTGTGCATCAACACGCTGCTGCCGAGCGAGCAGTACCGGCACATTCTCGCCGACAGCCGCGCCCGGGTGCTGGTCGTGAGCGCACCGCTCTACGAACGCATCGGCCCGCTCCTGCCGCAGCTGCCGCACCTGCAGAAGGTCATCGTCTGCGGCGGCGACGCGGGCGGCCACGACTCGCTCGCGGCGCTGATGGGCAGCGCGCCGGCCCACTGCACGCCGGCCGACACCACCTCCGACGAGGTCGCGTTCTGGCTGTACTCATCGGGTTCCACCGGCAACCCCAAGGGCGTGAAACACCCGCACCGCAACCTCCGCGCCACGGCGATTCTCTATGGGCAGGACCTGCTCGGCATCGCCGCGGACGACGTTGTCTTCTCCGCCGCCAAGCTGTTCTTCGCCTACGGACTCGGCAACGCCATGACGTTCCCGCTGTGGGTCGGGGCCACCGCCGTGCTCATGGCGGAGCGGCCCACGCCGGAGGCGGTCATGCGGGTAATGCGGCGGCACGCGCCGACGGTCTACTACGGCGTTCCGACCCTGTACGCGGCTATTCTCGCCGACCCCGGCAACACGCCCGCGCGCGGGTCGAGCCGGCTGCGCCGCTGCGTGTCCGCGGGCGAGGCGCTGCCCGAAGAGATCGCGCAGCGGTGGCAGGAGCGCTTCGGCGTTCCCATTCTCGACGGCGTCGGCTCGACCGAGATGCTGCACATCTTCCTCAGCAATGCCCCCCACGACGTGCGCTACGGCACCTCCGGCAAGCCCGTGCCGGGCTACAGCGCGCGTCTGGTCGACGAGCACAACGCCGACGTTCCCACCGGCGAGATCGGCGAGCTGCTGATCAGCGGGCCGTCGGCGTCGGAAGGCTACTGGAACCAGCGCGCCAAGAGCGCGGGCACCTTTCTGGGACCCTGGACCCGCACCGGCGACAAGTACTTTCTCGACGAGGACGGTTATTTTCACTACTGCGGCCGTACCGACGACATGTTCAAGGTGAGCGGCAACTGGGTCTCCCCTTTCGAGGTCGAGTCCGCGCTGATCACCCACGAGAAGGTGCTCGAGGTCGCGGTGATCGCCCACGACGACGGCGACGGCCTGCTCAAGCCGAAGGCGTACGTCGTCCTGAAGAGCGGGTTCACGCCCGCGGACATCGCCCCCGACGAACTCAAGGAGCACGTCAAGTCGCAGCTTGCTCCGTGGAAGTACCCGCGCTGGATCGAGTTCGTCGATGATCTGCCGAAGACGTCGACAGGAAAGATACAGCGCTTCAAGCTGCGCCAGGCATGAGCGATTTCCTCAGCGCCGCGGGACAACGCCTGGAGTGCCGCTGGGTCGGCCCCCCGGCAGACGCGGCACCGACGCTGGTGCTGTTGCACGAGGGCCTGGGCTGCGTCGCGCTGTGGCGTGACTTCCCCGAGCGCCTCGTCGAGCGCACCGGCTGCGGGGCCTTCGTCTTCAGCCGGGCGGGCTACGGACGCTCGGACCCGGTGGCGTTGCCGCGTCCGCTCTCCTACATGCACGACGAGGCCCTGCAGCGGCTCGGCCCCCTGCTCGACGCGGCGGGCGTGCGCCGGGCCGTGCTCGTCGGCCACAGCGACGGTGCGTCCATTGCCGCCATCTACGCCGGCACCGTCGACGACCCGCGCATCGTGAGCCTGGTGCTGATGGCGCCGCATTTCTTCAACGAGGACATCTGCATCGCCAGCGCCCGCAGGGCGAAGACCGCCTACGAGACCACCGACCTGCGCGCGCGTCTGGCGCGCTATCACGGTGACAACGTCGACTGCGCCTTCCTGGGCTGGAACGGCGCCTGGCTCGATCCGGGTTTTCTCGAGTGGAACATCGAGCGCTACATCGCCGGTATCCGCGTGCCGGTGCTGGCCATCCAGGGGGAGGACGATGAGTACGGCAGCCGTCGTCAGATCGACGTGATCGCCGAGCGCGGCACCTGCCCGCTCGAGACGCGGCTGCTGCCGCGATGCCGCCACGCCCCGTTCAACGATCAGCCACAGGAGACGCTGGCGGCCATCGCCGCCTTCGTCGCCCGCACGGCACCGATCGCGCCGGCCGCCTCCGCCGCGGGCGCAGCGCCGAGCGGCGACGCCACCGCCGCGGGCTCCGTGACGGCTTGAACCGCACGCGCGCGCATCGCAACAGATACGAGGCCTTGTCGTGAAAACTGCCAGCCCCGGCGTCATCTGCGCCGTCGTCACGCCCCACACGCCGCGCATGGCCGATGCGGCCACCGCGCCCGAGTTCGTCCACGGCCTGATCGCCGGCTCGCGCGCGCTCGGCGAGGCGTTACGCGCCCTGCGGCCCGATCTGTTCGTCGTCAACTCGGCGCACTGGGTCAGCAGCTTCAACTGGTATGCGACCTGCCACGCCGTGCACGAAGGCGTATGCGTCGCCGACGAAGCCCCTGACATGATTCCCGGCATCCCTTACCGGCGCACCGGCGACGAGGCCTTCGCGCGCGAGTTCGTTGCGCGCGTGGGAGCCGAAAACATTCCCTGCCATGCCAACGAAAGCCGCCACTTCCACTGGGACTACGGCGCACTGGTGCCGCTGCTCTACATCGACCCCGCGGCGAGCGTACCGGTGGTGCAGATCCCCACCGTGCTGAGCGCCGACCTCGACGAGGCGCTGCGCGTGGGACGCCTCGTCCATGAGACCGCGTGCGCGACCGGCCGGCGGGTGATTCACATCGCCTCCTGCGCGCTCTCGCATGCCATATTGCGCGGCCCCTCGAAGTGGCCGACGCCCCCCCNNCTCGCCTGCCGGGGCGCCGTCCACGAACTGATCGAGTGGCTGCCACAGTTCAACCGTGAGGCCGTTGCGGAGATGGGCGGGCGCCCCCTGGCGACCTTCCTCGGCGCGCTTGCGGCGCACACGGGCGCCGCCTTCGAGGGCCGCCAGTTCGGACCCTACGGCCAGTCATCGGGCAGCGGCAATGCCTCAATTGCCGTCACACCGGCGGCGTAGGGCACGACCCGGGCGCGACGGACGTGCGGCGGCGCCGCGGGCGTCGGCCCGCGTTGGTCCGTGCGCCGCGACGATTTATAGTAAGCGGCGGGCGCGGGCGCGCCCGCGGGGGATTCGAAACGATACCGTGGTGAAGTTGCAAGGAGGATGCACGTGAAGAAAACCAAGACAGTGTGTTTCGTGACCGCGGCGGCCTGCCTGCTCCTCGGCGGGCCGGTCGCGGCCAAGACGGTCAAAGTGGGCGTGGTGCTGACGTTCTCGGGCGGTGCCGCCGAGTTCGGCCAGCAGGTCGAGCGCGGCATGAATCTCTACCTGCAGCAGCACGGCGCCGAGCTCGGCGAACACGAAATCGAGCTCATCAAGCGCGACTCCAAACGCCCCGGCGGGGACGTGGCCAAGACCGCGGTTCGTGAGCTGATCACGCGCGAGGGCGTGGACCTGCTCGCCGGCTTCATCTTCTCGCCCAACGCCATCGCCAGCGCGCCGCTGGTCACCCAGGGCAAGGTGCCGATGATCATCATGAACGCGGGCACGGCGTGGATCCCGCAGCTCTCGCCCTACATCGCCCGCGTGTCCTTCACCATGTGGCAGGCCGGTCAGCCCATGGGCCAGTACGCCAAGGCCAAGCTGGGCTGCACCACGGCGGCGAGCGGCTACACCGACTACCCGCCGGGCAAGGACAGCATCGCCGCCTTCAAGACCGGGTTCGAGGGCGCCGGCGGCAAGGTGATCGACGAGATCCCCATGGGCGGGCCGCGCGAGGTGCCGGACTTCACGCCCTTCTTTCAGCGCGTCAAGGACGCCAAGCCCGACTGCCTCTACGTCTTCGTCCCCGCGGGCAACCACGCCGCCGCCATGGTGAAAACCTTCGCCGACCTCGGGCTGCGCGATGCCGGCATCAAGCTCATCGGGCCCGGCGACATCATGCCGGACAACAAGCTCCAGGCCATGGGCGACGATGCCCTCGGCATGGTGACGACCTTCCACTACTCGGCCGATTACGACACGCCCGAGAACCGCGCCTTCGTCAAGGCCTGGAAGGAAGCCTACGGTCAGGACACGACACCGGACTTCATGGGCGTGGCGGGCTGGGACGGCATGGCCGCCATCGTCCACGTCATCAGGACCCTCGACGGCAACATCGACGCCGACAAGGCCATGGAGGCGCTCAAGGGCTGGTCTTTCGCGAGCCCGCGCGGTCCCATCCACATCGATGCGGAGACCCGCGACATCGTGCACGATCAGCACGTTCAGCGCGTCGTGCGCAAGGGCGATCGTCTGGCCGTCGAGGTCATGGAGACCATCCCGCAGGTGAAGGATCCCTGCAAACAGCTCAAGATCGGCAAGTGCGGCGAGTAGGGACAGCCGCGCGCCCCAGTCCTTTTCACGCCATCGTTGCCGGCCCTGCCGTGGCCGGCAACGCTCCCCTCGTGCCGTGACTCAGCTCGTCAGCATCGTCTTCGACGGTCTGGCCTACGCGATGATCCTGTTCATCATCTCCGTGGGGCTTTCCGTCACCATGGGTCTGATGGGCTTCATCAACCTGGCCCACGGCGTCTTCGCCATGGCCGGCGGCTACTTCGTCGTCAGCGCCATGAGCGCGCTCGGCATCGGCTTCCTGCCCGCGCTGGCGCTGGCGTCGCTGGGCGTCGGCGCGGTCAGCCTCCTTCTCGAGCGCTTCCTCTACGCGCCGCTCTACAAGGCCGACGAACTCGATCAGGTGCTGCTCAGCATCGGGCTGGTGTTCATGGCCACGGCCGCCTTCACGTATTTCTACGGTCCCTCGCCCGTGACCGTCGAGGTTCCCGAGGCGCTGAGCGGCCAGATCGAGCTCGCCGGACGCCGCTTTCCCGCCTACCGTGTCTTCATGATCGCCATCGGCGTCGCCCTGGCGGCGATGCTGTGGTTCGCCTTCGAGCGCACGCTCGTGGGCGCGCGCGTGCGCGCCGCCGTCGAGAACCGGCGCATGGCTGAGTCCGTGGGCATCAACGTCGACAAGCTGTTCAAGCTCACCTTCGCCGTCGGCAGCGCAGTGGCGGCCCTGGGCGGCGGGCTCGCGGTCGACGTGCTCGGGCTGTCCCCCGGATTCGCCATCCAGTACCTGGTGCTGTTCATGATTGTCGTCGCGGTGGGCGGGCTGGGCACGATTCGCGGCCCCTTCGTCGCGGCGTTGGTGCTCGGCGTCATCGACAACGGCGGCAAGTACCTGTGGCCGGAGGGCGGCGCGTTCTTCATCTACGCCGTGACCATCGCCATACTGCTGGCGCGCCCGGCGGGGCTGCTCGGCAAAGGCTGAACACGGCGTGGCTTCCACGGCAGAGCTGCGGGAACACTTTCGCCGCCGCCATCGCCTGCGCCCGATCGAGGCCCTGCCCTGGCTCGCGGCCATCGCCGTCTACTTCCTCCTGCCGGATTATCTCGCTTTCGGAGCGCAGATCCTGATCACCGTGATCTTCGCGCTCTCGCTCGACCTCGTGCTGGGCTACGCCGGCATCGTCACGCTGGGTCACGCGGCCTACTTCGGCACCGGCGCCTACGCCGCCGGCATGCTCTCGGCCCACCTCGGCTGGAACGAGCCCCTCTCCGCGCTGCTCGTGGCCGGCGCCTGCGCCGCTGCCGTCGGCTTCGTTTCCGGGCTGGTGCTGCTGCGCTACCACGGTCTCACGCTGCTCATGCTGACCCTGGCCGTCGCCATCATGCTGCAGGAGCTCGCCAACGTCTTCGACACCGTCACCGGCGGCTTCGACGGATTGCTCGGCATCGACTTCGATCCCGTGCTGGGTATGTTCGAGTACGATCTGTGGGGCCGCACCCACTACGTCTACGCACTGGCGGTGTTGTTCCTCGTCTTCGTCGTCGCCCGCTGCGTGGTGCATTCGGCCTTCGGTCACTCGCTGATCGGCATCCGCGAGAACGTGCGCCGCATGAACGCCGTCGGCACGCCGGTGTATTCGCGCCTGGTGGGGGTATATACGCTCTCCGCGGCCATGGCCGGGGTCGCCGGCGCTCTGTTCGCGCAGACCAACGCCTTCGTGACGCTGGACGTGCTGGGCTTCGCGCGCTCGGGCACGGTGCTCATCATCCTCATTTTCGGCGGTATCGGTCGTCTCTACGGTGCCTTCCTCGGCGCCCTCGTCTACATGGTGCTCGAGGACGAGCTCGCGAAGCTGAGCCCCGAGTTCTGGGAGTTCGGCGTGGGCCTGATGCTGGTGCTGACGGTGCTCTTTGCGCGCCGCGGTCTGCTCGGCCTGCTCGAGGCGCTGGGCGCACGCGCTGGCCGCGGCCGCGTCACGCCGGCTTCCACCGAGGAGCGGCCGTGAGCGTGCCCGCGCTGGAGATAACCGGCCTCAACAAGAACTTCGGCGCCCTCGCGGTGGCGCAGAACATCGACTTTCGCCTGGAGGGGGGCGCCCGCCAGGCCCTCATCGGCCCCAATGGCGCGGGCAAGACCACTTTCATCAATCTCATCACCGGAGCGCTCGCGCCGACCTCCGGGCGCGTGTGCCTGAACGGCATCGACGTCACCCGCGAGAGCCAGTGGCAGCGCAGCCGCCGAGGGCTCGCCCGCACCTTCCAGATCAACCAGCTGTTTCGGGGGCTCAGCGTGCTCGACAACGTCTGCCTCGCCGTCGCCGAGCGCACGCGCGCCGCGCGCTCGTGGCTGCGCCCGCGGGGACGCCGCACGCAGGTGGGCGACGAAGCCATCGAGCTGCTGCGTACCCTGCGCCTGCACGACGACGCGCTGACGCTCGTGGGAGAGCTGCCCTATGGCCGCCAGCGGCTGGTGGAGATCGTCATCGCGCTCGCCCAGCGCCCGCGCGTGCTGCTGCTCGACGAGCCGTCGGCGGGCGTACCGTCATCGGAGGCGGGCCTCATTCTCGACGTCATCGAGGGACTCGCTGAGGACATATCGGTGTTGATCATCGAACACGACATGGAGCTCGTGTTCCGCTTCGCCGAGCGCATCACCGTGCTGGACTCCGGGCGTATCCTGGCCGAAGGGTCCCCCGAGGAGATCGCCGCGGATTCGCGCGTGCGCGCCGTATACCTCGGCGGTGCGAGCCGTGAGTGAGGCAACGCCGATGCTGGAGCTGCAGGGCGTCAGCGCCGGCTACGACGAGACCGTCGCGCTCGAGCGGGTCGACTTCGCCGTCGCCGCCGGCGAGTCCGTATCCGTCATCGGCCGCAACGGCGTCGGCAAGACCACGCTGCTCGCGACCATCATGGGCCACACGACTCTGCATGCCGGCGGCGTGCGCGTAGGCGGAGTGGATGTCTCGCGCTACAAACCCTACCGGCGTGTCTGGGCGGGGCTCGGTTACGTGCCCCAGGAGCGCGAAATCTTCCCTTCGCTCACCGTGCAGGAGAACCTGGCGGTGGCCGCACGGCCGGGGCCGCGCACGCAGCGGGAGGTTTTCGATCTGTTTCCGCGGCTGCGCGAGCGGCGCCAGCACCGCGGTGACCAGCTCTCCGGCGGCGAGCAGCAGATGCTGGCGATCGGCCGCGCGCTGGTGGGCAACCCGTCGGTGCTGTTGATGGACGAGCCCTCGGAGGGACTGGCTCCCATCGTCGTCGCATCGCTGCAGCGCACGCTGGAGACACTGCGCGACGAGGAGTCCATGGCCATCGTTCTGGTGGAGCAGAACACCCGCGTGGCGCTCAGGTTCGCCTCTCGTTGCGCCGTGATGAGCCGCGGGCGTATCGTGCGCGATGGCCCCAGCCGCGAGCTCGCCGACGACCCGCGGCTGCTCGACCGGCTGATCGGCGTGGACGTGGAAAACTGAGCCGACGGGGGACGAGGCGGGCGACGGACCGACACAATCGGAGCAGGACACGAGATCATGACGCAACGCACCGGACCTCCCTTTCGCGCCGATCACGTCGGCAGCCTGCTGCGGCCGCAGCGGCTGCTCGAGGCGCGCGCACGACATGACAACGGCGAGCTCACCTCGCAGGCGTTGCGGGACATCGAAGACGCCTGCATCCGCGATGCGGTAAGGCTGCAGGAAGACGTCGGCCTCGAGGCGATCACCGACGGCGAGTTTCGGCGCACCTACTTTCACATCGATTTTCTCGAGCAGCTCGAGGGTGTCGCCGTGCGCGGCGGCATCGCCGTCAAGTTCCACCGCCGCGACGGAGAGGTCGACTTCGCGCCGCCGAAGCTCGAGGTCAAGGGCAGGCTGCGACACACCCACGGCATCCAGACCGACGACTTCCGTTTCCTGAAGTCGTGCACACGCCGCGTCCCCAAGGTCTGCATCCCCTCGCCGACAATGGTCCATTTCCGTGGCGGCCGCGAGGCCATCGATGCCGCCGCCTATCCCGACCTCGACGCCTTCTTCGACGATCTCGCGCGCTGTTATCGCGAGGAGATCCGGGCGCTCGCCGATCTCGGCTGCACCTACCTGCAGCTCGACGACACCAACCTCGCCTACCTCTGCGACCCGAAGCTGCGCCAGGGCGCCCTCGAGCGCGGCGACGACCCGCACGAGCTGCCGCGCATCTACGCGCGGCTCATCAGCGCTGCGCTGGGCGACCGGCCGCCGACGATGACCGCCTGCATTCACCTGTGCCGCGGCAATTTCCAGAGCGCCTGGGTGGCCGCGGGCGGCTACGAGCCGGTGGCCGAGATCCTGTTCAACGAGACCGACGTCGACGCCTTCTTTCTCGAGTACGACGACGCGCGCTCCGGCGACTTCACGCCGCTGCGCTTGGTGCCGAGGGAGAAGTACGTCGTGCTCGGCCTCGTCACCTCCAAGACGCCTCAACTCGAAAGCAAGGACACGCTCAAGCGCCGCATCGACGAGGCCGCGCGCTATGTCGACCTCGAGCGCCTGTGCCTGAGCCCGCAGTGCGGCTTCTCCAGCACGGTGCACGGCAACCGGGTCAGCGAAGCGGATCAGATCGCCAAGCTGCGCCTGGTGGTGGAGACGGCGGCGGAGGTCTGGGGGTCCTGATGCGGCGGGTGCGCTCGTGAGCCCGAGCGGCGAGTCCCGCGGCGACGTCGCCGCCGAGACCGACACGCGCGCCGGCGCCGGCGCGCCGTGGCTCGTCATGGTGCACGCCCTGGCCCAGGATCACCGCCTGTTCTCGGCGCAGGCGGCCGCCTTCTGCCCCGACTACCGCCTGCTGCGGGTGGACCTGCCCGGACACGGCCGCGCCGCGGCGACCCGCGGCCCCTTCGGCCTCGTCGAGTACGCCGACGGGGTGCAGCGCGCCCTGGACACCGCCGGCGTCGACCGCTGCCATTTCTGGGGCACCCACACCGGCGCGGGCGTGGGGCTCATGCTGGCGGCGCACACGCCGCTGCGCTTCGCCTCGCTGGTGCTCGAGGGCGCGTTCATCCCCGGGCGGCTGCCGCCGTCGGCCCGCACGGGTATCGAGCAGGCGCGCGCCACGGCACGCTCGCGGGGCATCGCCGCCGCCCGCCGGCAGTGGTTCGAAGACAGCGGCTGGTTCAACGTCATGCGCGCGCAGCCCCAGCGCTGCCGCGCCGCGGCGCACTGGGACATGGTGGCCGAGTTCCCCGGCGGGCCCTGGCTGGACACGTCATCGCCACGCCCCGTGCCGGACCTCACCGGCAAGCTTGCCGAGCTCGGCCTGCCGGTCCTGCTGGTCAACGGCGAGCACGAGCTGGTCGACTTCGTCGATGTCGCCGACGAGCTCGAGCGCATGCTGCCCGACGTCGAACGCGCGCGCATCGCCGGCGCCGGCGGATTTCCGCTGTGGGAGTTTCCGGACGCCGTCAACGCGTGCGTACGTCGCTTTCTGGACAGGCGACGCTGAGACCGGCGACGCTCACGCCGATGCCGGCTCGCTTTTCTCGAAGATCTTGTTGATTACCTCGGCGCCGAGGTTGAACGCCGGCAGGCCGCGGAACAGGAAGGCCAGCGCCGCCACCGCGTGCAGCTCCTCGCGCGTCGCCCCCGCGCGCACGGCGCCGCGGGCGTGGTACTCGCTGGCGGGCGCCACGTGCGAAAGCAGCACGGCGAAGAGGATGAGCTGTGCGGTCTTGACGTCGAAGCACTGTGGGTACATCGCGCGACTGCGCAGTGCTTCCACCATCTCCAGCAGCTCGGCGTCGACGTCGAGTCCGAGCTTGATGCGCTCCTGGATTCGCGGCGGCACGAAACCGATCAGCTCCTCGTAGCTGCGGAAATACTCTGCGGCAGTCTTGCTCATCTGGGCCAGTCTCCTCAAGGGTCGAATGGGCGGCGCACGCTCACATGTTGCGCCGGTACTGACCGCCGACCTCGAACAGTGCGTGCGTGATCTGCCCGAGCGAGCAACTCCTCACCGTGCGCATGAGCTCTTCGAAGACGTTGCCATTCTCGACGACGGCCTGCTGCAGCCGCCGCAGCGCGAGCGGCGCCGCCGCCTCGTTGCGCTTGTGAAATTCCCGCAGGCGGCGGATCTGGCTCTGTTTCTCGGCGTCGGTGGAGCGCGCCAGCTCGACGGCGGCGTCGGGCTGGGGGTCGGGGTTGATGAAGGTGTTGACGCCGACAATGGGCAGGCTGCCGTCGTGCTTACGGTGCTCGTAGTCGAGCGACTCGTCCTGGATCTTGCCGCGCTGGTAGCCGGTCTCCATGGCGCCGAGCACGCCGCCGCGGTCCGAGAGCCGCTCGAACTCCCCCAGCACCGCCTCTTCGACCAGGTCGGTCAACTCTTCGATGATGAAGCTGCCCTGGTTGGGGTTCTCGTTGCGCGCGAGCCCCCACTCGCGGTTGATGATGAGCTGGATGGCCATGGCGCGGCGCACCGAGTCCTCCGTGGGCGTGGTGACGGCCTCGTCGTGGGCGTTGGTGTGAAGGCTGTTGCAGTTGTCGTATACCGCCAGCAATGCCTGCAGTGTGGTGCGTATGTCGTTGAAGTCCATCTCCTGCGCGTGCAGTGAACGCCCCGAGGTCTGGATGTGGTACTTGAGCTTCTGGCTGCGCTCGTTCGCGCCGTATCGTTCGCGCATCGCGGTGGCCCAGATGCGGCGCGCCACGCGTCCCATGACGGCGTACTCCGGGTCCATACCGTTGGAGAAGAAAAAGGACAGATTGGGCGCGAAGTCGTCGATGTGCATCCCCCGCGCGAGGTACGCCTCCACGTAGGTGAAGCCGTTGGCGAGGGTGAAGGCGAGCTGGGTGATGGGGTTGGCGCCCGCCTCGGCGATGTGATAGCCGGAGATGGACACCGAGTAGAAGTTGCGCACGGCGTTGCGCACGAAGTACTCCTGGATGTCGCCCATCACCTTGAGGCTGAACTCGGTGGAGAAGATGCAGGTGTTCTGCCCCTGGTCTTCCTTGAGGATGTCCGCCTGCACCGTGCCGCGCACGTTGGCAAGCGTCCACGCCTGCAGCGGCGCGGCCTCTTCGGGGCTCGGTGCACGACCGTGCTCGCGGGCGAATTGCTCCCGCTGCTGCTCCATCGCCGCGTTGAGGTACATGGCGAGGATCGTGGGCGCGGGGCCGTTGATCGTCATCGAGACGGAGGTGGCCGGATCGCAGAGGTCGAAGCCGTCGTAGAGGGCCTTCATGTCGTCCAGGGTGGCGATGGACACCCCCGAGTTGCCGACCTTGCCGTAGATGTCCGGCCGCTCGTCGGGATCGGCGCCGTAAAGCGTCACGGAATCGAAGGCCGTCGACAGGCGCTTCGCCGGCGCGTGCCGCGACAGGTACTTGAAGCGCCGGTTGGTGCGAAAGCCGTCGCCCTCCCCGGCGAACATCCGCGTCGGCTCTTCGTCCTCACGCTTGAGCGCGAAGACCCCCGCGGTGTACGGGAACTCCCCGGGCACGTTCTCGAGCAGCAGCCAGCGCAGCAGATCGCCGTGGTCTTGGTACTTCGGCAAGCACACCTTGGGGATTTGCGTCCCCGACAACGTGGCGTGCGTCAGCGGCGTGCGCGCCTCGCGACCCCGCACCTGCGTCACGTGCTCCGCGGCGCCATAGCGCGCCTGCAGCTGCGGCCACTGCTGCAGCAGTCGCCGGCAGTCCTCACGGAGCGCGCTCTGGCGCTGGTCGATGAGGGCCCCCAGCGTGTCGTCCGCCGCCCCCGCCTCCTCCAGCATGCGCCGGGCGGCGACGAGTTGCTGCAGCTCGCGCGCCAGCACGGCCTGGCGTTGTGCCCGGTCGCGGTAGGTGCGTACGGTGCCGACGATGTCGGCGAGATAGCCCTGGCGCGCCAGCGGCACGATCGCCACCTGTGCGCTCGACGCCCGGCCCTCGACCCGCGGCAACCGCCGCGCGCCCTGCGGTAATCCCCGAGCCTGCAGTGCGTCGCGCAACGACTGATACAGCGCGGTCACGCCGTCGTCGTTGAAGTGCGCCGCCGTGGTGCCGAACACCGGCATGTCCTGGAGCGGGCTGGCGAACGCCTCGCGGTTGCGTTGCACCTGCTTGCGCACGTCGCGCAGGGCGTCCTCGGCCCCCTTGCGGTCGAACTTGTTGATGGCCACGAGATCGGCGAAGTCCAGCATGTCGATCTTCTCGAGCTGGCTGGCGGCGCCGAACTCCGGCGTCATGACGTAGAGCGAGGTATCGACATGGGGGACCACCCCGGCGTCGCCCTGGCCGATGCCGGGAGTCTCGACGATGATCAGGTGGAAGCCGGCGAGCCGGACCGCTGCCAGGATGTCGTCGAGTGCCGGCGGCAGAGCGCCGCCGGCGCCGCGCGTGGCCAACGAGCGCAGGTACACCCGGCCGGTGTCGATGGCATTCATGCGGATGCGGTCGCCGAGCAGCGCGCCGCCGCTCTTGCGACGTGTGGGGTCGACGGCAATGACGGCGATGTTCAGCTCGTCGCCGTAATCGAGCCGGAAACGCAGCACCAGCTCGTCGGTGAGAGACGACTTGCCCGACCCCCCGGTGCCGGTGATGCCGAGGATCGGCGCCGGGTTTTTCACGCGCGCGCTCTGCGCGACGAAGCCGCCGCGCAGCGGCTCCGGGAAGCCGCCGTTCTCGAGGAGACTGATGAGCCGCGCCAACGCATCCCAGCTGCCCGCGCGCACGCCCTCGAGCAACTGTGCCGGCTCATCGTCGGCATCGAAAGCGCAGCGGCCGAGCATGTCGTCGATCATGCCCTGCAGCCCGAGCGCCTGGCCGTCGGCGGGAGAGTACAGGCGCGTCACGCCGCGTGTCTCCAGCTCACGGATCTCCCCGGACACGATGACGCCGCCGCCGCCGCCGAAAACGCGGATGTCACCGCGCCCGCGCCGATGCAGCATCTCCAGCATGTAGGTGAAGAACTCGACGTGCCCGCCCTGGTAGGAGCTCACCGCGATGGCCTGCGCGTCCTCCTGCACGGCGGCATTGACGATCTGCTCGACGGATCGATTGTGGCCGAGATGAATGACCTCCACGCCCGACGCCTGCAGGATGCGGCGCATGATGTTGATCGAGGCGTCGTGGCCGTCGAACAGGCTGGCCGCGGTGACGAAACGGTAGGGGCGCTCGCTGCGCCGGGCGGCGTCGACGGTGCTGCCGGGGACGGTCGCGGGACGGGCCATGGCGTCAACGGGAGCGGCGCATCGCGCCGGAACCCGAATTTTCTATTACGTTTACGTAAACGTCAAGTTGTACTACACTGCCGGCAGGACCCGCGCCCGCCGCGGGCCCGCGGACGCGCCCTTATCGCTCACAGGAGCCGAAGCGACACCGGACCATGCGCTGCGCTCAACTCGACCGACACCTGACCGCCGTCGATGAGGCGCGCGAGAGCTACTCCATCTCCGAGCTTGCCAAGGAGTTCGAGATCACCACGCGCACGATCCGCTTCTACGAGGACCGGCGCCTGCTGAACCCCGCGCGCCGCGGCCGCACCCGCATCTACTCACCGCGCGACCGCGTGCGGCTGAAACTCGTGCTGCGCGGCAAGCGGCTCGGCTTCTCCCTGAACGAGATCGCCGACATCATCGACATGTACGACGCCGAGAGCGGTGAGGCCGGTCAGCTCGAATACTTCCTCGAGAAGATCCGCGCGCGACGCGACGCGCTCGAGCGCCAGCGGGAGGACATCGACATCACGCTCAAGGAACTCGCCGTCATCGAGGTGCAGTGCCGGCGGAGCCTGAGCGAGGTGGCCGGGCCGCGCCGCGGCCGGCCGCGGCGCGCACCCGCCTGAGCGGCCTGCATGTCCGAGCGCCCACCTGCTTCCGCCGAGCACGCCCCGGGCGCTTGCGCCGCGGCGGCGGACTACGAAGCGCGGGTACGGGCCAGCTTTGCCACGCAGGGCATCATGGCTCTGCTCGGTGCGACGCTTCAGGCCGTCGGCCCGGGCCACTGCGAGATCCGCCTGCCCTACCGCCCGCAGCTCAGCCAGCAGGACGGGTTCTTTCACGCCGGCGTCACCAGCACCATCGCCGACTCCGCCGGCGGTTACGCCGGCTACACCGTGATGCCCGCAGACAGCCGCGTGCTGACGGTGGAGTATAAGATGAACCTGGTCGCGCCGGCCCGGGGCGAGCTCCTCGTCGCGCGCGGCAACGTGCTCAAGGCGGGCCGCACGCTGGTGGTGACGCGCGTCGACGTCGACGTGGTGGCGGCGGGAGAGGCGAAGCTGTGCGCCACGCTGCTGCAGACGTTGATCTGCATGCAATGAACGCGCGCGCAGGCGAAACTCGCAGCAACCGCAGCGGCGCGGCCATACCGCCCGCGCGGCGGCGGCGTTGACGCGCAGAAGCGACGATGACGACCGCCGCATGGGGTTCGCTCGATTTCGGTCTCGGCGAGACGGCCGATCTGCTGCGCGCGTCGGTGGCGGCCTTCGCCGCCGACGAGGTCGCGCCGCGCGCCGCCGGCATCGACCGCAGCAACGAGTTCCCACGTGATCTGTGGCCGAAGATGGGCGCGCTGGGGCTGCTCGGCATCACCGTCGAGGAGGGTTACGGCGGCGCCGGCATGGGCTACCTCGAGCACGTCGTCGCCATGGAGGAGATCAGCCGCGCCTCGGCGTCGGTCGGTCTGTCCTACGGCGCGCACTCCAATCTCGCCGTCAATCAGATACGCCGCAACGGCACCGAGGCGCAGAAGCAACGCTACCTGCCGCGACTGATCGACGGAAAGCACGTCGGCGCCCTCGCCATGAGCGAGCCGGGGGCGGGCTCCGACGTCGTCGGCATGCGTCTGCGCGCCGACAGGCGCGGTGAGCGCTACGTCCTCAACGGCAGCAAGATGTGGATCACCAACGGCCCCGAGGCCGATGTGCTGGTGGTCTACGCCAAGACCGACGTCGACGCCGGCCCGCGGGGGATCACGGCTTTCATCGTCGAAAAGGACTTCGCCGGCTTTTCCACGGCACAGAAGCTCGACAAGCTGGGCATGCGCGGCTCGAGCACCTGCGAGCTTATCTTTGCCGATTGCGAGGTGCCCGAGGAGAACGTGCTCGGGCGACTCAACGAGGGCGTGGGCGTGCTCATGAGTGGCCTCGACTATGAGCGCGCCGTGCTCGCCGGCGGGCCGCTCGGCATCATGCAGGCGTGCCTAGACGCGGTGCTGCCGTACGTCCACGAACGCGAGCAGTTCGGCGAGCCCATCGGTCGCTTTCAGCTCATGCAGGGCAAGCTTGCCGACATGTACACCGGCATGAACGCCTGCAAGGCCTACGTCTACGCCGTCGCCCGGGCCTGCGACCGCGGCGAGACCACGCGCAAGGACGCCGCCGGCGCCATCCTCTACGCCTCCGAGCGCGCCACGCAGATGGCCCTGGAGGCGATCCAGGCGCTCGGCGGCAACGGCTACATCAACGACTACCCGACCGGGCGCCTGCTGCGCGACGCCAAGCTCTACGAGATCGGCGCCGGCACCAGCGAGATCCGCCGCATGCTGATCGGCCGGGAACTGTTCGAGGAGACCCGTTGACGCCGCGGCGGCGCACGCCCAGACCGAGGACCCAGACCATGCACTCAGACCCCATCGTCATCGCCGGCGCCGCCCGCACCCCCATGGGCGCGTTCCAGGGGGCCCTGGCCGACGCGCCCGCCCCGGCACTCGGTGCCGCGGCGATCCGCGGCGCGCTCGCCGACGCCGGCATCGGCGGCGAGGACGTCGACGAGGTCCTGCTCGGCTGCGTGCTGCCGGCGGGCCAGGGCCAGGCGCCGGCGCGCCAGGCGTCCCTGGGGGCGGGCGTGCCGCTGTCCGTCGGCTGCACCACCGTGAACAAGATGTGCGGCTCGGGGATGAAGACGGCGATGCTGGCGCACGATGCCATCAAGGCGGGAAGCGCCCGCGTCGTCGTCGCCGGGGGCATGGAGAGCATGACCAACGCGCCCTACCTGCTCAGCAAGGCGCGCGGCGGGCTGCGCATGGGCCACGGCGAGGTGAAGGACCACATGTTCCTCGACGGCCTCGAGGACGCCTACGACAAGGGCCGCCTCATGGGCACGTTCGCCGAGGACTGCGCACAGCAGTACGGCTTCTCCCGCGACGCCCAGGACGCCTTCGCCATCGAGTCGCTGACGCGCGCCAAGCGGGCCATCGACGGCGGTGCCTTCGACGCCGAGATCGTGCCGGTGACGGTGACGTCGCGCCAGGGCGAGAGCGTCGTTGCGCGGGACGAGCAGCCGCACAAGGCCAACACGGAGAAGATCCCTCTGCTCAAACCCGCCTTTCGCCAGGACGGCACCGTCACGCCCGCCAACTCGAGCTCTATTTCCGACGGCGCGGCGGCGCTGGTGCTGATGCCCCTGTCCCAGGCCGAGCGCCACGCCTGCCGCCCGCTGGCGCGGGTGCTCGCTCACGCGACCTACGCCCACGAGCCGGCACGGTTCACCACCGCCCCCGTGCACGCCCTCGAGGCGCTGCTTGGACGGCTCGGCTGGAGCGCCGACGACGTCGACCTGTTCGAGATCAACGAGGCGTTCGCGGTCGTCACCATGGCCGCCATGCGCGATCTGGACCTGCCCCACGAGAAGGTCAACGTCCACGGCGGCGCCTGTGCACTGGGCCATCCCATCGGCGCATCCGGGGCCCGCATCGTCGTCACCCTGCTGGCCGCGCTCGAACGCTACGACCTGCGTCGCGGCGTCGCCGCGCTGTGCATCGGCGGCGGCGAAGCCACCGCCATGGCCTTCGAACGTCTCGACTGACGGGCACGACGAGCGTGGCCGCCGCGATCGATTTCTACTTCGACTTCTCCTCGCCGTACGGCTATTTCGCCAGCACGCGCATCGATGCCGTCGCCGCCCGGCACGGACGCACCGCCCGCTGGCGACCCTATCTGATGGGAATTGCGCTGCGTGCCACCGGCCGCCGCCCCCTGGTCGAGCACCCTCTCATGGCCGAGTACGCCCGCCACGACATGGAACGCAGCGCGCGTCACCTGGGCGTCGCCTTTCGCTTGCCCGACCCGTTTCCGGTGGCCTCGCTGGCCGCCTGTCGCGCCTACTACTGGCTCTCGGACCGCGACGCCGGCGAAGCCAAGCGCGCCGCCCAGGCGCTCTATCGCGCCTACTTCGTCGACGGTCGGGACATCTCGCGCGCCGATGTGGTGGTCGACACCGTGGCGGCCCTCGGCCCGGGGCGCGCGGAGCTGGAAGCGGCGCTCGCGGACCCGGCCGTGAAGGAGCGGCTGCGGCGCGAGACCGACGCCGCCATCGCCGCGCGCGTGTTCGGCTCGCCGTTCTTCATCGTCGACGGCGAGCCGTTCTGGGGCAACGACCGCATCGAGCAGCTCGAGCGCTGGCTCGAGAGCGGCGGCTGGTGAGGCGCGCCACGCGAGCGCTGATGCCATGACGTTGCTGACGACGAACATCGACCGCAGCGGCCCCGAGTTCACGGCCAACGCCGCGCGCATGAGCCGACTCGTCGAAGACCTGCGCGCGCAGGTGGAGACGGTGAAGCACGGCGGCGGCGAGCGCGCCTGCGCACGCCATCGCGAACGCGGCAAGATGCTGCCGCGCGAGCGCCTGCAGCGGCTCGTCGACGTGGGCTCACCGCTGCTCGAGCTCTCGCAGCTCGCCGCCTGGGGCATGTACGGCGGCGAGGCGGCGGCCGCCGGCATCCTCACCGCCGTCGGCCGCATCTGCGGCCGCGAGTGCGTCATCGTCGTCAACGACGCCACCGTCAAGGGCGGCACCTACTACCCCTTGACGGTGAAGAAGCACCTGCGGGCCCAGGAGATCGCCCTGGAGAACCGCCTGCCCTGCGTCTACCTCGTCGATTCGGGCGGCGCGCACCTGCCGGAGCAGGATGCGGTGTTTCCCGACCGCGACCACTTCGGGCGCATCTTCTACAACCAGGCCAATCTGTCTGCCGCCGGGGTGCCGCAGATCGCAGCGGTCATGGGCTCGTGCACGGCGGGCGGCGCCTACGTGCCGGCGATGTGCGACGAGAGCATCATCGTCGCCGGCCACGGCACCATCTTCCTCGGCGGCCCGCCGCTGGTGAAAGCCGCCACCGGCGAGATCGTCGACGCGCAGGAGCTGGGCGGCGCCGAGGTGCACACGCGAACCTCCGGCGTCGCCGACCACTACGCCAACGGCGACGCGCATGCCCTCGCCATCGTGCGGCGCATAGTCGCCCACCTTCCTGGCGGCAAACCCGGCACGCTCGCGGTGCGTGCGCCGGTGGACCCGGTCCACGAGGCCGGCGATTTGTACGGCCTGGTGCCGCCGGACCCGCGCACACCGTTCGAGGTGCGCGAGGTCATCGCGCGCATCGTCGACGCCAGCGAGTTCGACGAGTTCAAGCAGCTCTACGGCACCACGCTGGTGTGCGGCTTCGCCCGCATCCACGGCTACCCGGTGGGCATCGTCGCCAACAACGGCATCCTGTTCTCGGAGTCGGCGCTCAAGGGCGCGCACTTCGTCGAGCTCTGCGCACAGCGCGGCATCCCGCTCGTCTTCCTGCAGAACATCACCGGCTTCATGGTGGGACGCAAGTACGAGGCCGGCGGCATCGCCAAGGACGGCGCCAAGATGGTCACCGCGGTGGCCTGCGCGCGCGTGCCCAAGTTCACCGTCATCATCGGCGGCAGCTTCGGCGCCGGCAACTACGCCATGTGCGGCCGCGCCTACGCACCGCGTTTTCTGTGGACGTGGCCCAACGCGCGCATCTCCGTCATGGGCGGCGAGCAGGCCGCCAACGTGCTCGCTCAGGTCCGCCGCGACAACCTGGAGGCACGCGGCGAAAGCTGGCCCGGCGACGCCGAAGCGGACTTCAAGTCCCGCATCCGCGAGCAGTACGAGACCCAGGGCCATCCCTACTACGCCAGCGCCCGCCTGTGGGACGACGGCATCATCGATCCGCTCGACACGCGTCGCGTGCTGGGCCTCGGTATCTCCGCCGCCCTCAATGCGCCTATCGAAACCACGCGCTTCGGCGTCTTCCGCATGTGAGCGCCCGCGCGCACCGCGTCCCCGGACAGCCACCCACGACCCGAACACCGGCATCGCCATGAAAAGCCTGCTGACCGAAGTCGCCGCCGACGGCACGGCGACCCTGACGCTCAACCGTGCCGAGGTGCACAACGCGTTCGACGACACGCTCATCGCCGAGCTCGGCGAGGCGCTCGATGCCCTGCAGGCCGACGCCGACGTGCGCGTCGTGGTGCTCACCGCCAACGGCCGCAGCTTCTCGGCGGGCGCCGATCTCAACTGGATGCAGCGCATGGCGGAGTACTCGCACGAAGAGAACGTCGCCGACGCGACCGCCGCCGCCGAGCTCATGTACAAGCTCAGCCGCCTGGCGAAGCCGACGCTCGCACTCGTGCAAGGGGCGGCCTACGGCGGCGGCGTCGGCCTGGTGGCCTGCTGCGACATCGCCGTGGCGGCGGACACGGCCGTGTTCTGCCTCACGGAAGTCAGGCTCGGCCTGATACCCGCCGTCATCAGCCCCTACGTGGTCGAGGCCGTGGGCGTGCGCGCGGCGCGGCGCTACTTCCAGACCGCCGAGCGCTTCGACGCGCACGAGGCCCTGCGCCTGGGGCTGGTGCACGAGGTCGTGTCCCCCGCGGAACTGCCCCGGGCGCGCGAGCGCATCGTCGGCGCCCTGGCACAGGGCGGCCCGCAGGCACTCACGGCCGCCAAGGAGCTGATCGAGGCGGTGAAGCACCGTCCGGCAGACGCCGCCCTCGTCAAGGACACCGCCACTCGCATCGCCGCGCGGCGTGCCAGCGCCGAGGGCCGCGAGGGCGTCAGCGCCTTCCTGCAAAAGCGTGCGCCGTCCTGGCGGCGCGCGCCGCGCTGAGTCCGGCGGCGTGTTCCACCGCATCCTGATCGCGAACCGCGGCGAGATTGCCTGCCGCATCGCGCGCACGGCGCGCCGGCTCGGCATCGTTACGGTGGCGGTGTACTCCGACGCCGACGCCGACGCCCGCCACGTCGAGCTCGCGGACGAGGCCGTGCGGCTGGGGCCGGCGCCGCCGGCGGAGAGCTATCTGCGCGGCGACGCCCTCATCGCCGCGGCGCAGCGCACGGGCTGTGAAGCACTGCATCCCGGCTACGGCTTCCTGTCGGAGAACGCGGACTTTGCCCACGCCTGCCGCGACGGCGGCGTCGTCTTCATCGGCCCGCCGCCGAGCGCCATCCGCACCATGGGCTCCAAGGACGCCGCCAAGGCGTGCATGCAGGCCGCGGGCGTCACGACCGTGCCGGGCTACCACGGCCCGGAGCAGGACGCAGACGCCCTCGCCGCCCACGCCGGGCGCATCGGCTTTCCGCTGCTCATCAAGGCCGCCGCCGGAGGCGGCGGCAAGGGCATGCGGCGCGTGGAGGCGCCCGGGGAATTCGCCGCGGCACTCGCCTCTGCCCGGCGCGAGGCGAGTGCCGCCTTCGGCGACGACACGGTGATCCTCGAGCGCTGCCTCGAAGACCCACGCCACATCGAGGTGCAGGTGTTCGCCGACCGGCACGGCAACGTCGTTCACCTGTTCGAGCGCGACTGCTCGATCCAGCGACGCCACCAGAAGATCCTCGAGGAGGCGCCCGCTCCGGGCGTCGGGGCCGAGTGGCGCCGCGCGATCGGCGCGGCGGCCGTCGACGCCGCCGCCGCCATCGGCTACGTCGGCGCCGGCACGGTGGAGTTCCTCGTCGAGGGCGACACCTTCTACTTCATGGAGATGAACACGCGCCTGCAGGTCGAGCACCCGGTGACGGAGTTCGTCACCGGCATCGATCTCGTGGAATGGCAGATCCGCATCGCCGCCGGCGAGCCCCTCCCCCGCCGCCAGGACGAGCTCGGCGTGCGCGGGCACGCCATCGAGGCGCGGATCTACGCCGAGGACCCGCGGCGCGACTTCCTTCCCGTGGCGGGCGCCGTGACGCGCCTGCGCTTCCCGCCCGAGTCCGCGCACGTGCGCATTGATGCCGCCGTGCGCGAGGGCGATGCCGTCGGCGTGCACTACGATCCCCTGATCGCCAAGCTCATCGTATGGGACAGTGAGCGGGCGACGGCATTGCGCCGCCTGCGCGGAGCACTGGCCGCGACCGAGATCGTCGGCCTACCGAACAACGTCGAGTTCTTGAAGCGCGTCGCCCACCACCCCGCCTACGCCGCGGCGGAGTACGACACGCGCTTCGTCGAGCGGCACGCCGACGCGCTGCTGGCAGCGCCCGCAGGCGGCCCGCCGGACGCGGTGCTGGCGCTGACCTGTCTGTTTCTGCACCTGGAACGCGAGCGGGCCGGTGACGCAAGTCGCTCGCGCGATCCCTACTCTCCGTGGCAGGCGAACGACGGCTGGCGCCTCAACGAAGACGGAAGCCACGTGGTGCACCTGCGCCACGCCGCGGGCGAAGTCGAGGCGTTGGTCCGCTATTCCCGCGCCGGGCTCACCGTCGAGCTGCCGCGCGCCTCGCTCGCGGTGAGCGGCCGCCTCGACGCCCAAGGCGACCTCGTCGCGCGCGTGGGTGAGCGCACGCTGCGCGCGAGCGTCGTGGTGCACGGCGCCGCGGTCACGGTCTTTCTCGGCGGCGAGCGCCACGAGCTCAGTGGCATCGACCGGGAGGCCGCCGGCGCCAAGACGCCAGCCGCCCTCGGCGTCGTGAGCGCGCCGATGCCGGGCCGCATCGTCGACGTGCGCGTGGCGGCGAACGCGAAAGTGCACGGCGGCGACGTGCTCGTGATCATGGAGGCGATGAAAATGGAGCACGCGATCCGCGCGCCCGCGGACGGCGTCGTCGCCGCCGTGCGCTGTCGGCGGGGCGATCTGGTGGCGGAAGGGGCGGAGCTGCTGCGGCTCGAGGCACACACCTAGCCGGGGCCCCTTGCGCGGGGCCGCCGACGTGCGCGCGGCACGGGCGCCTGAGTGCGGCCTGGCGGCGCCTACGCGCGGCGGATCTCGCGTGCCGGCGGCGCCCACTGCCGCAGGCCGCGCGCGAGGTCGGCCTTGATGTCTTCCGGGTCCTCGAGGCCCACCGACACCCGCAGCAGGTTCTCCGTGATGCCCGCCGCGGCACGCTGCTCATCCGTGTTACGACCGTGGGTGGTGCTTGCAGGATGCGTGATCGTGCTCTTGGCGTCTCCCAGGTTGGCCGTGATGGACAGCATGCGCGTGCTGTCGATCACCCGCCAGGCCTGCTCGCGCCCACCCTCCACCTCGAACGCAACGATGCCGCCGAAGGCGCGCTGCTGCCGGCGCGCGAGCGCGTGCTGTGGATGGCTCTCGAGCCCGGGATAGTGCACACGCGTCACGCCCGGGCGTACCTCGAGCCAGCGCGCGAGCTCGAGCGCGGCGGCGCTGTGCGCCTGCATGCGCAGGCGCAGCGTCTCGAGCCCCTTGAGAAAGACCCAGGCGTTGAACGGGCTCATGCTCGGCCCGGCCGTGCGCAGCACGCCGAACACCGCTTGGTACACGTCGGCGTCGCCCGTGACCACGGCGCCGCCGACACAGCGTCCCTGACCGTCGAGGTACTTGGTGGCGGAGTGGATGACGATGTCGGCGCCGAGCGCGAGAGGCCGCTGCAGCGCCGGCGTGCACAGGCAGTTGTCCACCACCAGCCACGCGCCGTGGCGGTGCGCCAGCGCCGCCAGCCCCTCGACGTCGGCAATCTCCCCCAGGGGATTGGACGGCGTCTCGAGAAACAGCATGCGTGTGCCGGGGCGCATCGCCGCCTCCCACGCGGCCGTGTCCGTCAGGCGCACGAAGGTCGTCTCGACGCCGAAGCGCGCAAGGATCTTGGTGAACAGCGACAGCGTCGCGCCGAACAGCTCGCCTGCGGCGACCACGTGGTCCCCGGCGTTGAGCAGCGCCAGCGACGTGCTGAGAATCGCCGACATGCCCGATGCCGTGGCCACCGCATGCTCGGCGCCCTCGAGCGCCGCCAGGCGCGCCTCGAAGGCGCGCACCGTGGGGTTGGTGAAGCGCGAGTAGACGTTGCCGGGCTCTTCCTCGGCAAACCGCGCCGCGGCCTCGCGCGCGCTGCGAAAAACGAAGCTCGAGGTGGTGAAGATCGGATCGTTGTGCTCGCCTTCCGGCGTGCGCACCTGCCCCGCGCGCACCGCCAGGGTGTCGAAACCGGACTCGCCGTTTTTGCCGTTCATGTTCTGTCCCCCGACCCCGTCGCCCCGCGTGCAAACCGCACCCGCCGCGGCAGACGGGGCCGCGCCAAAAAAAAACCCGCCTCAGCTTGCGCTTCAGCAGGTTTTCCGAGCCCCGCTTTAGCCGTATTTATTGAGCGCCCGCAAGCTGAAGATCAAATCGGCGCTGCCCGGGAGAATAGGCAAAGCGGCGCGGGCTGTCAACACGCCGGCGCGCTCCGGGGCGTGCGCTCAGGGCGGCGCGACGCCCTCGGCGGCGGCGGCCTGGCGCAGCCGCGGACACGCCGCCGCCAGGCGCGCCTCGTCGAAGTAGGCGCCGAGAGTGTCGTAGGCGCGGCCCACGCCCCCGGGCGCCACGTTGCGCCGATAGTACCCCGCGGCAAAGCCGTCGTAGAGATGGCGCGCATCGCGCGGCAGGTAATACGCCTGCAACAGCGCATCGGCCGGCGCCGTCCTCTCGAGCAGGCCGGCGGTGACCAGCCGATCGATCGAGACGATGCCGGTGGAGAAGCGTTCGCCGCCCGCGGGCGCAACGATACTCAGATTCCAGGTGTCCACGTCGAGCCCGGTGAGCAACTTCTCGAGCATGAACCAGGTGCGATTGTCCGCGGACAACGTCGCCGACCGCGCGTGCAACGCCGCGTGCCGCGAGGCGGGAAACGCGGCGGCGAAGTGATTCTCGAGGGCGTCGCTCACGCTGCGCGTCGCGTCGCCCGCGCAGCCGGCCAGCCACAACCACACGGTATAGGGATAGCGCCGCAAGAACGCACTGTCTGCCGCCCGGCTCGAGATGCGCCGGGCATTGAGGCGAGCGAGCAGATTGCCGAGCCGGTTGTTGGGCCGAAAGCGGTGCTCGAACGGACCCGTGCCGTAGGGATACCACGCCGAGTCGGGATGGTGCAGGCGCAGGTGGCGGTAGCGCTCGTGCGCTCCGGCACGCGAGCGGAAGCGCACGAAGGCCTCGGCTTCCGCGGGCACCCGCGCCGGCGCGTCGTGTGACGAGCCGTAGACACCGGGCCAGTGATCGGTCGAGCGGGCGCCGTAGGCGTAGCTTCCCCACAGCGGTCGCGGGCTGCGCCCGTGGCAGCCCACGCACGCGGGCGGGTTGGGCGGCGAGACCCGCACCCGGCCGTTCTCGAAGGCGATGAATCGCAGCTCGAACGCCTCGCGTTCGTCGCGGTACTGCAGGATCTCGAGATGGTCGTAACGCGCCTGTGCGGGATGGCCGTTGAAGGTGATGACGAGACGCGCATCGCCACCGAACAGGATGGCGCGCGGATGCTCGCGACTCGCGCCCTGCAACCCGCCGCCGGCGTAGACCAGGGTGTAGCTCGAACGCAGCTCGGCGGGCAGGCGCCGCAGCACCGACGGCACGTCGGCGAGGCGCTCGGCATCGATGCGTGCGACGAGCTCCTCGAAGTCGAAGCGCTGCGCGCCGGCGGGTGCGGCCAGCAGCGCGGCGGCCAGCGCCGCCAACCGCGAGCACCGGCGTCGGCGCGCGCAGACGGACGTCGACGCCATGGCGCTCGACGCCAGGCCCGGCGCCCCGGCTACAGACCCAGCAGCGGCGGCAGCTCGTCAAGCGTGGCGAGCTCCGCGTGCGGCTGCGCCGGCAGGCGCTCGCGCCGCTGGCCGAAACGGTTGATCCAGGCGACACGGAAGCCGAACGCGGCCGCCGCCACCGCGTCCCAGGCGTTGGACGACTGAAAGCTCACGCGCTCCGCCGCCACGCCGATGCGCTCGACGGCGAGGCGGTAAACGCGCGGGTCCGGCTTGTAGACGCCGACGTCTTCGACGGAGAGCACGGCGTCGAGCAGGCCTCTCAGTCCCGAGCCCTCGACGGCGGCGGCGAGCATCGCCGGAGAGCCGTTGGAGAGGATCGCCGTCTTCATGCCCGCGCGCTGCAACCGCGCCAGCACCACGGGCACCTCGGGATAGCAGTCGAGAACCCGGTACGCCTGCAGCAGGTCCTCGCGCAGCGCCGTGTCCGCAATGCCGTGTGCGTCGAGAGCGTAGTCGAGGGCATCGCCGGTCACCTGCCAGAAGTCGGCATGGGTCTGCATCAGGCTGCGCAACCATGTGTACTCGAGCTGCTTGGCGCGCCACAGCGCCGAGACGGCATCGGCCTTCTCGCCCAGGCGCGCACGGTGGCGGCCCACCGCCGAATGCACGTCGAACAGTGTGCCGTAGGCGTCGAAGACGCAGGCGCCGATATCGCTGAAAAGCCCGTTGCTCATGCGCGGTCTCCCGATGGCCCCGGCGGAATCGAATACGTGCTCGTGACATGGGCCACCAGCTCTTCATCCGCGTCGCGATGCAGGCTGACCTCACCCACGGCCAGGCGCTTGCCGAGCTTGAGGATGCGCGCCTCGGCGACGATATCCCCCGGCAAGGGCCGGCGCAGGAAGTTGATGTTGAGACTCGTCGTGACGGCGAGCTCGACCGCGCCGATCATCGACAGCACCGCGCCGAACATGGCGAAGTCCGCCAGACCCATGAGCACGGGGCCGGAGATGGTGCCGCCGGGACGCAGAAAATCCTCGCGGTACGGTGCGCGCGCGACGGCCGCACCGTGATCGAGCCGCTCGATGCGGTAGCCGAGCCGCTCGGCGAACGGCAGGCGCTCGCGCGTTATGCGTTCGAACTGCTCGAGGCTTATTCGGCTCATGGCCACACATCGCGGTTAGGGTAGAATCGCCGTGATGTGCGCAACCGGGGCATGCCGCCCACGGGCGCCTGCGCACGTGACCGAGGGATCCGCACATGAGCCCGATCGCGACAGATCCAGCCGGAGAGCCGCCCCTGCTGTGGCGCGAGGACAGCGAGGGCATCACGACGCTCACGTTGAACCGACCGGAGCAGTATAACGCCCTGTCGGAGGAGATGTTAACGGCGCTGCAGGAGTGCCTCGACGACATCGGCGCCGACACGAGCGTGCGCGTCGTCATCCTGGCGGCGCGTGGCAAGGCGTTCTCGGCCGGTCACGATCTCAAGCAGATGCGTGCCAACCCGGACAAGGCGTACTACCAGGCACTGTTTCGACAGTGCAGCCAGGTCATGACGAGCCTGGTGCGGCTGCCCCAGCCCGTGATCGCACGCGTGCAGGGAATGGCGGTGGCGGCCGGTTGCCAGCTGGTCGCCAACTGCGACCTGGCGATCGCCTCGAGCGAGGCACAGTTCGCCGTCTCCGGCATCAACCTGGGCCTGTTCTGCTCGACGCCGAGCGTCGCGCTGAGCCGCAACGTCTCGCGCAAGCGCGCCCTGGAGATGCTGCTCACCGGTGGCTTCATCGACGCGGCAACGGCCGTCGAGTGGGGGCTGGTCAATCACGCGGTCAAGCCCGGCGAGCTCGAGGGCGCCACCCGCGAGCTCGCCGAACGCATCACCCGTCATCCTTTCGAGCCGATGCGCCTCGGCAAGCAGCTCTTCTACGAGCAGATCGACAAGACCCTCGAGCAGGCCTACGAAACCGCCGGAGAGATCATGGCGTGCAACATGATGCTGGAGGAAGCCGGCGAAGGCATCGACGCCTTCATCGACAAGCGCGAGCCGGTGTGGCGCGAACGTTCCTGAACCGGACCGGGCGCGTCAACCCGCGCTGAGGCGCACCCGCGCATAGGAGCCCGGCGCGTCCTCGATCACCGCGAGCCCGCCGTCCCCGGGTTGGCGCGCGGCCACCCGGCCGCCGCCGTAGTAGCGACACCAGCGGGCCCAGTTCGGCCACCAGGAGCCCTCGTGCGCCTCGGCCTGCTCCAGCCACTGCTCCGCCGTGGCGGGCAGATTGCGCCCGTGGGTCCAGTGTCCGTACTTGTTGGAGGCCGGGGGGTTGATGACGCCGGCGATGTGGCCGGACGCGGCGAGCACGAAGCGCACCGGGCCCGCCAGCAGCTTGGCGCCGGCGTAGGTCGACGGCCACGGCGCGATGTGGTCCTCCTTGGTCGAGAGGAAGTAGGCGGGCGTGCGCACCCGCGAGAGATCGATGGGCACGCCCGCCAGGGTCAGTCCGCCCGGCTCGCGCAGCAGGTTCTCCATGTACATCTTGCGCAGATAGAAGCTGTGCATGGCGCGCGGCATGCGCGTCGAGTCGGCGTTCCAGTAGAGCAGATCGAACGCGAACGGCTCCTTGCCGAGGAGATAGTTGTTGATGACGAAAGACCAGATCAGGTCGTTGGCGCGCAGCATGTTGAAGGTGGTGGCCATGGAGGCGCCGTCGAGGTAGCCCTTCTTCTCCATCTGCGCCTCGAGGCTCGCCACCTGGTGCTCGTCGATGAACACGCCGAGCTCGCCCGGCTCGGCGAAATCGATCATCGACGTCAAGAACGTGGCACAGCGAATGCGTTCCTCGCCGCGCGCCGTCAGGTAACCGAGCGCCGCCGCCAGCAGCGTGCCGCCGATGCAGTAGCCGATGGCGTTGGCCTGGGCCTCGCCGGTCGCCGCGCGGATCGCGTCGAGGGCGGCCACGGGCCCTTCGAGGAGATACTCGTCGAAGCCCTTCTCCGCCAGCTCCTGATCGGGATTGACCCAGGAGATCACGAAAACGGTGTGGCCCTGCTCCACCAGCCATTTGATGAACGAGTTCTTCGGCCGCAGGTCCATGATGTAGTACTTGTTGATCCACGGCGGGACGATCAGCAGCGGACGCCTGTGCACCGTCTGCGTCTGCGGCAGGTACTGCAGCAGCTGCATCAGCTCGTTCTGGTAGACGACCTTGCCGGGCGTCGTGGCGACATTGATGCCGAGCTCGAAAGCCTCGGTGTCCGTCATCTTCGGCTGCAGCCGTCCCTGACCGCGCTCGAGGTCCGCGAGCATGTTCTGCAGACCGCTGACGAGGTTCTCGCCGTTCGACTCGATGGTGGCCCGCAGCACCTCCGGGTTCGACAGCACGAAGTTCGTCGGCGCGCAGGCATCGACGAACTGGCGCGTGAAGAACTCGACCTTCTCCGCGGTCTTGGCGTCGAGCCCGTCGCCCGCGCCGAAGGTAGAGAGGATGTATCGCGACGCGAGCAGGTAGGACTGCTTGATGAAGTCGAAGACGGCGTTGTCCTCCCAGTCCGCGTGGGCGAAGCGCCGATCGGCCTCGTGGGGCACCGCCACCGGCTGCGCCTCCAGGCCCAGCATGCGGCTGTAGGTGTTCTGCCACAGGCTGAGCGAGTCGCGCCAGAACTCGAGCTGCGCCTGACCGAGCGCCACCGGGTCCGACATCACCCGCAGCATCGCCTTGCTGAAGGTGTCGGCCAGATTCAGCGGATCGGGGTGCTCGTCGCCGGCCGCCTGCGCCCGCTGCTCGAAGAAGCGCGCCGCCAGCTTCTGGCTGCGCACCGCCACGTCGAGCATCGTCCGCGAGACCTCGGCCGGGTCGAAGGCGGCGGCTTTGTCGGCAGAGCTCGGGTCGCTCATGCGGGCTCCTCGAAGAGTTTTGTGCACTGCAACATTACGTCGGACTATAACCCAAGGCCCCAGCGGCGACAAGCCGCCCCGGGGGCGACGCAGGCGCGCCCTTCGCCCTTGCGCACCCGCTCGGCCGCGACACGATCGCGCTAGAATAAAAATGCCTCCACACCTCACGGCGACGCCACACCGCGCATGAGCGAGCACCGTTCCGACAGCGTCACGCCCGGGCTGCACGACACCGGCCTCGAGCGCAACGCGGCCAACTACGCGCCCCTGACACCGCTGGTGCTGCTCGAGCGCGCGGCGCGCGTCTATCCCCAGCACACCGCCGTCGTCCACGGGACGCGCCGCTACACCTGGGGGCAGACCCACGCGCGCTGCCGGCGGCTCGCCTCGGCGCTCGTCGGCCTGGGCGTGCGCCCGGGGGAGACGGTGGCGGTGATGGCGCCCAACGTGCCGGCGCTGTACGAGGCCCATTTCGGCGTCCCGCTGTGCGGCGCGGTGCTCAACACGCTCAACGTCCGCCTCGACGCCAGGACCCTCGGCTACATCCTCGAGCACGGCGAGGCGCGTGTGCTCATGACCGACACGGAGTTCGCGCCCACCATCGCCGCCGCGCTGGAGCACGTCACCCGGGACATCACGGTGATCGACATCGCCGATGCGCTCGCGCCGGGGGATGAGCGCATCGGCGCCATCGAGTACGAGGAACTGCTCGAGCGCGGCGACCCGGAATTCAGAGGGACGCTGCCGGCGGACGAGTGGCAGGCGATCTCGCTCAACTACACCTCCGGCACCACCGGCAACCCGAAGGGCGTCGTCTATCATCATCGCGGCGCCTACCTCAACGCGCTCAGCAACGCACTCGTCTGGGGCATGGGCATGCACCCGACGTACCTGTGGACGCTGCCCATGTTCCACTGCAACGGCTGGTGCTTTCCCTGGACGCTGGCCGCCCTGGCCGGCACCAGCGTGTGCCTGCGGCGCGTCGAGGCGGGGCGCATCTTCGATGCCATTGCCGAGCACGGCGTCACGCACTTCTGCGGCGCGCCGGTGGTGCTCAACTTCATCGTCAACGCCCGTCCCGAGGAGCGGCGCGAGTTCGACCACACCGTCGAGGTCATGACCGCGGCGGCGCCGCCGCCGGCAGCCGTGCTGGCCGCCATGGAGAACAACGGCTTTCACATGACGCACGTCTACGGCCTCACCGAGACCTACGGGCCGGCCGTCGTCTGCGCCTGGAAAGACGAATGGGACGCGCTGCCGGAAGCCGAGCGCGCGCGCCTCAAATCGCGTCAGGGCGTGCCCTACCCTGTGCTCGACGGCCTGGCCGTCATGGACCCGCAGACGCTGGCGCCGGTCCCGGCCGACGGTGAGACGATCGGTGAGGTGATGTTCCGCGGCAACATCGTCATGAAGGGTTATCTCAAGAACGCCGCGGCCACCGCAGAGGCGTTCCGCGGCGGCTGGTTCCACTCCGGCGACCTCGGCGTCATGCACCCCGACGGCTACATCCAGCTCCGCGACCGCTCCAAGGACATCATCATTTCCGGCGGCGAGAACATATCCTCCATCGAGGTCGAAGACGTGCTCTACAGCCATCCCGCCGTCCTCGAGGCGGCGGTGGTCGCACGACCGGACGACAAGTGGGGCGAGACGCCGTGCGCGTTCGTCACGCTGAAGTCATCCGCGGGCGAAGTGACAGCGGCGGACATCATCGCCTTCTGCCGCGACAACCTGGCGCACTACAAGGCACCGAAGACGGTGATCTTCGCCGAGCTGCCGAAGACCTCGACGGGCAAGGTGCAGAAGTTCAAGCTGCGCGAGCACGCGCAGGCGCTGGGCAGTCTGTGAGCGGCGGCGCGAGCCGGCCATGAGATACGGATACTGGTACTTCGACTTCATCTCCCCGTTCGCCTATCTGCAGTTCGAGCAGCTGCGGCGGGACCCGCCGGCGGGTCTCGAGCTCGGGCTGCGCCCGGTGCTGCTCGCCGCGCTGCTGCAGCACTGGGGCCAGCTCGGGCCGGCGGAGATACCCGGCAAGCGGCGCTTTACCTATCGCCACGCCATCTGGCTCGCGCGCGAGCTCGACATCCCCCTGCGACTTCCGCCGGCACACCCGTTCAACCCGCTGCCGGCGCTGCGCCTCGCGCTCGCGCTCGACTGCGACGCGGCGGCCGTCGGCGCCATCTTCCGCGGCATCTGGGCCGAGGGGCTGCGGCCCGACGACCCCGCCGGCTGGAAACGTCTGACGGCGGCGCTCGACGTGGCGGACGCCGACGCGCGCATCGGCGACGAAGCGGTTAAGCAGACGTTGCGGCGCAACACCGAGCTGGCGATCGCCGACGAGGTGTTCGGGGTGCCGACGACGGTTGTCGACGGCGAGCTCTTCTGGGGTCTGGACTCGCTCGGGCTGCTGCGCGCCTGCCTCGCCGATCCCACGCTGCTGGCGTCGGCGCCTATGCGGCGCGCCGCGACCCTGCCCCTCGGCGTGACCCGACCCCGACGCTGAACGGCCGAGGCGACGCCCGCCGCGGAAGACATTCTCCTAGCGGGGCTGCATACGGATGGCGCCGTCGAGGCGGATCACCTCTCCGTTCAGCATCGCGTTCTCGACGATGTGACCGACGAGCCGCGCGTACTCGTGCGGCTCGCCGAAGCGTTTCGGGAACGGCACCTGCGCGGCCAGGCTGTCGCGCACCTCCGCCGGCATGCCCAGCAGCATCGGTGTCGCGATCAGTCCGGGGGCAATGGTCATGACGCGAATGCCGGCGCCGGCGAGCTCGCGCGCCGCCTGCAACGTGAGCGCGACGATGCCCCCTTTGGAAGCACTGTAGGCGGCCTGGCCGATCTGGCCCTCGTAGGCGGCGACCGACGCGGTGTTGACGATGACGCCGCGCTCGCCGCCCGCGTCGACGGGATCGAGCGTCTGCATGGCGGCCGCGGCCAGGCGCATCAGGTTGAACGTGCCTATGAGGTTGACGTCGATGACCCGTGCAAACGCCTCGAGCGGCATGGGACCCTCGCGGCCGACGATACGCTGCGCCGGCGCGATGCCCGCGCAGTTGACCAGAACGCGGGCGGGGCCGTGGGCCGCCGCGGCGGCGGCGACGGCGGCCTCGGCGGCGGCGGCGTCGGCGACGTCGCAGGCGAAGGCGACGCCGTCGATCTCGCCCGCCACACGCTCGGCGGCCTCGACGTCGCGGTCGAGCACCGCGACACGCATGCCCGCGCGGTGCAGCCAGCGCGCCGTGGCGGCGCCCATGCCGGAGGCGCCGCCGGTGACGAGGGCGGCGTGGCCCGCTGCATTCATACGATTCTCACCTGTCTCTGCCCTGCCGGGGCAGATATACTATGCGCGCCCGCCGGCGATCAAAAGAACCTTGCGCGGCGGCAACGGCGCGCCGGCCGTTGCGTGTGGCCGCGACCGAGACGCCCATGAGCCAGCCCGACGAACGCGAATCCATGCACTACGACGTCGTCGTCGTCGGCGCGGGGCCGGCGGGGCTCTCGGCGGCCATCCGGCTGAAGCAGCTGTGTGCCGAGCACGGCCACGAGCTCGGCGTGTGCGTCGTCGAGAAGGGCTCCGAGGTCGGCGCCCACATTCTGTCGGGGGCGGTGCTGGAGCCGCGCGCCCTCGACGAGCTGCTGCCCGACTGGCGCGAACGCGGCGCGCCGCTCCATACCCCGGTGACGCAGGATCGCTTCGCGTTGCTCACGCCCACGAAGGCCATCGGCATGCCGACGCCGCCGCCGATGCGCAACGAAGGCAACTACATCATCAGCCTCGGCAATCTGTGCCGCTGGCTCGGTGCACAGGCGGAAGAGCTCGGCGTCGAGATCTACCCCGGCTTCGCCGCCGCCGAGGTCCTCTACGACGAGCAGGGCGCGGTGCACGGCGTCGCCACCGGCGACATGGGCATCGGCAAGGACGGACAGCCCACCGCCGGCTATCAGCCCGGCGTCGAGCTGCACGCGCGGCTGACGCTGTTCGCCGAAGGCTGCCGCGGCTCGCTGACGAAGACGCTGTTCGAGCGCTTCGATCTGCGCGCCGGCGTCGATCCGCAGACCTTCGGCATCGGCATCAAGGAGCTGTGGGAGGTGGACCCCTCGCGCCACCGGCCGGGACGGGTATGGCACAGCGTCGGCTGGCCCCTCGACCGCCGCACCTACGGCGGCTCGTTCCTGTATCACCTCGAGGACAACCAGGTCGCGGTGGGTTTCGTCGTCGGTCTCGACTACGCCAACCCCCACCTGAGCCCGTACGAGGAGTTCCAACGCTTCAAGACCCACCCGGCGGTGCGTGCGATCCTCGAAGGCGGGCGCCGTGTGGCCTATGGCGCCCGCGCCCTCAACGAGGGCGGCTTTCAGTCCGTCCCGAAGCTGGTGTGCCCGGGCGCCGCGCTGATCGGCTGCGCCGCGGGATTCCTGAACACGCCCAAGATCAAGGGCACGCACACCGCCATGAAGTCCGGCATGACGGCCGCCGAAGCCGCCTTCGAGCACCTCGGCGCGGCGCGCACCGGGGAACTCGCCGATTACCCCGCCCGCCTCCGGCGCACCTGGTTGTGGGAGGAGCTGCGGCGGGCGCGCAACGTGCGTCCGGCCTTCCGCTGGGGCCTGTGGGCGGGCATGGCCTACGCCGGCCTCGACACCTACCTGCTGCGCGGACGCGCACCCTGGACCCTGCACCACCACGCCGACCACGCCCAGCTCAAGCCCGCCGACGCGTGCCCGCGCATCGACTACCCGAAGCCCGACGGCGTGGTCACGTTCGACCGCAACTCGTCGGTGTATCTGTCGAACACGAACCACGAAGAGAACCAGCCCTGTCATCTGCGCCTGCGCGACGACACGGTGCCCATCGAGATCAACCTGCGCCGCTTCGACGCCCCCGAGCAGCGCTTCTGCCCGGCGGGTGTCTACGAGATCGTGCGCGACGACGACGGCGCCAGCCCGCGGCTGCAGATCAACGCGCAGAACTGCGTGCACTGCAAGACATGCGACATCAAGGACTTCTCGCAGAACATCGACTGGGTGGTGCCGGAAGGCGGGGGCGGCCCCAACTACCCGAACATGTAGCACGCGTCGCGGACGCAGGACACAACCGATGTCAACACCGAGCGGCGACGGCCCGAGGCACGACGAGCGGCGTACGCCGAGTCTACCCGGCGTAATCGCGCGGCTCGCCTGCCTCTTAGGCTGGCACGATTTTCGTCTGCTGGAGGCGGACTTCTCCTTCGGCGCCGCGGGGGGCGTGGAGAAACTGGAGTGCCGACGATGCGGTCATCGCAAGACGAGGCGCGGCCGCTAGACGACGACGCCGAGGGGGACGCTGCAAGCGCAGCCCACTCAGCCATGACGCCGGCGGAGTTCCGCCGCTGGGGCCACAGCGTGGTCGATTGGGTGGCCCGCTACATGGAGAACGTGGCGTCGTACCCGGTGCTCTCCCGCGTCGAGCCCAACGCGATGCGGGCACAGCTGCCCGCAAGCCCGCCCACGCAGGGTGAGCCCCTGGATGCCGTGCTCGCCGATCTCGACCGCATCATCCTGCCTGCCGTCACGCACTGGCAATCGCCCCACTTCTTCGCCTTCTTCCCCGCCAACGCGTCCGGCCCGGCGATACTCGGCGACCTGGTGTCGTCCGGCCTCGGCGTGCAGGGGATGCTGTGGGCGACGAGCCCCGCCTGCACCGAGCTCGAGACCCACGTGCTCGACTGGCTGGTGGACATGCTGGCACTGCCCCCGCGCTTCCGCTCCGACGGCCCCGGCGGGGGCGTCATCCAGGATACGGCGTCGAGCGCGACGCTGTGCGCCGTGATCGCCGCCCGCGAGCGCGCCACGGGCCTGCGCACCAACGACATGGGCGTCGATCGCACGCTGACGGCGTACGTTTCGAATCAGGCGCACTCCTGCCTGGAGAAAGCCGTCAAGATCGCGGGCATCGGTCGTCGGCAGCTGCGGCTGATCGACGTGGACGACGACTTTGCGATGCGCCCGCAGTGCCTGGCCGCCGCGATCGAGTCGGACCTCGCGCAGGGCCACCGGCCTTTCTTCGTCGGCGCCACGGTGGGCACCACATCGTCGACGGCCATCGACCCGGTCGCCGCCATCGCTCGCATCTGCCGCCGGCACGGTCTGTGGCTTCACGTCGACGCGGCGCTCGCCGGCAATGCCGCCGTATGCCCGGAGCTGCGCGGGTTCCACGACGGTCTCGAGCACGCCGACAGCTACTGCTTCAACCCGCACAAGTGGATGCTCACGAACTTCGACTGCGACTGCTTCTACGTGGCCGACCGCGCCGCGCTTATCAACGCGCTGTCGATCCTGCCCGAGTTCCTGCGCAACCCGGCCACCGAGGTCGGCGCGGTGATCGACTACCGCGACTGGCAGGTGCCGCTGGGGCGGCGCTTCCGCGCCCTGAAGCTGTGGTTCGTGATCCGCTACTACGGCGTCGAGGGACTGCGCCGGCACATACGAGGCCACGTCGCCCTCGCACGCGAATTTGCCGCCTGGATCGACGCGGACGCGGACTTCGAGCGCTGCGCCGCCGTGCCGCTGAACCTGGTGTGCTTCCGCCACCGCGGCGGCGACGAGCTCAACCGCAAGCTGCTGGAGACGCTCAATGCGTCGGGGAGCCTGTACCTGACCCACACCAAGCTCGGCGAGCGTTACGTGCTGCGAATGGCGATCGGCGGCACGCAAACGCGCCGGGAGCACGTGGTCGCCGCGTGGCAGCGCATTCGCGCGACCGCCGCCGACCTGGCGCCCTGACCGCCCGGCGAGGCCGCGGGCCGCGCGCCGCCGACCGGCTCGGCGGCTACGCGCCCGCGCCGTCTTGCGCCGGCTCGACCGCGGCGATGAGGCCCGGCAGCCGCAGGCGCTGGATCTTGCCCGAGGGACCCTTGGGCAGCTCGGTCATGAAGTGGATCCGCCGCGGCGTGCGAAAGCGGCCGAGGCGCGCCTCGCAGTGCGCGATCAGCGCCGCCTCGTCGCAGCGCTGCCCGTCGCGCAGGCGCACGCACGCGACCACCTCCTGTCCGTAGCGCTCGTCGGGCACGCCACAGGCGGCGGCCTCGAGCACGGCGGGGTGCTGATAGAGCACGTCGTCGATCTCGCGCGGCGCGATGTTCTCACCCCCTTTGATGATGAGCTCCTTCAGACGCCCCGTGATGAAGAAGAACCCGTCGCCGTCGCGATAGCCGAGATCGCCGGTGCGGAACCAGCCGTCGTCGGTGAAGGCCGCGCGCGTCGCCGCGGGGTTCTTGTAGTAACCGCGCAGGACGTTGTCGCCCTTGACGACGAGCTCGCCGACATTGCCTGGAGCGAGCGCGGCGCCGTCCTCGCCGACGATCTCCACGGCATTGCCGACCGGCCGACCCGGCGAACCCGGCTTGCGCGGCTCGGGCGGCAGGGGGTTCGACAGGATCGGCGCCGCCGTCTCCGTGAGCCCCATGGTCTCGATGAGCGGCACGCGAAACGTCTGCTCGAAGCGCTCGTGAATCGAGGCCGACAGCGGCGCCGAGGCCGAGCGCGCGAAGCGCAGCCGGCGCAGCTCGGGCGCCTCACCGAAGCGAAACGGCTCCTCGGCGGCGCGATCGAGCAGGTAGTGGATGATGGTGGGCACGGCGCTGAACCACGTGCAGCGGTGCTCGGCAACGAGCGCCCAGAAACGGCTGGCGTGAAAGCGATGCGGCATGACCACGCTGCCGCCGCTGACCAGCGGCGCCATCACCGTCACCACCTCGCCGTTGATGTGATAGAGCGGCAGCACGCACAGGCCCCGGTCGCCCGCTTCGAGCCGATGCGCGGCGACGGTGTTGCGGCCGCCCGCCAGCAGGTTGCCGTGGGTGAGGACGGCGCCCTTGGGCACGCCGGTGGTGCCGGAGGTGTACAAAAGCAGGGCCTCGGCATCGGCGTCGGTGGCCGGCCACGGCGCGGAGGCCGGCGTCGAGTCGGGCGGCCACGACGGACCGTGATCCTCGCTGGCGTCGATCATGCGCACGGCGCGCGGCAGCGCCTGGACCAGCGGTGCGATGCGCTCGCGGTGGGCCCCGCCGACGAACACCACGCCGGCGTCGCAGTGCTCGAGCACATAGGCGAGCTGCTCCGTGCCGGCAACCGCGTTGAGCGGTACCGTGACCAGGCCCGCACGCACGGTGGCCAGAAACAGCAGGGTCGTCCAGCAGCCGTTGTCGAGCAGAAAGGCCACCTTGTCCCCGGGCGCGAGGCCGAGGCCGTAGAGCCTTTGCGCGAGCTCGTCGAGGCGCTGTGCGAGGGCCCCGTAGGTGAGCGTCAGCCCGGGCTCGGGCGCCACCAGGAAAGCGGCCCGCGGGCGCTCGGCCGCGTTGCGCGCCACGGCGGCGCCGACGCTCCCGTCGACCGGCGCGCTCATGGGCGTGCGCGCACCGCCGGCGCACGCTTGCCGCCGCGGGGTCGTTGCGTGCGAGGCGGGCGCACGCGTCAGTCGCGACCGTACTTGGCGTGGAAGGCCCCGAAGAGCGCCTCCTCGCTGGGTTTGTCCTCGGGGATCGGGGTGGAGAGGTGGGTGATGTTGAGAAAGTGGCGGTAGTTCAGGTTCTCCGAGATGCTGTTGCCGCCCCACGTGCCGCAGCCCATGCTCAAGGTGAAATTGAGGCCGCTGTCGAAGCCGCCGCCGTTGCCGAACGTGTGGGCCTGATTGACCAGCACCCGCACCACGTCCACCTCCTCGGCCAGGCGCCGAGCGTGCGCCGCCTCGCGGGTGTGAATGCCGCAGGAGTGGCCCGCCCCCTGGAAGGCGAGAATCTCGCGCACGCGTGCCACCGCCGCCTCGAAATCCGCCGCGCGGTAGAGCGTCAGCGCGAGCGAGAGCTTCTCTCCGGAGAACGGGAAGTCGGAGCCGACGCCGTCCTCCTCGACCATGACGAACCGACAGCGCCCGGCGCGCTCGGGCAGGCCGGTGCCGGCGGCGAACACGTCCATGTCGCGCGCGATCAGCTCGCGGTTGAGGCGCCCTTCGCGCCACAGCTGCGCAGCGATGCTGCGTTTTTCGGCATCGCTCGCCCGGTATCCGCCGGCACGCTGGAGCGCCTGCAATGCTTCGTCGTAGACCGCGTCGAGTATGACGAGCGCGTTCTCCGACGAGCACGAGGTGGCGTTGTCGAAGGTCTTCGACGCGCAGATCAGCCGCGCCGCCGCGTCGAGGTCCGCGCTGACGTCGATGACCACCGGCACGTTGCCCGCACCGACGCCGATGGCGGGTGTGCCGCTGCGGTACGCGCTGCGCACGTTGTTCTGCGAGCCCGTCACCACGATGAGGTCCGCCGCCAGCATCAACGCCTGCGTCGAGGCACGGGTGACCGGCGCCGGCAGGATCTGCACCAGGTCCGGCGGCGCGTCGATGCGCTCGAGCCCGGCGCGCATCAGCTCGACGGTGCGATGCGTCGTCGCATAGCCCGAAGGCGACGGTGCGACGACGATGGCGTTGCGGCCCTTGAGCGCCATCATCGCCTTGTTGACGGGAGTCGCGGCGGGGTTGGTCGACGGCGTCACCGCCGCCACCACGCCGACCGGCTTGGCGTACTTGACGATGCCCCGCGCGGCATCCTCCTCGATGACACCGACGCTGCGCACACGCATGAGGTCGCGCAGCGTGCCGAAGGTCTTGCGCTGGTTCTTGATGATCTTGTCGGCGACGTTGCCGAGCCCGGTGTCGGCGACCGCCAGCTCGGCCAGCTCGCGCGCGTGCTCGGGCTTGTACACCGACCACGCCAGCGCCGTGACGGCCTCGTCCACGCGCGCCTGATCGGCCTCGGCGACGAAGCGGCGCATCGCCCGGCGCGCGCCCGCGACGAGCGCGGCCACCTCGTCGTCCCCCGGCGCGCCGGCGGGGGCGGCGCGGCGGACCTCGGGCCCGGGACTCACGCGCGCCCCCGCCGCGGCGGACGCGAGGCGCGCCAGTAAAGCGGGTCGCGGCTCGAGAGCGTGCGCACGCGCGCTNNGAAAGCGTGCGCACGCGCGCTTGCAGGGCAACGCGCTCGCCGCACGCACAGGGCACGGTGCGGCCGAACTCCAGCAGTGTGACGTCGTATTCGCGTCCGCACGTCGGACAGGGCTGGCTCAACGTGTGGGCTCCCGGTCAAAATGGTAAAATATCACAGTGCGCCGCGGCGCACGATTTCCCAGTGCGAGAGTGCCGCTGTATTCCGGCCCAAGGGGTGACGCCATGAGTAGAGTCCGATCGCCACGCGCCCGACGTCGTTGGGCCCACGTTCGCGCTGCAAGCCGCCTGCTGCGGCTCGGCGGCATCTGCCTGCTGCTGGGCGCGGCGCCGATGCTCACGCATGCCGGCGAAGCCGACGTCTTCTTCAGCAAGGCGCAGGAGCTCATGCAGCGTGGCGAGATCGAGCTCGCCATCGAGCTCTATAAGAAAGGCCTCGACATCGATCCGCAGAACAGCGAGGCCCGCATCGACTACGCCGCGGTGCTGCGCGACTACGGCCGCATGGAAGAGGCGCGAGCGGTCTACGAGACGGGGCTCACGACGGACCCGCAGAATCCGAAGCTGCACGTACGGCTCGCCGACGTGCTCCAGGCCCTCGGCCGCCCCGACGAGGCGCAGGCGCATTACCGCAGCGCCTACGATCTCGCACCCAACTCCGAGGCCGGCGTCGATGCCTATGTCAACCTGCTGCGTATGGAACGGCTCGAGCAGACGGCCACCGAGCCCACCCAGGCGACCATCGAGTGGAGCGGACCCGGGCGCGCACCGACGTCGACGACGGCGCCGGCGCCCGACGTGCCGGCCGCCGAGCTGGCGCAACTGCGCCGCCGTCTCGAGGGCGACTGGTGTCTGCAGTGGATCGACGTCTACGTCAAGCGCGACGGCGTATGCCGGTCGAGCATCGCAGCGGGAGACTTCGTCTTCGTCGACCCGCCGCAGCGTGTCTCCTTCCGCTTCGACACCGGCAACCGGCTCGCTTCCGCGACGGGTCTGGAGGAATACGAACCGCTGCGCTTCGACGGGCGCAAGACCCAGTCGGTGGAAGTCGAGCTGGCCGACCGCAGCGTGGTGCACACGCTCAACTACACCGACGGGCGCTACTTCGAGTTTCATTTCAACAATCGCGAGCGCGCCTGTTTCCAGATGACGGCGAACAGGCGCGGCGACGAGCAGAAGGCGTGCGCGAGCACGTATACGTTCTGCCAGTGCGAGAGCCCGCCGTCGCAGCTCTCGAGCCTCTACTGACCGGCGCGTTGCGATAAGCTCGGCCGACGTGGGCCGTGCGCCGCGGCCCGACGCGTGCGGCTCGACGTTGCCCGAGCTTTCACGACATTCTCTGCTCAGCAGCCTGTGGACGAGATCACCTGGAACGAGTTCGCGCGCGTGGAGCTGCGCGTCGGCACCGTGGTCGCGGTGGAGGCGTTTCCCGAGGCGCGCAAGCCCGCCTACAAGATCACGGCGGACTTCGGCGCCGAGATCGGAGTGAAGAAGGCGAGCGCGCAGATCACGGCACTGTACACCCGCGAGGAGCTGCTCGGGCGGCAGATCATCGGCGTCGTGAATTTTCCGCCGAAGCAGATCGGCCCGTTCCGCTCTGAGTTCCTGGTGACCGGCTTCGTTCAGGAGGACGGCAGCGTCGTCCTGGCGAGGCCCGAACGCCCGGTGGCCAACGGCGTCAAGCTGGCCTAGGCGGCCGGCGCACGCGCACCGCTTTCCTCCCCCGCCGTCCGCGCCGCTTACAGGCTGCGCGTGTCGAGGTCCACCAGCGTCGCCGAGCCGTGCTCGATCGTGCGCCGCAAGCCCGCCACCCGCGGGCCGACGTGCAGCGCATAGAAGCGTGCGGTGTCGATCTTGGCCCGCAGAAATGCCGGGTCGCCGTCACCGGCGTCGAGCCGCCGGCGGGCCGCCGCGGCCGCTCGCGCCAGCTGCCAGCCGCCGCACACGGTGCCCCACAGCATGAGATAGGGCACCGCCGCGGCCGCGGGCAGCCGCGGGTCGTGCTGCGCCGCACGCAACACCCAGTCGGTGGTGGCCACGACGGCATCGATGCCCTCCTCCAGCGCCGCGCGCACATCGCCGAACTCGTCCTGCGGCATCGGCGTCAGCGCGGCGGCGCACGCGCGCAGGGTCTCGATCAGCTCGCGCGCGCCGGCGCCGCCGTCGCGCACCACCTTGCGGCCGACGAGATCGGACGCCTGGATGCCGGTGGTCCCCTCGTAGATGCGCGTGATGCGCGCATCGCGCAGGAACTGCGCCGCTCCCGTCTCCTCGATGTAGCCCATGCCGCCGTGGACCTGCACGCCGAGATCGGCGATCTCGGAGGCCGTCTCCGTGCACCACCCCTTGACGATGGGCGTCAGCAGGTCGAGAACAGCGCCGTGACGGCGCCGCTCGGCCGCATCGGGATGGCGATGCGCCCAGTCGAACTCCGCCGCGGCGACGTAGGTCAGCGCGCGCATGGCCTCGGTCTGGGACTTCATCAGCCGCAGCATGCGCTGCACATCGGGGTGATGAACGATGCTGACGCGCTCGCCCTCCCTCTTGCCCGCCGCACGGCCCTGCACGCGCTGGCGGGCGTAGGCCAGCGCATGCTGATAGGCGCGCTCGGCAACGGCGAGCCCCTGCAGGCCGACGCCGAGACGAGCGAAGTTCATCATCGTGAACATGTACTCGAGCCCGCGATTCTCCTCGCCGACGAGATAGGCCAGCGCGCCGCCCTCGTCGCCGTAGGACATGACCGCCGTCGGGCTCGCNNGCGCGCGTGCGGCTCGCCGTTGTCGTCGAGGGCGTACTTGGGGACGATGAACAGCGAGATGCCGCGCACCCCGGGCGGTGCGTCCGGGGTGCGCGCCAGCACCAGGTGGACGATGTTGTCGGTGAGGTCGTGGTCGCCGTAGGTGATGAAGATCTTCTGCCCGCTCAGCAGGTAGTGATCGCCGCTGGGCACGGCGCGCGCGCGCACTGCGCTCAGGTCGGAGCCCGCCTGCGGCTCGGTGAGGTTCATGGTGCCTGCCCAGCGGCCGCTGACGAGGTGCGGCAGGAAGCGCGCCTGTTGCTCCGGCGAGCCGTGCAGGGTGAGCGCCTCCACGGCGCTCTGCGTGAGCATCGGGCACAGGGAGAACGACAGGTTGGCCGAGTTCCACATCTCCTCTACCGCCGTGGCCACGAGCCGCGGCAGACCCTGACCGCCGTACTCGGTGTCGCAGGCGAGCCCGTTCCAGCCGCCTTCGACGAAGGTGCGGTAGGCGTCCTTCCAGCCCGGCGGTGTCTGCACGCCGGTGTCGGTGAGACGCGAGCCCTGCGCGTCGCCGACGCGATTGAGCGGCCCCAGCACCCCGGCGGCGAGCTTGGCCGCCTCCTCGAGAACGGCGCCGACGACGTCGGCGCCGGCCTCCTCGAGACCGGGGAGCGCCGCGACGGCGGGCAGGTCGGCGAGCTCGTCGAGGACGAAGTGCATGTCCGGCAAAGGGGCGGCGTACTCACTCATGACGCGACGGTTTTCCTGGGAAGGCGGCGGCGATAGCGCCCCGCGGCGGGGCCGGGACGGCGCGCGGGGCGGGATTATAGCCCAGGCGGCAGACCCTTGACGGACCCCGAAAAGATACTGTATAAAATGACAGTATCTGCAACCCTTATCAACAGAACGTCATGCAACCGCTCACCGCCCGCCAAGCCCAGATACTGGAGGTGATCCGCCGTTTCATCGACAGCACCGGCCGGCCGCCGACGCGTGCGGAGATCGCCGCGGCGCTGCGGTTCCGTTCTCCCAACGCGGCCGAGGACCACCTGCGCGCGCTGGCGCGCAAAGGCGCCATCGAGCTGGTGCCCGGCGCCTCGCGCGGGATCCGCCTGCTCCAGGGCACCGCTCCCCCGGCGGCCGGCCTGCCGGTCGTCGGACGCGTGGCCGCAGGCAGCCCGATCCTGGCCGAGGAGCACATCGAGGACCACTACCGCATCGCGCCCACGCTGTTCCGGCCGCGCGCGCACTTCCTGCTGCGCGTGCGCGGCTCGAGCATGCGCGATGCCGGCATTCTCGACGGCGATCTTCTGGCCGTGCATCGCACGCCCGATGCGAGCAACGGTCAGATCGTCGTGGCACGGCTGGACGACGAGGTCACGGTCAAGGTCTTCCGGCGCCGCGGCAACAAAGTCCGGCTGCTGCCGCGCAATGCCGAGCACGCACCCATCGACGTCGACCTGCGCAAGCAGAGCCTCGTCATCGAGGGGCTCGGCGTCGGCGTCCTGCGCAACGGCAAGCTCTTGTGAGCGACGACGCCCTGCTGAGTCGCGGCGACATCTGGCGCGGGCGCAGTGTCCCCTCGCTCGCGCTCGAGGTCGTCCCCACCGGTTTTGCGGCGCTGGACCGGTTGCTCCCGGGCGGCGGCTGGCCCGTGGGCGCGCTGACCGAGATCCTCGCCGAGGACGAGGACGCCGCCGCATTGCGCATGACCATGCCGGCGCTGGCACGGCTCAGTCATACGCCGCGCTGGTTGGCGTGGATTGCCCCGCCCCACATCCCTTATGCACCGGCCCTGGTCGACATGGGCATCGACCTGTCCAAGGTGCTGCTGGTGCGCCCCCGCGTGCACGGCGACCGGCTCTGGGCGTTGGAGCAGGCACTGCGCTCGGGCACCTGCAGCGCCGTGCTCGCCTGGCCCGGCCGGCTCGACGGCAAAGCCCTCAGGCGCCTGCAGCTCGCGGCCGAGACCGGCCGCAGCTGGGGGCTGCTGTTCCGCCCCCACCGCGACCGCGGCCGCGGCTCCACCGCCGCGCTGCGCCTGCATATCCGCCCCTTTCTCGACGGCATCAGCGTGCAGGTGCTCAAGTGCCGCGGCGGCTGGGCCGAGGGTTCGGTGGAGCTGCGCTTCGGCGACAACCCGCCCGCCGACTCCGCATGAGTTGCCGGTGTCGCCCGCGGCCGTCGCAACGCTTCGTCCCGGCGCGCCCGCACGCCGCACGCCCGATGGCGGCGGCAATGCCCGCGACGAGCGCCGTTGCCGCTCGGCGGGGAAGGACGAGCTGTGGCTGGGCATTCACCTGCCGACGCTCGCCTTCGACGTCGTCGCAAGGACAAGCGTCGCCGCAGGCGAAACCATCGCCGGCCTGCCCCTCGTCGTCTGCAGCGACGGCGGCCCGCGCGCGGTCGTCGTCGCCGGCAACGGCGCCGCCGAGGCCGCCGGCATCCGCGCCGGCATGCCGGTCGCCGTCGCCCGCACGCTGGTGCCGGCACTGCAGACGCTGGAACGCGACGCGGCGGCGGAACAACGCACGCTGAAGCGCCTGGCCGCCTGGGCCGGGCGCTTCAGCCCCAAGGTCTCGCTCTCGCCGCCGCAGGCATTGCTGCTCGAGGTGGGCGGCAGCCTCAAGCTGTTCGCCGGCGTCGAGACGCTGCTCGAACGTGTCCGGACGGGCCTCGCCGAGCGCGGCCATCACAGCCGGCTTGCCGTGTCGCCCACACCGATGAGCGCGCGGCTGCTCGCGTGCGCCGGGCGGGAGCTGTGCATCACGGACGCCTCGCGTCTGGTGTCCTGCCTGGGCGACCTGCCGACGGCGTGCCTGGAGATCGAAGCGAAGCACATCGAGGCCTTGAGACGGGCGGGCGTATGCTCCCTGCTGGATCTGTTCCGCCTGCCCCGCGACGGCCTCGCCCGCCGCACTACCCCCCGGCTGCTCGCGGCGATGGACCGCCTGCTCGGGCGTCGGGCCGACCCGCAGCCGATCTTCTCGCCCGCGCCCGGCTTCGCGAGCCGGCTGCCGCTGCCGCTGGAGACGACGCGCACCGAGCTCCTGCTGCTCGCCGCCGCGCGCCAGCTCGAGGAGCTCGGCGGCCGCCTGCAGGCACGTGCGAGCGCGATCGAGCGCCTCGACTGGCGGCTCTGCCACGAGGGCGGAGGCACGACGACGATCACGCTGCGCCTGGTGGCGCCGAGCCGCGACACGGGACATCTGCTCGAGCTCCTGCGCGAGCGCCTCGAGCGCGTGCGCCTGCCCGCCCCCGTGCACGAGAGCGTCCTGCGAAGCCCGGCCCTGCGGCCGCTCGGCGGCGTCACCCTGGAGCTGCTGCCGGGCTCACGGCCTCGCCACGACGAGCACCGCGCCGCCCTGCTGGAGCGGCTGCAGGCGCGCCTCGGCGCCGACGCGGTGAGCGGTCTGCGCCTTGTGCCCGAGCACCGTCCCGAGAAGGCCTGGCGCGCCTGTGCGCCCGGCGAGGCCGGTCCCGCGGTGCACTTCGGCCGCCGCCCCCTGTGGCTGCTGCAGGCCCCCCTTCCCCTGCGTGTCCGCGACGGCGGCCTCGAGCGCAACGGGCCGCTCGCCGTTGACGCCGACGGCGAACGCATCACCTGCGGCTGGTGGGACGACGAGGCCGTCGACCGCGACTACTTCACCGCCCGCCGCGACGACGGCGTCCGCTACTGGGTCTATCGCGACCTGGGCACGACCCGCCGCTGGTACGTGCACGGTATCTTCGCCTAGCCGCCGCCCGCGGCCGCGGCCAAACGCTCAGGGCAGCAGCACGGTCGAGCCCGTGGTGCGCCTGCCCTCGAGGTCACGCTGCGCCGACGCCGCCTCGGCGAGCGCATAGGTCTGCTTGATCTCGATCTTCACCGCTCCGCTCGCGACCACGTCGAACAACGCCCCGGCCGACGCCACCAGGTCCTCGCGCTTGGCGGTGTAGGTCATGAGGGTGGGCCGCGTCAGGAACAACGAGCCCTTGGCGCTCAGGGTCAGCACGTCCATCGGCGGCACCTTGCCCGAGGACTGGCCGAAGCTCACCATGAGTCCGCACGGGCGCAGGCAATCGAGGGACTTGTCGAAGGTATCCTGCCCCACCGAGTCGTAGACGACCGGCACGCCGGCGCCGCCGGTGATCTCCTTGACGCGCTCGACGAAATCCTCCTCCTTGTAGAGGACGGGGTGATCGCAGCCGTGCTCGCGCGCGAGCTCCGCCTTCTCCGGCGAGCCCACGGTGCCGATGACGGTGGCGCCGAGGTGCTTGGCCCACTGGCAGGCGATCAGGCCGACGCCGCCCGCCGCGGCGTGGAACAGGATCGTGTCGCCCGGCTTGACGGCATAGACACGGCGCAGCAGGTACTCGGCCGTCATGCCCTTCAGCATCATGGCGGCGGCGGTGCGATCGTCGATGCCCTCGGGGATGCGCACGACGCGGTCGGCCGGCATGAGCCGCTCCTCGGCGTAAGCGCCCACGGGCGGCGCGGCGTAGGCGACGCGATCGCCCTCGCTCAGCCCCTCGACGCCGGGACCGACGGCCTCCACCACACCGGCGGCCTCGAGGCCCGGGGAGAACGGCGGCGTCAC
>JABAOH010132514.1_pt2 | contig 119626 bp, 115 predicted proteins | sample 7062181 | NCBI WGS metagenome assembly JABAOH01 (sample SAMN14538630, study PRJNA623070) | marine sediment metagenome | biome: marine biome [ENVO:00000428]; feature: marine pelagic biome [ENVO:01000023]; material: deep marine sediment [ENVO:00002113]; isolation source: pool of 5 deep marine...
TCCAGCGCCGAGAGCCAGATGGCGTCGAGCCAGCGTTGCGTGGTTTCGCTGGCAAGCACGCTGCGTTCGAACATGTCGCTGTTGTCGACCATTGCCGCAAAGTCCTCGAACATAAGCACGGCGCCCGGTTTTTCCGAGGCGACGTTAACGGTGTCGGATACGGCGTCAGGTCCCCAGCCCCCCTTGCGGTAAAGGTATTCGGCGGAACCGTCCGGCTTCTGCGAAAGGAAGTCACCGAGACTGATGGCGCCGCCGGTCCCGGAGATGCGCAGGTCCATGACGACGGCGCCGGAGTCGAAGCCGCAGTTCCAGGTCGTCGTGGAGCCGTCGTCGAAGGAAATGACGCCGCTGCCGGTAATCGCAGCACCGGTCTCCTTATTGCGGCGAATGTGGGCGCTGACGGTGTCGATTTTTATTCCCGGTGACAGGTATTCGACGGCGGCTCGCATGTTGTACCAGCCTGTATCGCCGATGGCGCCCATCGGTTCCAGTTCCGGGTTCAGGCGGATGTTGGAGGTGTCGCTGAGCAGAAACTGAAACGCGGAATCGACAGACCAGGGCCGGCCGCCGCGCTCGGCCATGTCCTTCCTGATGGCGGCGGTGCGCGGGTGATGCACGAAATGCGTGCCGTCCATGAATCCCACACCATTGTCGCGACAGGCATCCGTGATGCGCCGCAGTGACGGAAAGCTTGCGAAGGGCTTTTCACCCAGCACGTGCTTGCGGTTATTCGCTGCTGCGACGCAGATCTCCTCCCTGACGCTGGTCGGCGTTGCGACGTAGACTGCGTCGACGCCTTCCCAGCCACACATCTCCGTCCAGGAATCGAAAGCCTGGCCGATGCCATACCGGTCCGCGAATGCCTGTGCCGATTCCATGCGGCGGCTCGACACGGCAGCGATCTCGCCCGACCCGGCCTGCTGAATCATGCGCGCCATGCTGTTGGCAATCATTCCCGTGCCGACGATGCCCCAGCGAATGGTCCTGGAGCCGGATGTTGTGGCGGCTCGAGACGATCCAGCCAGCGTGCCGCCCGCGACCGATGCGATGACGCCGCTGCCTGCCGCCTGCAGAAACCTGCGGCGGCCCGGATCCGGCTTCCCGGTCTCTTCGAAGTGCTTGTCAGTCATTTATTTCTCAAGATCGCCTTTTTCCAGGCGGCGATTTTTGCCGATCAATCCCCCGAGTATAGGCGAACAGGCTTACCGGTTTTCCGCAATTGTTTTTCCGCCGGCCAGCCCCACGCAAAAACTGTCCCCGTGAATTACCGATTGGGGGGTGTCATGAACACAAAGACAAGACTTTTCCCGGCGCTATCCCTTATCTGGGCGCTGGCAGCCTGGGCGGACGACGAGCCTCGGTGCAACCAGTCATTTTCGGACGTGTTCGACAAGGTCGCGCCGTCCGTGGTGCAGGTCTACGCGGTTTCCATCGATCCGTTTGCCGTCATGCACCGCGTCCAGCACGGTGTCGGCACCGGCTTCGTGATCGACGACGACGGCCATATCGTCACGAATGCACACGTCGTTCACGGTACATCCGAGGTCATGGTCTCGCTGGACGAAGATGACCTTCGCCCGGCGGAGGTCGTCGGTATCGACCCAATCTCCGACCTCGCCGTTATCAGGCCCGCGGGCGGCAAAGGCATGCTCGAGAAAATGCCGTTCGGATCGGTCGCCGGGCTGAGGACAGGCGACGAGGTGCTCGCCGTCGGCTATCCCTTCGGCATCGGCAAATCGGCCACGCGCGGAATCATTTCCGGTATGGAGAGGGTCATGCCGTTTTCGACCTGGAGCTGGATGATGCCGTTCGTGCAAACCGATGCGGCCATCAGCCCCGGAAATTCAGGTGGACCGCTCGTCGACCGTTGCGGCAGGGTTATTGCCGTGAACACGCTCGGTTCGCTGGAAGGACAGAACGTCAACCTGTCGATTCCAATTGACAGCGTTCAGGAGCTGATTCCACAGCTCATCGAGCATGGGCGGGTGATTCGCCCGTGGCACGGCATCAATGGCGTCATCGTCCCGATGCAGCTGATGTATACGCTGGGCCTGGCGCCCGGTTACATGATCGAGACGATCGAGCCAGGCAGCCCGGCAGAAAAGATTGGCTTGCGCGGCGGCAACTTCCCGGTCGTGATCGGCGCTGCAGAATTCCTGCTTGGCGGCGACATCATTGTCGAAGTGAACGGCGAGGACGTCACCGACATGGAAACCGTTTATCGAATTGCGCGCGAAATGAGGGTCGGCGACGAGATAGAGATAAAGTACTTTCGCGGCGGCATGATCAAATCAGCGAAAGTCGTCTTGCCCGAGCGACCGATCCTGCCGGGCGATACGCGGCGGTTCTACGGGAATCGCCACTAGCCGGTATTGGCCCCTGCAGATTTCTGCCGCAGCACGATGGCGACCCCGCCCAGTGTTGCTATCGATGCGAGCAGCAGCCGTATTGTGACATCCTCGTCGAGCAGTGCGACGCCGCCGAAAGCGGCGATAACCGGGACCGAAAGCTGCACTGTCGCCGCGCGCATCGCCGTGAGCCCGCGCAGCGCTGCGTACCAGATGAAATAACCGAGCCCTGATGTGATCGCACCCGATGCGATGGCCAGCAACGCGCCGTTTGTCGTGAAATGAAACTCTCTAATAAACAGCAGACTTGCGGCGATCGCGAGCGGCACCGAGTAAATGAAATTCCAGGCCGTCGATCCCATCGGATCTGCAGCGGTTCTGCCGCGCAGCGAGTACCAGCCCCAGGCAATTCCGGCAACCGCCATCATCGCGGCCCCCCACGGGTCCGGCGCCGTTATTCCCGGTGAAACGAGATAGACGAGTCCGCTGAACGCCAGAACGAGCCCGGCCCAGGACAGCGCGGAAAACGATTCGCCCGACCTCAACGCGACGATGAACATCGTGAGCTGCACGGCGCCGAACAGGATCAGCGCGCCCGTGCCGGCGCCGAGCGAAAGGTAGGCGAACGAGAAAAAAATCATGTAGCCGAACAGCGCCGCAACGGATCGCCAGTCCGGCGGCTTGTGGCAACGGTCGCTCCAGCGCGGCAGGATCAGCAATCCCAGCATCAATGCACCGGAGATGACGCGGATGCCCGTGAAGCTCGCCGCATCGATAAGCCCGGCACCCAATGCCATGCGGCACAAAAGCGAGTTGCCGGCGAACGCGAGCATGGCGATCGCCGTCAGGATCAAGGTGTTCATCACACTCAGCTGACGAAAGGCTGCAGGCGCTCGATGATCTGGCCAAGTTCGGGCCGGTTCTCACGCAATTCGTCAATGGACAGGCCGCTGAGTTCATAAGGCAGCACGAGCCACTCCTTTGTCTCATGCACATAGAAATCGGGCACGCGCGCGGTCTTTTCCGTCGGCCGGTACCAGACCGTCGCGATGCGTATATCCCGAGGAAGGTTGCGACGCGTCTTCAGCGCGAGCTGGTCGATGACGGCCCTGACGCTCGATCCTGTGCTATAGACGTCGTCTACGATCAGCATCTTGTGGTGCGAGCAGAGGTTTTCGAGCAAATACTGCAGTCCATGGACGCGAATCGACTCGGCTTTGCTGATCATTTCGTTGTAGCTCGGCGCGCCCCTGTAAGACGTGCGGATGGCGATGTGGTCCGTCTTGATGCCGAGGAACTCGAGACCTTCCTGGACGGCGATGCCGACAGCGCTGCCACCACGCCATAGGCCGACGAGGAAGTCGGGATGAAAATCGGCTGCGGCGATGTCGGCTGCCAGTTGAAACGAATCCTTCAGAAGATCGTCAGCAGCGACGAAGTGCTTTGTCATTGTTATTCCTGGCCAACCGTGAGTTAGAATCCGGATCATTATAAAGCCAGCCCCAAGTACGGATACAAGAGAACAAGAATGAGCAAGATCGTACTCTCGGCGCAGGAGCTTCTCGAAGACTCGTTTCGCCTCGGTTTGCGCGTCCTGGAGGATGGATTCAGGCCGACGATGATTATCGCCATCTGGCGAGGCGGCACGCCGGTCGGGATGGCCATGCAGGAAATCATGGCCTACGCAGGCGTCGATTCCGACCATATAGCCATACGCACATCGTCGTATGTCGGCGTCGATCAGCGCGGCGCTGTCGCTGTCCACGGCCTGAATTACATCATCAAGAAGATCTGCCATGACGATCGCGTGCTGATCGTCGACGACGTTTTCGATACCGGCAACACCATCGTCGCCGTGATCGATGAACTCAGGAAGCGCGCACGAGACAACACGCCTGAAGATATCCGTGTTGCCGTGCCCTGGTACAAACCGAGCCGTAATGAGACTGACATCGAGCCGGACTATTTCATTCGCGAAACTGCCGAGTGGCTGGTATTTCCGCATGAGCTCGACGCTTTGTCGCCGGAGGAGTTAGCTGCCGAGCGCCCTGAGATCGCTGCGATCATCGAAAGCGCAAAAGGTCGCAGGGAGATCGCTTGAGTCGACTCGTCAATATGCGGCGTATCTGCGTGTATTGCGGTTCGAGTTCCGGCGTGCACAAGGGATACGCCGATGCAGCCAGGGAGTTGGCCGATGTACTGGTCCGGCACGACATAGAACTCGTCTATGGCGGCGCCTCGGTCGGTTCCATGGGTATTCTTGCCGATGCGGTACTGGGGAACGGCGGCAAGGTGCACGGCGTCATCCCGCAGATGCTCGAGGATAAAGAGATCGCGCACCAGAACCTGACCGAGCTGCACATCGTTGCCTCGATGCATGCGCGCAAGTCGATGATGGCAGCTCTGTCAGACGGCTTCATTGCAATGCCAGGCGGATTCGGCACCCTCGAGGAGATTATCGAAGTGCTTACATGGGGCCAGTTGAAGTTTCACGACAAGCCCTGCGGGCTTTTGAACGTCCGAGGCTATTTCGACAAGTTGCTGGCTTTCTTCGATCACACCCGATCGGAAGGCTTCTTGCGTCAGGAAAACCGGTCAATGTTGCTATCCGATACGACGCCGACCGGACTTATTCAGCAATTCGAACGCTATACAGCGCCTCATGTCGATAAATGGGCGTGATGACCGCGTCAGAAGACGAGCCGCAAGGTTCCTTTTGCAGGCGCTCTCAGGTTTTGCGCCTGCAGCGAATACTGGATCCCGATCCGGCGCCCCTCGAGTTCCGAACCCGCGCAGAATCTTAGCGGCAGATCGAAGATCTCCACAGGTTCTCCGGGCTGCACGTCGTCGAGTTTGACCGAAACCTTGATGGCCTCGTCCTGCAAGGTAACTGACGGATAGCCTGCCTGTTCTGCCGGCGTCGCCTCCACGAATTTTTCATTGTGCAGCTGTTTGGGTAAATTTGCGGCGACGTGAAAAGCACTGTGGTTCGGCATGACAAACGTAATCGACGCATCACGGATTGCTTCCTCACCCTGGTTGAAAATGACGAGCTGCAGGTGCTCGGATCTCTCCTGGAACAGGAAGTGGGAATCGTGATCGGCATAGCGTTGTTCGATCTGCCGCATCTCTGCCATGATTTCTTCGGTCGAACGGTCCTCATAGGGACTGTCCGTGCCGAACAGGCGGGCATGCGTCAGGCGGGCGACCATGGTATTTGCGGCGGACGTCTCGACCCTGGACTTGGCTTCGATCAATTCGTGCAGCTTGGCGCTGGCAATCGCGGACGGCAAAGCAGACAGGTCGCAGGTGGGCACCTTTCTGGTCTTGTGAATGATCTCGCCAGGAAAACCGACCTCGATCGAAGCCGACGAAACCGAGTCGCGGAATTTTCTTTCGAAGAAAGCCTGTAACTGGCGTCTGCCGAGTTTAACGGGCGTCTGATTGATGCGGGCGTATGCGTCTCCCCGGCGCAGGGTCTCTGAAAAATCGATGCGCATCATGTAGGGCCGGTCCTGGCTGTCCCCGATTTCGTAAATGCCGATGCGTTCACCGTCGACCGTCACGGGCTGATACCGGATCCGGAGCGGCGGTTCGATGTGCTCGTTTGCCACCGCCTTGTAAGCCGGTTTGCCGGAAAAGTCTTCGCGTCCGACCCCCAGGATGCGTTTACGGCCTTTGCTATCGAATTCGACACCCGTGATGATGTACCTTCGCCCTTCGACAGAGGCGTTGGCCATGGCGATCACGTCACGCAGAAAACTCTCCAGGCCTTGCTTGCCGTAGGGACGCTTTCGAAACTGAACGTCCGTTGCAGGCGTGGCCGAGCGTACGATGCGCGAGAGACGGTTCATAACCCATGAACTATGACTGATTATGTTGAAATCAGCCGGAACTGATCGACATTTTTGGACCAAAAGAGGTAGCGTTGCGCCACGATGACGCAGGGATCTGCTGAAAATACGAGCGTTTTGAAGCAACTGCTCCGTGACGGATATGGTCTCGATGGCGAACTCGAGCGGCTGCTCGGCGAGAGAGACCGCAACTACCGGCTGACTTGCGTCGACGGCGAACGCTACGTCGTCAAAGTCGTGGACAGCATGGAGACCGATTCAGTCAGCGATTTTCAGATCAGGGCCCTGCTGCATTTGCAGGCCAATGCTTGCTCCGTCCCTGTACCGCGCGTCATCGCACTCAAATCGGGGGAGTACTCAGCGAGGCTGGACGATGATGGCGGTTCCCATATCGTACGCGTCGTCAGCTATCTGCCCGGCGTGCCAATGTCGGGTATCGAAGCCGATGCAGGCCTCGCGGGTGAGCTCGGCTCGGCGCTGGCGAGGCTGGACCTGGCCCTGGCCGGTTTCGATCATGCCGGCGGTCGGCGCGACTTGATCTGGGACATGCAGAATGCCGCTCAATTGCGCGAGAAAACCGACCGCATCAGCGATGCTTTGGTTCGCGACACGGTCATTGACTGTCTGGATGACTTTCTGGAACGGGCGGAGCCCCGCTTCGAAACGCTGCGCAAGCAGGTCATTCACAATGACGCGAATCCCGCGAATGTGCTCATTTCGGGCGACCGGACAACGGTGTCGGGAATCATCGATTTCTCCGACATGGTCAGGGCGCCCTTGATCGTCGAGGTTGCAACTGCGGCATCCTACTTACGCTCCGGTGGCCGTGACGCACTGTCCCTGCTTGCACCATTCGTCGCCGGCTTTCACGCGGTCTGCCCGCTTGAAGAGACGGAGCTGGACCTGCTGCATGCCCTGGTCTGCACCCGGCTGACGACAACGATCACGATGAAGTACTGGCGCGCAGCGATCGCCGGCGAAAATGACCCCTATCTGCTTCAGGCGATTCGTGAAGAGCGCGATGCCGAAGACTTCCTGACCGGCCTTCGCAGCATGGGATCCGGCGCCTTCGCGGAGCAAATTCGCGCCAATCTTTCCGATTTGTGAAAAAAAGACCACGACTGATGCTCTCGAAGCGTCAAAGCTGTGGATCAGTTCCCAGAAATCAACGGTTTAGCCGCTTACCATAACGGCCATGACCCTGGAGATCGTACTTGCCGTTCTATTGATGTTCGTGACAGCGTGCTATTTCGCGCTGGGGCTGCGGCTGATCGTTGCCAAGCGCGATGTCGGCTCGATGCCAATGGGTGTATTGCTTCTCGTCATCTCCGCCTGGGTTCTCGGCGGTGCGATCGAGCTGATGGCGGCGAATTTCTTCGTGTTTTCTATTGGTCGGACGGGTCACTTCGTCGGCACCGCCATGCTGCCCGTCGCCGCCTATTTTTGCTTCCGCGAATACACGGGCCGCAGCACGTCACCGCACCGTACTGCCTTGCTGCTCGTGATTCCCGTCGTGTCGATCACGCTCGCGGCGACCAACAGTTTTCATGAATTCATGTGGTACCTGCCGGCGGTTAACGAACAGGGCGAATTTCTGACACGGCCGAGATCCTGGGGGCCCTGGTTTCTTTTTATTCATGCGCCCTATAGCTACGCGATCATCGGTGCCGCAATGCTCACGCTGATTACGCATAGCTCCGCGGTGGCACGGGCCCACCGCCGGGGACTGTTCTTGCTCGTTGCCGCGTGCCTGGCGCCGTTGGGCGCCACGCTCGCATATGATTTTGGTTTCGGCCCCAACACGATTTCCTATGTGCCAATTGTGTTTGCGGTAATGCTACCGGTCTATGCATGGCTGATAATTGCGGAGCAAGTTGTCGAATTCGCTCCGCTTGCCTTCGAGACCGTCTTCCAGAACATGCAGGATCCTGTCGTGGTGGTTGATGATCGTGGCCGGATTATCGGTTTGAATCACGGGGCGGAGCTGCTGCTGGATATTTCGGAAACCGGAGCGATGCTCAAGCCACTCAATATCGTCCTTGGCGGCGAAGTGCCCGAAATTTTCGAAGCGCTCGAAACGGGGGAGCCGCGCAAGATGATGACCGACAGTGGCCGGTTTCTCCACGTGCAGGCATCGCCGATGGAGTCGGACCGCCCATCGCTGCGTGATGGCAAGGTTTTGATGTTTCGCGATGTGAGCGATGTCGAGCGGGCGCAGGCAGAGGTGCGCGCCAGCGAGCGGCTGTTGCGCACGCTTATTGATCATTCGGTGAACGGCATCCTTCGTCTGCGCTGGGTGGAAAGCGAGGACTCGGATTTCCGTGAGCTGCGATGCATATTCGCAAACAAGGCAGCGGGCCGATTCCTCGACAAGGACCGGGACGAACTTGTTGACCGCACGGGCGAATACATCATCAAAGTCGCTTCGAGCGGTATGGACGCCCGCGATGCCGGCGACATTCTCGATGAATTTCGCAGGGCAACGGAAGTTGGCGACAGTATGGACACTGAGGTCAGTCACCAGATGGCAGATGCCCAAAAGTGGCTGCGCATGATCGTCGAGCCGTTCGGTACAGACATCGCGGTCACCTTCGTCGACATAACAGATGGCAAGGCGAAGGAACGGCATATGGAATCGATGGCGCTGTCGGATCCGCTGACAGGCGTATTGAATCGCCGCGGTTTCGAGCGCGATGCATCCAAACGATTGACCGAGAGTGCTGACGACGCCACCGGCGCGTTGCTGTTTATCGATCTGAACGACTTCAAGGTCATCAATGACAGCCATGGCCACGAGATCGGCGATCAGCTATTGCAAATCGCAGCGAAACGGCTGCGAAAGAGCTTGCGATCTCGCGACATTATTGGGCGGCCCGGCGGTGACGAATTTGTCGCACTGGTTCCGGATGTCACTCCGGAAGTTGCCGACAAGCTCGCGATTCGCCTCACCAACGCTTTGGAGGAGCCGTACCTCATCGGCGACGAGAAGCTGGAATGTGCCGCAAGCATCGGTCTTGCGCTGTATCCCAAGAATGCGAGCACATTGACAGGTCTGCTTCGGGAGGCCGACCAGGCGATGTACCGCGCCAAGGCGCGCTGCCGTAACGCGGACAAACCTCGCAGCACCGACCTGCTCGAGAAAGCGATCTAGCCCAAAGTTTCGGCCAAATTGCCGGAAACATTCCGGGCCGCGAGCGGGTCTATATTCACGATGGCCATTTCGTTGACCAGGAAACTTGGTTCCACCACTGCCGCATTGCTCGGGATTTCATTGATTCTGAGCCTTATAACCAGCGCGTCAATGCGCTTCGGGCACTCGGGCCCGCCGATCGCCTCGACTGCCGAGGAGACAGAGCCCCTGCGAATCGGGGATGTGGCGCCGCCGTTCATTGTGGAGACCGTCAACCACGAGCCTTTCGTGTTCGATCCGCGTGCCCTCGACCGGCCTGTCGTGCTGGTTTCCTTTCGTGGCGGCTGGTGCCCACACTGCAATCTGCATCTGTCAGAACTCAAGGATGTCATTCCCCGGGTCCATGAGCTCGGCGTCGATGTCATCTTCCTGAGTGGCGACCGGCCCGACCTGCTCTACAGGAGCCTCAGACGCGAAACGCAGGAGGACGTCGCGAACCTGGATTACAGGATACTCTCCGATGCCGAGGCGCAGGCAGCAATCGCATTGGGCATCGCATTCGAAGTCTCGGATGAGACTATTCATCGCCGTTACAGCAAGGGCGACGACATCGAAGGCTCATCCATGCTTCGGCACGGTGTCCTGCCCGTGCCGTCGGTATTTGCGGTCGGCACAGATGGCGTCGTTGCGTTTGCTTATTCCAATTTCGATTACACGGTCAGACTGCCCGCAGACGAACTGATGCAGGTGGCGCAAGATCTGGTCGCTTCCAAATAGTCGTTAGCGCCTGCTGATGGTACGCTTCGCGCTTGTCACCGGAACGAGCGCGGAGAAATGGGTGGTTACGGCGATCGTCATGATCAAGGCGGAGACCAGCCGAATTCCTGATCTGGCCAATCGTATCGTCGAGATGGATGGCGTAGAGGAAGTGTATTCGGTTGCAGGCCGTTGCGACCTCGTGGCTGTCGTGAAGGTCGTGCGCAACGAGGATCTAGCTGACGTCATCTCCGACAAAATGCGCCATCTCGAAGGCATAGTCGAAACTGAAACACTGATCGCGTTTCGCGCTTACTCGAAGAAAGAACTCGATGCGGGATTCGAGCTTGGACTCGACTAACAGCAACAATCCGATCACACGGTTCCTCAAGGGGCTGACGAAGATCGAGCGCAATGAAGTGCTGGCCGTGCTGCTGGCATTTGCGCTGGTGTTCGTCCTGATGACGTCTTATTCGATTCTGAAACCTGTTCGGGACGCGCTGGCCGGAGACTGGGGAAACGTAGGACTTGCCACGACCTGGACAGTAAATTTCGGTCTGAGTCTGATTGTGATCGCGATTTACGGCACTGCACTGACCTACATCCGGTTCCGCATAATGGTGCCAGCGATCTACGTGTTTTTTGCGCTGACGTTTCTCGCCTTATACGTTTTTCGGACGCAGGTCGCGGATATCACACTGGTCAATAAAGGTTTCTATATCTGGGTCAGCGTCTTCAGCCTGTTCAATCTGTCGGTTTTCTGGAGCTTTATGACCGACATCTTCAACCGCGAGCAGTCACGGCGTCTGTTTGGCATTATCGCGGCCGGCACGACCGTAGGGGCATTGGCAGGACCCCTGTTAACGGCATCCCTGATCGATCGCTTAGGTGCCAATGGACTGTTGCTGCTGTCTGCCTCGCTGCTGTTCGTTCCCGTGATCGTGATCCCTGCACTGCGTCGACTGAAAGTCACGCAGTTGCACAACGAGGAAGTCGAAGCGGACCTGGGTTTGCAGAAGGCGCTCGGCACCAATCCATTGTCGGGATTTTCCGTATTGTTGGGCGACCGTTATCTGCTTGGTATTTGCTTCTTTATTCTGCTCTACGTAACGATCAATACGTTTGTCTATTTTCAGTTGCAGGATCTGACCGGCGAGTATTCGCTGGAATTCAGGGCGAAAGTCTGGTCCTGGATTGAAATCGCCACGAACACGCTGACGCTCATAACAGCGGCCCTGATAACGAGCAGAATCGTTATCAGGCTAGGCATGCAAACAGCGCTGACGCTGATGCCCGTGCTCGTCGCACTCGGCATTTTCGCGCTTGTCGCAGCGCCGATATTGCTTGTGCTGGCAATATTCCAGGTTGCTCGCCGCGTCGGGAATTATGCTATTACCCGGCCGAGTCGCGAGATGCTGTTTACGGTGCTGGACCGCGAGGCCAGATTCAAGGCCAAGCCGGTGATCGACGTCGTTGTATATCGTGCCGGTGATGTTCTGACCGCATGGGTGTTTACATTGATTGCCGACAAGATCGGTCTTGGCCTCGTCGGCATTGCATTTGTGATTGGCGGGGTGGCGGCAGTCTGGGCAACCGTTGCAATATGGCTGGGCCGAGCGTATTCCGGACTGTCAGGCGTGGCCGGCGGAAGTGATTTAAAAGACCAGGAGAGTGCACATGGAGTTGCGTAATACATCGACAGAATACGGATTGCTCGCAAAAGCGCTGCACTGGTTGGTGGCAATCGGCGCATTTGTGCTGATTTACCTCGGCCTCGAGCAGGCGGGCATGGAATCGGGCGACGAAAAGACCAGCATACGCGTCCTGCATGCGTCGATAGCCTTGCTGGTGCTGGGTCTGATGACGATTCGTTTGATCTGGCGCGTCATGAATGAAGTACCCGCACATCCCGACGCAGTGCCGGCCTGGCAGCGCACCCTCGCTACGCTGGTCCACTGGAGCCTGTACGCGGCGGTATTTGCGCAATTGATTGCCGGCGTTATGACCGTTGCAACAGCCGGCAACCGCTTGCCATTTTTCGGCATCTTCGGCGTACCGCTGCCGGTCGCCGAGGATGACGACGCGCATCACTTCTGGGAAGAGATCCATGAGTTCACGTGGAAGATCATTGCCGTGCTTGTCGCCGTTCACATTGTTGGTGCGCTTTATAATCACTTTGTGCTGAAGAACGATGTCCTGCGCCGCATGACCTCAGGTATTTCAGACGGAAGCTGATGAAAAAGCCGCCGAGCTACGAGACACAGGATCTGCGTGAGTTCGGCGAGGTATTGCGTGGTCGGCGCACCATCAATCTCTTCCTGCCGACGCCGGTGCCGAATGCATTGGTGGAGGAGGCGATCGAAGCCGCCACCTGGGCGCCGAATCATCACGTCACCGAACCCTGGACTTTCTATCTGCTGGGCAGGGAGACGATCGATCGTTGTCTCGATCTGGTTAACGACCTCGTTGCGGAGCGCAAAGGCGCAAAAGCCGCAGAGTTCAAAAGAGCCAGCTGGGCTGAAAAGCCCGGCTGGGTCGTTGTGACATGCAAGAAATCCGAAGATCAGTTGCGGCAGCGTGAAGACTATGCAGCCTGTGCAGCCGCCATACAGAACCTGTTTCTCTACCTCTGGAAAGCTGGCGTGGGCTCGAAATGGACGACGGGCGCCATCACCCGCGATGCTCGCTTCATCGATATCGTCGGCATACCCGAAAACGAGTATGTAGTGGGACTGATCTGGTACGGCTACCCGAAGGTCACTCCAAGCCAGAAACGGGCGCGCGTCGAAGAGGTGCTGATCAAGCGGCCCTAGTCCCGCGCGAGTTCGTCCGGATGGTGCACGAGGGGCCCCGGTGCGATCAGCGGCTTGAGCAAATATATGATGACGATGAGCGCGGCCGACGACGCAATGATAGTGATGCTATTTCTGATCGAGCCGTCGTAGATTGCCGCCGCGACAATCGCACTTGCGGCCCCAACGGTGTTCTGGACCGTGCCCATGATCGACGAGGCGACACCGGCGATGCGCGGCATCGGGTCGAGCGCGACTACCGAGGCGTTCGGCATCAGTATCGCGACGGCAAAAAAGAACACGCAAATGCTCCCCCACAGCCATGGCAGGGAGGCATTGTCGAGCAGGGCCATAATGAAAAACTGGGCGCCGGTGATTCCGAAAAGCACGACGGCAATCGCCAGCACCTGCATCATGTCGAATCTGGCGACAAGCGTTCGATTGACTGCCGCGCCGATAAGTATGGAGAGCCCCGCGCACGCAAAGATCAACCCGTACATTTGTAGCGCGACGCCATAGGTTTCGACGATCAGCGCGGCAGACACGGTGATAATCGACAGGAAGCCCCATTGCGGCAGTACGAACAGCACCAGGCCGAAGATGCATTGCCGGTGGGAAAAAAACTCTCGAAAACTCAAGGCTAATTGCCTGACCGGATGTTGTCCGGATGCCGGCGTATGGGTCTCCGTAATGTTGCCTCGGATCGCGAACAACATCCCGAATCCAAGTACGGCGACCAGGATAAACGGAGTACGCCAGTCCGTGTGCGTCACCAGCAATGCGCCTATCGACGGGGCGATGACCGGGATGGCGGTAAAAATCATCGTCATCAGCGACATGAGGCGGGCGGCTTCCTTGCCTTGCGCAATGTCGCGCACGATGGCCCGCGACAGGACGATTGCCGTGGCGGCACCGGATCCCTGCAAAAATCGCGCGCCCAGCATGACGTTTATGTCGGTCGCGATTGCCGCGACGGTCGCCGATACCGCGAATACGGCCATGCCGGCGTACAGGACGGGCAGCCGGCCAAGCCGGTCGGAGAACAGTCCCGCAGGGATCTGGCCGCAGGCCATGCCGGCAATGAATACGCCGACAATTTGTTGCCCGCGCGGAAACGTCGTCAGCAAAGCATCGACCATGCTGGGGATTGCAGGCAGGCTGATGTCCACGCTCAGCGCAGCCATGCCCGTAAGCAGGCCGAGCGTGACTATGAAGCTGCGCTTCCGGGTAGGATTCGGGGAATTCACGATCAGGTCAGGCTGACATCCCGGCCTGCTATTAACAAGCCTGCAAGCGGGTCAGAGCCGAGCCAGTAACTCAGGTCGCGGGGATGATCGATGGCCCATATAGCGAGATCCGCGCGTCTGCCGGTTTCAATAATGCCGCGGTCTTCGAGCCCCAGGGCCCGGGCTGCATTGCGCGTCGTACCCGCGAGACATTCTTCCGGCGCCAGGCCGAACAGGCGGCAGCCCAGCGCCATCGCTTCACGGAGCGAGGTCAGCGGCGACGTGCCGGGGTTGCAGTCCGTCGCGACGGCAACAGGTACGCCGTTCTTGCGCATTGCATCGACGGGCGGCCGCTGTGTTTCGTTCAGCGTCAGGAATGCGCCTGGAAGCAGGACCGCGACGCTGGCGGATGCCGCCAGCGCCGCTATGCCCGCATCCGTCGTGTATTCGAGATGGTCGGCTGACAAAGCCGAAAATCGTGCGGCGAGCGCGGCGCCGCCACCGTCGCTCAGCTGATCGGCGTGTAATTTGACGGGCAAGCCGGCACGGCCGGCCGCATCAAACAATTTTGCGACCTGCTTTTCATCGAAGGCGATCGATTCGCAATAGGCATCGACGGCGTCGGCAAGACCCTTCTCGGCAACGAGCGGCAGGAGCTCATCGCAGATCAGGTCGATATACGCATCCGCATCGCCGTTGTACTCGGGTGGGATTGCATGAGCGGCAAGAAGCGTCGTGCGGACCGTGATCTCTGCCGCTTCACCAATGCGCCGCGCAACCTCGAGCATTTTGACTTCGGTCTCGACATCGAGCCCGTAACCGGACTTGATTTCAATCGTTGCAGCGCCGCTTGCCATGAGTGCGCGCACGCGCGGCATGGCTGCCCGGAAAAGTTCATCCTTGCCGGCCTCGCGCGTGGACCGGACCGTTGACAGGATGCCGCCGCCGGCCCTGGCGATGTCTTCGTAGCTCGCCCCCCGCAGCCGCTGCTCGAACTCGTGCGCCCGATCGCCACCGAAAACCAGGTGGGTATGGCAATCGATCAGCGCCGGCGTCAGCCACTGGCCATGGAGTGAACGGGTTTCGTTTGCTCGCACGTCGGGCGCCTCGCGGCGCGGGCCGGCCCAGGCGATGTTTCCGCCCTGCACGCCGACGGTGGCGTTTTCCACGATGCCGTAGTCCGGCATCGCCGGGTCCATGGTCGCCATCCGCGCGTCAGTAAGCAGCAGGTCCCAGTCAGTCATCGATTGCTCCGGACAAGGCATCGACGGTATCATGGCGCAAGCTGTATATACAACTTGGCGAGACGCCGATGAGTCACTATTTCGCACGTAAGGCATTGTTGCAAAAAGGGTGGGCCGATAATGTCCGCTTCAGCGTGCTGGGCGGGCGTATTGACCAAATACAGCATGCCGCAAAACCCGGGGCGGACGACCTGAGCCTTGGTATCGTTATTCCAGGCCTCACGAATGCGCATAGCCATGCGTTCCAGCGTGCCCTTGCGGGCCATACGGAGCAGCGCTCGCCGGCAGGCCGCGACAATTTCTGGACCTGGCGCGAGCGCATGTACGCGCTCGCCGGCAAGCTCGATGCGGACGCGCTTGTTGCGATTGCGGCCCAGGCCTACAGCGAGATGCTTGCCAGCGGTTATACCGCGGTCGCCGAGTTTCACTATCTGCACGATGGGTCCATGGCGGATGCGATCTGCGGCGCGGCTGCAGAGACCGGCATTCGGCTGAGCTACGTTCCCGTGCTTTACGAGCGCGCCGGGTTCGAGGAACCCGAGCCCGAAGGTCACCAAAAGCTGTTTGCGCTCGATGTCGAGCGGTTTCTCGATCATCACGCGGGCGCGTCGGAAAAAGCGACCGCGACGATCGGCGTGGGTATTGGCGCACACAGCCTGCGCGCCGTAAGCGCCGAATCTTTGGAGCGTATTGCCGCGGTCGCGGCGGGACAGGACATCCCGATACACATTCACGTCGCCGAACAGCAGCGCGAGGTGGATCAGTGCCTCGCTGCATACGGGCGGCGCCCGGTGCGGTGGCTGCTCGAAAACTTCGATGTCGATTCGCGCTGGTGCTTCGTGCACGCGACGCACATGGACTTTGATGAAACGGAGAGCCTCGCGCGATCGGGTGCGGTGGCGTGTCTTTGTCCGAGCACCGAAGCAAACCTCGGCGACGGGCTGTTCCCATTGCATGATTTCCTGAGCGCAGACGGCAAAATTGCCATTGGCTCGGACAGTCACGTGTCGATCAATCCATTCGAAGAGCTGCGGTGGCTGGAGTACGGCCAGCGGCTCGCGACACAGTCCCGGAACATCGTGGCCTTCGATGACTCGCACGTGGGCCGCGAACTCTTCGAACGCGCACTGACTGGCGGCGCGATGGCGGCGGGACAACAAGGTGCTGCGCTGCAGCCCGGCGCGCCTGCCGATCTCGTCGTCTTGTACGACGAAGACCCCATGCTCCTTGGCCATGACGAAACGTCGCTGCTGGACGCACTCGTTTTCTCCGGCTACCGCTTGCCGATCGATCGCGTAATGGTCGACGGCAAGTGGTGTGTAATCGACGGCGATCACGTCGCAAGAGACAGTATTCGCGAGCGTTTCGCTGCGACGCTGCAACGCCTGCGGGAATCGCAATGACGGCTGCGTCCAAACCCAGGTACCAGCAGCTCAAAGACCTGATTATCGGCCGCATCTCGTCGGGCGATCTGCGCCCTCAGGACAGGGTGCCGTCGGAGAATGAACTGGTCGAGGCGATGAACGTGTCGCGTATGACGGCGAACCGTGCCCTGCGTGAACTCACCGACGAAGGCTATGTTCGGCGCATTGCAGGACGCGGCACCTTTGTCTCCGACTTTCGCGCGCAATCACATGTGCTTGAGGTGCATAACATTGCCGATGAAATTACCAGTCGCGGCCATACGCATTCCTGCGTCGTGTTACAGCAGTCGCTGCAGCATGCACGTGGCGAAATCGCGCGGGCGCTCGATGTCGAGCAGGGCACGGATGTGTTCCACCTGTTGCTCGTGCATTCGGAGAACACCCTTCCCGTACAGGTCGAGGAACGCTATGTCGTTGCCGACTTTGCTCCGAACTGTCTCGACCAGGATTTCAGCAAGCTTACGCCGAGCGCCTACCTGACGTCGATTACACCGCTGCAGGAAGCCGAACAGTCGGTGCGCGCCACCAGCCCGAACGCCGCCGTGCGGCAGCGCCTGCAAATGGATGACGGCGAGCCAAGCCTGGTCGTGCTTCGCCGCACCTGGGCGCACGGCCGGCCAGTCACATTTGCCCGGTTGCATCATCCCGGCAGCCGCTACGAGCTGACGGGCCACTACACGCCACCCGGAACACCGAAATCTGTAACGACGCAGGTCGTCGAGCTGGAGAAATTACGCAATGAGCCCTAGAAAACCGATCAAGGCACCTACCGGCACAAAGCTGAGCGCGAAAAGCTGGCTCACCGAGGCGCCGCTGCGGATGATCATGAACAACCTCGACCCGGACGTCGGGGAGCGCCCCGAGGATCTCGTCGTCTACGGCGGCATCGGTAAAGCTGCGCGCAACTGGGAGTGTTATGACGCCATTATCGCGACGTTGAAAGAGCTCGGCGAGGACGAAACGCTGCTGGTGCAGTCGGGCAAGCCAGTCGGGGTATTTCGCACGCATGCCGATGCGCCACGCGTGCTCATCGCGAACTCGAACCTCGTGCCGCACTGGGCGACCTGGGAACATTTTCGCGAGCTCGACAAGAAAGGCCTGATGATGTTCGGCCAGATGACGGCGGGCAGCTGGATCTATATCGCCAGCCAGGGCATCGTGCAGGGCACCTACGAGACTTTTGCCGAGATGGGCCGGCAACACTACGGCGGCGATCTGTCGGGACGCTGGATTCTGACGGCCGGCCTCGGCGGAATGGGCGGCGCACAGCCGCTGGCCGCGACGATGGCCGGAGCCTCGATGCTTGCGATCGAATGCCAGGCCGATCGCATCGATATGCGTCTGCGCACCGGTTACCTCGATGAACGCTGCGACTCGCTCGACGAGGCGCTCGAAATCGTGCAGAAGTCGTGCGACGAGAAAAAGCCGCTGAGCGTGGGCCTGCTGGGCAATGCCGCCGAGATCCTGCCGGAACTCGTGAAGCGCGGCGTGCGGCCTGACGCAGTCACGGATCAGACTTCGGCGCACGACCCCGCAAACGGCTATCTGCCAATCGGCTGGAGCGTCGAGCAGTGGGTGGAGCAACGCAAGAAGGATCCCGATTACGTTGCCGCGGAAGCAAGAAAGTCCATCGCCGTGCATGTCAGGGCTATGCTCGACTTCAACGCGCAGGGCATTCCGACGTTCGATTACGGCAACAACATCCGCCAGGAAGCACTCGATGAAGGCGTCGACGATGCGTTCGACTTCCCGGGCTTCGTACCCGCTTACGTGCGGCCGCTGTTTTGTCGCGGCGTGGGCCCGTTTCGCTGGGCGGCGCTATCGGGTGACCCCGAAGATATTTACAAAACCGACGCCAAGGTCAAGGAGCTGATCCCCGACGATCCGCACCTGCACGACTGGCTCGACGCGGCGCAGGAGCGCATTCACTTCCAGGGGCTGCCGGCACGCATCTGCTGGGTCGGTCTCGGGCAACGGCACCGACTTGGTCTGGCGTTCAATGAGATGGTGAGGACCGGTGAGCTGAAAGCACCCGTCGTCATTGGCCGCGACCACCTCGATAGTGGATCGGTCGCAAGCCCGAACCGCGAAACCGAAGCAATGCGCGATGGCTCCGATGCGGTATCGGACTGGCCGCTGCTCAATGCCCTGTTGAATACGGCGAGCGGCGCGACCTGGGTTTCGTTCCATCACGGTGGCGGTGTCGGCATGGGGTACGCGCAGCATGCGGGCTTCGTCATTGTCTGCGACGGCACCGACGCCGCAGCAAAGCGTATTGAACGCGTGCTCTGGAACGACCCCGCGACCGGCGTCATGCGGCATGCCGATGCCGGGTACGACGAAGCGATCGAATGTGCGCGCGAACACAACCTGAACCTGCCGATGATGGATCTCGGAGACGGGCCATGAAAATCGTCCTCGACAATCAGCTGGTCGGGCTGAGCGAACTCCGCAAGGTCTGGGAAGGTCCGGTGCAGGTGGAGCTCGGTAGCGCCGCGCGCAGGCGCGTCGCTGAATCGAACGACTTCGTGGCGGAAGTCGTTGCCGGCGGCGATAAGGTCTACGGTATCAATACGGGATTCGGTCAGCTCGCCCAGGTTCGTATCAACGATGACGATCTCGTGCGCCTGCAGGAAAACCTGGTGCGATCGCATGCGGTCGGCGTCGGCAAGAGTCTCGGGGACGGCATCGTACGCCTGGTCATGTTCATGAAGGTCGTTGCGCTGGCCGAGGGATTCTCCGGCGTGCGGCCCGAACTGATCGATGCGCTGTGCGCCCTGATCAACAATGGCATATATCCAAGAATTCCATCCCGTGGTTCCGTCGGTGCATCGGGTGACCTTGCGCCACTCGCGCACATGGCCGGGGTTCTGATCGGCGTTGGTGAAGCCTGGGTAAATGGCACGGTCGTGCCGGCGGAACTTGCGCTTCAAGAGGCCGGCATCAAACCGATTACGCTTGCGCCGAAGGAAGGCCTGGCGCTGCTTAACGGTACGCAGGTATCGACCGCACTGGCACTGGCCGCGGTCTTTCGTACCGAAAACCTGCTTTCGGCGGCGCTCGCCGCTGGCGCCATGTCAACGGACGCAGTCAAGGGCACCGATGTGCCGTTCGACAAACGCATTCAAAGTGTTCGCGGCCATGGAGGGCAGATAGCCGTTGCGGGCGTGTTGCGCGCACTGATGCAGGGCAGTGAAATCCGCGCATCGCATCAGGACTGCGACCGCGTCCAGGATCCCTACTCGATTCGTTGTCAGCCGCAGGTCGTGGGCGCCTGCCTCGACGTGCTGCGCCATGTGTGTTCCGTGCTCGAGACCGAAGCAAATGCCGTGACCGACAACCCGCTGGTCTTCGCCGAGTCGGAGGCGATGCTGTCCGGCGGTAATTTCCATGCGGAACCGGTTGCCCTCGCAGCCGACTACCTCGCGCTTGCAATCGCCGAAATCGGCGCTTTGTCGGAGCGGCGAACGGCGCTGTTGATCGACTCCCACCTGAGCGGGCTGCCAGGCTTTCTTGTGGAGCAGAGCGGACTCTACAGCGGCTTCATGATGGCGCAGGTGACCGCCGCCGCGCTGGCATCTGAAAACAAATCGTATGCGCATCCGGCCAGTGTCGACAGTATTCCAACGTCGGCAAACCAGGAAGACCATGTGTCGATGGCGACGTTTGCTGCGCGTCGCCTGCACGAGATGCTCGACAATGCCCAGACGATCGTTGCCATCGAACTGCTGGCGGCAGCACAAGGCATTGAATTCCATCGTCCGAAGAAAACGTCGGATGTGCTCGAGGAAGTGATTGCCTCCTTGCGTGAAGTGTCGCCGGTATTCGTCGAAGACCGCTCGCTGTCCGCAGATTTTTTGATGGTGTCGCACCTTGTCGATGACGGAACGTTCTGCAAGTACGCTGCGTCGGTGATGCCAAGTTTCGGGACATGATCGAGACCTTCACTTTCGAAGCCGGCACGGCGCCACTGTTGGTCAGCGTGCCGCATGACGGCAGAACGCTGCCTGGCGAAATCGCAAGCACCATGACGGACGCGGGACGCTCCATTCCCGACACCGACTGGCATGTCGCACAATTGTATGGATTTGCCAGGGAACTCGGCGCGTCTCTGATACGTGCGGAATACTCACGTTATGTCGTGGATCTGAATCGACCCGCCGATAATCAGGCGCTGTATTCAGGCCGATTCGGTACGGGGCTGTGTCCGACCGAGACATTTGATGGCCAGGAAATTTATTTGCCCGGCACGGAGATCGACGTAAACGATCGGATCTCGGAATACTGGCAGCCTTACCACGACAAACTCGAATCGACGCTGGGAGCGCTGAAGAAGGAACACGGCATGGCTCTGCTCTGGGATGCGCACTCGATAGCAAGCCGCGTGCCCAGGCTGTTCGAAGGTGAACTGCCCGAACTCAATATCGGCACCTGGGACAATCGCAGCTGTGATCCGCGCATGACCGGGGCCGTACTCGCCGCGGCTGATTCTGGTAGTTACAGTGTGGTTGCCAACGGCCGCTTCAAAGGCGGCCACATTACACGCCATTACGGACGTCCGGCCGATGGCGTACATGCGATTCAACTGGAGCTGGCGCAGCGGGCCTACATGAACGAATCGACGCATCAGTATGATGAGGAGAAGGCGTCGCGGCTTCGTGGTACGCTCACGCTTATGCTTGGGGCTTATCTGGAATCGGCGGGTTGCTGAGACGGAGGGTGGAGCGATGAACACACGCCCGGTATTGCTTGCACTGGCGGCGCTCATGTTGTCGTCGTGCTCGGCCATGGACTGGTCGGCGCGGGAAATCGATGAAGAAGCCAACATGGCGCTGAAGCAATTCAAAAGAGAAGTCAGGGGCGGTGACACCTTTCTCCGCAAGTCTGCTGGTTACCTCGTTTTTCCCAGAGTCATCAAGGCCGGTGCGCTCGTTGGAGCGGAAACGGGTGAGGGCGTGCTGCGGGTTGACGGCCGCAGCGTTGGCTATTACCGCACGACCAGCGGTTCCGTCGGTTTTCAGCTGGGTGCCCAGGCCAAGTCGATCGTGTTGGCTTTCATGACGAAGTCCGCGCTGGACCAGTTTCGCAAGTCGAAAGGCTGGAAGGTCGGCATAGACGGCTCGGTTGCACTGATCGATATCGGCGCCGGCAAAACGATTGATTCTGATAATCTCCGGGATCCCGTCATCGGCTTCGTGTTCGGCTCCAAAGGCCTGATGTACAACCTCACGCTCGAAGGCTCGAAAATCAGCAGACTCGACAAGAAATGAGGAAGCGCGAACTCGCGGGCAAAGCCCACGGGTGGTTCCGGACCTGGTTCGGAAAAGTATGGAAGGTCCGCGGCGGCGGGCTCTATGCCTGCGGTTACGCAATCACGTTTGTCATTCTCGAGATTCAGACCATCTTCGGTGACATTGCCGAGGCCGACGGCCCCGTGGATTTTGTGCAGAACCAGGCGTTCGAAATGGTGTTTCGCTTTCTCGGCGAGTCCTTGCAGAACATGATTTTTGCATTCATGTGGCCGGTTCCCGTCGTACAGTTCAATCCGCCTGCAGGCGCCATCGCTCTCGGTATCGCATATTTTCTATTCCCGATGACATTGAAAAAACCTATTGAGCGCTGGCTTTTCCCGGATATGGAAGAGACCCTGCATGCGGGCGCAGAAAACGAGGCTCGGAAGCATAAGTGAGCGGCGGCGCGTCGCGACGTGGATGAAAAACAGAGTCATGGTGCCTTAAATGTCTATTGCCGATATTGCTAACCTGGTCGAGATCATTGGTATCTTCGCAATTATTTTCGGTATTTCTTTCGGATTGCTGCAGCTCAGGCAGCACCGGAAACAAAGCCATGACACGGCTATTGTCGAGCTGGCCAGGTCTTTCGAGGATCCCGAATTCACAGAGGCGTACATGCTGATTTCCAGCCTCGAGGCAGGAGTCCGCGACGAAGAGTTGCAGGCTGCCGGGCCCGAATACGTCACTGCAGCAATGCGGGTCGGCTGGAAGTTCGAAACCGTAGGTGTGCTGATTTACCACCGGGTAGTTCCGATGGAGGCGATGGCGGATCTTGTCGGTGGGTTTTCGATTAAATTGTGGTCGATACTCGGCGACTGGGCGAAAGAGATGCGCATCGAGAAAAACCAGCCGGAGTTTTTCGAGTGGTACCAGTGGCTCGTCGAGAGGCTGGTAGAGCGTGGCGAGCCCTCTCGAGAGCCGGCCTACGAAGCTAATCGCGACTGGCGGGAGTCGCAATAAGGCGAACAGCTAGCCATGATCTACAGCAGACGCTCTTATCAGGACAGTGCGCAATAAATACAAGAAAACGGAGGCGCCGTCCTGGCAACGAAAGCTGGTCCTGGTTTTAGGGGTGCTTTGCGGCGCCACGATTCTGCTGTTTGTCGTATGGGCGATCACGCTCTTTTTGGCACCCTCGCCATGAAGAACTTTCGAGCGGCGCGCATGATGCTCGTGCCGGCCCGCGCCGTCGTCGGCAGGCCGTCGATCTCGATCGTTACGGTCTCGGTTGCGGCTGATGCCGGCGTGCCGAGATCAGCCTGTCTGACCCTGTTTATGAATCAGCCCCCACTTCCGAGGAAAAATCCTCAGCGAAGTATTTTACGACACTACGGACCGGAAAAGGCGTCATCCCGCCCATTGCACATAGGGAGGCATCCTCCATCGTGTTGCATAACTCCATGAGCAGTTCGTAGTTTTCCTCGCGATTTTCGCCGGCAATCATGCGGTCGATGACCTCGACGCCCCGTATGGAGCCGATGCGGCAGGGGGTGCACTTGCCGCAGGACTCGATGGCACAGAATTCCATGGCAAATCTTGCCTGCAGGGCCATGTTGGCCGTGTCGTCGAAAACCACGATTCCGCCGTGGCCGATCATTGCGCCGATCTCGATAAACGCCTCGTAATCCAGCGGCGTATCGAGCTGTCCGGCCGTGAGGTAGGCGCCGAGCGGCCCGCCGACCTGCACGGCTTTGACCGGCCGGCCCGACGCCGTGCCGCCACCATATTCATCGATGAGCTGCCGCACGGTGATGCCGAAGCTCTTCTCGACGAGGCCGCCGCGTTTGATGTTGCCTGCCAGCTGGAATGCGAGCGTGCCCTTGGATCGGTTGACGCCCATCGATGCGTAACGTTCGCCGCCAAGATTGACGATATTGGGGACGGACGCCAGCGTAACCACGTTATTGACCGCGGTCGGTTTGCCGAAAAGACCTTCGATTGCTGGCAGCGGCGGCTTGTAGCGCACGATGCCCTGCTTGCCTTCCAGGCTTTCGAGCATCGCGGTTTCCTCGCCGCAGACGTAGGAGCCCGCGCCGATATGCAGCTCGATATCGAAACCGAAACCGGATTCCTGGATGTTCTGCCCGAGCCATCCGGCCTCGCGCGCAATGTCGATGGCACGCGCCAGTATCGACTGCGTCAGCGGATACTCCGATCGCAGGTAGATATAGCCCTTGCTCGCGCCCACGGCAAAGCCGGCGATTGCCATGGACTCGATGAGTCCGAGCGGATCGCCCTCCATCAGGATGCGATCGGAGAACGTGCCGCTGTCGCCTTCGTCGGCATTGCACGCAATGTACTTCTGGTCTCCCGCAGCGTCGGCAACGGTTTGCCATTTGATACCGGTCGGGAATCCGGCGCCGCCGCGGCCACGCAGCCCCGATTCCTTGACGCTGTCGATCACCGCCTGCGAACCGACCTCGAAAGCTTTCTGCAGCGCCTTGAAGCCCTGGTGTGCGAGATAGTCTTCGAGGGACAGGGGCTCGACAAGACCGCAACGCCAGAATGTCCACCGTTCCTGGTTTATCAGATAAGGAATTTCGTCGATGGGTCCGAGGCGCTTCTCGTGTTCGCCGCCTTCGAGTAATCCGGCGGAGAACAATTCGGGCACGTCTTCTGCCGCGACGTTGCCGTAGGCAATGCGCTTGTCGCCGACCACCACTTCAACCAGGGGTTCGAGCCACGACGCCCCCCACGAACCGTTGCGCACGAGCTCGATAGCGCTGCCGGCCTCTTTCGCCTGACGGGCTATGGCGACTGCGACCTCGTCCGCACCTACAGAGACAGCGGCCGTTTCCCTCGGCACATAGATCCTGGTGACTGCCACTAGTCGTCCCCCCCGAGCCCGGCAATGATCGCGTCGAATCGCTCGGCGCTGACGCGGCCGTAGGTCTTGCCGTTAACCATGATGGCCGGAGAAAGCGCACAGTTGCCCAGGCAATAAACGGGCTCGACCGTGACATCATCGCCCAGCGTATTTTCGACATGCCGGGAGAGCGTCCGGCTGCCCATGGCCTGGCAAGCCTCGGCTTTACACAACTTGATGACGTGTTTCCCCGGCGGCTCGGTGCGAAAATCATGGTAGTAGCTGACGACGCCATGCACTTCGGCACGCGAAAGATTGAGTTCATCGGCGAGCTGGCGGATGGCAGCTTCGGCTATATACCCGAAGCGCCGCATGAACTCGTGCAGGATTTGCATGAGCATCTCGGGCCGCGCATCGAAACCGGCTACTATGTCGCTTGCAATTTTGCTGTCAAAACCGGATACCGTCATGGCCTTATCCGTTCCTCACCAGAGTAAATATTAAAGGTATCGCCGCGCAAAAAACCAACCAGGCTCATATTGAATTCCTGTGCGAGGGAGACCGCAAGGCTCGAGGGCGCGCTGACGGCCGCGAGCAGGGGTATGCCGGCGACGAGCGCCTTTTGCATAAGTTCGAAACTCGCGCGGCCGGACACCATGAGACCCAGCCCGCTCGCCGGCAGACGGTCGTCGAGCAGTAATGCGCCGATAACCTTGTCGACGGCGTTGTGCCTGCCGACATCTTCCATGGTTGCCTCGAGTCTGCCGTCGGCGCTAAATACGCCGGCGGCGTGGAGTCCGCCCGTAATAGCGAATGTCGTCTGTGCTGCGCGCAGTTTGTCGGGGATGGAAGTCAGGACATCGGCCGGAATCGCTGGCCCGGCGCCGAGCGGCGAGACGCCGACAGCGCGCAGGGAGTCCAGTGACGCTTTGCCACAGACGCCGCAACTCGACGTTGTATAGAAATGGCGCTGCAGCCGCGAGAGATCGACATCGCAATTCGAGCCGAGCTCGACCCGTATGACGTTTTCGGCGCAAAGGTCTATCGAGCTGATGTCGGCGGCCTGGCTGATAATAGATTCGGTAAAGAGGAAGCCGGCCGCGAGTTCCCTGTCGTTGCCAGGCGTGCGCATCGTAATCGACAGGCTGCGCACCGCGCGCCCGTCCGGCGTCGCAAAGCCAATGCGCAATTCGAGAGGTTCTTCGACGGCAACGTCGTCGGTCTGCGACCGCGACGCAGCCTTGCCGACTTTGCTGATCTCGATGGCGGTGCTGCTTTCAGCCATGTCATACGCCCGAACCTGGAGGGCTGTAAGTATAGCCCAGCGCGTTAAACGGCAATGAGAATCGTTCTCAAATCCCGTTGTGTTGCCGTTCATGAACTTCGTCTACAATGCGCTGGATTTCGATAGCCGAATCCCCCAAGGAGATCCTGGTGAACAACATCAAACGTCGCCAATTTATTCAGTTATCTGCCGTTGCGGCAGCAGGTTGCATTGCGGGCGCTGGCCGCGAGGCGCAGGCCAACCCGGACATGCCGAAGGTGTCGGAAGACGATCCGATGGCGAAAGGCATGCGTTATACGCATGATGCGAGCACGGTTGATCCTGCGTCGCGCGCCAATCCCGCCGAAGTCCAGAACTGTGCCAACTGTGCCCTCATTCAGGGCAACGATGGCGATGAGTGGCGTCCTTGCCAGATCTTCCCCGGCAAGGTCGTCGCAGCTGCGGGCTGGTGCGCGGTCTGGGCGCCCAAAGCCTGATCGCGATTTTGTATTCGTGTTATAAGAAACGCCGGCATACAGCCGGCGTTTTTTTGTGACAGAAGCAACCATCCAGCATTTTTACGACGAGCCTACGGGGACCCTGTCGTACGTCGTCTGCGACCCTGGCACCGGCAAGGCAGCCGTTGTCGATCCGGTGCTGTCCTACGACCTGGTCTCTGGTCGCACTGACACCGCTCCATCCGACGCGCTCATCGACCATATCGAAAATGAAGGCCTGTCGCTGGAATGGATTCTCGAGACCCATGCGCACGCCGACCACCTGACGGGCGCGCAATACATCAGGTCGAAGCTCGGCGGCACCGTTGCGATCGGCGAGGGCATCCAGAAAGTTCAGGCCACGTTCGGGCCGATCTTCAATATCGAGTCCGATATTGCGGACGGGGGTCGCGACTTCGACCATCTGTTCACTGATGGTGCAACCTTCGGCATCGGTGATCTGGAATGCGAGGTCGTCGCGACGCCGGGACACACGAACGACAGCGTGAGCTACAAGATCGGTTCGGCTGTCTTCGTCGGCGACAGCATGTTCATGCCCGACTTCGGCACGGCGCGATGCGATTTTCCCGGCGGCGATGCAGGCCTGTTGTTCGATTCCATTCAAAAGATACTGTCTTTGCCGGGCGACACGCGGCTGTTCATGTGCCACGACTACATGCCGGGCGGGCGTGAGCTCAAGTGGGTATGCACGGTCGACGAACAACGTGCCGGCAATATCCACGTTGCCGAAAACGTTGCTAAGGACGATTTCGTCAGGATGCGCACGGAAAGAGACGCACAACTGAGTCTGCCGAAACTGATCGTGCCGGCCATACAGGTGAACGTTCGCGCGGGACGCCTGCCTGACGCCGAAAAAAACGAGATCTCTTACATAAAGACACCCATCGACACGCTTTAACGGAGCACTGAATTGTTCGAATCGCTAAAGGCCATGCCGGCCGACGCCATCCTCAGGCTTATCAGGGAACATGCCGAAGATCCACGGCCCGAAAAAATCGACCTCGGCGTTGGCGTCTATCGCACGGCAGAAGGCGAAACGCCGATACTTGCCAGCGTCAAGAAGGCAGAGCAGCGCCTGCTGGACACGCAGACGAGCAAATCCTATATCGGTATTGCCGGGTCCGCGGAATTCAATGCGGCGATGCAGGAACTGACATTTGCCGATTCGGCTGGCGACGACAGGCTGGTTACCTTGCAGACACCGGGCGGTTCAGGATCTCTGCGCGTTGCGGCGGGAATCGTATTGCGCGCGCGCGAGGGGGCGGCCGTCTGGGCATCCGAGCCCACCTGGGCCAATCATGTTCCGCTGCTGGGCGGCGCCGGTCTGACCTTGAAGTCGTATCCATACTACGACACTGACAAACACGTTCTGCATATCGAAGCGATGCTGGGCACGCTGCGCGAAATTCCCAAAGGCGACATCGTGCTTCTGCACGCCTGTTGCCACAATCCCTCCGGCCTCGACCCCACGGAGGATCAATGGCGTGAAATTACCGATGTGATCGTCGAACGCGAACTCGTGCCGTTTATCGATTCTGCCTACCATGGCTTCGCAAAGGGACTCGAGGAAGACGTGTTTTCGATTCGGCACATGGCGGCGCGCGTTCCGGAAATGATCGTGTCCACGTCCTGTTCCAAGAATTTCGGACTGTATCGCGACCGCGTCGGGACGCTGTCGCTTCTGGCGGCGAATGGCGCGACGCGCGACCTGTTGGCCAGTAACGCAAGCAGCCTGGTGCGTACCCTGTATTCGATGCCGCCGGATCACGGTGCTGCCGTTGTGGCGATTATTCTCCGCGATGGCGCACTACGTGCCGAATGGGCGAAAGAGGTCGACGAGATGCGCGGCCGCCTGCAGGAGATGAGCAAACTGCTCAACGCCGCACTGAAGGACCGAGCACCGGAGCACGATTTCTCACACCTCGAGCGCACCAACGGCATGTTCTGCTTCCTTGGTATCACGGCCGGGCAGATAGCAAAGCTCAAAGAGGACTACGGCATCTACATGGTTGACTCGAGCCGCATCAACGTTGCCGGAATCACCCCCGACAACGTCGATTACCTGGCGTCATCCATCGCCGCGGTGCTGTAAGGCAGCGCTCGCTACTGAAACCGGCTCATCAGGTATCGGTCGGCCCGGAATCCCGCCGGCACGCTGTCTTCCTGTTCAAGCGCGAGCGAAGCGAGCATGTATCCCGTCGCCGGGCTGTGCTTGAAGCCGCTGCCTGAAAATCCGCATCCGACAACCAGGTTCCCGGACAAACGGTCGATTACGGGATTGCCGTCGGGTGTCATCGTATACATGCAGGTTTCAAGAATCGCCGGCTTGTCGTGATCGAGGAGCTTGAGGTGGTCGCGGATATATTCGCTGACTTTCCCGACTTCGGCCTGTATCGATGCCTGGTCGCGCGTTTCCGGGTCGGACTCCGGCCCGCCGTGAAAAAGTATCTTGACGAGACCCGGGTATTCGCAGGACGGCAGGCCGTAGATGTCGGTCAATCGGGCATTGAACAGGATCGGGAATCCTTTCGCTACGCTGTAACTGTCGCCGGGGTCGCGCCAGTAGGTCACCGGCGTCAGCACGCTGCGCAATAGCCCTGCCAGCTGTGGCAGGAGTCTGGCGGTCCATGGCCCGGCGCAGACCACTACGCGATCGAAGAACCGCGCCTCGGACTCTATGGATTCCACCCGGCGGGTGACGATTTTTCCGCCGAGCGCCAGGAATCGCGATTGAACGGCGTTCAGGCAACGTTGGGCAATCAGAATTCCGCCGTTGGGATCGTAAGCGGCACCCCAGCCTTCCGAGTACTCGAGCTGCGGATAACGCGCGGCGATTGTCGCGTTATCCAGCCACTCGAACGGGCGCTGCGCATCCCGCAATACCGCCATGAACCGCTCGAGGTCGGGGTCTCCGGCGTGACCGAGATTGAGCAGGCCGGTCTTTATGAACAGCGTCTCACCAATCGCCTTTTCAAGCTCTTGCCACCGATCCAGCGAGTAATCGAGCCTGTCGAGTTCGAGTTCGCCCAGGAATCGGAATGCGCGCGACAGGCCGTGCGAGCTCCCGCGCGTGTGCGGGAGCGGAAACTGTTCGATGAGCGTGGTACGAACTCCGGCCTCTGCCAGATGCAGCGCCGTCCATGAACCCACGATTCCCGCGCCGACCACGCATACCGCTACTGGCGGGGCGTTTCCGGTCATGTGGCCTCGCGTCGCGCCAAGAATGCCGTGATGCGGGCAACGAGGGCCAGCACAACCAGCGACATCAGCCACCAGTTGACGTTCGACCAGTCATCTGTGGTGTTTGGTAGCTGCGTCTCCACGAATCCTATCGTGATGAGGTACAACCCGGTCTTGTGAATAACTTTCCACGCCTTGGGGCCGATCGCGCGCCGGGGACCGCTGAAGGTCGTAATCAGCATGGCGAAAATGGCGACGTACAGTAAAACGCCAAAAGGGTTTTCCGTAAACCTTATTTCAAAGTCCGGCACCTGCCGGACACGGTACATCAGCAAGGCCAGATGGCCGGTGTGAACACCCGCAAAAGCTAAGCCAATCAGCGGCCGGTTCCTCAGCAGCGATTGTGTGAACGGCGTTTTGAAAAGCTGTCGCAGCGGACGCGCCACGAAAATCGCCAGCAGCAGAACGAACGCGATGTGCGCAGTGAGTACCAGCAGCGCCACGATATTTTCGTCATTGACGCCGGCGCCGTTCAGGTACAGCGCGGAGCCGGCTACGGTCAGCGCGACTGCTGCCAGGAAAGTGGCCAGGAATTTCCTGTCATTCACCGTCAGGTTCCCAGACCAGCCGGGTTTTTTCGTCGATCATGAGTTTGTCGGCCATGCCCGCGTTGAGTTCGAGGACGAAACGCACGGGTTCGGCGGATCGGATCGACCTGAGCGAGAGTGGCTCTGTGTCGCGGACAATTGACGAAACCGTGCCGTCGCCCCGCACGAAAAGCATGTCGAGCGGGATGTAGGTGTTCTTCATCCACATCGATCGATAGCCATCATCGGCATAGACGAACAACATTCCGGTCATTTCGGGTAGCTCGCGCACGTGCATCAGGCCACGGGCCTGCTGCTCACTGCTCAACGCCAGGTAGACGTCTATCCCGTGGCAGGCGTCATGGTCCGTCACGATGATTAACACATCCCTGGCGAATGCTTCATCGAGCGCTGTATCGGCGATAGCCGGCGAAGCCAGGAATGCGGCTGCGACAATGGCGAACTTCCTCATGAGGCGTTCCAGTCGAGCAGCCCCGAGAAACTCAGCTCTGACAGGGAGATGCTCGAGTCGCCGTTGACCTCCGCCAGTGGCGACACGCAATACACGCTTCCGCTGACAGAATAACGGTCGCCGCTGTCGTCGAGCGCCTCCGTCGAGCCGATTTGCGTAATGCACACATCGAGATCCGCCGTGCTGAAGAAACGGCTACCGCCTTCCTCGATAAACGTGATGTTGCTCGCAAGTTCGGCGTCCGCAGAAGCACGGGTGAGTTCCGGCATGGCGACAATAATCACGATCGAACGATCCCCGACGGATCCGGTGAAAAGCAGGCGTGCGCCGCGGCCTTCGGGCCGGGGCATCCCCTCGCATTTCAGGTCATCGCCCGACCAGTCGAGCGTGGCCGAAATCGCGCCATACACGCGGGCCTTGAGAAATCCCGCCGCGCCACAACCCGGCGGTGCGGCAACCCCTGGCTCAGGGGCCTGCGGCGCCGCGTTTTCGGGCTGCTTGCAGGCGGAAATGGCAAGCAGCACGGCCAAAACGGCGCAATTTTTGCTGATTCTCTGCAATTCTCTCGGGCGAAGTTTGTCGGAAGGTGAGCATTATTACCGAACTCGGCCCCCTGAGAGCAAAAAACAGGGCGACGAGTTGGCGCGCCTGAGCATCATCTCTACAATGGCACGCCGATTTTTTTGACCGGAGCACCGGATGACCGTCGTAGAACAATTTCAGCAACTCGAGGCGCATGCGAGCCGACTGATCGTGGGCCAGGCCCACCTGATCAACCGGATGTTGATTGCGCTGCTGTGCGATGGTCACCTCCTGGTCGAGGGTGCTCCGGGCCTCGCCAAGACAAGGGCAATCAAGGTGCTGGCCGAAAGCATCGAGGGCAATTTCCACCGCCTGCAGTTTACGCCCGACCTTTTGCCGGCAGACCTGACGGGAACGGATATTTATCGGCCGCAGGAAGGGACCTTCGAATTCCGCAAAGGCCCGCTGTTCCACAACCTGATTCTCGCGGACGAAATCAACCGCGCCCCGGCCAAAGTGCAATCCGCATTGCTCGAGGCGATGGAGGAGCGGCAGATATCTGTCGGTGACAAGACCTACCCGCTCGATGGCCTGTTTATGGTCATGGCGACGCAAAACCCGATCGAGCAGGAAGGTACCTATCCGCTGCCGGAGGCTCAGCTTGACCGCTTCCTGCTGCATGTCGAGGTCGGGTATCCCACGACCGAGGACGAGCGGCGTATCCTCGTACTGAATCGCGAAGAGGCAAAAGCCGGCGAGCGAGATCCGTTCCAGCCGCCGGAAGTACTCTCGGAAAAGTCGATCATGGAAGCACGCCAGGACATCCTGCGCCTGCATCTTGCCGACGAGCTCGAGGAATACATCGTTAACATCGTCGTGTCCACGCGTGATCCCGGGCGTGTTGATGATTCTCTCGAAGGACAGGTCATGTACGGTGCGAGCCCGCGTGCGAGCATCGGCATCGACCGCGCCGCGCGCGCGCATGCGTGGCTGTCCGGGCGCGACTATGTCGGCCCGGAGGATATCCAGGCCGTCGCGTCCGACGTTTTGCGGCACCGGCTGGTGCTGAGCTTTGAAGCCGAGGCCGATGGCGTCGACGAAAACTCGATCATCAAGCGCATCCTGGACGGCGTGGGAGTGCCCTGATAAAGAACCGTGCCACTGCTCGATTACATGCCCGAAGACGCCAGCCCCGTCAGCGTTACGCAGGCGGGACTGATTCGCCTGAATGGTCCTGCGCGTTCCATCGCGCTCGATGTCTTGCGCGTCAGTTCGCTGCAGACGGGTGCCTACGTATCGCACTTCCGTGGCCGCGGAATGGAGTTCGACGAGTCCAGGCCTTACCAGCCCGGCGACGACCCTCGCAGCATCGACTGGCGCGTCACGGCACGTAGCACGACGGCCTATACCAAGCTCTTCCGCGAGGAACGCGAGCGCCCGGTGCTCATTGTCGTCGATCTGCGCGCGAACATGCACTTTGCGACGCAGGGCTGCTACAAATCCGTCAACGCATCGCGCGCGGCGGCACTGTTGTCCTGGGCAGCACATCACCGTGGCGATCGGCTCGGCGGCCTGATCTTCGGCGACACGACGCATCGCGAACTCAAGCCGCGCCTGGGGCGCCAGGCCGCGCTGCGCTTCGTACACCAGCTCGCCGAGCACCCGGACTGGGAGCACCGCATTCGCAGCGAGAAACAGGACGGGGCCGCGCCAATGACGCAGGCGATGGCGGCGCTGCGGCGGGTCGCACGTCCGGGCAGCCTGGTCGTGATCCTGAGCGACTTCATCGACTTCACGCGCTCCGCCCAGGCGTATCTGTCGGGCGTCGCTCGACACAATGAAGTGCTGGCAGTCTTTCTCAATGACCCGCTCGAACGAAAGCTGCCGCCGCCCGGTCACTATCGAATCGTGTCGGACGAAGAGGAACTTGCGATAGACACGGTTGCGAAAGCGGCGCGCAAGGATTACGAGAGTGCATTCCTTTCGCGGACAGGGGAGCTCGAGGCGTTCTGCCAGCGCTATGGTGTGCACCTGATGCCGATGTCTACCGGGAACGACCCTGTTGCCGCCCTGCAGACCGCGTTAGGCCGGAGATCACGCTGATGGATCCGCAACAGATCCCGTTGCGCGACCTGCATCTGCCCGAGACCGTCGGCTGGTGGCCGCTGGCACCCGGCTGGTGGGTATTGATCGCGCTTGCCCTGGTCGCGCTCGGTTACCTGCTGCGGTATTACCTGAAGCTGCGCGCGAAAGGCGCGGCGCGGCGGCACGCCCTGAGGCAGCTCGATGTGCTGACGACCGAGTTCGAACAGCATCGCGACGCCGTGAAGTTCAGTGCGCGGCTGTCCGAACTGCTGCGCCGAACGATGCTCGCCTATGCGCCGCGCCAGGATATTGCCGGGCTGACGGGCGATGACTGGCTGGAATGGCTGGACCGGGACTTCGACCAGCCGAAATTCCGGACCGACACCGGGCGCAAGCTGCTGGAGTTTCCGTACCGGAGGCCCGACGATGACGTCGCGGCGATGGATCTTATCGACGTCGTCGCCGTCGTGCGGCAGCGCCTCGCAACGCCGGTCGGGGAGCGCAGCTGATGTGGTCGCTGGCCTGGCCCTGGGCGCTCGCGGCACTGCCGCTGCCATTCGTGGCGCGCAAGTTCCTGCCCGAATCCTCGCAATTGCAGGACGCCGGACTGCGCGTGCCGACACTCGGCGCATTTGCGCTGCTGCGTGGCCGGCCGGACAGCGAACAGCTTATGAGCTGGCGATTCTGGCTTGCGGCCATCGCCTGGACGCTGCTGGTGCTGGCGGCCGCGCGTCCCGAGCGCATCGGCGACGAGCTCGAAGTGCCGGTATCGGGCCGCAACCTGATGCTTGCTGTGGACCTGTCGGGCAGCATGGACCAGAAGGATTTCGAACTCGGTGCCCGGCGCGTCGATCGACTGACCGCCACCAAGGCCGTGGCCAGCGATTTCATATCCCGCCGCGAAGGCGACCGGATCGGGTTGATTCTGTTCGGCGAGCGCGCCTACCTGCAGGTGCCGCTGACGCTCGACCGCGAGACGGTCAATGTCTTGCTCATGGAAGCGTTCATCGGCCTGGCGGGGGAGAAGACCGCGATCGGGGACGCCATCACGCTCGCGGTCAAGCGTATCCATGACCAGGAGGCCGATGCGAGCGAGCAGGTGTTGATCCTGCTGACTGACGGCGCCAACACGGCGGGCGAAGTCGATCCGATGAAAGCCGCCCAGCTCGCCCAGCAGGTCGGGCTGCGCGTCTACACGATAGGCATCGGTGCCGAGCAGCTCGAGGTGCAGTCCCTGATCGGCGGCCGCCGCAACATCAACCCGTCAGCCGATCTGGACGAAGAGACGCTGACCGGTATCGCCGAACTCACGGGCGGTCGCTATTTCCGCGCGAAGGACACGGCCGGCCTGCAGGACATCTATCGTCTCGTCGACGAACTCGAGCCCGTGGACGAGCCCGAGTCCGGGTTCAGGCCCGTGCAGTCCTATTATTACTGGCCGCTGGGCGGCGCGTTCGTGCTGGCCGCGTTCCTGGCGGTTGTTGCGCTTGTACAAAACCTTGCCGTGCGACGCGCGTATCGGATGCAAGACAATGTTGTCTGACTTTCACCTGCTCAGGCCCGAATGGCTGCTGGCGATTCCGGTCGTACTTGTTGCCACGGTACTGCTGGCCCGCCGCAAGCTCGGCCTCGGCGGCTGGCAGGCGGTGGTCGACCCGGCGCTGGCGCCGCACGTGCTGTCACGCTCGGCGACCCGCCGCAGTGACGGCCGCTGGTGGCTCGCCGGCATCGGCGGCGTCATCTGCGCGGTGGCGCTGGCGGGACCGGCCTGGCAGCGCATCGATCAGCCCGTGTTTCGCTCCGACCAGGCGCTCGTCGTCGCGCTGGATTTATCGCGTTCAATGGATGCCCAGGACGTGACGCCGAGTCGCCTGATGCGGGCGCGGCTCAAGATCCTCGACCTGCTCGAACGGCGCGGCGGCGGCCAGACGGCGCTCGTGGTTTATTCGGCGAATGCGTTTACCGTGACGCCGCTGACGACGGATACCGACACGATTGCCGCGCTCGTCAACAGTCTGAGCACCGATATCATGCCGAGCCGTGGCAGTTATCCGATCGCCGCGATCACCAAGGGCAGGGCATTGCTGGAACAGGCGGGTGCGGCAGTCGGCGAGATTTTGCTCATAACCGATGGCAGCACCTCGCCGGCGGCCGAGCGTGCGGCGCGCGACCTGCGAGGAACGGGCTACACCTTGTCGGTCCTCGGCGTCGGCACGAAAGAGGGCGCACCTATTCCTCGCATGAGCGGTGGCTTCGTGACGGATCAGGCCGGGCAGATGGCCGTACCGAAGCTCGAGGAATACGGCCTGCGGGATCTCGCTGCTGCGGGCGGCGGCCGCTTTGCGCTGTTGTCCACGGACAATCGCGACCTCGATTACCTGCTGTCCGGCGAAGTGGGCGAGCGCTCGGCCAGCGGCGACTCGCTGGCGACCGACCGTTGGCGTGAGGAGGGCCCGTGGCTCGTATTGCTGCTGCTGCCGCTTGCGGCGGCCGCATTTCGGCGCGGCTGGGTGGCTGTAATCGCTTTGGCCATACTGCCGATGGCACAGCCCGCGCACGCGTCGTTCTGGGACGACCTGTGGTTCACAAAAGACCAGCAGGCGCAGCGGCAGCTCGAGGCCGGGGAGGCGGATGCGGCGGCCGGGTTGTTCGACGATCCCGAGTGGCGCGCTGTCGCCAGGTATCGGGCCTCGGACTATGAAGGCAGCGAGCGCGAATTTGCCGAAAGAGCGGAAACGCGAAATCTCTACAACCTCGGCAACGCGCTCGCGATGCAGGGAAAGTTCGAAGAGGCGATCAAAAAGTACGAAGAAGTGCTCGAAGCCGATCCGGAGTACGCGGATGCCGCATACAATCGCGATCTGCTGAAGCAGGTACAGGAGCAGCAACAGCAGCAGGAATCGGAGCAGCAGCAATCTTCCGAAAGTGAAGGCGACGGCGAACAGTCCGATCAGAGCGGCGAATCGCAGGAAGACAGCTCGGACAGTTCGGCGCAGTCAGATAGCCAGTCGCAGGAAGGCGAAGGGGAGCAGCGCGACCAGGAGATGAGCCAGGAGGATCTCGAAGCTCTGCAAGAGGAGCTGCAGCGTGCTGCCGAACAGGCACGACAGCAGGAACAGCAGGAGCTTCGGCAGTTGACGCAAGAGGAGCTCGAGCAGCTGCGCCGTGACCAGGAACAGCAACAGGCGATGGAGCAATGGCTGCGTCGCATCCCCAACGATCCGGGCGGGCTTCTGCGCCGCAAATTCCGCTACCAGTATCAGAAATCCGGCAAAGACCAGGATGGCAACAACACCTGGCCCGATGACGAGGTGCAGCCGTGGTGAAGGTTCGAATCATTCCTCTGCTCGTTATTGCAATGCTTGCAACCGAGGCGCAGGCCGCGGTGACGGCAAATGTCGATCGCGCTGAAGTCGATCTCAACGAGTCCTTCACACTCGAGATCCGTTCGGATACGAACACGGAACTGCAGCCGGATGTTTCGGTGCTGGACCAGGATTTTTACGTCGGGCAGGGCAGCCAGCTCAGCGACACTTCGATCATCAATGGGCAAATCCGTCGCAGCAAGACCTGGACCTATGTACTGATGCCGAGGCGCGCAGGCCAGCTGACGATTCCGGCGATTACCATCGGTACCGAACAGACACAGCCGGTCACGCTCACGGTCAGCGAGCCCGACTTGCTGCCGCCCGGTGAGGCCGAAGTGTTCATCACTTCGGAGGTCGACCTCGACGAAACCTATGTTCAGGCGCAGGCATTGCTGACCATCAAGATCTATCGGTCCGTCGCAACGCGGCAGCCGGCTTTACGTGAACCGACGTTCAGCGGCATCGAGTACCTGCTCGAAATTGCCGGCGACGACCGCAGCTACGATGCCGTCATAAACGGCACGGGATATAACGTCGTCGAGCGCGTTTATGCGATCTACCCGCAGGAAAGCGGTGAACTGGCGATTTCGCCGGCGCGTTTCGAGGCGCGCATCCTGCGCGATGGGCGCATAACCGGCCGCAAGGTATTCCAGTCGGACCCGCAAACCATCACGGTATTGCCGATCCCGGCGCCGCCGGCCGACTATCCGGATGCGACATGGCTGCCTGCGCGGGATCTCACGATGTCGGAGGACTGGTCGCGGGAACCGGATGAGATCAAAGCTGGCGAACCACTGACGCGGCACGTGACATTCAGCGCATTGGGCCAGCTCGAGTCGCAGATTCCCGCGCTCGATCCGCCGGCGGCGCCCGGGGTCAACGTCTATCCCGACAAACCGGAGCTGGGTCGCCGCGTCGAGTCGAAGGGCATACGCGGCATTCGCAAGGATCAATACGCGATGATTGCGACATCGCCTGGCGAGGTAGTGCTGCCCGCGCTCGAGGTCCCGTGGTGGAACATCGACGCTGGCGAGTGGCAGGTTGCAAGCCTGCCCGAGCGGACGATCAGAATCCTGCCCTCGGGCGAGGCGCCTTCACCGCCGCCGGAGGCGACAACGTCCACGGATGCGGAGGCGGTGACCGAAGAAGCCGAGCCGGCCGGCGACCTGATGCCATCGGGCGGATTCTGGCGCCGCGTCAGCGAATTCCTGGCTGCACTCTGGCTGGTGACAGTCGTGGCATGGTGGTGGTCATCGCGACCCGAGAAAAAACCGCGCGAGCCGGAGCCGGTGCCGATATACCGGCAGCAGGCCAGGCACCTGAAGGCTGCGCGCAAGGCCGCCGTGGCCGGCGACGGCGCGGGTGTCCGCAAGGCGCTGCTCGACTGGGCAACGCTTGAATGGCCGGACGACGCGCCGCGCAGCATCGGCGTACTTGCATCGCGCGTGTCGGCACCGCTCGCCGATGAACTCAATCGAATGTCGAGCGCTGCTTACGGGCCGAACGGCGGGGAATGGAACGGCGAGGCGCTGGCCAAAGCCATCCGCTCATTCTCCGTTATCGAGCATGACGGGCCGCACCCGGAGGACCTGCTGCCGCCGTTGATGCCGCGTAACAGCGGACGGGATGTTTCCCGACCGAAGTAAGGCGCAGTACAGCGAGCCATGAGGGAGGGGGATGTCCCGTCCGCTGGACCATGTCTCTACCAGTGGCCTGAATTCTCCATCGACGCCCAGGGCTCCTGTTCGGGCAGCGCATCGCCCTTCTGCAGCAGCTCGATCGAGACATTGTCCGGCGACCGCACAAATGCCATATGGCCGTCGCGCGGGGGACGGCTGATCGCTACGCCCCTATCCAGCAGACGCTGACAGGTGGCGTAGATATCGTCGACCCGGTAAGCGATGTGGCCGAAATTACGGCCTTCGCCGTAGTCTTCGGGGTCCCAGTTGTGCGTCAGTTCGATCTGAGCGCCTTCATCGCCGGGCGCCGCCAGGAATATCAGGGTATAGCGGCCGCTTTCATTATCTACGCGGCGTAATTCTTTCAGCCCCAGCGCACCGCAGTAAAAATCCAGGGATTCTTCCACGTCTGTGACGCGTACCATCGTATGCAGGTATTTCATGCCACAATAATCAGTCGTTGGCTTGCTGAATACAACATATGCGCGGAATACGCACGATAAGCATTGACCTCGACGACACGCTTTGGCCGATAGCGCCGGTCATCGCGCGCGCCGAGAAACGCATGCGCGCCTGGCTCGCCAAACATTATCCGCGCGTCACGGAAATGTTCACGCCGGAAGCAATGATGGAATTGCGCAGAGAAGTCGTGGTCGAGTACGCGGATCAGATTCACGACCTGACTTTCCTGCGGCGGACCGTGCTCGGCCGCGTGAGCAGGGCGGCAGGTTATGGCACGGAAATGGTCGACGACGCCTTCGCGATATTCAACGAGGAGCGCAACATCGTCGATGTCTTTCCTGACGTGCGGCCAGGACTGGCCAGGCTGCGCAGCTCTTTTACGCTCATAGCACTGACAAACGGTAATGCGGACCTGGCGAAGATCGGCTTGCGCGATCTATTCGACGAAGTGATCTCGGCGGCAAAGACAGGCGCTGCAAAACCTGCACGAAAGATCTTTGACGAGGCCGTGCGTGCTGGCGGCGCCGACCATACCGAAACCCTGCACGTGGGCGATCATCCGGAACACGATGTGCACGGCGCGCGGCAGGCCGGACTGCGGGCGGTATGGGTCAATCGCGACGGCCATGACTGGCCCGAGAACTTGCCGGAACCGGATGGCATCATCGAGGATTTCGCGGCGCTGGCCGATTTACTGGAGGCGGCGGCGAGATGATCGGCCTGCCACTGATTCTTTACATTCCGGGTCTGCTGCCCAAACCCGACGGGAGCAAGCATCGTGACGCGCTGTTTCGTTGCCTGCTTGCCGGCTTGCGCCGCCAGGACGAAGAGATTGCGCTGGATATTGCGGCCAATTTGCATTGTTTTGATGTCGTCTCCTGGACCTACGATTTTTATGGCATCTATCGCGATATCGCCGTCGATGCGGCGGCAATAGATGCTGTCATAGAGCAACCGTATGCCACGGAAAAAGACATCGTCGAGGCATCGAACTGGAAGCGCCGACTCGCAAGACGTGTATTCCTGCTCGCGGATTTCTTGCCATTCCTGATCCCGCATGTCGCGAACGAGCGCCTCGAAGTGCATTTGCGCGACTTGCGGCGTTACCTGCGCAACCGGAACGACATCGCCGAACATGCGCGTCAGCTCCTCAAGATACCCTTACGGGCCGCGGCAGAGTCGAAGCGGCCGATCCTCCTGCTGGCACACAGCATGGGATCCGTGATTGCTTATGAATGCCTGTGGGAGCTGACACATGACCATCCTGACGAGGTCAGCNNCGAGGTCAGCATCGACCTGCTTGTCACCATGGGCAGCCCGCTTGGACAGCGCTACATACAGAGCCGCATCAAGGGCAACGGCCACGGCGGGGCGGACCGATACCCCGGCAACATCGAGCGCTGGATCAACCTGACGTCACATGGCGACCTGACCGCGGTCGATCCGACCCTGGCCGATGATTTCGAAGAGATGGTCGAGCTGGGCCTGGTCGGCCACATAGACGACCGGCGCATGTTCAATTACTTCCGGCTGGACGGCCAGCTCAACGTGCATGCGGAGTACGGTTACCTCGTCAACGAGGTAACCGCGCGCATAGTGTCCGACTGGTGGCGGTCTAAGAGGTCTCCAGGTTTGGCCGGATGACGATGTCGATGCGCCGGTTTCTGGCGCGCCCGGACTCGGTCTCGTTGCTCGCAACGGGACGCGTCTCACCATATCCGGTCGCAATCAGCCGATACGTCGGAATTCGCATCGCATTGATCATGTATTGCTGAACGGACTCGGCGCGTTCCTGCGACAATTTCTGGTTGAAGTCGTCGCCACCGTGTGAGTCGGTGTGGCCCTCGATGATCAGCTCGCTTTGCGGAAACACGTCGATCGCCTTCTCCACCTTAGCCAGAAGGTCGAAGCTTTGCGGGCGAATTTGCGAAGCGCCACTGTCGAAAGTCAGTCCGACGAGGCGCAGGATGATGTTATTGCCTTCGCGGAAGACGCGGGCTTCGCGCGCGGTAAACATCTTTTCGACCTGTTCGAATTGCTCTTTGACGCGGGCCTGTGCCTCGAGGCGCTGTATCAGCGCGGCGCGCTCGGCAGTCGCGCCGCCAAGCCGTTCGTCGAGTGCCCGAAGCTCCTCTTCCATGTCTGCAAGCCGCAGCTCGTTTTCGGCTTTCTCCTGGCCGAGCGACTGGTTTTCGGTGCGCAGCTGGTCGATGTACGTCACGAGTTCGGCGCTCAGCGCGTCGGGCCCGTTTTCCATGTTGGGAATGACGTCTGCGGAGTCGGCAACCTTGCGCAGGGCTGCTTCCCACTCGAGGACCAGCATTTCGGCGCTCAGGTTACGGTCACGCACCTTGCGCGCGACTTCGGACAGATAGATTGAATGCTTGGCCTCGTAATTCGCCTGGCGCGCGAGGCTGCGCGGCAAGTCCGTGTCGTAGCGGTTTTCATTGAGTTCCCGCTCGGCGTCGGCAAGTAGTTGCTTGGCCTTCGCGAGCGTCACGGGCGCATATCGACCGACCCTTGCGCGGTCCGCCTGAGCCAGCAGGTTGCGCGTCTCGGTCAGATACTGCGCCTTGATTGCAATCAGCTCAGCGTCACGATAGAGGATCGTCGCCTCGCTCTCGCGGCGCTTGGCGCCCTTGAGATCGCCGCGCTCCAGCAGTCGGATGGCTTCGCCGAACTTGCGTTGAGCCTGCTGCCAGAGATTGGATTCGAGTTCCGGCGCGCGGGCGTTGGCCGCGTCCTGGCGGCTCTTCATCACCTGGGCAAGCGCCGTAGAGGCGAGCTCGGCCGTTTTGGTCGCAGCCCTGAAGTACCGGGCCGCATCGGCCGCGTTCGAGCGCACCGTTTCGATGTTGCGGCCGCGCTCGAGCGCGTATTCGGCATCCCCGTATTCCTGCACGCCGCGTTCATAACTGCGCGGCGCCAGCAGGGCGGCGTTGGCGGCGTCAGCGGCCGCTTTGGCGGCGTCGGCCTCCTTGAAAAAGGTCTTGCGGAGCTCGTCTTGCCCGCTGGCGGCACCTGCGCCCAGCAGCAGTGCGGCGACGAGCACGGAAAAGAAAATTCTCGGCATTACGGCCATTGGCATCGTTCCTGCGTGTCTGGTTCATCGAGAACCGCCCAAGCGATAGGCAGTTGCGGGCCAATATTACATATGCTGCGAGCCAAAATCTGTGCGCCGCGTCGCCGAAAAAGACCATTTTGTGACCGGAAAAATGCTGCACCACAGCAAAATCAACGAGTTACGGGTAATCTGACATTTTGTGGCATAGCTCACAGTCGTCGGTGAGACCGAGGCGTAGTCTAGACACATGTCCGCAAAGTACTACACACAGTTCATCTTGACCGACGCGCAATACCGCGGCGGCAATGAGTTCAGCGGCGTGGTCGAACTGAGCCACCCGATGGACATGAATACGGATGCGCGTGACATCGAGGCCGCACTGGCCCGCAATTTCGACCTGCGGCAGAACGCCGTCAAGCTCGTGAGCTGGTCGCGGTTGCACTGAACACTTCTGGCGTACTGATTCCCCCTGACTCTCCCGGCTTCGGCCGGGATTTTTTTGTACAATGCTCGCCCTTTTCCCGGACCCGGCTTCGGCATGAGCACAACGGACAATAAGTTTCGCGGCATTCCCGTCGTCCAGAGCGGCAAGAAGTACAAGACGGACACAGGCATTTCCGCGATCAAGAACGGTGTGAAAACGCAGCGTGATGCCGCACCCGTCGTTCGGGGCGACAAGCCCAAATGGCTTCGGGCCAAACTGCCCGCCGGCAAGGGCTACGCGTCGGTCAGCAAGATCGTCACCGAGCATCGTCTCAGCACCGTTTGTGAAGAATCGATGTGCCCGAACATTGGTGAATGCTGGAATGCGGGCACGGCGACGATCATGGTCATGGGGTCCGTGTGCACACGTGCCTGCAGGTTCTGCGCGGTCGATACCGGCAACCCGAAAGGCTGGCTCGATCCGGACGAACCCTTCAATACGGGTCGTGCCGTCAAGCTCATGGGGCTCGAATACGTGGTCATTACGTCGGTCGACCGCGATGACCTCCGGGATGGTGGCGCCGGCCACTACGCGGCCTGTGTTCGTGAAATCAAGAAACAGAATCCCGAGACCGCCGTCGAGGCGTTGACGCCCGATTTCGATGGCGTCGCGGAACACGTGGAGACGGTCGTCAGTTCCGGGCTGGACGTATTTGCGCAGAATGTCGAAACGGTGCGCCGCCTGACCCACCCGGTGCGCGATCCGCGCGCCGGCTACGAACAGACCATCGAAGTGCTCCGGCATGCCAAGAAATTCCGCCCCGCTGTGCTCACGAAGACGAGCCTTATGCTCGGCCTCGGCGAGCGCGATAATGAGATCATGCAGACCATGGACGATCTTCGTGAGGCCGGCGTGGATATCCTTACGCTCGGCCAGTACCTGCGACCGACGCCAAACCACCTCGCCGTGGAGCGATACGTGTCACCGGACGAGTTCGACCTGTACCGCCGCGAAGGGCTCGACAAGGGCTTCCTCGAGGTTGTAGCGGGTCCGTTGGTGCGTTCGAGCTACCGCGCGGAGCAGGTGCTGCAAAAGAACAACGTCGGGTTGGCCATATGAGTGCATTCCTCGCCGAATACGGCATGTTCCTGCTCAAGGTGATGACGATCGTCATTGGCATCGTTGTCGTAATCGGCGCGGGAGCCGCTGCCGGCCGCAAAGCCCAGAAAGATCATCTCGAGGTGAAGAGCCTCAACCAGAAGTTCAAGGAGTCTGCATGGATGCTTCGCAAGGGCATCCTGAAAAAGGACGAGTTGAAGAAGGCGGCCCGGGCCGAGAAAAAGAGGGCGCAGGCAGCCAGGAAAGAAACGCGCCCACGCAGCTTCGTCATTGATTTTCGCGGCGACCTGAAGGCCAGCGCGGCGGTATCCCTGCGCGAGGAGGTCAGCGCAATACTCGACGTGGCGGCGGCGGACGACGAAGTCATTGTCCGTCTCGAGAACCACGGCGGCTTCGTGCACGAGCATGGCCTGGCGGCATCACAGCTCGTGCGTATCCGGGAGCGCGACATTCCCCTGATCGTTTGCGTAGACAAAGTTGCTGCGAGCGGCGGTTATCTGATGGCATGCGTCGCATCGAAAATCGTTGCGGCGCCATTCGCGATACTCGGGTCGATCGGTGTACTTGCACAGATTCCCAATTTCAATCGCATGCTCGATTCCCACGGCGTCGACTTCGAGGAACTCTCTGCGGGCGAATACAAGCGCACGGTAACGATGTTCGGCAGGAACACGGAACAGGACCGCGCAAAACTCAAGGAACAGCTCGAGGACACGCACGCATTGTTCAAGGATGCCATTGCCCGCTTCCGTCCCGACCTCGATCTCGGCAAGGTCGCGACGGGAGAGCATTGGTACGGCACCCGGGCGCTCGAGCTCGGGCTTGCCGACGAACTCCGCACTTCCGATGAGCTGCTGACCGGGCTTGCAGCGGACCGTGACCTGTATCAGGTCAGCTACAAGATGAAGCAGCCGCTGCAAAAGCGGCTCATGGGTAATATCGAGGCAACCCTGGAGCGCGCCGAATCGGCAGGCTGGAAACGCCGCTTCGAGTCCCGGCTGCCCCGATAATTGGCGGAACCGGTGACCACCGGAATTGTCGATATAATGTGTGACGACTGGGTACAAAACCCGAGGAATTCCTTTGCTATCAACGCTTAACAAGTGTTCCATGATCGCCGCGCTGACCATGGCTGCGTGCCTTGCAACGGTGCCCGCGGCACATGCGGTATCGAATGCCCAGCTCGAAGCGGAATCGGCGCGTATTTACGCGCAGATGAAAGCGACCATGCCGATGACGACGGACCAGGACATCATCGATTATGTGGCCTGCGTGGCCATTGCCGTCGTCAATGAGCTGGAGCCGCCGTACAATGAGGTGCAGTGGGAACTGGCCGTTTTCGAAGATGACCTGATTAATGCCGGCGCCATGCCCGGCGGCAAGATCGTCGTCTGGGAAGGCATCCTCAGAGCGGCACGCAATCAACACCAGCTTGCGGCGGTGATCGGACATGAAATCGCCCACGTTACGGCGGAGCACAGCAGGCGCAAGGCCTCTCGTACTGCGATGTCGGATCTCGGCGTGAGGGTCGCGGCGGTCGTAATCGGACAGGGTCACAGCGGGGCAACGTACAGCGCATACGAGGCGCTGCGGCAAGGCGCAGCCTACGGGTTCTTTTTGCCGTTTAGCCGCAAGGCGGAAACCGAAGCGGACGTCATTGGCCTCAAATACATGGCCAGGGCTGGGTTCGACCCGCGCCAGGCCGTGCCACTGTGGCAGAACATGTCTGCCGAGAGCGGCGAGGACCCGCCCGAATTCTTGTCCACGCACCCGTCCGACGCGAAGCGCATCGAGTCACTCATCAGTCAGTGGATCGACGTATTGCCGCTGTATAACGAGGCGCTTCAGGCTGGCAAGATACCGGGGTGTGCGGTGCCGGAGTCCCTGGAGCGTGAACTGGCCGAACTGGACGCCAAGAAGAAAGCAAGGCAAAAGAAGGAGTAAAGCCTCATAAGTCGTCGCCTGGCATTACTGCTGGTGCTCGGTGCATTGGGAGGTTGCGCCACCATCGAGGATTTCCTCGACAGCATGCGCCGTCAACCCGAGGCACCCCCCGTACCGATCGAGGAGCGGCCTGTCCTCGAGCCTATTCATGCAAATCACTTTTTGCTAGAGACGCCGGGGCAGTCGGTCATCGGCGTGCCGCAAATCGTGTTTGCGGAAGACGAAGATACATTGTCCGATCTCGCGCGAGCTTACGGCCTCGGTTATGACGAGATCATTTCAGCTAACCCGGGCGTCAATCCCTGGCTGCCGGGAGAAAACACTCCAATCCTGTTGCCAACGCAATACGTTCTTCCCGATGTGCCGCGCGAGGGCCTCGTGCTGAATATCGCGTCCAAGCGATTGTTCTATTTTCCGCTCATGCCCGAGGGCGCAAAACAGGTCGTCAAAACCTACCCGATCGGCATCGGGCGCGTCGGGTGGGAAACGCCGCTTGGCGTCACGAAAGTGGTTTCCAAGGCCAGGGACCCGCACTGGTTTGTGCCGGCCTCCGTGCGGCGCGAGCATGCGGAGATGGGTAATCCCTTGCCCGCCGTCGTTCCGCCGGGCCCGGAAAACCCTCTCGGCCATCGGGTGCTCAAGCTGGAAATGCCGGGCTACCTGATTCATGGCACGAATCAGCCTTACGGTGTCGGCATGCGCGTCAGCCACGGCTGCGTTCGCCTGTACCCGGAGAACATCGAGCTGCTTTACGAACTGGTCGAGGTTGGCGAGCCTGTAAGGATCATCAACGAGCCTTACCTGTTCGGCAGGCTCGACGGCCGTTTGTATTTCGAAGGGCACGCGCCGCTCGAAGACGATGCGATTGGCGCCGAAGATCGCCTCGTTACGCTGATCTCGGCGCAGACTGACGAGTTCGGCGCTCCCTTGCTGCCAGCGGACGTCGAGCATGTGCGTGCGCTGGCCGCTTTGGCAAGCGGCGTGCCGACCAGCGTCGTGACTCACGATCGCGACGAAGTGCTCGCAAGGGTGCGGGTCGTGCAGAACAAGGTCGAAGCCGATCCCGACGCGCCGACGCTGATCGAAGTCCGCGAGATGATCGAAGAGGCGGTCAGGGAAGGGCGCGAGGCCGAAGCGGGCGAGCAGGCGCTCTAGTCGTAATAGCGCAGGAATTCCCGGGGCAAGCCGCCCGTATCGTCAGGCAGTTCGGTCCCTGCGGGCAGCGGCCGCGAGTTATAAGTGTTCCAGAAGAGAACCTTGCCGGCGCTCCGGTCGAGGTCATGTAACAGGGCGGCCATTGCCTTGCCGGTGTATGTCGTTTCCAGCGTGATGCCGAATTCCGCCTTCGCGAGTTCGACGGCCCGATCGGTCGATTCGTTCGAGCGCGCATAGCCGCCGCCGAAGAACTCATCGCGGAAAGACAGATTAACCCGGCTTGCAAGGTCGCCCGGCACGGATGCATCCAGCATGTGCATGAGCGTCCCGGTCTTCCGAATCAAACTTTGCATCGCCAGCCGGTTGGCCATGAACTCGTGAGTTACGCGTATTGCCTGCACATCGGTACGCAAGCCAGCGAGCGCGAGTCCCAGCGCGAGACCGCTTGCCGTTGCCATCGTGCCGTTCGCAACATAGAGACGATCCGGTTCCGGCAGTTCACCAGCATTGACCTGATCCGCGAGCTCGAGTCCGGCGTTGACGAAACCGATAACGCCCAGCCAGCTGGAGCCGCCCGGCGGCAGCACCCAGGCCGCACGGCCATGCAGATAGCGGCGCAGGGTCGCGATTATTTCCGTGCGCTTGCCGCCAAGGCGCACGATCTCTGTACCGTTGATCAGGTGCGTGTTGAGCGCGCGGGCGCAGTTTGGCGTTTTCGTCTGGTGCGAAAGAAAGCAGGTGCATTCAAAGCCCAGTGATCGCGCATACAGCGCCGTGGCAAGCGCGTGGTTCGAAGCCACTGTGCCGAACGTGGCTATGCGTTTTGCGTTCTTATCGGAAGCCCGCCGCAAAAGAAATTCCAGTTTTCTGACCTTGTTGCCGCCGTACAGCTCTGCGGTTACGTCATCGTGCTTTACTGCAACGCTGTGTGACCTGCCTGCGGCAGACACTTCGTGCTGCGACACGGGCGTCGGCAGATTTGCGAGTTGCGTCTTTGGCAAGCGTTGCGCAAGTACGGGAAACATATTCGTCAGAGGGTCACCCATGGTTCGAATATAAGCTAAAATGCCGCCACGGTTATCTGACTGTTTCGGAGATAAGCTTGTCAGATGCGCTAGACCGTGGCATCACGGTCACCGAAATGGCGCCGATGGATCAACCCATCGACGTTTTGCCCGAGACCACGGCCGCTTTTGTCGGGCGTGCGCTTCGTGGCCCTGTCAATCAGCCTGTACTGATCCAGAGTCTCGGCGAATTCCGGCGGCGCTTCGGTGAGACGTGGTCCCGTTCCAGCCTCGGGCCGGCGGCGCAGTTGTTCTTCGAGCACGGCGGCAGGAATCTCTATATTGTGCGTGTCGCAAATCATGCTCGCGGGGCGATGATCTGTTTGCCGGCGAGCGGTTCTGCGCTCGTATTGCGGGCTGTGGAGCCGGGCTCGACCGAGCGCATACGCGCGGCCGTCGACTATGACGGTATCGATGCCAATGACGACGACCTGTTCAACCTGACGCTGCAACGCATCGAACCGGCGACGGGCCTCGTCGCCGATCAGGAAATGTTTCAGGGTGTCAGCTGCCGCCAGGACTCGGAATCGTTCATAGGCAATGTACTTACGACTTCGTCGCTGGCGCAGATCGAGGCGCCATTTCCGACGCATCGCCCTGAAGCAACCAGCGGTACGGACAGACAGTACAGTCAGGCCTATATCGAGCACGCGCAGGGCGGGTCGGACGGCCATGAACTGTCCGACTACGATCTCATCGGCTCGCGGCGTGACGAAACCGGCCTGTTTGCCTTGCAGCAGGTGGAACACTTCGATCTCCTGTATCTGCCGCCCCCCGGAAAGGGCCGCGATATCGGCCCCGCATCGCTGCTGGCAGCCGATCGCTATTGCCGTGAACGCAATGCAATGCTGATTACCGATCCGGCCTCCGACTGGGTCACGCCGGCAAAGGCTGTCGAGGGTATGCGCCGACTCGGCATCGGCAGCCCAAACGTGATCGGTTATTTTCCACGCATGTACTCGCGCAAGAGCGAGGAGTCGCCGCCACGCGCGGTCGGTGGTGCGCTGGCAGGGCTGCTCTGCAAGCAGGATCGCGACCGGGGCCCCTGGAATGTGCTGGATCTCAAGGGCCTCGAATTCCAGCGCGATCTCGTCGCCGCGTACGAGATCGATGACGCGGACGAGAGCGCACTGTCGCGACAGGGTTTCAACGTGATTGCGCGCGGCACCGCGGGGCGTGCCGTGGTGCGCGGCTGCGTGACGATGGGCCGCGGTTGCGAGGAGCATCGACTGTTCGCCGCCCTTCCGGTCCGGCGCCTGTATCTTCACATCGTCAACGCCATCGACAAAGGTACGCGTTGGTCCGTTTTCGAAAAAGGCGATGAACAACTCGCTGCGCGGTTGAACAGCCAGGTTACGGCTTATCTCGCCGCAATGGCGGATATGGGCGCGCTCGAAACGGATGAATTTACTGTCGACTGCGATGCCGGTCTTTGTAAACGCAGCGATGCGCTCGGGCACGGCGTCACGATCCTCGTTCGATTGCAGCCCTGCGGGTGTTCGAAACCGCTCTCCTTTACGCTGCACCAGACGATCGCTGGCTGCCGCGTAACTTCGACCGCGTTCGCGCCTGTCATATAAGCATCCGTCTCGTGCCACCAATCTTTCGGGAGGGGGTATGAGAGACAGCGATGCTCTGGAAAACAACCCACACGTTTCGCGGTCGGCACTGGAAGCCATTCACGGCCAGGTATTCGGCTGGGCCCTCTCCCGATGCGACTTTGACCACGCGGCGGCGGAGGATCTGATGCAACAGGCATACCTCGAATTGTTGAGCGGTAATGCGCGATTCGACAACAAGTCGTCGCTCAAGACGTTCTTGTTTTCGGTGGTGCAAAACCTTGCCAGGAGCCGCTTCCGGCGCATTGCCACGCGCTTGCGTCTCGTGCGCCGGTATATGCCGGATGAAGAGCCCGCCATGGAACGCGAACCAGCAGCGGATGCGAATGTGTGGCGAGCCGTGCGCGAGCTGCCGGCGCGGCAGCGCGACATTATCGAACTCGTGTTTTGTCGTGATCTGACGATAGAGGAAGCCTCCAGGGTCATGGGGGTTTCGACCGGCACCGGCCGCGTGCATTACGACCGGGCCAAGAAGGCCCTGAAGGCGAAGCTGCAATGAATACGACAGACGCAAACCTCAAAGAGCAATTGCGAAAGAACTGGCCGCGGCACGAAACGCCGCTGTTCGACGAAGTGTGGGCGAAAGCTGAACGTGCGCGGACGGCGCAGCGTCGCCGCTATGCGGGAATGGCTTCACTGGCCGCCGCCGCCGCACTGGCCGCAATCGTGTTTGGAGGCGGGCCCGCGGTCGAAGAGCCGAGATACATCGAAATGGCAGATGTGCTGGATACGACTTACTGGGCGGCGCCAAGCGATACGCTGATGCCGGAACATCGATTTGACATATATCAGGAAATGCCGGTGTTGTTCGAGTCAACCTAACCGGCCGGAGGACGTTGTGATGAAAAAGGGATTGTTGATTCTGTTGGTATTGACCTGTTGTGGACTGGTAACGGCGAATGCGGCTGATCCGAAACAAGATGTGTTCAAGGGCAAGCTGTTTCCACCCAATGTTATTCTGCAGCACCAGGCCGAACTGAATCTCAGCAAGGAACAGTTCACGGCCATCAAGGCTGCGGTCGTGAATGTACAGGCCAACGTTGCCGAGCATGAGTGGGATCTCCGCGAGGCATACCAGAATATTCTGGCCGAACTGGACAAGCAGCCGATAGACCAGGCGCGGGTACTCGAGCATGTCGACGCGGCGCTCGATGCCGAAAACGAGGTCAAGAAGGAGCAGGTCGCCATGTTGATCAAGTTGAAGAACCTGCTTACGGCCGATCAGATCGCCTACCTGGAGAGCGTCCAGGAGAAATGACATCATGACGAACAAGACACTCATTTCCTTATTCGCTTCCGCAGTCCTCGGATTGTCGGGTTGCGGAGGTGGAGAAAGCTCATCGGCACCGCCGGGCCCGCCGCCGCCACCGCCGCCGCCGCCAATGAGCAAGGCCGAAGCGTTTCAGTTCCTGAACCAGGCGACCTTTGGCGCGACGGAGGCCGAGGCGGACCGGATCATCGCGATGGGTGTCGAAAGCTGGATAGACGAACAGATGCGGCAGCCGGCATCGTTGCAGTTGCCGCACATGCAGACCCTGCCGCCGCCGCAGTTCATGGGTCAGCTGCAGGTCGACCGCGTGGACGTCTGGTTCCGCAATTCGGTCAATGGCCCGGATCAGCTGCGGCAACGAGTGGCGTTTGCGCTTTCCGAGATCATGGTCGTGTCGCAGATAGGCGCGCTGCAGGGCCAGCCTTTCGGACTCGCCAGCTACTACGACATGCTGGCGCAAAACGCGTTCGGTAATTATCGGCAGCTGATCGAGGCGGTGACACTACATCCCTCCATGGGCGTCTATCTCAGCATGCTGGGGAACGAGAAGCCGGATCCGGTCAACAACATCCGCCCGGACGAGAACTACGCCCGCGAATTGATGCAGCTCTTCTCGATCGGTCTCGTCGAACTCAACCAGGATGGGACACAGAAGCTCGACCAAAACAACATGCCGATACCGACTTATGACCAGTCGATTATCGAAGGTTTTGCGCATGTTTTTACGGGATGGACGTATGCCAATGCGCCTCGTTTCCACCCGAACTTTGCCAATCAATTTCGTCAGATCACGCCGATGGAGCTCTGGCCCGACTATCATGATACCGGTGCGAAGAAGATCCTGAACGGCGAAACTATTCCTGCGGGCCAATCGGGCGTCCAGGACCTGACGATGGCGCTGGACAATATTTTCAACCATCCGAATGTCGGTCCCTTTATCGCGATTCGGTTGATTCACCGGCTGACGACGAGTAACCCGTCACCGGACTATGTTTCGCGCGTTGCCGCAGTCTTTGACGACAACGGCCGCGGAGTGCGTGGCGACCTGGGTGCTGTCGTCAAAGCGATCCTGACAGATCCCGAAGCCCGTCCGGCTGTGTCGATGGACACGGACGGAAAAATGAAAGAGCCATTGATGCGGCTGACTCAGGTGTGGCGCGCTTACGATGCGACGTCGCAAAGCGGCAAGTACCCGCTCGTATTTATCAACGCGATTTTCGGCCAGGGGCCGCTGCAGGCCACGCACGTATTCAACTTCTTCAGCCCGTTTTATGCTCCCCCGGGTGAGATTCGCGATCGCGGATTCGTGGCGCCGGAACTCGAAATCGCCACCGAATATCTGAATACCTACGTGACCAATTACCTGTTCTATCAGGCGTTCGTTCTTAATTCGACCAACGAGAATCTCAATGAGAACGATGTCTACATCAATTTCGAGGCAGAGATGGCGATCGCAGATGATGTCGATCTGCTGATCGATACGGTTGCCGGCAAATTGCTCGGCGGTGAGATATCGGACACCTTGCGGAATGAGACTGCGGGAATGCTGGCTTTGATTGCGGCGGACAATCCCGCGCTCAGAGTGGCGGAGACCATCTACTTCATTGCGACATCACCGGAGTACGCTTACCAGCGTTAGAGACCATGAAAAGAATTAGTCGACGGCAATTTATTCAGTCCAGCGGCTCGGCGGCGGCGGCAGCGGCATTCGCAAGCGCGCCGGGCCTGGCGTACTCGCAGGTAATCGGTACAACCGCACCGTTCGGTGATTTTCGCGCCCTTGTCTGCGTTTTTCTGCACGGCGGTAACGATTCTTTCAATATGCTCGTGCCGAATACGACGGCGGAATACAACGCCTATGCCCAATCGCGGCAAAATCTGGCGATTCCCCAGGAGACGCTGCTGCCGGTCAACCCGCTGTCGTATGCGCCAGGATCGAATCCCTTCGGCCTGCATCCGTCGATGCCGGGCGTGCAGTCGCTGTTCGAGTCCGGAAAGGCCGCCTTCGTTGCGAACGTGGGTCCGCTCGTCGAGCCGACCACGCAGGAACAGTACTTCAACCAGTCGGTGATATTGCCGCCGCAGCTGTTTTCGCACAATGATCAGCAGGCGCAATGGCATTCGCTCAAAGGTGCGAACACGACGAAGACAGGATGGGCCGGCCGTATTGCAGACCTGATTCGCATGAATGTCGCCGAGCAGAAGATGGCCGTGAACGCATCGTTGAATGGAACCAGCCTCTTCCAGTCGGGTGAGGAAACGATTGCCTATGTCATGGGGCAACGGGGCCCATTGGGTTTCGAGGGATTCTCCAACGATCCCGGTGACGTCCGATACGATCAGCGACTCGCATTCGAGCGCGTCCTGCAGGCGCAATACGGATCGATCTACGAGCGCGCGTTTGCCGAAATCCAGCAGCGCGCGATCGCGGCATCCGACGTTGTCAGCGCCGCAATCGCAAATGCGCCTGCGATGACGACGGTATTCCCGGCGACGCCACTCGGGCGACAGCTCGAAACCGTGGCGAAGCTGATAGGTTCCCGCGCCGAGCTCGAGATGGAGCGGCAGATATTCTTCGTCGGAATCGGGGGCTTCGACTCCCACGACGACCAGAACGAAAACCAGCCCGGACTGCTGGGCGGTGTTTCCGAAGCCATGTCGGCATTTTATAACGCGACGGTAGAGCTGCAGATCGCCGAAAGCGTAACCGCGTTCACGCAGTCGGATTTCGGCCGAACGCTGACGTCGAATGGTGACGGCACCGATCACGCCTGGGGTGGTAATCAGCTCGTCATCGGCGGCGCTGTCAGCGGCCAGGATATATTCGGTATCTATCCCGTGCTCGAGATAGGCGGCGGCGACGACGTGGGCGGAGGCCGCATGATTCCGACGACATCGGCCGACCAGTTTGCTGCGACGCTGGCCAAGTGGTTCGGTATCCCCGACGCCGATCTCGATATCGTGGCGCCACATATCGACAATTTCGTGCAACGGGATCTCGGCTTCATGGTCTAATATCTCCTCCGCTACATCGGGGGTACCCATGAGACCATCCACGGCGGCCCTGCTGGCCGCGGCCATCCTGTTTGCAGCTTGTTCCCGGGCACCGGCACCGGACGAGACGGCGCCTGAAGACGGCGCCTCGCCGGAGGCAGCCGAACAGCTCGGCGCCTTGTTCGACGAACATTTCCAGCGTTCTCTCGAGCTCAATCCCTTGCGGGCGACGTTCATCGGCGATAATCGATACAACGACCGGCTGGCCAACTCGATCGGGCCCGAGCATATCCAGGCGTCGCTGGACCTCGACAAGGAATTCCTCCAGCGCCTGCTTGAAATCGACCGCGATGCATTATCGGCAAACGAACGCATCAGCTACGACCTGTTCAAGCTGCAGCGCGAGCAGAGTATCGAAGGCCGTCGCTTCCCCGGCGAACTGCAGCCTATGAACCAGTTTCGTTCGATCACCACGTTCTTCGCGCAGCTCGGCAGCGGCAGCGGCGCGCATCCGTTCAAAACCGTGAAAGACTATGATGACTGGCTGTCCCGTATCGACGATGCCGTGGTCTATGTCGACCAGGCGATCACGAACATGAAGGAGGGCATGCAGCGCGGTGTGGTGCAGCCGAGAATTCTCATGGAGAAGCTCGTGCCGCAGATCGATTCGCAGATCGTCGAAAACGCCGAGGACAGTAATTTTTACAAGCCCGTCGCCAACATGCCCGAAAACTTCAGTGACGAAGATCGCGCGCGCCTGACGGCGGCCTTTGTCGATGCGATAGAGAACAAGATCGTGCCGGCCTATGAACGATTGAGCAATTTCATCGGCGATGAGTATTTGTCCGCCGCACGCGAGACGGTCGGCCTGTATGCGCTGCCCGATGGCGAGGCCTGGTATGCATTCAACGTGAAGCGGACTACGACCACGGATCTGACGCCCCAGGAAATACACCAGACAGGCCTCGACGAGGTGGCGCGTATTCAGGGTGAAATGCGCGCCGTCATGGAGGAGGTCGGGTTCGAAGGGGATCTGAAAGAGTTCTTCGAATTCATGAACACGGACGAGCAGTTCTACTTCGACGAGCCCGAGGAACTCATCCAGGGCTACCGCGACATGTCCGATTCGATTGCGGCATTGGCGCCGAAGCTTTTCGACGTTTTCCCGAAGATGGCCTTCGAAGTGCGGCGCGTCGAGCCTTACCGCGAGGTATCGGCGTCAGGAGGCTCCTATATGTCGGGCACGCCCGACGGCAGCAGGCCCGGCATCTTTTACGCGAATGCCTACGACATCAAGGCGCGTCCGAAATGGGCGATGGAGGCACTGTTCCTGCACGAGGCGATCCCGGGCCATCACTTCCAGATCGCGCTGAAGATCGAAAACGAGAATCTTCCCAGTTTCCGGCGCTTCGGCGGCTTTACGGCGTTTAGCGAAGGCTGGGGCCTGTATGCCGAGTCGCTGGGCAAGGAACTCGGTGTTTATACCGATCCCTACCAGTATTTTGGCGCCCTGAACGCCGAGCTCTGGCGCGCAATCCGGCTGGTGGTCGATACGGGGCTTCATGCCAAGGGCTGGAGCCGCCAGGACGTGCTCGATTACATGTACGCGAATTCGGCCGTGAAGCCGGCGCGGGCAATTTCCGAAGCCGAACGGTTCATGGCGATTCCGGGGCAGGCACTGGCTTACAAGATCGGCCAGCTCAAGATTCGCGAGATCCGCAACAGGGCCGAGGAGCGTCTCGGCGACAGGTTTGACGTCAGGGAATTCCACACGCAGGTTCTCATGGACGGACCCATGCCCTTGTCCATGCTCGAGGCGAAACTGGACGGATGGGTAGCGTCGCAACTGTGACCCCATGAAACTCGACCGGGCCATACGAATCCTGATCGCGGCCGTGGTCGTGATCGCATTCGTCCTGGTCATCGGCACCGTGGTGTTCCTGACGGAGTCGGCGCTCAATGTCTGGGACCGCCTCGTCGAGGGTCCGAAGATCCTGCTGTACGGCTACGTCGGTGTGATGCTCGCGCTGGTCATCGCGGCAACCTGGCTGATAGTTCGCCTGGTCGTGCGCCGCAAGCCTGCGCCATCGGTCCGGACTTCCGGCGAGAAACTGAGCCGGGAAGATATCGAGGCACGGCTCCGTGAAGCCGAATCGGCCGGCGTCGATGTTGCCGCCGCACAGGAAGAGCTCAGGGACCTGGCGGCAAGGCAGCAGCATGGCGCCGTGCACCTGTGTTTCTTCGGCGAAATCAGCGCGGGCAAGAGTTCGCTGATCAGGGCACTCGTGCCGGAAGCGGACGTCAGCGTCGATGTTGTCGGTGGTTCGACCACCGAGATCCGGCATTATCGCTGGCGCAGCAAGGAAGGCGCCGAGGTCCGCCTGACCGACATGCCTGGAACCGGCGGCCTCGATGATGCGTCTGACGACATGGCTGCGGAGGAGGCGCGCCGCTCGCACGTCGTGCTGTTCGTTTGCGAGGGCGACCTGACGCGTGCCGAGAAAGATGCCCTGCGCGAATTGCTCGAGCTGGGCAAGCCCGTGATTGTCGTCATGAACAAGTCGGATCGTTATAGCGTGGAAGAACAGGCGGCGGTCATGGAGCGCTTGTTCGAACATCTCGAGTCGATGGGCGGCGACACCGATCGCGATCGCCTGGTCGCCGTGTCTGCAGGCGGTGAAGTCGATGTGATCGAGCGTGCCGCCGATGGCAGCGAGCAGACGCTGCGGCACAAGCGGGCGGCCGACATCGGCGTGCTTGTCGTTGCAATCAATCGCCTGCTCGAACAAGAGGGCGCCACGATCGAGGACAGGCGCGACCGGGCCGTCTTTCGCCTCGCGTCGGATAAGCTCGCAGAGGCGGAACGACGTTATCGCCAGCAACGGTCGGAGCAAATCATTCGTTCGTCGACGCGCAAGGCGGTCATCGGTTCGCTGGCCGCAGTCAGCCCGGGCACCGATGTGCTGATCCAGGGCTACATCGGCACGGCGATGACGCAGGATCTGTGCAGCTTGTATGGCGCTGCGCCGCGCGATCTCGATATCGAGGAGTTTCTGAACCTGAGCCAGAGCCGTGTCGGCCGCGCGCTGCCGCTGACGCTCGCCGTCGCCGGCAACGGCCTCAAGGCCTTTCCGGGCGCCGGCACGGTGGCCGGGGGCGTCGTTCACGCGGTGGCGTACGGCTTGATATTTGACGCACTGGGCCGCAGTCTCGTGCAAACCCTGTCGCGCCACGGTGAACTGAGGCCCGAGGTGGCGGCAAAGGAGTTCGAGGAAGGCATCAGTGAACGTATTGAAGCGGGCGTTGGCCGTATTGCCAGGCTGGCCCTGGACGCGCAGGAAGACTGAGCCGGAGCCCGCCGCCAACAGCGGTGCCGAACACCTGACGCTGGCGCGGGAAAGCCTGCGCGACCTGGTCGACGACAGGCGGCTCCCCGACGGCGTGCGCGAATCGCTGGCGCACGACTATGCCTCGGTCGAGGCCATGCTCGACAAGCTCGAACACGGACACCTGCACCTCGCGGTCTTCGGCCGCGTGAGCACGGGCAAGTCCTCGCTGCTGAATGCACTCATCGGCGATGACGTTTTCAGCGTCAGCCCCCTGCACGGAGAAACGCGTTTGTCGAGCATGCAGGAATGGACGGAACGCGAGGCGGGCGGCGTTTTTCTGATCGATACGCCCGGACTGGACGAGGCCGGCGGCGAAGATCGCGAACTGCTCGCCAAAGAGGTGGCCGGGCGCTCGGACCTCGTTATGTTCGTGCTGGACAGCGATATTACCGATACCGAACTCCAGTCGCTGCGCACCTTGCTTGCGCAGGGACGGCCGGTGCTTGTGGCACTGAACAAGAGCGACCTGTTCACCGGCGACGAGCTGGCGGCACTGCTGCAGGCGCTGCGCCAGAAGACCGATGGCATACTCGAGCCCAACCACGTCATCGCGGTGGCGGCGCAGCCACGGCCGCAGCTCGTCGTCGAGATCGACGACGCAGGGCGGGAAACCCGCGGCGAACGCGCGCGCGCGCCCGACGTGGAGGCGCTGCGCGTCCGGTTGTGGGACATACTCGATGCTGAAGGAAAAACGCTCGCGGCCCTCAATGCGAGCCTGTTCGCTTCCGACCTTTCCGACCAGGTTGGACGCCGCATACTTGCCGCCCGCCGGGAAATCGGCGAGAAGCTCGTGCGCACCTATTGCATTGGCAAGGGGATCGCTGTCGCCTTCAACCCGGTTCCGGTCGCCGACCTGTTCGCTGCGGCATTCGTCGACGTCGGTATGGTCGTGCACCTTTCCCGTGTGTACGGTTTGCCGCTCAGTCAGAAAGAGGCCGGTAGACTGGTCGGCATCATCGTGGCGGAATCGGCAGCGCTCATGGGAACGGTCTGGGCATTGCACTTCGTGTCGAGCGCGCTCAAGGTCGGCACGATCGGACTGTCCACGATACTCACCGCCGGTGCGCAGGGAGCGATCGCATACTACAGCACGTATGTCGTCGGCCAGGCGGCCGCCGACTACCTGCAGCATGGCAAGTCCTGGGGCGATGGTGGACCGAAGCAGGTCGTCAGGCAGATTCTCGACAGCCTCGACCGGGATACGGTATTGCTGGATGCACGGCGTGAGATTCGTGCCCGGCTCGGACTGAGCGGTGGCTGACCGCCGTGAGCGCATGCGGCGTATCCGGGAAGCGATTCGCGATATTCCCAGTGGCTGTGTTGCCAGCTACGGGCAGATTGCCGAGATCGCCGGGATACCGCGCGGCGCGCGCCAGGTCGGCCACGCGTTGAAACACCTGCCGGACGGCCACGATGTGCCGTGGCATCGCGTCATCACGGCATCGGGGAGAATCGCGTTCGACAAGGGAAGCCGTTCTTTCGAGGAACAGGCAAAACGCCTTGCCGAGGAGGATATTGCCGTCATCTCGGGGCGCGTCGACATGAAAAAATACCGCTGGCAGCCGGAACTCGATGAACTGCTGTGGAAGCCGACTTCGGCGTGGGACAAACAATGAGCCTGCGCACACAAATCATTGCATTCGTCGTGGGCGAACGAATGCAGACACTGCGACGCCGGGTACTGGAAACGAAACGCCGTCTGCTCAGGCGGCCGCACACGGTGTCGGTCTTCCTCGAGCTCGACGATCCGTATTCGTATTTGCTGGCCTGTTACCTCCCGGCGCTGGCGGATTGCTACAAGGTGCAGGTCCGGTATTTCCTGACGGAGATTGCGTCCGATGACAACCGGCCGCGTGCGGACATGCTGGCTGCTTATGCCGAGCAGGACTGCCGCCGGGTCGCTGCGGAGCTCGGCCTGCCGTTTCTCGATCGCGGCAATGCGCCGCCTGTCGAATATCGCCGCGCCATCATCGATGTACTTGCGCGGGATTCAGACTCGTTTCCGGGCCCGCTGCTCGAGGCGATCTCGATGTACTGGCGGGGAGACTCCGAGGGCATGGCAAGGCGGGTTGCGGGAGAGAGGCTGACAGGCGCCGGCGAAAAACTGCTCGCAAGCAACCAGAAACGCCTGTCGGGCATGGGACACTACAACAGCGCAATGCTGCACTACGGTGGCGAATGGTACTGGGGCGTCGATCGTCTGCACTATCTGACCGAACGGCTGGATGAACTGGGACTGCGCCGTGAAACTGCGTCGGGGTCAGCGTTCGCATCTATCCGCCTCGCAATGCAGGTCAGTCTTCCGGTCGCTCCGCCGGCGGCGGCGAAAGGCCTGCCGCCGCTCGAGTATTTCCATTCGTTCCGCAGCCCTTATTCATACCTCGGGCTGCAGCGTGTTTTTGAGATTGCCGATGCCTTCTCCCTGGAGCTCAGGATTCGGCCTGTTCTCCCCATGATCGGTCGCGGACTGCCGCTGCCAAATCGGAAATTGCGCTATATCGGTGAAGATGCAAGCCGCGAAGGCCGCCGGCTCGGCGTGCCGTTCGGCGAATTTGCGGACCCGGCGGGACGGGGCGTCGAACGTTGTATGGCCGTCTTTTGCTACGCGTTGGCCGAAAAGCGTGAGCGCGACTTTGTGATTAACGCCGGCAAAGCGATCTGGGCCTCCGGCACCGACGTCGCAAGCGATAAAGGAATGCGCAAGGTCACGGGGCGCACGGGATTGTTCTGGCCCGAGGTCCTGGCAGCGATGCAGCACGAAGAATGGCGTAGCATGGCCGAAGCAAACCGCGAGTCCATGGACGAGACTGGCACCTGGGGCGTACCGACGATAAGGCTTGGCGATTTCGTCGTCTGGGGCCAGGATCGATGCTGGTTGCTCGTGCGCCACCTCGAGGAACTTTGTGATACAGGCGAAGGAATACTGATATGACGACCGTCATTTTTTCGCACGGGCAGGAGTCGGGTCCGTGGGGCACCAAGATCCGGGCAATGGCCGAAATGCTGCGGGACATGGGCTGCGAGGCTGACAGCATCGACTATCAGGGCATCGAGAGTCCGGTCGGGCGCGTCGACAAGCTCGTCAGGGAATGCGCCGGCATCGATGACACCCTTATCCTCGTTGGCTCCAGCATGGGCGGGCATGTGGCCACGGCGGGCGCCGCTGCGGTCGGGGCGGCCGGACTCTTTGTGTTGGCGCCGGCGTATTTTATGCCCGGGTACGAAGGTCTGACGCCGCCGCCACCGGCGCTGCCTGTCGAGATCGTGCACGGCTGGCACGACGATATTGTGCCCGTCGAGAACAGTATCCGCTATGCCAGAGAGTGTGCTGCGACATTGCATATAGTCGACGGAGACCACCGATTGACAGCAAATATCGACGAAATCAATTATTATCTGGCGCGATTCATCAAAAACTACAACACCAAGGCTGAATAAAATGAGAGGTGCAGCATGAAGTATTTGTTGATCCTGGCCGCTCTTGCGCTGGCCGGTTGCGGCGGCGCATCTGACGATGCAGGCGAATCAGGTGCGATGGATGATGCGGTAGAGGCTGCTGAAGAGGCAGCTGCCGATGTCGCTGAAGCGGCTGGAGAAGTCATGGAAGAGGCTGGCGATGAGGCCAGTGATGTGGCGCAGGAAGCCGCCGAAGCCGTCGAAGAGATGATTGACGAGGCTACCGAGGATGCCGAGAGCGTCGAAGACGTTTTGAAAGAAAAGGCGGCTGAGGTCGAAGCTGCCGTCGAGGAAGAAGTCGGCGACTAACGGTCGGCAGGATGCCGGGCCTGCCGGCCCGGCATCAAACTTTTCTTCCCACGCGCCATGACTGTCGCGAAAATCGTTTTCCGGCCGCTTTATTGGCTGGCGGGCAAAATTTTTGCAGTCTGGGCGCGGCCGACGATTCTGCCCGAGGTACCCGCCGAACTCATTGAAAATGGCGGGGCCGCGGTCTGTTACGTACTCGAAACCGGCGGGCTCGCGGACCGCCTTGCATTGGCGCGGGCTTGCGCGCTGCATTCGATGCCGTCGCCGGATGAGTCGCTTGAATGCTGCGGCGAGAAATTCTCGCAGCGGTTTGTCGTCCTGCGCCCGCAAACGGGCCTGCTGATCAGGCGCCGTCGCGCCGACGGGTCGAAACGACTGCGCAAGCTGGTTGAAACCGCAGACAAGACCCGCAACGAATTATTACTCATCCCGGTTGCGATTTACTGGGGCCGGTCGCCGGACAAGGAGCGTTCGTTTTTCAAACTGCTTTTCGCCGAGAACTGGGATGTCGCCGGCCGCACGCGAAAATTCTTTGCGACGCTTGTGCACGGACGCAATACTTTGCTGCGATTCAGTCATCCATTACCCCTGAGCGCAATTCTCGAAGAAAACCTGGATTCTGCGATCGCTTTTCGCAAGGTGTCGCGCATTTTGCGTGTGCATTTCCGTCAGCGCCGCGCCGCGACGGTCGGACCCGACCTGTCTTCTCGCCGCACCATCACGAATCAGGTGCTGCGATCGCCCAGCGTAAGGCGCGCGATCGATGCGGAAGCGGGGGACGACCAGCGCAAACGCACGATCGCCGAGCGTAAGGTCGAAAAGTATGTTACGGAAATCGCAGCGGACGTGTCCCATACGACGATCCGCATGTTGCTGCGTCTGCTACGGCGTCTCTGGAATCAGATCTACGACGGCATCGAGCTTAATAACATCGACCGGCTGCGCGACGTCGCAAAGGAAAAGGTTGTCGTATATGCGCCGTGTCATCGCAGCCATTTCGACTATCTGCTTCTGAGCTACATCTGCTACGAGCAGGGCCTGCAGTTGCCGCACATCGCGGCGGGCATCAACCTGAACATGCCCGTCGTCGGCGGCATCCTGCGGCGCGGAGGCGCGTTCTTTCTTCGCCGCAGTTTTCGCGGCGACCGCCTGTATGCGACGGTCTTCGATGCCTATTTGCATCAGTTACTCGCGCGCGGCTACTCGATCGAGTATTTCGTCGAGGGTGGACGCAGCCGCACCGGGCGATTGTTATCGCCGAAAGGCGGCATGTTGGCGATGACGGTAAATTCATATGTGCAAAACCCGAAACGCCCGGTTGTGTTCGTTCCTGTGTATTTCGGCTACGAGAAACTCATCGAGGGTGATTCCTTTATCAGCGAACTCGGCGGCGCGGAAAAAGAAAAGGAGTCTTTGCTCGGGCTCATTGGCTCTATAAAGTCGCTGCGCGAGGACTTCGGCCGCGTCTATGTCAACGTTGGCGAACCCGTCGAACTCGAGCCCTTGCTGGAGAGGATGCGGCCGGACTGGCGCGAGCATACGAATGGCAACGGCGAGCGTCCCGCATGGCTCAGTGACGTAATCGACGCGCTGGGCCAGGAAATCATGCGTGGCGTCAACGCTGCCGCGGCCGTCACGCCGATCAGCCTGCTTGCGTACGTTCTCCTGGCGACGCCGAAACAGAAAATCGGTGCCAGGGAACTCGGCAGCCAGCTGCAGCTGACTATGGACCTGCTCGAAAGCTTCCATTATTCGGACTCGGTCACGCTGCCGGACATGAGCCCGGATGAGATCATCGCGCACGGCGAGAGGCTCGACGTAATCAGCCGGACGTCGCACCCGATGGGTGACGTCATCCATATGGAGGAACGCACGGCGGTACTGATGACCTACTTCCGCAACAATATCCTGCACCTTCTGGCAGTACCGGCGTCGGTTGCGAGTTGCTTCATTCAGGGCCGTGAGCTCGAGCATGCGGAGCTGCAGCGGCTCATCGATCTGATTTACCCGTTCATGCAAAAGGAGCTGTGCCTGCCGTGGAGCGATAATGAGATCGACGGCGTGACGTCAGCCGCGATCCGGTCGCTGGTGGAGCAGGAACTTTTGCAGCAGATTCGGCGGGGCAAGGTGCTCAAGCGCCCGCGGGCGGGCTCGGCAAAGGGCTATCAGCTCCTTATGCTGGGCCAGACCATGGTGCCCATGCTGCAGCGCTTCTATCTTGCTATCGCCATTCTCGTCCAGCATGGTTCGGGGACTCTGTCCCGCGTCGAACTTGAGCGCAAGTGCGAAATCAGCGCCGAGCGACTGTCGATGATCTATGGGCTGCATTCTCCCGACTTCTTCAACAAGGCGCTTTTTCACGACTACATTCGCAAGCTGCAGGCCCTCGAGGTATTGCGACGTAACGAGGATGGACTGCTAGAATTCGACGACGACATCGTCAACATCGGCAAGGATGCGCGGCTCGTTCTCGGTGAAGAAATACGCCACAGTATCCTGTCACTCACTGTCTCCGACACAGAAAAATGAAAGTTGCATCTTTCTACCGTTTCCTGGATCTCGATGAGCCCCGGGCGTTTCGTGACGAATTGCTCGGGCTCTGCGATGAAAAAGGGCTTCTTGGCACGATTCTCGTCGCCACCGAAGGATTAAACGGATCGCTTACCGGCAGTCGCGAAGATATCGATTCCGTTTTCCGCTGGATCGAAAAAAAACTGGATATGGAGCAGCCGATCGAGGCTCGCTGGACCGATGTAACGGAGGCGCCGTTCCGCCGCATGCGCGTACGCCTGAAAAAAGAGATCGTTGCGCTGGGCCGTCCCGATATTCTGCCGCACAAAAAGACCGGAACCTACGTGCCGGCCAGCGCGTGGAATCGGCTGATCGAAAATCCGGATGTGCTCGTCATCGACACGCGCAACAGCTACGAACACGAGGTGGGCACGTTTCCGCATGCAATAGACCCCGATACGGACAGCTTTCGTGAGTTTCCTGAATTTGCGAAGAAGTTGGCCGAATCGTCGCAAGATAAACCGCTCGCGATGTTTTGCACGGGCGGCATCCGGTGCGAAAAGGCGGCCGCCTTGATGCTGGAGCTGGGCTTCGAGGAGGTGTACCACCTGCAGGGCGGGATTCTCAGATATCTCGAAGAGACGCCCGAAGAAGAAAACCGCTGGGACGGTGAGTGCTTCGTTTTCGACACCCGTGTGGCAGTCGATCGCGACCTGGCCGAAGGCGACTACGTGCAGTGTCATGCCTGCCGACGGCCGCTCAGCAGCGAGGATCTCGCCTCACCCGACTATCGCGAAGGCGTGTCGTGCCCGAAATGCATCGGTGAACTCGATTCAGATCGGGAAGCAAGACTGGAAGAACGTCACAGACAGGTCGTACTCGCCGAACAACGGGGCGACAAGCATATCGGCCCGAAGTAGCTGCGCGCGGGTGAGATGTTCCATGGGGGAAATAAAGCGCAGCGGAGCGAGCCATTCCCCCATGGAACATGGCGGCCGCGTGTAGCTGAGTTACGCGTCGAGATCGGGAATTAACTCGCTCTCCAGTGCGGCAATCATGTCTTTGATCAGGAGTTTGCGCTTCTTCAGGCGGCGGATACGGAGTTGATCCACCATCGGGTCGTGTTGCAGCCGGTCAATCAGGTAGTCGAGATCCCTGTGACTCACGCGCAGCTCGCGAAGCCTCTCGAGGTTCTTGAAGGATTCTGTATCGACTTTGTCGGTCATTCAGGTATTGCGGTGAAAACTGCCCTCGCGGCTACATACAATATTAGCCCAGCAAGGCATCCATGCTACTCGCCGTTTTCGAGCGGCGCCAGCCAGTCGCGATCCGCGGGTCCGATGACCATGAAGTGCGGATTCAGTATTTTTTCTTTCTTGTTATAAGACAAAGACTTACCGTCGAGCTCGACGACTTTGCCGCCGGCTTGCTCCACGACGGCCTGCGCGGCCGCGGTGTCCCATTCCGAGGTGGGTCCGAGGCGCGGGTAGATATCCGCCAGCCCCTCGGCAACGACGCAAAACTTGAGTGAGCTGCCCATCGGTACCATGTCGGTGTCGCCCAGGCGCTCGAGGTAGGCGTCGAGACTCGCGCCGCGGTGTGAGCGGCTGCCGACGACGCGCACGGGGGAGTCACTCTTTTCCGAGACGCGTATCGCGACTGGCGCATCGTCGCCAGACCTGCGCTCGGCGCCGTGGCCTTCGCAGCCCACGAAAGTCCGGTTCTGCACCGGCACATGCACGACCCCGAAAACGGGTCGGTTGCCGTCGATCAACGCGATATTGACCGTAAACTCGCCGTTGCGATTGACGAATTCCCTGGTGCCGTCGAGCGGATCTATCAGCCAGTAGCGCAGCCAGCCTTTGCGCTCCTCGAACGGTGGCAGGCCGTCCTCTTCGGAGATGATCGGAACATCCGGCGTGAGCGCCTTCAGTCCGCTGATGATCGTTCGATGCGAGGCAAGATCCGCCTGCGTCAGCGGCGATTCGTCGCTCTTGGCTTGAACGTCGAAATCGGTGGCGTAAACTTCGAGTATTGCCTGGCCCGCATCGCGGGCGAGGGCGACAATCGGTTCAATCAGTTCCTTGAGATCCATGAGGTATTCCGGGCTCTCTGTGCGGCGCGAAGTATAAAGCAGTGACATTCGATCCGAAAACCGCGTTGGGCGAGTGTGAGACGCTCATGCTCGACATGGACGGCACGATCCTCGATCTGGCCTTCGACAACTATGTGTGGAAAGAGCTCGTCGTGGGACGGTATGCGGAACACAATGGGCTGGAGTGCTCGGCCGCGCGCGATTGGCTGTTTTCGAAATTCTCTTCGATGCAGGGCGATATCGAATGGTATTGCCTGGATCGCTGGAGCGATCGGCTGGGGTTCGATGTGCTCGAGCTGCATCGTCAAGCGCATCATCGGATCGGATACCTGCCGCAAGCCAAAGCGTTTCTCGAGGCCGTTCACAAGACCGCCATACGCGTGCTGCTCGTAACAAACTCGCACCCCGACACATTGCAGCTAAAGAACGACACGCTGGAGTTTTCTGCTTACTTCGACGGCATCCATAGTTCGCATGTCTTTGGCCACGCCAAGGAGAGACAGGAGTTCTGGCGGGCGCTTCAGGACGAAGAGGCCTTCGATCCCGCAAAGACGATGTTCGTAGACGATACTCATACGGTACTTCAAAGTGCGGCCGAGTATGGCATCAAATACCCGGTAACCGTCACGCGCCCGGACACATCCGGGCCGATGCGCGAGAATGGCACGTTCGTCGGCGTTGAAGGCGTAGGCGACTTACTCTGACTTTCTTCTCGGTCGCCGCTTCGAGCCGTGTTTCTTACGTGATCGCTTGCGCTGCGGCCCGGGCCTGCGTCGCGACTTCGGTTTCGGCTTCTCGGGCTCCGGCAGCAGTGCGGGGTCGTAGCTGGCGACGTCAATCTTGTGGCCGATGTAGTCCTCGATTTCCGGCAGTGACATCGCATAGGTCTCGCAACCGAAGCTGATTGCGTCACCGGAAGCGCCGGCACGTGCCGTGCGTCCGATACGGTGCACATAGTCTTCGGCGTCCTGTGGCAGGTCATAGTTGATCACGTACTGCACGTCGGGAATATGCAGGCCGCGCGATGCGACGTCTGTACCGATGAGCACGGGCAGCTCGCCGCTCTGGAACTGCATCAGCATGCGCAGGCGCTTCTTCTGCGGTACATCGCCGGAGATCGCTTTGGCGTGGATGCCGTTGGCTTCGAGATAGGCCTCGACGCGCTCGGCTTCGCGCTTCATGTTGACGAACACCATGATGCGCCCCGCGCCCATTTCGCGTATGAGGCCGAGCAGCAGCGGTATCTTTTCCTCGTTCGACGGGAAGAAAATAGCCTGCCGCACCCGGTCCGCCGTGACCTTGTCCGGTTCGATGCGCACGAGCTCGGGCTCGTTCATGTGTTCGTAGGCGAGTTCCATGACCCGATGCGACAGCGTCGCCGAAAACAGCATGTTGAGGCGCTTTTCGGGAGAGGGCAGGCGCCGCAGCAAGTACCGTATGTCCTTTATGAAGCCGAGGTCGAACATACGGTCGGCTTCATCCAGCACGGCGACCTCGACCCGGTTCAGCTTGAAGACGCCCTGCTTGAAATAGTCGATGATTCGCCCGGGGGTGCCGATAAGGATATCGACGCCGTCTTCGAGCGTGCGCCGCTGTTTTTCATAATCCGTGCCGCCGAAGGCGAGCCCGACTTTGTAGCCGGTGTGTTTGCCGAGGAGTTCGGCGTCCTTGGCGATCTGCACGGCCAGCTCCCGCGTCGGCGCCAGCATGAACGCCCTTGGCTGTTTTTTTTCATCGGCGGGCGGCTCCGAGGCCAGCAATTTTTGATACGTGGCGATGAGAAATGCGGCCGTCTTTCCGGTGCCTGTCTGAGCCTGGCCCGCCACATCCCGGGGCTCCAGCGCGATCGGCAGACTGGATGCCTGGATAGGCGTGCAGAACTCGAAGCCCGCATCACGGATACCGGCCCGCACGCTCTCGTGCAGCGGCAGGGCGTCAAATCTGAGGTCGCTCAGATGGTTATCGGTCATAGGACGGGGTATGTAAAAAGTGCATTAAAGGCTTGCAAAATGGCTCGCGACGCGTTCAAATTGGCTCTATACCGACGCGACAATCGTCGCACCTACCAGTTTCGCAATCATCGAATAATCATAGAAGCCGCGACAGAGCTGCGACATATTGCCTGATAGATTGGGCAGCGTCATCCATTTTGTAGTGTTCGTTTGTGGTCGGGAGACCTTAACGGGCAACGCCAGTTTCCATCGAGACCCATAGATGTGGAGGAAGTAGCCGGTGAGCGACAAGATCGTGCACACCAATGATGGTGATTTTGAAAAAGACGTACTGAACGCCGAGAAGGCGGCGCTGGTCGACTTCTGGGCCGAGTGGTGTGGCCCGTGCAAGATGATTGCGCCGATACTCGATGAGGCCGCAGACGAGTACGCGGACCGCATGACAGTAGTCAAACTCAATGTGGACGAGAATCCGAATGTCGCAATGAAGTTCGGCATCCGCAGCATTCCGACCGTCATGCTGTTCAAGGACGGTGCCGTGCAGGCACAGAAAGTCGGTGCCATGTCGAAGTCTCAGTTGAATGAATTTCTGGACAGTAATCTGTGAGAGGATACTTGGGTAATCAAACGAAAAGCCGACCGCAAAAGTCAGGCAACAAAGCAAAGGGCAACCCCAACCGCCGGCGCCGCAGGAGGCCGCCGCAGAGTGAATTCCCCGATGACGACGGGAATCTCGAGGTAATCACGCCCGAACAGCTCGAACAGAGCAAGAACATCATGAACCTGAGCGAGCTGAAGACGCGGCCTGCCGCGGATCTCGTTACGCTCGGCGAGGGCCTCGGGCTCGAGAATCTCGCGCGACACCGCAAGCAGGAGATGATCTTCGCCATTCTGAAGGCGCATGCCGCGCTCGGCGAGGACATTTACGGCGAAGGTGTGCTCGAGATCCTGCAGGACGGTTTCGGCTTCCTGCGCTCGGCCGATGGCTCCTATCTCGCGGGACCCGACGATATTTACGTCAGTCCGAGCCAGATCCGGCGATTCGCACTGCGCACCGGCGACACGGTCTCGGGCCTGATTCGTCCGCCGAAGGACGGCGAGCGTTACTTCGCGCTGCTCAAGGTCGGGCAGATCAATCACGACTCGCCCGAGAATGCGCGTACCAAGGTTCTGTTCGAGAACCTGACGGCCGAGTTCCCGACGGAGCGCCTGAAGCTCGAACAGGGCACGGGCAGCACCGAAGACCTCACGGCCCGCATCATCGACATGGTCGCGCCCATCGGCAAGGGCCAGCGTGGCCTGATCGTCTCCCCGCCGAAAGCCGGTAAGACGATCCTGCTGCAGAATATTGCATCCGCTATTTCGGCCAACACACCGGAAGTGGACATGATCGTGCTGCTCATCGACGAGCGGCCCGAGGAAGTCACCGAGATGGAGCGCACCGTGCGCGGTGAAGTCGTATCGTCGACATTCGACGAGCCGGCGAGCCGTCACGTGCAGGTGGCCGAGATGGTGATCGAGAAGGCGAAGCGCCTCGTCGAGCACAAGCGCGACGTCGTGATTCTGCTCGACTCGATCACGCGTCTGGCGCGCGCCTACAACACGGTCGTGCCGTCGTCGGGCAAGGTCCTGACGGGTGGTGTCGATGCCAATGCGCTGCACCGTCCGAAACGATTCTTCGGTGCTGCGCGAAAGGTAGAGACAGGCGGCAGCCTGACGATCCTCGCAACGGCGCTCGTCGATACGGGTTCGAAGATGGACGAAGTCATCTACGAGGAGTTCAAGGGCACGGGCAATATGGAGATCCACCTGGATCGGCGCATCGCGGAAAAACGCGTTTTCCCGGCCATCAACATCAATCGTTCGGGCACGCGCAAGGAAGAGCTGCTCACCGATCCGGCCGAGTTGCAGAAGATGTGGGTACTCAGGAAGGTGCTGCACCCGATGGACGAACTTGCCGCGATCGAGTTCCTGCTGAACAAGATGCAGGACACGAAGACCAACGCGCAGTTCTTCGAGGCGATGAAGAAGTAGCAGCCCCGACGGGTCAGGGCGTTTGCCCCGACCCTTTCCGGTATGGCGGTACCCAGTACCAGCTCGCCACGACCAGCGCCCCGAAGGCCGTGTAACACACGGCGAAAACCCAGGGCGGTGCCTGGTAATACAGAATCGACTCCAGCCAGTGGGCGATGAAGGCGCCGGTGTATGTTGCATCACCGGCGCGTTCTCGAAGCCACATTTCAATCGTGGTCAGCGGGCAGATCATACCAATCCATGCCTGTAGAACGACAATGCCAATGGCAACGAGATGCGAAATTCTGAAGACGCGGTTTCGTACCCAGAGAAAACCCAGCCGACCGCCGACAAAAATGGCAATCAGCCCGGCCACGACAAACAGCACGAACAGCACGTGCAAAAGCAATACGGTATCGGCGGCTATTAAAAAAAGTGACTTCAAGGTCGCAGACCTACTGACGATCGCCGGCTAGGTCGTCACTCAGCGGACTCCCAGACCACGGGACCGTCATGCCGCACGCCGATCAATTCGGCGTATCGGGATTCCAGTACATCTCTTTTTATCTTGAGAGTCGGCGTCAGCAAGTTGTTCTCGGTTGTCCAGGGCTCGCTCACGATGAAGATGTGCGACATGCGCTCGTGAGACTCGAGATGCTCGTTGACGTCTTCCAGGGTGGCAACGAGGCTTGCCTCGATGTTCTCCCTCGGCAGAGTACGTGCGGCCTCGGACAGAACAACTGCGGCGACCGGCGCCGGCAGTCCGCGGCCCATGACGCAGATCTGTTCGAGGAGAGGGTTGCCTGACAATCGGGCCTCGATCGGAACCGGAGTGACGTACTTGCCCTTGGCCGACTTGAAAATATCCTTGACGCGACCGGTTATCCGGTATGCATTGACAGACTCGAGGAACTCGGCCCTGTCGCCCGTATGAAAAAAGCCGTCATCGGTCATGACTTCACGCGTCAATTCCGGTTGCTTGTAATATTCCGTGAAAAGTCCGGGGCACCGTATCAGCAGTTCGCCTTCCTCGGACAGCTTCAGTTCGGTGCCATCGACCGGCCCGCCGATTGTGCCGATACGCCTTGCCTCGAAAGGCACGTTTCCGCACGATAACCCGGCGGTCTCGGTCATACCCCAGCCTTCCCCGATTTCTATGCCCAGCTTCTGATACCACTTGAGGGTCAGGGGCGATATCGGCGCGCTGCCACAGCCGAAGCTCCTGCAAGCATCGAAACCCATTTCGCGCCGGATCTTTTTGCTGACCAACTGCCTGACGACCGGAATGGACAGGAGCAGGCCGAGCTTCCGGGGAGGTATTTTGGCGAGAATGCCGGCCTGGAATTTCGTCCACAATCTCGGGACGGAAATGAAAATGCTTGGCCTCGCAGCCTTCAAATCGCGTTCAAAAGTCTCCAGGGCTTCGACGAAATAGCAGCGCGCGCCCGCGTAAATGGCGGGACCCGCGGTTACCGTGCGTTCGGTGATGTGCGACAGCGGCAGATAGGAAAAGAACCGGTCCTCCGGGAGGACGTCGATAACCGCACGCGCCGCCTCGCTGCCGTAGTGGTAGGCGCGGTAACTCATGACCACGCCCTTGGGTTTACCGGTGCTGCCGGACGTGTAGAGAATCGACATTGCGTCATTGGGGTCTGGCTCGTGCAAGACGGCCAGCGGCTCATTCGCGTCGATCAGCGCCTGCCATTCGTATTCGCAATTCTCGACCCCATAGGGAAAGGCGATGCGAGTGACGGTGGTCGGCACTGCCCTTGCAGCGACGTCCGGGGTGTCGAGTTTGCCGACAAAGATGGCTCGCGCATCGCTGTGCCCGATGATATACCGGATCGTGTCGGCGCTGGCCGTGGGGTAGATCGGGACCGAAATCAGGCCGGCCATGGCAATCGCCATATCGGTGAGTATCCATTCGGCGCTGTTCTTGGCCAGGATGGCCACTTTGTCGCCGGGCTCAAGACCCAGCCCGAGCAATGCAGCGGCCATGCGGCGGCAGTCGTTTTCAGCCTGGCCCCATGTGTGAATGCGAACGCCGCCGTCGACCGGCTGAATCAGGAATTCGCGGTCAGGAGTCTTGTCGGCCCAATTCACCAGGGCCTGGTGTGCGGTCAGGAATTCAAACATATGCCGGGGACCAGTATGTTTTAAACGGGGCAAATTTACTATTTCCCTACCAGCGTTTCAGTTGTGCCGCAGTGCCCGCCGGGAAGTCGGTCTGTTCCAGCGCAAGCTCGATGTAGCCGTCAGACGCCGACAGTGACGCGAAATCTCCCGAGGTGTTCGTGTGGACGGGCATCGCCAATGCCTGGCCGCCGGTGCTCGACAGGAGTTTTACAGGCAAAAAACAGGTGAGCCTGGGCTCGAAGCGTACGTCCTGCGTGAGTGACACGAATTCGGGTGGCTTTTCGGCACGGCCGGAAGCCTTGTCGAGCGACGGGATCACGTATTGCCGGCAGCACACGAGTGTCGATACAGGATTGCCGGGCAGGGCGAACACGGTCTGCCCCTGTGGCCCCACGCCGAACCACATCGGCTTCCCCGGGCGTTGGCTAATCTTGTGAAAAATGACTTCGACGCCGAGACGCTCGAGCACCTCCGGGACGTAGTCGGCCTTTCCCATCGACACGCCGCCTGACAGGATCAGCACGTCGGCGGCATCGAGGTGGTCCCTGATGCGTGCCTCGAGCGCCTCGGGGTCGTCCCTGAGGTGCTCATGCGCGTTATCCCTGTAGCCATGTTGCTCGAGCATCGCGACAAGCGCCGGTCCGTTGGACAGGCGTATCTGATGGTCTGCGATCGGCTCGCCCGCTGCGACGAGCTCATTGCCGGTCGAGATTACGCGAATTGCCGGCGAGCGGCTGACCTCAACGAACGTAAGCCCCGCCGAAGCGATCACCGCGATATCCATCGCAGACAGCAACTTGCCCGCGGTAAGCAGTTCGGCATCTTTCTTGTGGTCGGAGCCCTGCGCATGTATGAATTGCCGCCGGCTGGCCGCGTAGTCAGACTCGATTTCGGCCGCATCGCCCGAGATCGCAACGCGTTCGACAGGGATGACGCAGTCTGCGCCTTCGGGCAAGGACGCGCCCGTCATGATCTCGATGCAACTTCCCGACTCGAGCGTCAGTCGTGTTTCGCCGGCGGCCTGCATCGCCTGAATCGGATATGCACGTATGCCTTTCTCGAAGTCCGCAAAACATATTGCGATACCGTCCATCATCACGCGATCGAAGGGTGGCTGGTCACGTTCGGCAACGACGTTTTGCCGGAGAATACGGCCGACCGCCTTGTCTGTGGCAACAGACTCGGGTTCGAAGGCCGGCACCGCCTCGAGGATCGCTTCCAGGGCTGCGGCCGATGTGATCAAGCTCGGCTCATCCTTCGCGCGCGATCGCGCGGTAGCCGATGTCCCTGCGGAAATACGCGTCGTCCCAATCGATCTTGCCTACGGCCTCGTAGGCCTCGGCCGCCGCGCTCGCCACCGTATCGCCCAGCCCGACGACGCAAAGTACGCGACCACCGCTCGTGATGATGCCGCCGTTGTCGGTTACCGTGCCTGCATGAAAGACTTTCTGCGTGTCGCCTGCGATCGCTTCCAGACCTCTGATGGACTTTCCGCTGGCATAGCTGCCGGGGTAACCGCCGGCGGCCATGACGACGCCGAGCGACGCGCGCGGGTCCCACTCGGCCGTTATATCACCAAGCGTACCGTCGAGCGTCGCGGTGCAGATCTCGATCAGGTCGGATCTGAGCCTCGCCATGATCGGTTGCGTTTCGGGATCGCCGAAGCGGCAGTTGAATTCGATCACTTTGGGCGTACCGTCCGGCATGATCATGAGTCCGGCATACAGGAAGCCGGTGTAGTTGTTGCCGTCGGCCTTCATGCCCTCGAGCGTCGGCCGGATCACGAGGTCCATGATTTTCTTTTCGACCTCGGGCGTAACCACCGGTGCCGGCGAGTAGGCGCCCATGCCGCCCGTATTCGGACCTGCGTCGCCTTCGTCGCGGGCTTTGTGGTCCTGTGATGTCGCCATCGGCAGTACGTTCGTACCGTCCGTCACGACGATGAAGCTGGCTTCCTCGCCGTCAAGAAACTCCTCCACAACGATACGCGCGCCGGCCTCACCGAACTTGCCGCCTGACAGCATATCGCTTGCCGCCGCCTCCGCTTCCTCCACCGTCGAGGCCACGATCACCCCTTTGCCCGCAGCGAGGCCGTCGGCCTTGATGACGATTGGCGCCCCCTGGGCGCGAATGTACGCCAGCGCCGGCTCGAGCTCGGAGAAGTTCCGATAGGCCGCCGTCGGGATGTCGTGCCGCGCGAGAAAGTCTTTCGTGAATGCCTTCGAACCCTCGAGCCGGGCAGCAGCGGCGCTCGGCCCGAAGCACGGCAGTCCGGCGTCCTCGAAGCGATCGACGATGCCTTCGACCAGCGGCGCTTCGGGGCCGACGATCGTCAGGCCAACCTGTTCTGCCTGTGCAAGCGCGAGCAGGCCGTCGATGTCTCCGGCACCGACGTCGACGTTGCGTACGCCGGGCTCCAGTGCCGTGCCGGCGTTGCCTGGTGCAACCAGGACCTCATCCGCCAGCTTCGACTGCGAGCACTTCCACGCCAGTGCATGTTCACGCCCGCCCGAGCCGATGACCAGGATCTTCATATCAATGCCGGAAGTGTCGCATGCCGGTAAAGACCATGGCCAGACCGTGTTCGTTCGCCGCCTGAATCACCTCGTCGTCGCGCATCGAGCCGCCAGGCTGAATGATTGCTGCAATGCCGGTCTCGGCTGCGGTATCGATGCCGTCGCGGAACGGGAAAAACGCGTCCGAGGCCATAACCGAACCCTTCACGTCCAGCCCTTCGTCGGCGGCTTTGATGGCCGCGATCCTGGTGCTGTAGACACGGCTCATTTGCCCCGCGCCGACACCAATCGTCATGTTGTCCTTGCAGAAGATAATTGCATTCGACTTGACGTACTTGACCACGGCCCAGGCGAAAAGCATGTCCTGAACCTGCTGCTCGGTCGGCGCCTTTTCCGTGACGACCTCGAGGTCGTCAGGTGTAATAAAACCCGTATCCGTGGTCTGCACGAGCAGTCCGCCCGACACCTTTTTGAAATCGAATCCGCTCGCGGGCGGGCCCCAGTCGCCGGTGCGAAGTACGCGAACGTTCTTTTTCTCGGCGAGGACGGCCGCGGCATCATCGTCCACCTGCGGTGCAACAATGACCTCGACGAACTGCCTGTCGATGATTGCTTTCGCCGTCTTTGCATCCAGCGAGCGGTTAAACGCAATAATGCCGCCGAAGGCCGAGGTCGGATCCGTTTTGAAGGCTTTTTCGTATGCCTCGAGGATGTTGTCTGCAACGGCGACGCCGCAAGGGTTGGCGTGCTTGACGATGACGCAGGCCGGCGCTTCGAACTGCTTCACGCACTCGAGAGCGGCATCCGAGTCGGCGATGTTGTTGTAAGACAATGCCTTGCCCTGCAGCTGCTCAGCCGTAGCCAGTGAGCCTGCCGGCGCCCGCTGGTCGATGTAGAACGCGGCATCCTGGTGCGGGTTCTCGCCGTAGCGCATGCGATCCACCAATTTGCCGGAATGCAGGATGCGATCGCCAAGAGGCTCATCGCCGAGAGAGGTCGACAGGTACTGCGTAATCGCCGTGTCGTAACTGGCCGTATGGGCATAAGCTTTCGCAGCGAGTCGGCGGCGCACCTCGAGCGAAAGCTCGTTTTTCTGCAGCGCGTCGATAACACCATCGTAATCATCCGGGTCGACAACCACGGCAACGCCGTCGTGATTCTTCGACGCCGCGCGAATCATCGCGGGTCCGCCGATGTCGATGTTTTCTATTGCATCGTCGATCGTGGCGTCTTCGCGGGCGATCGTCTCCTCGAACGGGTACAGGTTGACGGCGAGAAGGTCGATAGGCTCGATGCCATGTTCGTCCATGACGGCCTCGTCCGTGCCGCGTCGTCCGAGCAGCCCGCCGTGAATCACCGGGTGCAATGTTTTGACACGCCCATTCATGATCTCGGGAAAGCCGGTCTTTGCCGACACTTCGATGACGTCGATATCTGCGTCGCGAAGAGCGCGGCACGTGCCGCCGGTCGAAAGGATTTCCACGCCGAGTTCTTTGAGTGCGGCTGCAAAGGGTATCAGGCCACGCTTGTCGGACACGCTGATAAGCGCTCGTCGCACCGTCAACATCTTTTCACCTGGGGTAAGTATTTGGAAATAGAGAGGATCTAACGAATCAGGGAGTAGGTCTTGAGCTTTTTCCTGAGCGTGCCGCGGTTGATGCCGAGGATGCCGGCAGCCTGGCTCTGATTGCCGTCCGTGTAGTCCATCACGACTTTGAAAAGCGGGCGTTCGACTTCACCGATGACGAGATCGTAAAGATCGCCCGGGCGATCGCCGTTCAGGTTCTCGAAATACTGGTTTAGAGCATCTTCAGTGTGCTTGTAGAGCGGTTTCCTGCTTTGCCGGGCCTTGAGTTCTTTGTTTTTTTTGATTTTCTGGGGCACGTCGATCAATTCCTGTTGAGACTAAGCCGCCATCGAAATACCTCCATCGCTTCGATGGAAGTACTCCCGCGTCAGTCTTACTTGTTCCTCTCTACTGTCTGCGCGCACTACCTGGTGACGGTATTCGTCTGCATTGACGATATTCTGGCAGTACCAGGTCAGATGCTTGCGTGCCACCCGAATGCCCGTTGGTTCCCCATAAAACCGGTGCATGTTTTTCAGGTGGCCGAGCATGATATCACGCAATTCGCTTTTTGCTAACGGCGCTATTCTTTTGCCATTTTCGGCGAAGTATTCGAGCTCCCGAAAGATCCATGGGCGGCCCTGCGCGCCACGACCGATCATCAAGCCATCAGCATTAGTTAGGCGCAAAACTTCAAGCGACTTCTCCGGAGTGGTGATGTCGCCATTGGCAATTACCGGGATCGAGACGCTGGCCTTGATTTGCGCAATCGTCTCGTATTCCGCCTCGCCGCCGTAGCGGCATGCCCGGGTGCGCCCGTGAACGGCGAGTGCCTGGATGCCGGCATCCTCGGCGATGCGGGCGACGGATACCGCGTTCCTTTGCCCGGGATCCCACCCGGTTCGCATCTTCAGCGTGACGGGGACATCCACGGCTGTGACGACGCTGTTCAGGATCTCTGCGACGAGTTTTTCGTCTTTAAGCAGGGCAGAACCTGCGAGCTTCCTGCAGACCTTCTTTGCCGGACAGCCCATGTTGATGTCGACGATCTGGGCCCCTCGCCCGACACAGGCCTGCGCCGCATCGGCGAGCTGCGCCGGGTCAGAGCCTGCGATCTGTACAGCCACCGGTTCGGCATTGAGGTCCAGGTCCAGCCGATGCCGCGACTTGGCCGTTTGCCAGAGGCTGGTGTCGGCCGTGGTCATCTCGGATGTCGCCATGCCGGCGCCAAATGAACGACACAATTGCCTGAATGGCTTGTCAGTAACCCCGGCCATGGGCGCGAGCACGAAACGGCTCGTCAGGTCGAACGGGCCGATTTTCATTTGAAGTCTTCGATAGCACAGCTCAGCTGCCCGCCGGTCAGCCGGTAGCAAACACTCAGCTTGTATCCTGTGGACTCCGGCGCGGGCGACTCGATTGCGATGACGGCATTAAATGTATTGCCGGCGAGCACCGGATCGCGCGGATCCAGATCCGACGCCAGGTATTCCGCAGGCTGGAGAACGCGACTACCGATAATCTCCTCGAAGCGGTCGGTCAGCGACACATGCACGAGGGGGTAAGGCAAGGCAGTATCCGATTTGTTGGCAATGCGCGAATAGATCGTGAGGAGTTCCTCGGTCTCGTCGGTACTGCCCGTTGTCGCTTCGATCGTCCATCCGGTGATATCCCAGGACGGTGTCACCGGTTTGCCGAGCATGCGATACACGGGGCCAATGGCATCGCTGAATGCAGGGATGGTCGCGAGAGACTCGCGCGACTGATGCACGACCTGCAGAAGCAGCAATAGTGCGAGGCCCCCGAGCCCGGCAACCATGCCGAGAGAGGGGCGTTTCGAAGCTTCGAGTTTCTTGCGGTCTTCTTCGGCTCGCTTTGCCTTCATCGCATCGCCGAGGCGACGGTTTTTTTCGCTGCGCTTCGCGTCATGTTGTCCGCGAACGATATCGCCTTCCATGATGATCGTTTCGAACCCCTGCGCCGGAGCCTCGGCTTCTGTTTCGGTCTCGGGCTCTTCCTCGACCTCCCTGTTGTCCTCGATTTCTTTTTCGACTTTGTCGTCGGGCTGGATTTGCACGATGGTCGATGCAAACCCGTCGTCGTCCTCGACCGCGATCGCGAGAAGGTCCTGGTCGATCATCATGTTGATCGTCTTCTCTTCCTCGGACATCTCGGGGATGTCGAACTCGGGTTTTTCCTGCGTGATCTCGTCGATGACTTCATCGTCGAGTTCGATCTTGTCAATATCGTCGAGTTCTTCGACGAGCGACGCGTCCGTATAGGCCTCCCCGTCGCGCGCTGCCAAGGCGATCTCTTCCTCGAATGCTTCTGCCTCGGCCTCTTCCTCAGCAGGCTCTTCGTCCTCGCTTGTTTCCTCCGCGGGTTCTTCCTCCTCATCCGCGAACTCGAGCTCGATCTCCTCCTGTTCTTCCGGTAACGCCAGTTCTTCCGCTTTTGCCATGGACTTTGCTGCGGCCTCGGTTTCGAAGGCTGCGGCAATAAGGTCATCGTCAATAGTCGTCTCGGATTCCTCGTCCCCGAATTCGGCGCCGCTGTCTTCTTCGCTTGCGTCGATCGCATGCGTGCCGCTGAGGTCGATACCCATCGCCTCCGCCTGGAGAGCGAATTGCGTGTCCATGTCCAGCGGTTCATCGGCCGGCTCGTCGTCGACGGCATCACTCAGCACAACGATGTCGTCCACCGGGACATCCTCGTCGGTTGCGCCGTCGGGCTCCGGCTCGGCTTCAGGCTCCTGCTCCGGCTCTTCCACCTCGCCGAGCAGGTCTTGCCATTCCTCGGGCTCGCCAAGCTCGAGATCTACCGGCGCCTCCTCGATGTGCGCAACGGGCTCCGCTTTGACCGCGGCACGCACCGCTGGCGCCGCGGGCGCATCCAAATCGAAATCCTCCGGCAGCGGCGTGTCGTCGTCGAAGCGCATGTCTTCGATTGCGCTTTTCGCTGCCTGTTCCTCACCTTCGGGTTCGTCATCCTGGATGAAGAACTTCAACGAACCGGTGTCCGCGGCCGGGTCGGACTCCTTTGCAGGCTTCGCTTGCGGCTCCTGCTCCACGTCTTTATCGAGAACCCGCCACTCGACGCCCGTGTCTTCTATACGTATGTCGGAGCCGGCGAGTTCATCGAGAGTCTTCAACAGCGCCGCGCTCTGCTCGGCGGAAATCGATTCGGGCGGCGTGTCGGCCTCGAGTTCGACCGGTTCATCGGGCTTCAGCTCGGGGAGCTGCGGTTCCGCTTCGCGTTTGAGGGGTGCCTTGGGCTTGGTTTCTGACAGGTGCTCGAGTGCATTGAATGCGCTACCGCAACCACCGCAGCGCACTTTTCCGGCGGCTTGTTTCAATACCTCCGCTGTTACGCGAAACGCTACGCTGCATTCAGGGCACTGGGTGTACATCGCTCAGCCTTCAATCCTTCGGCCGGTCAACAAAGCCCAGACCTGCCCGCCCTGTTCCCTGAATACGGGTGCCTCGAACTCGATCCAGGGACTGTAGGCGGCGAGCACCTCGTCGACCTGCCCGGAGAGTATGCCGGATAGTGCGAGAGAACAACCGCTATTGACCCGGACCGCTATAGATTCGGCGAGCTCGACCAATGGGCCCGCGAGTATATTTGCGACGACGGCGTCGAATTCTTCGTTCACTTCCGATGCATTGATCGTCGTTGTCAGGCTGTCGGCGGTGCCGTTCTGCAGCGCATTGGACTGCGCGGCTTCGACAGCCTGCGGATCGATATCAATCGCGACGGCCGACTTCGCGCCGAGTTTCAGTGCAGCGATCGCCAGAATCCCCGAGCCGCAGCCATAGTCGAGTACCGTAGCGCCGTCGAGACCGATTCCGTCCAGCCACTCCAGGCACAGGGCCGTGGTCGCATGTGTGCCCGTACCGAATGCGAGACCCGGATCGAGGCGCACGGTTATGGCGTCGGTATCCGCGGCCTCCATATCGCCCGGGCAAACCCAGAGGCGGCGCCCGAAACGCATTGGTGCGAAATCCTTGAGCCATTCACGCTCCCAGTCGCGGTCTTCGAGTTCGTCGATCTCGATGCGCGGCAGCGAACTGACCGCAAGCGCCCGCTTGAGGTCATCCTGCACAGCGTCGGTATCGATGTCGGTCGAAAATAACGCGCTGATGCGAGTGTCGGCCCAGAGCGGCGCATCGCCGGGCGCCGGCTCCAGCACAGGCCTGTCGCCCGCATCCGTATAAGTGATCGAAGCTGCGCCATGACGGGCGAAGACTTCTTCGACAGTGTCCGGATTCAGGTTTTCAAGATCCATGACAAATTGTCGCCAATTCATCGCTCGTCATATGTGTTCCCGGTCACACCAGGCCGAGACGCTTCTCCAGGTAGTGAATGTCGGTGCCGCCTCTCTGGAATGCGTCGTGCTGGAATATCTCCTGATGCAGAGGCACGTTGGTTTTAATTCCCTCAATAACGATCTCGTTGAGCGCGTTGCGCATGCGCGCGATCGCGGCGGCGCGATCCGCGCCGTGCGTAATGAGTTTGCCGATCATCGAATCGTAATAGGGAGGCACCTTGTAGCCACTGTATATGTGGCTGTCCATTCGCACACCGGGACCGCCTGGCGCATGCCAGAGACTGATCAGGCCCGGCGAAGGCATGAAAGTCTTCGGGTCTTCGGCATTGATGCGGCACTCGATGGCATGCCCCTGAATGCGGACATCGTCTTGCGTCAGACTGAGTTTCTCGCCGTCCGCGATGCGCAGCTGCTCGCGCACGATGTCGACACCGGTGATCATTTCCGTCACGCAGTGTTCAACCTGCAGGCGTGTATTCATTTCGATGAAATAGAACTCGCCATCTTCGTAGAGGAACTCGACCGTACCGGCGCTGCGGTAGCCTATCTCCAGGCAGGCATCCACGCATCGCTGTCCGATGTTGCGACGCTGTTCCTCGGTGATTCCGGGGGCCGGCGCTTCCTCGATGACTTTCTGATGGCGGCGCTGCATCGAACAGTCGCGCTCGCCCAGATGAATGGCATTGCCCTGGCCGTCAGCAATCACCTGAACCTCGACGTGGCGCGGATGCTCGAGGAATTTCTCCATGTAGACGACATCGTTGCCGAATGCGGCGCGCGCTTCGGCTTTCGTTACCGTGACTGCCGCGGTCAGCGAGGCTTCGGCGTGGACGACGCGCATGCCACGGCCACCGCCACCGCCGGATGCCTTGATAATGACCGGGTAACCGATCTCGCGGGCCATGCGAATGTTCTCGTCGGGGTCGTCGAGCAAAGGCCCGTCCGAGCCCGGCACGCAAGGAACGCCGGCTTCTTTCATCGCCTTGATCGCGGAGACCTTGTCGCCCATGAGACGAATTGCGCTTGCCGGCGGCCCGACGAAAACGAAGCCGCTCGATTCGACGCGTTCGGCGAAGTCCGCGTTCTCCGACAGGAAGCCGTAACCCGGGTGAATGGCGACGGCGTCGGTTACTTCGGCGGCACTGATAATCGCAGGCATGTTGAGATAACTGTCCGCGGATTGCGCCGGGCCAATGCAGACGGTTTCGTCGGCGAGCAGGACGTGCTTCAGGTTGTTGTCCGCGTCGGAGTGCACGGCTACCGTCTTGATACCCATTTCCTTGCAGGCACGCTGAATGCGCAGGGCGATCTCGCCGCGATTGGCTATTACGACTTTTCCAAGCATGATTTTGTCGCCTGTCTAGCCGGTCCGTTGATCGATGACGATCAGCGTTTGTCCGTATTCGACGGGTTCGCCGTTTTGCACACGGATCGACTTGACGACACCGGAAACGTCGGCCTCGATCTGGTTCATCATCTTCATGGCTTCGATGATGCAGAGTATGTCGCCTTCCTTGACGCGGTCACCGACCTGCACGTACGGCGCGGCGCCGGGTGAGGAAGCCGCGTAAAAAGTCCCGACCATCGGTGCGGCGACCTGGAAACCGTCTTCTTCCGGTTCGGCGGCCGCTGCCGGCGTGGATTCCGCAGCGGCCGGAGCGGCCGGCGGTGCAGCTGCCGACGGGGCTGCGGTGACTTGCATCGGTGCAGCAGGGGGCGCCGCGGCAACCGGCACGCCCTGCGGATAGCGGCTGATGCGGACGGCCTCTTCGCCCTCGGTAATCTCGATTTCGGCGATACCGGACTCGTCCAGCAATTCAATCAGTTTTTTGACTTTTCTTATGTCCATCAGTCTTCCTCTGCGTCTGCCATCATTTGCGCAGCCGCGTGTAGTGCAAGTTCGTAGCCCATCGCACCGAGCCCAATCACGCAACCTTCAGCGATGTCACTGAAGTAGCTGTTGTGCCGGAACTCCTCCCGGGCAAACGTGTTGCTCAAATGAATTTCGATAAAAGGAATGTCCACAGCTAGCAGCGCATCGCGAAGAGCGACACTCGTGTGCGTGAATGCGCCGGGGTTGAGCAAAATGAAGGCGACCTTGTCCTGCGCTGCGTTTTGCACGCGGTCGACCAGTTCGTGTTCGGCATTGCTCTGATAGCAATCCAGCGAATGGTCCAGTTCCTCCGCCAGTTCGATGCAGTTCGCCTCGATGTCATCGAGGCGCGTGGCCCCATAGACCTCCGGCTCGCGCGTGCCGAGCAGGTTCAGGTTGGGGCCGTTGAGAAGCAGAATTTTGGACATTCGCCGCCGAAACCGACCAGTTCTCCGAAGATGGCGACGAGTTTAACCCTTTTTAGCGCTTTTAGCGCAACCCCCGGTGTTTCAGAGCGTATTCAGTGCTTCTTTTGCGGCGGCCTTGTCGATTTCACCCGACTCGAGCTGGCTGATCACGTCGACGATGTGCGCGAGATCGGATGCAAGGATCTCGCCGATATGCGCGTTCAGCAATTCGCCGTCCGCAGCGACGATCATCGTGAATGGCAGGCCGATAAATTCAATCCCGGACGTTTCCGCAACGGCCATCGCATCTTCCTCGCCCACGAGAACCGGGTAATTGAACTCTGCGGCCTCGGCGTAGGATGCCACCATGTCCGGAAAATCGACGGCGATACCAATGACCTGAAATCCGTCGGCGCCGCGTTCTTCCTGAAACGCCTTGAGCAGCGGGATCTCGCGGCGGCAGGGGGCGCACCAGGTGGCCCAGAAGTTCAAAAGCGTGTATTTGCCCCGCCATTCCGAGAAGTCACGTTGTTGTCCCTGCATGTCGGCAAGGGTAAATGACGGATAGACCGGCGCAGCAACCCCGTCGGCAGGCTTTGCCGCCGGTGCCTCCGGTGCCTGCGCCGGGAAGCGAGCGGCGTAGAAAAGGACGCCGGCCATGAGGGCGATGAACGCCGCGGCGAAAACGAGAAAAGATCTGTGCACGGATTTAGTCCCCGTAAGTCGTAACCGGCACCGCTGCAGCCGCCACAGGCAGCACTACTGCAATTCGAATGCCTTGTTCAAGTGTTGGACGAAGTCTTCCGCTTTCATATAGCCCACGACCTCGTAGCCGCGGCGCTGTTGGCCATCCGTGCCGAAGAATATGATCGTCGGTGGTCCAAAGACCCCGAATCGCGCCAGGAGTTCCTGGTCCTGCTCGTCGTTCGCCGTGACATCGGCCTGCAACACAGCGGTATTGGATAATGCCGCCTGCACACCTTCATCGGTGAACGTGTATTCCTCCATCTCGATGCAGGATACGCACCAGTCGGCGTAGAAATCCAGCATCGCCGTCTTGCCGGCAGCCGCCGCGGCCTCGAGTTCCCGGTCGAGCTCGTCAACCGTCTTGATGCGCTGGAATTTAAGATGCCTGTCTTCGACGGCGGCGGCACCGCCACCGAGGTTGACCGTCGCGAGCGGTTTCAGAGGGTTGCTGCCGCCCGTCAGCGAGCCGAGCAGCATCAACAGGCCGTAGATGATCAGCAGGAAGCCGAAGCCCTTGCCGAGTTTCTGCGCCGCCGAAGATTCGGGCGTCAGCGACGTCAGTCCGCCCATAAAGACGCCTGTCATGACGGCGAGTACCGCCCACATGCCAAGAATGAGGCTCCCCGGCAGGAAGCGCGACAACATCCAGATCGCGAGGCCCAGCATCATGAAGCCGAATGCGCCCTTGACCGCCATCATCCAGGGGCCGACTTTCGGCAGGAACTTGCCCTGCGCTGCGCCAACCAGCAGCAACGGAGCGCCCATGCCAAGACTCATCGCAAACAGGGCGACGCCGCCGCGCAAGTAGTCGCCCGTCTGGGACATGACCGCCAGCGCGGCAACCAGCGCGGGAGCGACGCAGGCCGTTACTATCAGGGACGACAACGCACCCATGATGAATGCGCCGATAACCGTTCCGCTCTTCTGATTGTTGCTGATGCCCGCCAGCTTGCTCTGGATGCTGCTCGGCATCTGCAGGTCGTAGCCGCCGAACATCGCAAACGCGAGCCCGACGAACAAGGCTGCGAACAGGCTCAGCACCCAGGGCTGATTGAACGCGGCCTGTACCTGTGCGCCTGCGGCAACAGCAACGACACCTGCGCCGGTATAGACAATGGCCATGCCCATGACGTAACTAAAAGCGAGCACAAAGCCGCGCACCGGGCTCGTGTCTTCGCCTTCGCCCGCAATGATCGAGGTCAGGATAGGGATCATCGGCAGCACGCAGGGCGTGAATGCGAGCAACAGTCCGAAGCCGAAAAACGAGATGACGACCGTCCAGACGCTCGCGCTCGTGATGATGTTGGCTTTCTGGTCCTGGTCCGAAACCATCGGCCGGAGCTGCGACAGGTCCGTAACGGCTTGCGCCTCCGGCAGCGCTACGGACACGATGCGTGTTGTCGGCGGATAGCAAAGGCCGGCCTCGGCACAGCCCTGGAACGTCACCTCGAGTTCGAGTTGCATGGCTTCGGGCGTTGCGCGTGCTATTGGCAGGCGCGCAAATACGTTCTGGTAGTAGACTTCCTGCTCGCCGAAGAACTCGTCGGTTTTCATCTTGCCCTCGGGCAAATCCAGTTTTCCGAGTTGCACGTTGTCGGCCAATGTTTTGACCGAGATCTTTTCCTTGTACAGGTAGTAGTCCGGCGCAATGCGGAACGTCACATCGACGTTGTTGCCGTCGACCGGAATGACGATTGGCTCGAATGCCTCGTCGACCGGGAGGAACTCGCCGTTACCGAGGCCGCCGCCAAGGGTACTCGCGCCGCCGGCGCCACCAATTTCGAGCTTCGGCTTGCCCTTCGACTTGAGCGTGACTTCCTCGACCCATTCCTGCGGCATGTAGCAGACGCCGCCGTCCCAGCAACCGCGGCTTTTGATGACCAGCTGCATTGTTTCGGGACGATCGCCTTCGACGCGGTATGGAATCCTGACGTAAAAATTCTCGCGGTAGATTTGCTGCTTGCCGAAAAACTCGTCCTCGTGCGCGATGCCTTCGGGCAGCCTGGGGGTGCCGAGAACGACTTCCTTCGTCTTGCTTTCGAACGCCATCTGGTTGCGGTACAGGTAGTAGTCGTCCTCGATGGCCCAGTCGACCTCCAGCGCATCGCCGGTATCGGCAACGACATAGCGATACGCCTCGCGGGGCGGCAGCGGCTCATCGTCTGCCGCCATGGCGCAGGGGGCGGCCGTCACGGCCGCGAGCATCAAGAGAAATGCCTTGAACGGGGTCTTTGTCATAGCTTCCTGTGGCGTCATCAGGCTTGCGGCGACGGAGGATACCGGCCGCGGCCCCTGCTGTCATCGACGCAGTTCGGGTTTTTGACCGAAACCCGCCCCACGAGTGCTTGAAATTTGGTGCTTGATGCCTATTATTAGCACTCCCTAGGGCCGAGTGCTAATAGTCCTCGGTCGGAAAGCCATAAAAAAATGGCTAAGAATCATACATTTACAGGAGATATACCCCATGAAGATTCGTCCGCTTCATGATCGAGTCATCGTCAAGCGCATGGAAGAAGAGCGCAAATCCCCCGGTGGAATCGTGATTCCCGACGCGGCGACCGAGAAGCCGATCAAGGGTGAGGTGGTTGCCGTGGGCAACGGCCGGATCCTCGAGAACGGCGAAGTTCGCGCGCTAGACGTCAAGGCTGGCGACCAGGTGCTGTTCGGCAAGTACGCCGGAACCGAGGTCAAGGTCGAAGGCGAAGAGCTTCTGGTAATGAAAGAAGACGACATCATGGCAGTGATCGAGGGCTGAGTGCCGCGCGCTGCTACCGAATTCGAAACAGTCTTTAAATAGAGGAAATCAAAATGGCTGCTAAAGAAGTACGTTTTAGCGACGATGCGCGCCAGAAGATGTTCGCCGGTGTGAATGTCCTGGCTAACGCCGTAAAGGTGACCCTCGGTCCCAAAGGCCGCAACGTCGTGCTCGACAAGAGCTTCGGCGCACCGACCGTCACCAAAGACGGTGTATCGGTCGCCAAGGAAATCGAACTCGAGGACAAGTTCGAAAACATGGGCGCGCAGATGGTGAAGGAAGTTGCTTCCCACACGTCTGACGTCGCCGGCGACGGTACCACCACGGCAACGGTTCTCGCGCAGGCTGTCCTTCGCGAGGGTCTGAAGTCGGTTGCTGCCGGCATGAACCCGATGGACCTGAAGCGCGGCGTCGACAAGGCAACCGCCGCAATCGTCGAAGAGCTCAAGAAGCTGTCCAAGCCCTGCGAAGACAACACCGCGATCGCGCAGGTCGGCAGCATCTCTGCGAACTCGGACACCGAGATCGGCGAGATCATTTCCGATGCCATGCAAAAAGTCGGTAAAGAGGGCGTGATCACGGTCGAGGAAGGCTCCGGCCTGGAAAACGAACTGGACGTTGTCGAAGGCATGCAGTTCGACCGTGGCTACCTGTCGCCGTACTTCATTAATGACGCACAAAGCCAGCAGGTCGAGCACGAGAATCCGCTGATTCTGTTACACGATAAGAAGATATCGAACATTCGCGATCTGCTGCCGATCCTCGAAGGTGTCGCCAAGGCCGGCCGGCCGCTGGTCATCGTCGCCGAGGATGTCGAGGGCGAGGCACTTGCGACGCTCGTTGTGAACAACATCCGTGGCATCGTCAAGGTTGCCGCCGTCAAGGCGCCCGGCTTCGGTGATCGCCGCAAGGCCATGCTGCAGGACATCGCGATCCTCACTGGCGGCCAGGTGATTTCGGAAGAGGTCGGCCTGTCGCTGGAGAAGGCGACGCTGGATGACCTCGGCGAAGCCAAGAAGATCCAGATCTCGAAGGAAAATACGACCGTCATCGATGGCGCCGGGCGCCCCGAAGACATCAAGGGTCGTGTCGACCAGATCAACCGCGAGATCGAGGAATCGACCTCCGACTACGACCGCGAGAAACTTCAGGAGCGTGTTGCCAAGCTTTCCGGCGGTGTCGCCGTCATCAAGGTCGGTGCTGCCACCGAAGTCGAGATGAAGGAAAAGAAAGCCCGCGTCGAAGACGCGCTGCACGCAACCCGCGCGGCCGTCGAAGAGGGCGTGGTACCGGGTGGTGGCGTTGCGCTGATTCGTGCCGTTGCCGCGATCGCCAAGCTCAAAGGCGACAACGCCGATCAGGACGTTGGCATCAGCATCCTGAAGCGTGCCGTGGAAGAGCCGCTGCGCCAGATCGTGCGTAACGCTGGTGGTGACGCGAGCGTCGTGCTGAATGCAGTTGCCGAAGGCAAAGGCAACTATGGCTACAACGCCGCGACGGGCGAGTTCGGTGACATGATCGAAGAGGGTATCCTCGATCCGACCAAGGTCACGCGCCATGCACTGCAGAATGCGGCTTCCGTCTCGGGACTGCTGCTGACGACCGAAGCCATGGTCGCCGAAGCGCCGAAGGACGAAATGGCGGCCCCGATGCCGGATATGGGCGGCATGGGCGGCATGGGCGGCATGATGTAAGTGTTGCTTTGACGCCAAAAAATAGAAAAACCCGGCCTCGGCCGGGTTTTTTGTGGTTTCGGATATCACCGATCAAGTCCGGAGAACTACCAATTCTGCCGGCTCGAAGCGGATGCGATCATTACCCCAGTTTCGATATAGAGCCAAAAACATGTATCTGCAGAGCTATGCATCGGGCCGCGGAGGCCCCTCCCTGCGCGGGATCACTATCGGCAGTGTGCTCGACGAGGCCGCTTCGCGGTGGCCTGACAAAACCGCCCTGGTCGTCGTCCACCAGGATATTCGCTGGACCTGGCATGAGCTTAGGGACAAGGCCCGGGCGCTGGCGGCGGGTCTTCTTGCCTCCGGTTTGAATCCCGGTGACCGCGTAGGAATGCTGGCCACCAACCGGGCGGAGTGGCTGTTGGCGCAGTTCGGTACGGCGTACGCAGGCCTGATACTCGTCAACATCAACCCGGGTTACAGAACGGCGGAACTCGAGTACGCGCTCAACAAGGTGGGATGCCGCGCGCTGATTACCGAGAAACAGTTCAAGACCAGCGATTACATTGCCATGGTCCAGGAACTCGCTCCGGAATTGAAATCGGCCACGCCCGGCGAGCTCCATGCGCAACGCCTGCCCGAACTCAGGCTGGTCATTCATCTCGGCGACGGCTGGATCCCGGGAATGTCGGGATTCGAGGAAATCCTGGAGCGTGCCGATGACGCGACCTTGCGACGCATTGACCAGATTTCCGCCGCCCTGGATTTCGACTCACCGATCAACATCCAGTTCACGAGCGGCACGACCGGCGTACCGAAAGCAGCAACGCTGACGCATCACAACATGGTCAACAATGCGCTGATCTCGGCGGACGTGATGAATTTCAATTCTGACGATAGTCTGTGCCTGCCGGTTCCCATGTATCACTGCTTCGGCATGGTGCTCGGGACGCTGCTCTGCGCGACGAGCGGAGCGACGATCGTCTTCGCCTCTGCCGTATTCGAGCCCGAAGCCACACTCACGGCCATCGAGAAAGAATCTTGCACGGCCTTTCACGGCGTGCCGACGATGTTTATCGCCATGCTCGACCACCCGGACTTCGGCCGGTTCGATGTCAGCTCCCTGAGGAAAGGCATCATGGCCGGCGCTCCGTGCCCGGTCGAACTCATGAACGAAGTCCTCACCGACATGCACATGAGCGAGATCACGATCGGTTACGGCATGACCGAAACCGGTCCGCTTGCGACGCAGACGTTGCCGGATGACCCGCTGGAGTTACGTGTCGGCACAGTTGGTCCCGTGCTGCCCCACACCGAAGTCAAGATCGTGGACGAGGATGGTCACATCGTGGCGCGCAACGAGCCGGGCGAACTCTATATTCGCGGTTATAACGTCATGCGCGGTTACTGGGGTGACGCCAGGAAGACGCACGAGGACCTCAACACGCTGCGCTGGATGCACAGCGGCGACATCGCCACGATGGATGACGCAGGCTATATACGTATCGTCGGTCGCAGCAAGGACATGTTGATTCGCGGCGGCGAGAACGTCTATCCCCGCGAAATAGAGGATTTCCTTTACACCAATCCGAAGATCGACCAGGTTGAGGTGGTCGGCGTGCCCGATCCCAGGTTCGGTGAGGAGATTGCCGCCTGCATACGCCTGGCTGAAGGCGAGACGGCCACAGAAGAGGAGATTCGCTCATTTTGCAAAGGCAGGCTAGCGCATTTCAAGACTCCGCGTTACGTGCACTTCGTCGACGAATTTCCGATGACCGTAACGGGCAAGGTACAGAAATTCATATTGCGCGAGCAACTGGCAAAGGAGCTCGAGCTGGCGTCTTAAAACATCACGATAGAGGAGCATTTCAATGTCCCCCAGCGCTTTTCGTTACTGTGATGATCTTGGTCCCAAGACCATCCTGCATATTTATCAGCCGGCGCTTGGTCTCAAGGCTATCGTCGTGGTCGACAACGTTGCGGCCGGACCCGCCATTGGCGGCACCCGCATGGCTCCGGATGTATCACTGGATGAGTGTTTCCGCCTGGCGCGCGCCATGACGCTGAAGAATGCGTCGGCGCAGCTGCCGCATGGCGGTGCAAAGTCCGTAATCTTTGCCGATCCGAACATGGACGTTGGCCAGAAGGAGGAGCTGATCCGCGCATTCGCGCAGGCGATCAAGCCGATCACCGATTACATTCCCGGCCCGGACATGGGAACGAACGAGTCGGCCATGGCCTGGATCAAGGATGAAGGTGGCCAGTGCGCCGGTTTGCCCAAGGAACTCGGCGGCATACCGCTCGACGAAATCGGCGCAACCGCATTTGGTGTCGTGGCCGCCGCCGATGTCGCCAAGGATCACCTGCAGATGTCATTGCAGGGCGCGCGAATTGCGATGCAGGGCTTCGGCGCGGTGGGCAAGAACGCCGCGAAGTTCTTTGCGGAGCGAGGCTCCATACTCGTTGCGGCCGCCGATTTCAGCGGCGCCGTTCATGACGAGAACGGACTCGACGTCGGCGCGCTTGTGAAGCATGTCGAGGCCGGTGAGAAGATCTGCGACTTCGAGGGTGGTGAGCCCCTGCAGCGCGATGCGATCATCGGCGTCGACTGCGACATCCTCGTCCCGGCAGCACGGCCCGACGTGATTCGCGCCGACAACCAGGCCACCGTCAAGGCGAAATTAATTGTTTCCGGAGCCAATATCGGCGTCACCGAGAAGGCTGAAAAGTTGCTGCACAAGCGCGGCGTGCTGAGCATTCCGGACTTCATCGCCAACGCCGGCGGCGTTATCTGCGCCGCCGTCGAATATGCCGGCGGCACCGAAAGCCAGGCTTTCCGGGTCATCGAACAGAAGGTTCGCAGCAATACGGCCGAGGTCCTCGAGCGAACCCGGCGCGACAGGATTCTGCCGCGCGAGGCAGCCGTTCAGATGGCCAGGGAGCGGGTGTCAAATGCCATGCAATACCAGCGCTTCCATTCAGGGCGCCGGCCGAAGCAGCCTGGAGTCAAACCCGTAGTTCGAGCCGTCAGTTGAAACGAGATTGACCTCCCAGATCTCCTCGTCGGGGATCTGGGTGCGCTCGAGCCCGGGTAGTTCGCGCTCGTCATCGACCTGGATACCCCAGACACGCACGTGGCGAATGCCGGATACCGGTATGCGCTCGGTGTCGAAGCGGGCGCGCAGTTTTTCGTCCACGCCTTCGCCTGTCCAGATGGCGTAGCCACATTCGGCAATCTCGACAACCTCCGGAGGCATTGCCGGGTCTTTCTCGATATTGCTCACGCTGTCCTCCTACCCCGTTTCAAATAGTGCCACAGGCGATAGCCGAGGAGTATGGCCAGTATGGCCGCGTAAATCAGCGGTTCGGCGATATCCTTTTTTACCTGCCACCAGTAGTGCCAGACGCCGAGGATTGCCGCGGCGTATATGCCGTAATGCAATGTGTGCCAGCGCCGGCCGAGGCGCCGGCGAATACCATTGGTCGATGTTGCAGCAAGGACTGAAAGTAGAACGAATGCAGCGAAACCGATCGTAATGAACGGGCGTTCAACGATGTCTTCAAGAATTGCCGACAGCAGCAGGCCCTGGTCGAGAAACAGCCACGTCAAAAAGTGCAGGAACACATAAAAGAAGGTGAACAGGCCAAGCATTCGCCGGAAACGCAGCAGCCAGTTCCAGCCGGTTAACCTCCTGAGCGGCGTCACCGCCAGTGTCAGCAAGATGAAGCGCAGTCCCCAGTTACCGAATCTGTCCTGGATATTCTCGATGGGGTTGGCCCCGAGCTGACCGGTGATTTCGAACGCATCACCGACCACGAGCGCTGCCGGCACGAGGCAGGCCAGGAAGACGATTGGCTTCCAGACGAAGCGAATCTGCCCGAGCGTGGTCACGCCCGTCTAGTAGTTCCTGCGAAGGTCGAGTCCTTCATACAAGTGCGCGACCTGCTCGCCGTAACCGTTGAACATCAGCGTCGGCTGTTTGCTGGCGAAAATAGAGGATCCTATGCGCCTTTCGCGCGCCTGGCTCCAGCGCGGGTGGTCGACGTCCGGATTGACGTTGGCGTAAAAGCCGTATTCCTGGGGTGCGGCCATGTTCCAGCTGGTTTGCGGCATACGCTCGGTAAAGCGCATCCGCACGATGCCCTTGATGCCTTTGAAGCCGTATTTCCACGGTACGACGAGTCGGATCGGAGCGCCGTTCTGGTTCGGCATCACTTCGCCATAGACGCCGACCGCCAGTATCGAAAGAGGATTGGTCGCTTCCGCGATCGTCAGGCCTTCACGATACGGCCAGTCGAGCACGCGCCGTCGTTGTCCCGGCATTCGTTCGGGATCGTGCAGCGTCTCGAACGCGAGGTATTTTGCCTTTGATGTCGGCTTGAAGTGTTTGACCACATCGGCCAGCGAAATACCGACCCAAGGGATGACCATCGACCATGCCTCGACGCAGCGCATGCGGTAGATGCGCTCCTCGAGGTCGAAGGGTTTTATGAAGTCGTCGAAGTCGAAGGTGCCGGTCTTTTCGGCATGACCGTCAACCGCGATCGTCCACGGCCGCGGATCGAAGTTCCCGGCATTGCGATACGGGTCCTCCTTGCCGGTGCCGAACTCGTAATAATTGTTGTAGGTCGTAATATCGTCGTAGCTATTCGGTGCTTCATCGGTGCTGAATGGGCTCTTGCCGACGTCGGGGAGCTTGCCGAAGACTTCGTCGGGCACGATTGCGCCTAGTGCGGGGGTTGCAAGCAGACCTGCCCCGGCGATGCTGCCGGAGCGGATAAAGTCGCGCCGGTTGAGATAATTAGACTTGCTCGTTATCTCCGACGGCCGGATATCGGCAGGTTTTTTGATGAGCATTGAATGTCCTCGGCGATCCGTTACTGTATAGACCCATTCTAATACCTTAATATTTCATCGATGAGCAGGAAAATTATTCTTGCGTACTATGCCGCGACTATCCTGTTCGTATCGCTGGACTATGGTTTCGGAGTCAATGTGCGCGTGTCGTTCCTCGAGGCGGCGCCCAATATCCGGCTCATCTACTACGCGGTGTGTTTCGGCTGTCTTGCGCTGATGATCTGGCGCCCCGCCTGGACGACCGTGGTCGGTACGGTCGAATCGCTGGCAACGCTGATCGCGCTGATCATCAACATGGGCATGCGCGCAACGCTCGTTTCCGACACGATGCTCCGCACAGGCACCGGCTTTATTACGATCGAGGAGATTTTCAACTTCCTGATTGCCGGCGCCGCCGCGTATGTATCCTACATGCAGGGCCTCAGGTCGCTAACCAATCGATCAGGATTCGGTTGACCTCGTCGGGCCTCTCCTGCTGGGTCCAGTGTCCCGTGTCTTCCAGCATATGAATTTCGAGATTGGGGACGAAAGGCTTCATCGTCTCGATGTGTTCGGGTGAGATGATGACGTCGTTATCGGCACCGATGAACAGCGTTGGCACCTTAACCAACTGTTCGACACCCTCCATGCGTTGCCAGTTGGCCGACCAGTTGCGATACCAGTTAATGGGGCCGGAAAACCCGGTCCGCGCAAACGCATCGGCATAATATTGACGCTCCGCGTCGCTCAACAAGGGATCGCCGCTCGATTCGCTGCGTTCGAATGTCGCCTTTAGGCTCAGTACTCGTTTTTCCTTTGGAAGCCGTTCGAACGCGGCGCGCGAGACCTGGTCCCTGCGCATGAGCATGTCGAAGAAATGACCGGGGTCGGACTCGAAAAGCCGGTCGGCCGCATCCGAATCCTGAAAATCGACGATATAAAAATCGTCGCCGAGTATCTGCCTGGCAAGCTCGATCGGATCTTTCGAACCACGCGGCCAGAACGGAATATTCAGCACCGCCAGCTTCTCTATGCGCTCGGGGCAGAGCAGACTCAGGTGCCACAGGACCATCCCGCCCCAGTCGTGGCCGACGAAATTGGCTTTGCCCAGCCCCAGCGCATCCAGCAGCCCGGTGATGTCACCGAGAAGATGATCGATACCGTAGTCCGCTACGGCCGGAGGAACGTCGCTGCGGCCATAACCGCGCTGATCGACGGCAATCGCGCGAAATCCCGCCTGCGCCAGCGCGGGCAGCTGGAAACGCCACGAGAAGGCGAGTTCCGGAAAGCCATGTAACAGGATCACGGCCGGGCCCTCGCCGAGCTGGTAGGTCGCCAGCCGGATTCCGTTGGTCTCGATGAACTGCGGTTCTGGGAACATTTCTAGTATTCTTACAAAAACAGGGGGGTACATGTCAGGTTCGCTCTTTAAGGAGCTCAAGCGGCGCAACGTATTTCGCGTCGCGGCGATCTATGTCGTCGTCAGCTGGCTGCTGCTGCAGATCGGCGACGTGCTGTTTCCCGCGCTCCGATTGCCCGAGTGGTCGTCGACGCTGCTGGTCGCCTTCCTGATACTCGGTCTGCCGATCGCGCTGATTTTCGCCTGGGCATTCGAGCTCACGCCGGATGGCGTAATTCGCACCGAGGACGTTCCCCGCGAGCAATCCATTACCGGTGCGACAGGGCAGAAGATCAACCACCTGATTATCGGCGGGCTTGCCATCGCCGTTGTGTTCCTGCTGCTGCGAATGTTCGTTTTCCACCAGCACGATATCGAGCCGCTTGAAAATGTGAATGAACGTTCGATCGCCGTGCTGCCGTTCAAGAATCAGAGCGCGGCGGAGGAGAATGCCGAGTTCTTCTCCGGTGGCCTGCACGACGAACTGCTGACGTTGCTGTCGCGGATCGGCGACCTCAAGGTTATTTCCAGAACGTCCGTCGAACGACTTGACCCGAACCTCAGTATTCCCGAGATCGGTTCGCTTTTGGGCGTCGCAACGGTGCTCGAGGGACAGGTGCAGCGCGCCGGCAACCGCTTGCGTATCAACGTACAGCTCATTAATACGGCGGAGGAGGGGCACCTCTGGGCGAACACCTACGACAGCGAGCTGACCGCGGAAAACGTGTTCGAGGTTCAGGGAGATATCGCCCGCACCATTGCGGATGCCTTGCATGCCGAGCTGTCTCCGGACGAAGAACGCGCGCTCGACTCGGTGGGCACGAAGAACCTCGAGGCGCTCGATGCCTACCTCGTGGGTGTGCAGATCGCGAAACGGAATACTTACGCCGCGTTGGCTGAAGCCGAGCAGTACCTGGCAGGCGCAACGGAACTGGATCCGGGGTTTGCCGAAGCCTGGGCCGAGCTGGCCGACGTTTATTCGAACCAGGTGTTTACCGGTTTGATCACGAATGACGAATACCGCGAGAACGCGCGGCTTCCGGTCTTAAGGGCGCTGGAGATTGACCCGGCACTGCCCAGGGCCCATGCGCAGCATGGCTTTTTCAAATGGTTCAGTGGTGACATTGCCGGTGCGGAGAACTCATTCCGCCAGGCGCTCCGGCTCAATCCTGCCGATACCCGGAGTCTCGAGAAATACGGCCTGTTCCTCAGGGCCTCGGGCAGGCTCGAAGAGGCCATCGGAGTGCTGCGGACGGCGCTCGAACAAGATCCCTTGTCGACCGAGATCCTGTTCCAGATCGGCAAGGCTGAAATGACGGCGGGACGGCCGGAGCGGTTCATCGAACTCGCAGAGCGGATCGTCGAGATTGACCCCGCCAGTATTCACGGCTACCTCGGCGGAATGCAGGGAAGCGCCTGGATGGGGCGGTACGACACGGCATGGCCCTGGTACATCAAGGCGCTGGCGGTCGATCCCGGCGACTACGAAAACTGGGCGTTCTTCGCGGCAACCAACGATACTCTCGGCGCACGCGAACTGGCTGATCGCTACATGGAGCGCGCCGAAGCGATCGGTCCCGGCGAACCGGCCGTGCTCATGTGCAAGGTCATTATCCTGACGACGCGCGGGGCAGAAGACGATGCGTATGCGATCGCAAAAGCGGCACAAGAGGCCGGGGTAGCAGCGCGCTGGGGCTCGGACCAGGTATTGTTGAGAGCCATAAGGGATCGGGGGTTGCGAACCGGCGAATACGACGAGGCGCTGGCCTGGTACCGGAAACTGTATCCCGAATTTTTCGAGTCGCTTGTGGAGGCCGGGAGTCAGAACTTCTTTATCGCGCCGGATCTTGTGCTGCTATTGCAGCGCAGCGGGCAGCCTGAACTGGCCAACCGGATTCTTGCATCGACGCTCGAATGGTACGAGAACAACGTCCCGGACGGCGTGTACGGATACGATTTCGGTATCGTCAAGGTCGAACTGCTGGTGTTGCTCGGCCGAAAGGACGCGGCTGTCGCCGAACTGCAAAGGGCTGCCGACGCCGGCTGGCGTCACATGTGGCGGTACAACGTTAACAGCGCCAACCTCGATGCGATCAGGGATGCGCCCGAGTTTCAGGCGATACTCGACCGCCTGGAAGCCGACATGGCGGCGCAGTACGAGGCAGTGCGTGCACTGCCTTATCTCGGCGAAACCGACTTGCGTAACCTGGCTACTAACTAGTTCGCTATCGCCTTTGCAGCGGAGTGGCGATGCTGGAACGATTCATTCAAGGTCTCATTCGCGCCATCACGAACACGTTTTTCCGGCGTATACATATCGTCGGCGAGGAAAACGTGCCCACCGAGGGCGCCGTGATATTTGCGGGCAATCATCCCAATGCGCTCATGGACGGCTGGCTCCTGACGGCCACCTGCGGACGCTGGCCGCTGCACTTCATGAGTAATGCCAAGCTTTGGAAGTATCGCCTGTTACGGCCATTACTGGATGCGTGCGGCGCCGTGCCCGTGTATCCGCGCGAGGACTACGGTGACGATGCCGATAACAGCGGTGCGTTCGAGAAGCTGTACGAGGTACTCGAAGCCGGAAACTGCATGGGCGTGTTTCCCGAGGGCATCAGCCATGCAGAAGCGCATATTGTCACTCTCAAGACCGGCACGGCGCGGGTGGCGCTGGAGGTTGCCGCCCGTGGCAAAACGGGTGTCACGATCGTGCCCGTTGGTTTGAACTATGTGCATCGCCACCGATTCGGCAGCCAGGTGCTGATCGAATTCGGCGACGCGATCGTGGTTGGCGACGAATGGGTGACAAGGTATCGCGATGATGCCAAGGCGGCGGTGCGCGAGTTGACGAGTGCACTGACAGGCGCGCTCAAGGCCGTGACCCTGAATGCCCCGGATTGGCGGACACTCCGCTTTGCGCAGGTCACGCGCCGGCTTTACAAGCCGTCGGCGGCCGCGTTGACGCCGCAGCAATACGTCGAGCTCAACCGGCGATTTATCCAGGGTTGGGGAGACCTGCAGCATGATCCGGAACTCGCCGAGTTCCGGCGGGATGCGGAGGATTACCAGGCTCATCTCGACATGCTGGGACTCAGGGACTATCAACTGCGCACGGAAATATCGCTGGCTGAAGCGACGAGGAAAATCGTGGAGAGGGCGCTTTTTGTCCTGCTTTTGCTGCCGTTTGCGCTGCCCGGAGCGATCATTCACCTGCCGGCGGGGTGGTTGATCCTGGTGCTGGGCGAGCGCCTGTCCTACGACATGGACGATATCGCGACCATCAAGGTCTTTGCGACCATGTTGCTGACGCCGTTCATTTACCTCGTCGTCGCGATCACCGTGGGAGCTTTCTTCGGCCCGGGCTGGGGCATTGCAGCCTTCGTGATTCTCGGCCTGACGTTTTTCGCGACGATGTCGGTGCTCGCACTGGAAACGTCGATGCTTTTTTCCATCCTGTCGGTGTTCAGGCTGGCACGACTTCGCAGCGATGTCGCCGAACTGCGCGAAAAGCGCCGCCGGCTCGTCGCGCGGATCCGGGCGCTGGTCGACAAGCATATCGAGCCAGGCACCGAGCGCATATTCACGGCCGAGGACTTTGGTGGCCGATAGCCCCGCGAGCCTTGAATTTCATCAGGTTACCCTATAACTTGCGCTCCAAGACGTCGAAGGGGACGAGTAGGCGGGCCATCAAGGCTGCAGCGACCGGGGGATGGTGAGAGCTCCGGGCCGGAATCCGCCGAACATCACCCCGGAGTCGCTGCCCGAAAAAGCAATGAGTAGACGCAGCCGGCCGGCCCACGATACGGGCGCAGGGTCATTGACCCACGAGGTGACCGTCGTGAGGCCGTCACGAATCCGGGTGGTACCGTGATGATTGTCATCGCCCCGGGCGCAGCTTGCGCCCGGGGCGTTTTAGTTTTGGAGACCAGGTTTGGCGTTCAAGGAAGTTACAGGCCGTTATGACGGACCGGCCCTCGAGAAGGAGGTGCTGGAGTTCTGGCGTGAGCATGAGACCTTCGAGAAGACGCTCGCGATGTCCGAAGGGAGACCGCGCTTCAGCTTCAATGAAGGCCCGCCGACGGCGAATGGCAAGCCCGGCATTCACCACGTGCTGGCGCGCGCCTTCAAGGACATGTTCCCGCGCTACAAGACGATGCGCGGCTACCATGCGCCGCGGAAGGCGGGTTGGGACACGCACGGCCTGCCGGTCGAGCACGAGGTGGAGAAACATCTCAAGCGGGAAGGCCTGATCGAAAGCTACGACAAGGAAGAGATCGAGGCCAAGGTCGGCATCGCGGAATTTACGCGCCTGTGCCGCGAGTCCGTCATGACCTATATCGGCGACTGGGAGAAGATGACCGAGCGCATGGGCTTCTGGGTGCACCTCGACGAAGCCTATTACACGCTGGACAACAGTTTCATCGAGACGGTCTGGTACCTGCTCAAGGAAATCTGGGACAAGGACCTGATCTACCGTGGCTACAAGGTCGTGCCCTACGACCCGCGCATCGGTGCCACCTTGTCTTCGCACGAACTGGCGCTCGGTTACAAAGAGACCGAGGACCCATCGATTACGGTGCGTTTCAAGGTGGCGGGCGAGGACGACACGTACATCCTCGTCTGGACCACGACGCCCTGGACCCTGCCGTCGAACCTGGCACTCGCGGTCGGTAACGATATCGACTACAGCTATGTCCAGGTCGAAGACGAAACGCTGGTCGTCGCCGAGGCGCTGCGCGAGTCCGTCATGCGCGATCTCGAGCACACGGTCGTCAAAACCGTGAAGGGTTCGGAACTGGTCGGCCTGCGCTACGAGCCGCTGTTCGACTATCTCGAGGTGGATACCGATAAGGCTTTCCAGGTTTACCCGGCGGACTTCGTCAGTACCGAAGACGGCACGGGCATCGTACACACGGCGCCGGCCTATGGCGTCGACGACCTTGCGTTCGGCCAGGAGCATGGCCTGCCCGTGGTGCACGGCGTCGGTCTCGACGGCAACTTCCTCGACGCCGTCGAGCCTGTTGCGGGCATGTTCTTCAAGGACGCCGACAAGCCGCTGATCCGCATTCTCAAGGACCGGGGGCTGATGTTTCGCTCCGAGCGCTGCACGCATAACTACCCGTTCGGCTGGCGCACGGGCGACCCGATCATCTATTACGCGAAGAATGCCTGGTATATACGCACTTCGCAGTTTCGCGAGCGCATGGTCGAGCTCAACAACACCATCAAGTGGGTGCCGGGGCACATCCGCGAGGGCCGTTTCGGCAACTGGCTCGAGAACAACGTCGACTGGGCGCTCTCGCGGGAGCGATTCTGGGGCACGCCGCTACCGGTATGGACGGACGGCGAGGGTGAATACCATATGATCGGTTCGGTCGCCGAACTCGAAGAGCTTTCCGGCCGCGAACTCGGCGAACTCGACCTGCACCGTCCGTCGATCGACGAAATCTCTTTCGAGAAGGACGGCAAAACCTGGCACCGCGTGCCCGAGGTCATCGATTGCTGGTTCGATTCGGGCGCCATGTCGTATGCGCAGTGGCACTACCCCTTCGAGAACCAGGAGATTTTCGAGAAACATTTCCCGGCCGATTTCATCTGCGAGGCGATCGACCAGACGCGAGGCTGGTTTTACACACTGCACGCGATCGCGACGCTGGTCTCGGACAGCGTTGCCTACAAGAACTGCATCTGCCTGAACCTGATCGTCGACAAGGACGGCAAGAAGATGTCGAAGTCGCTCGGCAATATCGTCGACCCGTATGACGTCTTCGATACGGTCGGCGCAGACGCGCTGCGCTGGTACTTCCTCGCGCGCCTGTCCCCGGACATGCCCAAGCGAATTTCCGTCGATATCGTCGCCGACGTCGCGAGCTCGTTCATCAATACCTTCTGGAACACCTACGGTTTCTTCGTGCTTTATGCGCGACTCGACGACGTGGATCTCGGCAGGGATATTCCGGTCGAGGACCGACCCGAGATCGACCGCTGGGCACTCGCATTGGCTCACGACACGATCGTGACGGTGACGAGTGCGCTCGACGACTATGACGTGAAAACGGCGGGCGAGGCGATCGAATCCTTCGTGGACCAGCTCAGCAACTGGTACGTCCGCCGCAACCGGCGCCGCTTCTGGAAATCGACGGACCGCGAGGACAAGCAGGCCGCTTACCTGACGCTGTACGAATGCCTGAAAACAGCGAACGAGCTGATGGCGCCGTTTGTGCCGTTCCTGGCCGAGCATGTCTATCAGAACCTCGTGAAGGGTGTCGACGAGAACGCGCCCGACAGCGTCCACATGATCGCCTGGCCCGAGGCCGATGCAGGCTGGAAGAATGAAGAGCTGCTGTACAACGTCGGCGTGGTGCAGAAGGTCGTCGGCCTCGGGCGGGCGGCCCGGGGGCAGTCTGGCGTCCGCACGCGCCAGCCGCTGTCGCGATTGCTGCTTCGGGCGCCCGATGACGAGGCCAGGGCAGCGCTCGAGGCCAACCGGGAGCAGATCCTCGAGGAGCTCAACGTCAAGGCGGTCGAGTTCATCGCTCGGGATGCGAGCCATGTGACCTACCGCATCAAGCCGAATATGCCGGCGCTCGGCAAGCGTGGCTACGGCAAGCAGATTCCGGCTCTCAGGAAGTGGCTGGCCGAGGAGGCCGATGGCGCCGACATCGCGAGGGCGACAGCCAGGGAAGAAAACTACAAAGTGCCCATGATCGACGAACCCCTGGAGCCATCCGATTTCCTCGTCGAGACGGAAGCCGCCGAGGGCTATGCCTGTGCCGAGGAGGCGGGCTACCTGGTCGAGCTGGATACGGCGCTCACCGACGAGCTCGTCGACGAAGGCGTCGCCCGGGAAATCGTGCGGTCCATCCAGGATGCCCGCAAGCAGGCGGGCCTGGAGGTTTCTGACCGTATCGTGCTGGGCGTGGCGGGCTCGGCGGCCGTGGAGAAAGCGCTCGAAGCCCATCGAGACTACGTCATGGCCGAAACGCTGGCTCTGGAGTGGGCCGTGGGGCAGAAAGATACCCTCTACTCGGCCGAGCGCGAGCTCGGCGAGCTGCAGTGGTCGATCGAGTTCAGAAAGGCCTAGGGGTGTGGTTCAACTTGCGTCCGGTTTGCAATGTCTGTTATAAAAATCCTGCGCAGGTATCTGATAGATCACGAGTCAAGAAGGAGATAGCGGTTTGAGAGGGCCGCGGACTACAGGAGGTAGTCACTCGAAGCGTAATGAAGCCGCTCCGCGAGGAGAAAAGCGGCCTAAAAATAACTAAACGCTGGAGTGAAGATGTCGCACCACGTCGATCGCTTTTTCAACGCCGTCTCGGTGTTGGCGGGCCATGGTCATATAAAACAAAGACTTATCAAGTCCTTCGAGGAAAATCTCGTCGATATCAGTGAAGACGAATTGCCTGCCTCTCTCAAGCAAAGCTTTGCCGACCTCAGAACACGGATGTATCGCGTGTCGCCGCTGAACGGCGAGGGCGCGATCTGCGCATCCGTGCGCAAGATGTCCGTAAACGAGGCCAGTGACTGCGCAGTATCAGTCGTCTCGATGTACCGCGAACTGGCGAGCATCAAGTCGGCTGCCCGGACACCCATGCCTCTCGACGAGCAGAAGGCGGCTTCGGTTCCGCCATTTCTCGTCAAGTCGAGCTAGTCAGGACCTGATCGGATAGAAAACGTAGGTCAGAAGCTCTGCTTCGGCCACTTTCGTCGGGTCCGAGATATACGTTTCCCACGCCGGTCCTGCGCGCTCGATCCCGAGTGCGGCCAGGTAGGCTGATATCTTGCGGTGCGTATTGCCGAGGCTTCGGTAGGAGCCGGTGTGGACCACGCGAATGACCGGTCCCGCGTAGGACTTTCCGAGGCGCACGCCGCCGGATTCGCGCTCGGTAGCGTCACCGACGCCCTGTACCGGGATGGCCGCTGTGAAAAGCAATGCCGAACCGCTGAATGACTCCGTAATCGACATCGGTGCACCGGCCTCTTTCAGGCCCTGCGCGTCGATGAAGTTGAGTATGCGGAAATAGGCTTCGCCCATTGCTTCGGAAATCGCCGCCGGTTCCGGTGGCGCCGTAGTTGGAAGCGTGGCGATATCGAAAGCTTCGACGACGATATGTTCGATCTCCAGGTCGCCGAAGTCGGCAGCCGGCAAACTCTCGGCGAACAGCTTAAGGCGCTCGAGGCCTTTTTCGTATTCTTGCCGGATCCCGTCGTCGAGCAGCAATGCCACGTATCTGCCCGCAATGTTGTAGCCGTAGTCGGCCTCGAAAGACCAGGTGATCGAGGTCGTGCCGTCATGGTCGTCGAGATCGAACCACGTTCGCGCTTCGCCGTTGTTGATGGTTGTGGCAACGCGCTCGTGCGGGACGCTCTCCGTGATGGCCTGCGTGCCGGTGCCGAGTATGGCGCCATCCCAGGTCATCGTAGCGCCGATGCCGCGCGCCGGTCCCGAGTGAACGATTCGGGCATTAGGGTCGGCTGCGGTCAGCGGCGCCCATAGCTGCACGCGATGAAAGTCGTTGATCTGTCCGAAAACGGTAGCGACAGGCGCATCGATCGTGGTGCTGACGTCCACGCGCCCATACCGGGGCAAGGCCAGACCGATAGCGATCAGCAAGAGGATCGAGACAGCGATGACGTAAAGGAGTTTTTGCACGGCGTCGGATTATTCCACAGTACAATGCGCGGATGAATGCATCTGATGCAAGACGGCGGCCTGTCGGCGTTTTCGATTCCGGGGTAGGGGGCCTTACAGTCCTGAAGGCGCTGCGGGAGACGCTGCCGAATGAACACCTGATTTATCTCGGCGACACGGCAAGACTGCCCTATGGCACCAAGAGCCCGGTTTCGATCGCCCGTTATGCCTGCCAGGCGTCGCGCAAGCTGCAGGAGCGCGGAATAAAGCTGCTCGTCGTAGCGTGTAACACCGCGTCCGCCGTCGCACTTGAGACCTTGCGCGAGCAGATGGCGCCCGTTCCCGTTATCGGAGTGGTCGAGCCTGGCGCAGAGGCTGCCGCGAAGGCACGACCGGCGGGACGTCACCTCGTTATGGCTACCGAAGCGACGGTGCAGCTGGGCGCCTACCGCAAGGCCATCGAGAGCAGGGACCCGCAGGCCAGCGTCAGGGAGCTGGCCTGCGAAATGCTGGTCGCTCTGGCCGAGGAAGGGTGGACCGGCAACGGTATTGCCGAGGCGATCGTTCGCCGCTATCTGGACGACGCCGGCGTCACCTCGGGCGATTTCGACAGCGTCATACTGGGTTGCACGCATTTTCCTTTGCTCAGAAATACGTTCGAACTCGTGTTCGATGACAGCATTGCCATTGTCGATTCGGCCAGCACGACGGCGGCCGTTGCCCGGAATACCCTCGGCGAGCTGGCGATTGCCGGCGACCCGAATGCCGCCGGCAGCCTCGAACTGCTCGCGACCGACGGCGCGACCCGATTCGCCCGCGTCGGCGGACAATTCCTGGGAGAGGATTTTTCGGCGGATGACGTCGGTATCGTCGACCTGTGAGTCAGCTTGCATTAGAGTGACAGGGACCTCGATTCAGGCAGTTTACGAAATTGAGGTCCCTGTCACCCTAATCAGCGAGGATGCTCTGTGGAACGTATGAAATCTTGCCTGATCGGCACGATCTGCCTTTTGCTGGCCGCTTGTGGCCAGGAGCCTGCACCGGAGACGAGCACCGAGCCGTCCGCGGTTGGCAAGCCGCGACCGGAAATCTATGCGGAGTTCACGCTGACGGCAGACCTCGGCTACCTGACCGACAATCAGCGCCAGATGGTTGCCATACTGATCGAAGCGTCCAGGATCATGGACGATCTTTTCTGGAAGCAGACCTGGGGAAATGATCACGAGGCGTGGCTCGATTCGATTGGCGTCGATGAGGCGCGCCGGTTCGCCGAGATCAACTACGGCCCCTGGGACCGGCTCGACGATAACAAGCCGTTCATCGAGGGTGTCGGGCCAAAGCCGCTGGGTTCAAACCTGTACCCGGCAGATATGAGCGCAGAGGAATTCGAGGCTGCCTATCTGCCAGGCAAGGACAGCCTGTACACGCTGATCCGCCGCGACGCAGCAGGAAAGCTCACGCTCGTTCCGTATCACGTTGCTTACGCAGAAGAACTCAGGGCTGCAGCGGAGCTGCTGCGGGAGGCTGCCGATCTCGCCGAAAATCAGGGATTTGCCAATTACCTGAAGCTGCGTGCCGCGGCGCTGATCAGCGACGAGTTCCAGGTCACCGATCTGTACTGGATGGACGTCAAGGACAACGAGATCGACGTCGTCATCGGCCCCATCGAAACCTACGAAGATCGTCTTTTCGGCTACAAGGCCGCTTATGAGGCGTATGTTCTCGTCAAGGACATGGACTGGAGCGCCCAGCTCGCGCTGTTTGCGACGTTCCTGCCCGATTTGCAGAAAGGGCTGCCCGTGCCCGACGAATACAAGCTGGAAATGCCGGGAACGGACGCGGACCTGAACGCATACGACGTCGTTTACTACGCGGGCGACAGCAATGCCGCAGCCAAGACGATTGCGATCAATCTGCCGAACGACGAGGAAGTCCAGCTCGAGAAAGGCACGCGACGCCTGCAGCTGAAAAACGCAATGCGCGCCAAATTCGAGAAGATTCTCGAGCCTATTGCCGACGAACTCGTCGACGAATCACAGCGCCAACACATATCTTTCGATGCGTTTTTCGCGAACACGATGTTCCACGAAGTCGCCCATGGCCTGGGCATCAAGTACACGATTGATGATCAGGGCACGGTCCGCGATGCGCTCAAGGACGTTGCGTCCAGCATGGAAGAGGGCAAAGCCGACGTGCTGGGATTGTATATGGTGACGGAGCTGCACAGGCAGGGCGAGCTCGGCGACGTCGACTTACGTGATTATTACGTCACATTCATGACCAGTGTTTTCCGCTCCATTCGTTTCGGTGCCGCAAGCGCACACGGTAAAGCGAATATGGTGCGTTTCAACTTTTTCGTCGAACGCGGCGCATTCCTGCGCGACCCCGAGACCAGCCGCTATCGTGTCGACTTCGAACGCATGCAAGAGGCAATGACGGAATTGTCGAGGTTGCTGCTGACGCTGCAGGGTGATGGGGACTACGAGGGTGCGGTCGAACTTACCGATACCAAAGGCACCATCGGGCCGACCCTGCAGGCCGATCTCGATCGCCTGACGCGGGCGAATATCCCCGTCGATATCGTTTTCAATCAGGGCCTTGTCGAACTGGGAATGGAATAATTGCCGGCCAGGAGGTCTCGTTTATCGAGTACGCCCAGCTCGTTGCCGAACAGGGAAGTGAGATAGAGTGCGTCGCGGGTCTCATAGACGCCGGTCAGTGCAGGGAATCGCGCGGCAGGGTCCTGCATGTTTTCCAGCACCTGACCATCACCCGTAATCGCAATAACGTGCGATGACGGCATCGCTTTGGGGCGGAACACCTCGGGGAGACGCTGCACGATCTTGCGGACGAAAGGATTGCCGGACAAGCTGTCGAGCAAATCACTCCGCGGTGCGACGAGGCCGATCCAGTAGCGGCCGTTCAGGCCGTTGTTGATGTTGTCGGGGAAGCCCGGCAGGTTGTCCAGAATGACCTCGGTACTGCCTGCCGCAGGGCCTGCGATCCAGTGGCGCAGAATGCGGTAAGAGCCTGTTTCTGCGACGAGCAAATAGCGCTGATCGGGGCTGATTGCGACACCATTGGCAAACTGCAGGCCATCCAGAACCAGGCGCGATTCGCCCGTCGCCGGATTGAAGGTAATGATGCGACCGTGCCCGCCATGCTCCATGATGTCCAGCAAGCTGCCTTCATAGGTGCCGGAATATTGTTCGGCGCCGAACTTGGTACTTGCATCGGAAAAATAGATCGTGCCGTCGTCGCCAACGGCGAGGTCATCGGCGTAGACGAGCGGCTCGCCGCCAAATTCGTCGAGCAGGATCGTAACGCCGCCGTCCAGCGCAATTCGCTGAATTCCGACATAGGCGTTGGCAACCAGGAGCGTACCGTCAGCGTCGGTCTCGATACCGAGCGCCCGGCCACCGACTTCCGCGAATTCGTGGACTTTGCCCCAGGCGTCGATTTGCAGGACAAAACCGTCCTTGCTGGTCGCATAGAGCAGGCCATCGGAGCCCGCCGTTACGTCCTCGGGACCGATATGAGCGCCAAGCGGGATCCCACGGGCCGGCGCCAGGCGATCATTGGGCGCGAACGGGTCCACGAGTCCGTCACTTTCCGGCGCCTCCCACGCAACGGGATCGATAGGAACCGGCCAAAGCAGAAGATAAAGCGTCGCCGTTGTAAGCAGGAGGCCGATCGCTGTGAGCAGAATTCTCAACAGCTCAGCCTAGCGCGCCCCATCGATCATGCGCAAAAACTCTGCGCGTGTACGCGCATCCTTGCGGAAACTGCCGAGCATCTGACTCGTCACCATCGAGACGTCGGTCTTGTGGATGCCGCGCGTGGTCATGCACTGGTGTACTGCTTCGATCACAACGCCGACGCCTTTGGGTTTAAGCACATCCTCGATGCAGTTTGCGATCTGGGCCGTCATTTTTTCCTGCACCTGGAAACGACGCGCGAAAGCTTCCACTACCCGGGCAAGCTTGCTGATACCCACGATCTTGTTGTCGGGCAAATAACCGATATGCGCTTTACCGATAATCGGCGCCATGTGATGTTCGCAATGCGATTCGAATTCGATGTCGCGAAGGACGATCATCTCGTCGTAGCCCTCGACCTCCTCGAACGTGCGCCTGAGATAGCGCACCGGATCCTGCTTGTAGCCTTTGAACCAGTCTTCATAGGCTGCGACAACACGCTTCGGTGTGTCGATAAGGCCTTCACGGCCCGGGTCGTCGCCCGCCCAAAGCAGCAGCGTCCTGACCGCTTCTTCAGCCTGCTTGCGACCGGGCTTGCGCGGTTTTCTGTTCTTCTTTTCGGCAGCCAACGTTCATCCTCTCCATGAGACGCGGAATAGTTTACAGGGAGTCTGGCCCGAGTTCAGGCGGAGCAGCGCACACCGGTGCCGCCGAGGCCGCAATAGCCGCCGGGGTTTTTTGCCAGGTATTGCTGGTGGTAGTCCTCGGCGTAGAAGAACTCGTCGAGCGGACGGATTTCGGTCGTTATCTCGCCATATCCGGCGTGGCGCAGTTCGGCCTGGTAGGCGTCGAGCGATCGCTTTGCCGCGTCGGACTGAGCTTCACTGTTGGTGAATATGGCCGAGCGATACTGTGTACCGATGTCGTTGCCCTGCCGCATTCCCTGGGTGGGATCATGGCTCTCCCAAAACACCTTGAGCAGGTCCTCGTAGCTCACGCTTGCAGGATCGAAGACAACGAGTACGACTTCAGCGTGCCCCGTCTCACCGGTACAGACCGTCCTGTAGTCCGGGTCGGGCACCGTCCCGCCTGCGTAGCCGACCGCGGTCGTCGATACTCCCTGCGTTTGCCAGAATCGGCGCTCGGCGCCCCAGAAACAGCCCAGCGCGAACACGGCCTGCTCGAGGCTCGGATCGAATGGGCCTTCGATCGGCCTGCCGTTGACGAAATGTTGGGTCACAAAGCCTTCGCCAGTCTCAGGTGTCGTCATTCCCGGCATCATCACCGGATGATAAGGCCGCCTCGCGAGCCGCATCGAGATCGGATTGTTTGTACCAGTACGTATGTACAGACACATGACCGGTCGTCTCGATTGGCTCGCCATCCTGGAACCTGGGACGGTACAGACGTCGACGGACTTCGCGCCCGACGGACTGTTGCATCGCGACGAATTCCGGCGGGATCGCTTCGATGATCTGCACGTTGCCCGTTCGGCCCTGCGGCGAAATGCCGTAGGTTACGGAAACCGTGCCTTTCTGCGCCGGATCATCGGGCGTGGCGCCGGCCCTGGGATCCGATTCGCCAACGTATTGCGCAACGGGCAACCGTCTCAGCACGACGGAGCTCTCGAGTTCGCTGCTTCGAAAATTGAGCTTTTCCGCCCTGTATTCCGGAGTCGACAGCAGTTCCCATGCTTCGTCATAAACGTGTCGAGCGCGCTGCGAATTGCCCTCGTACATGTAATAGTCACCGAGCGCCAGGGTGGCGTCGGCAATGATCCTCCACGTCGTATCGGGATTTTCCTTGGAAATTCGGAGCGCTTGCTTGAAATAGATCTCGCCGGACGTCGCCGTGGAGTTCATATACGAAGTGTCTCCGGACAGATCCACGAAGAAAAACGACCTGCCGAGCCTGATTAGTGGCTCGACGAGCGCCAGGTCTTCCTTGCCGAGCCGCTGCTGGATGATTCTGATGACTCGGCGGTAGGTCGCGCGCTCATCGAAAATAAGGCCGGCGCGGTGCTGCCACTCGGCCCGCTTCATCAGCGCAGGAATGAGTCCCAGCGCGTCGTTCCGATGCGCTCTGGCGTTTAGCGCATAGATTGTTTCCTGCACGTCCCGGGCGCTGTCGAGGTCCCCCATGCGCAGCTTCACCTCGGCCAGGTCTTCGAGCAGGTTGACCTGCATCAGGTTATGTGGGCCCTCGTTGACATGCGTGACGTGCACCGCCCTGCCATAGGTTGCCGTGGCGAGGTCCGGACGGCCGCTTTCGAGCTGTGCGGCCGCCAGTCCTTTGAGCGGATTTACCAGCTGCACATTCAGACGGTCTTCGTTCTCCTCGATAATCTCGATGGCCGACTGATAGTTCTGCTGTGCTGCCTCGAACTCATTGCTCCTGTGCTGGACAATCGCAAGGTTCGTCAGCGCTTTGGCCATTTCGTTGGATTGCGGACCCTTCGCGCGAATCGCTATCTCGATAATGCGCTTGGCAACGGTGTCTGCTTCGTCCAGCGATCCCTGTTCCACGAGCATCTTGAATCGGGAGAATTCGCTGAGCAGCAATTCTTCTTCATCGACCTCGGGCACGGTCGCCAGCGCGTCTTCTGCGAGGCCCTCTTCGGCAACGGGGACCTGGGTATCTTCAGGCGCCGGCGGAACAGCCGCTTCGTCCTGCGCCAGGATGGCGCCGGATACGAAAATCAGCAACGAGCCGGTCAGCAATGGCAGGTTTGGCTTCATTTGATGTGAGACTTAAATAGTCGGTTTTAGTTCTGCTTCTTGAGGCCGGAGGCTCCTCAACTATACCCCAAGTCCAGGCCCATCTGGTGACGCCCGGGAGGCTCGAACAAATTGCAGGCGAGGTTTTGCTGATAGCGTCCGTCGGCCAGTCCGTGGCGCCGGCAGGCGGCCCTGAACCGCTTGCCGAGCATCTCAGCGTAGGCGCCGCGTCCCGTCTGCCGGTGACCGAAACGGCTGTCGTAATCCCGACCGCCGGACGCTTGCCGTACCAGGCTCATCACGCGCTCGCCCCGGTCCGGGAAATGCGCCTCCAGCCACTCGACAAACAGCTGTTTCACCTCGTGTGGCAGGCGAAGGAAAATGTAGGCTGCCTGGCGCGCGCCCGCATCGGCCGCCGCCGCCACGACCCGCTCGATTTCCGCGTCATTGATCGCCGGGATCAGCGGGGCCATCAGCACGCTGGTCGCTATTCCGGCTTTGCCGAGTTTTTCGATGGCACGAAGGCGAGCTTCGGCGGAGGGAACCCGAGGCTCCATGATTCGTTTCAGCGCATCGTCCAGGGTAGGCAGGCTGATTGCGACCGAGCAGAGGTTGAGCTCTGCCAGCTGCTCGAGAATATCGAGATCGCGAATCACAAGATGGCTTTTCGTGATCAGGCTGACCGGGTGCTTGTGCTCGAGGAATCGCTCGAGCAGCTGCCGCGTGATGGTCAACGACTTTTCGGCCGGCTGATACGGATCCGTGTTCGCTCCTATCGTGATGGGCTTGCAGACGTAGCTGCGTTTTTCCCAGGTCTCCAGCAATCGACTCGCGGCATTCGGCTTGTAGAAAATACGGGTCTCGAAATCCAGGCCGGGGGACAGGTCGAGGTAACTGTGGCTGGGCCGCGCATAACAATAGATGCAGCCATGCTCACAGCCCTGGTAGGGGTTGATGGACCGGTCGAAGGGTACGTCCGGGGATGCGTTGTGGCTGATGATCGTGCCGGCCTGCATGGCCGTCAGCGTCGTTGCAGGGTTCCGTTCCGCCCGTTTCGCTGCTTCCTCGTCGTCGAATTCAACCGGCCGTTTGTCGAAACGACCGGCGGGACGTGACACGGCACCGCGCCCTTTGTGCGGCATTGCTCATCTCGTTACTGTATAAACATACAGTAATGTAACACGCTAGTTCAGGACTCGGTAGCCCCTGCCGCTCATACAGCGCTTGAACACCATCTGGCTCTCACGGTCGGCCTCCAGCGCCGAGCGCGTTCCGCCGTAGACGGCGCCCCAGCTTGCGCCTTCCCTGACGTCGTCGGAATTGCCGCCAATCGCACCCGCAACGGCACCGACCGCGGCGCCGACGCCAGCGCCTTTCGCCGCGCCTTTGGCGACATCGACCTCCTTGCTGTACTCGGCGCACTCGTTCCAGTCCTGCGTGTACTGCTCCTCGTCGACGCCCTGCATGTCGATGATCGGATCGGGATGGGCTGCGCAGCCGGAAAGGGCAACAGTTGCGATCAGGAGGCAGGTAGCAGACAGTTTACGCATGACATCATCCCCGAATGTTGGTTAACCTCGATACATTAACGCATTTCCAGGCCGGTCGTTGACCGGGTACAAGAGATTAGATGGCATCAAGCTCACATAATTCCACCGCGCGGGCAATTCTCTACGCATTCATCGCCAATTTCGGTATCGCGATTGCCAAGAGCTGGGCCGCGTGGCTCACTGGCTCCGGCAGCATGCTGGCCGAAGCGATTCACTCCTATGCCGACACCGGCAACCAGGTATTGCTGTACCTGGGGCTTACGCAGGCCCAGAAGCCTCCCGACAAGGAGCACCCGCTCGGCTACGGCAAGCTCTCGTATTTCTGGAGCTTTATCGTCGCGCTGCTGCTGTTCACCCTGGGCGGCCTGTTCTCGATCTACGAAGGCATGCACAAGCTGCAGCATCCGGAAGAGCTTTCTCAGCTGTGGGTGGCCATCCTCGTGCTTTCCCTCGCGATCTTGCTCGAGGGCGGTTCGCTGATCGGTTGTATAAGGGAAATCAACAAGGTGCGTGGTGAAAGGCCATTCCGCGAGTGGCTGAAGCACACGCGCAATTCCGAGCTCGTCGTCGTGCTCGGCGAAGACATCGGCGCGCAGGTCGGCCTGATTCTTGCGCTGGGCTTCCTGATAATGGCAGAGATAACCGGCAATCCGGTGTACGACGCGATGGGATCGATCTGTATCGGCGCGATTCTGCTCGTGATCTCGGCCTTCATCGCCTGGCGCATAAAGTCGCTGCTCGTTGGCCGCTCAGCCGATCCCGAAATCCAGGAAGCGATCGACGAGATCATTTCGGGCCACGAGGGTATCGACAGGGTATTCAACACGATCACGATCCAGTTCGGGCCCGACACGATGCTGGCCGCGAAAGTAAAGATGCAAGACGGCATTCCTGTCGAAGCGGCGGTCGAGGCCATCAACGCCATGGAGCGAGAACTCGAACAGCGCATACCCAATCTCACATGGTGCTTCATCGAGCCCGACGTCACGGACTGACGCCGGGCTCCGATCGAATCAGCCCGCCTTGTAGAGGTGCACGTCCTGCTGCGGGAACGGGAATGAGATGCCTTCCTTGTCGAAGCGCTTCTTTATCGCTTCGGTAAGGTCGAACCTGACACTCCAGTAGTCCTCGGTCTTCACCCACGGACGCACGACGAAGTTGACGCTGCTGTCGGCCAGTTCCGAAACGGCGATCGTGCAGGACGGATCGTCCAGTATCCGATCCTCTGCGGCAACGAGTTCCTCGATCGTCGCCCGGACGCTGTCGAGGTCGTCGTCATAACTCACACCGACCACGAGATCGACCCGCCGCGTGTCGTTGGCCGAGTAATTGGTGATGATATCGCCCATGATCTGGCTGTTCGGCACGATGATCTGCTTGTTGTCACCCGTCCTCAGGATTGTCGTCAGGATTTGTACTTCGACAACCGTACCTGATATCCCGGCAGCCTCGACCCAGTCGCCGACCTTGTAGGGACGAAACAGCACAATCAGCACACCCGAAGCGAAATTCGACAGAGAGCCCTGCAATGCGAGGCCCACGGCGAGGCCTGCGGCGCCGATAATCGCGACGAACGACGTCGTCTGCACTCCGAGGGCACTGATGGCCGCTATGATCACGAAAACCATCAGCAGCATGCGAACGAGGTTGCCGACGAAGGTTTCCAGCGTCTTGTCGACCTGCTGTTTCTGCATGAGCCTGCGAAGCGCATTCGTCAGCAGGTTGGCCACCCACTTACCGACGAAGAAAATGACGAGTGCCGTCAAGAGATTGATGCCGAAGTCCACGCCGCCGGTCTTGATCATTTCGATGACGTTATTCCAGTCGAATCCCAGGTCGGGAAGATTCTCTGTGTTCATTTGAGTTCCTTTCGGATTATTTGGTGTCTGGTCAGCCGGCACTATTGACCGGGAATGCCTGGCGTGCCTGGCTTGAATCGAAAAATCTTGTAGGGACCCTGGTCGGCAATATGTTCCGGTGACTGTAGCACCACGTCGGCGAGCGCGCTGTCCGCAACGTAGAGCCAGCCATCGGGGCCGAATGACAATGCGTCGGGCCAACGAATATCTTGCGAACGAATGAGTGTTTGCAGCTCGCGATCCGGCTGCACGATGAAAATCGAATTATGCTCAACGTCGGTGACAAACACGTTCCCCTCCAGGTCAACGCTGAGCCCGTCGCTCAGGGGCTTTTCGGTATAGCGCTCGACGCGGGCGGCAAGCTGGCGATCGGGGATGGACTCGTCGCGCAGGTCGGTGATCGCTACGCGGTACAGGGATGACCCGTTGAGAGCACCGTAATACAGCCACTCTCCGTCGATGGCAATGCCGTCGATGCCGCCGCGCAGGGAAACGAGGCCGCCCATGTAGGACATAGGCCGCTGCCGGCCGCGAATGAGGTAGTTCTCGGCGGACACGCTTGCGTGGCCTTCCAGTACGCGACGCGCGGTCGCCTTCGCTATGTCGTAGACGATGATCGCCGGCTGCTTGCGCCAGAAGCTGGCATCAGCAATCACAACCGTCTTTCCGTCGCGGCTCACCTGCAGGTCCTGCAGGTAAGAGCCGAGCGGGGCAATGCTCGCGTCGAACTTCGCGTCCTGGATCAGCTCGCCGCTGGCAAGGTCGAAAGCAAGCAGGCGCGCTGTTCGCAAGCCGTGGTTGCCGTGATCGATCGTCCAGAGCCTGTTGAATCTGTCGATCACTACTCCCAGCGGAGCGTCGAATAAACGGACCTGCGATTTGCCATCGGGATATGGCACTGCCGCGCCTTCCACGTACTCGAGCAATTTGTTGCCTTTCGGCCGCGCCTCCGGATGGACGGTGAAGAAGACGCGCCCGCCCGCGCTGACCGCGACGTTGCCAATCGGCTCCGGATAAGACAGGACTTCTTCGATCTCTTCGCCGCTCAGTATCGGCATGGTCGTCAGATTCGGGTACGGCTGACCGCCGCCATGACGAATCCAGACGACAACCGTAAATACGACGAACAGAATGAACAAAAACAGCAGTATTTTTTTCATTCAGGCTGCTTTGCTGAGTGCGCTCCCCAGCGGGATTCTACATCAAAGCAGGGCGACTCAGGCGTAGAAAGCAGCCACCCAGGCGCCAATTAACAGGGCTGCCGCTGCGGTCGCGGCGGCCGACTGCCATTGCGGATCCGGAAGCTGATCCCGCCAGCGAGTCAGCAGCATGCCGCCGGCGAGGCCGCAGAGAAACCCCATCAAGTGAGCCCCGATGTCTGTGTTCTCGTCCCCCGTACCCGTGTACATGAGCAGCGCAAACCCGCCGACGATGGGACCGACCCGGTAGGGCCAGCGTTCCTGCGACATGAGCTTTCCGCGCCAGACGAAGCCGGCGAGAATCCCCAGCGCCGCGAACACCGCTGTCGATGCACCGATGGCACGATGTGTCGATTCCAGCAACAGGGTATTCAGGAGATTGCCCGCTGCACCCATGGACAGGATGCTGGCCCAGGCGATGCCCGAGCCCAACAGGCGGCCGGCAAAGTAGCCGAAAAAGGAACCGAAGACGATGTTGCCGGCCAGGTGTCGAAAATCCGCATGCAGGGTCAGCGCGGTTACGCTTCGCCACCATTCGCCTGCCCGGACAAGAACACCGTCGACGCGCCCCGCCCCCGACCAGTCGAACCCGAGGAACGAGGTACCCTCGAACCAGGCAACGGCGACGACGACGAGGAGATACGCGATCACGCCAGGAGCGGCATTCTGCGGCGTTATCCGGACGGGCTTCGTCGGCCTGAGCGGCGGATTTTCGTCCTCATAGAGCCTTAACTCGTTGACGGCACGGGACGAATACTCGGCCGGCACGACCAGCGCGCAGGAAACGGCGTCGTCGACGATCTGATACGGGATCTGCACCGACTCGAGCACCAGCGCCCGGTCGGCACAGGCGCGCCGGTTGCGGCTCTCGAAAACGACTCTCAGGTCTTCAGTCATATTCAGTTTCGGTTCATGCGTGTGCGACGAGAATACACGCATGAGAGCAGCAACACTTCGTTTGGTTCACGTGGCCCTGTGGAAGAAGCTTTATTTTGCCGCCGCAATCGCGGCGGCCGTTTTTCTCGCCGTCTCCCTGTTCTGAGCCCGAATCGTATCCTGCGGTAAGCTAGACTCTGTCTTTGTGACAAAGACGGGGGTTCCAATGCGTCTGTTATTCATTGTTGCGCTGGCATATCCGGGCGCCTTCGCCGTCGATGCTTTCGCCGAAGTGCTCGATGCCGGGCCCGGCGGCTTCTCGCTTGCGCACGAAGTCGTTATCGATGCCGATCGCGCCGCCGTCTGGCACGCTGCCGTCGGTGAGATTGGCGGATGGTGGAGCTCGGATCATACGATCTCGGGCGATGCCCGTAACATGACGATCGACGCGACGCCCCAGGGCTGTTTTTGCGAGACGCTGGGTGAAAAGGGTGGCGTGGTGCACATGACGGTAACTTTCGTCAACCGGAACGTGCTCGTTCGCCTGACCGGCGGGCTCGGTCCCCTTGGCCTGATGGGGCTCGACGGCAACATGGTCTGGGAGTTTTTTGACGCCGAGCAGGGCACACGCGTCAAGTTCTCCTACGCCGTCGGCGGTTACATGGCGGACGGACTCGACACGATTGCGGCACCCGTCGATGGCGTCATCGGCGATGCGCTGTTGCGCCTGAAGTCATACGTGGAGACCGGCAAACCGGAACTCGATGAGTGAGCCGATAGAACTCGCGCCCGGTGTGCGCCGGATTACGGCACCGAACCCATCCATGATGACGGGGCCGGGAACGAATACCTACTTGTTCGGGGAAACGGAGATCGCCGTGCTCGACCCGGGGCCGGCGATGACGGAGCACGTCGACAATATTCTTGCGCAGGCCGCAGGAAACATTCGCTGGATCCTCGTCACCCACACACACCCGGACCATTCGCCGGCCGCAGCGATGCTTGCGGACAAGACCGGCGCGGAACGACTCGGGATGTCCGCGCCCGAGGGCCCGCATCAGGACCACACGTTCAGGCCGGACCGGCAGATCAAAGACGGCGATGTGCTCGGGACCGGAGAATTCTCGCTCGAAGCCGTGCATACACCCGGGCATGCATCCAATCACGTCTGTTTTTTGCACAAAGGCCTGAACTGGCTGTTCACGGGCGATCATCTCATCGACGGCTCGACGGTCGTCATCGACCCGCCGGACGGCAACATGCTGCACTACATAGTGTCGCTGCGGCGCGTGAAGTCGCTGGAGTGCGCCGCGCTCGCGCCGGGCCACGGCGACCTGATCGACGATCCCGACCGCGTCATCGACTGGACCATCGCTCATCGCCTCGAACGCGAGGAAAAGGTTCGTGCGGCAATCGAGGCGAATCCCAACCATACGACGCACGAGCTGGTTGCACACGTCTATCAGGACGTCGATCCCAAACTCTACGGCTGGGCCGAGCGCTCGCTGCTGGCGCATGCGCTCAAGCTCGAGTCGGAGGGCAAGGCCGCCAGCCGGCTGGGTCGCTGGCATCTGCTCTAGCACGTATCTGCGGCGGGTATATCTTGATATGACGGGCTACTTCGCATAGCTTACGCCGTCCGAAAACGAGGATTTTTCCATGACATTCGTCGTCACCGAAGCGTGTATAAAGTGCAAGCTGACCGACTGCGTCGAGGTTTGCCCGGTCGACTGTTTTCACGAGGGCCCGAACTTCCTCGTGATCGACCCCGACGAGTGCATCGATTGCACGCTGTGCGAGCCGGAATGCCCGGTCGAGGCAATTTTTTCCGAAGACGAGTTGCCGCCGGGGCAGGAACATTTCCTCGAGCTCAACGCGGAACTGTCACAGGAATGGCCGGTCATCACGGAGATGAAAGATCCGCCGCCCGATGCCGACGAGTGGCGTGACGTCAAGGACAAGCTCCAATACCTGGAACGATGATCTCGCTGCGCGCACGCATAGCCCGCAGGGCTTCGAGCGCATGGTTCCAGCGTGTTGACGCAAAGACCGCCGATATCAGAGCGATCAGGCGGCGCTGGCACGCCTGGTCCAACGTCTTGTGGACAGCGCCTGGCGTATCTATCGAACGAGGCGAGATCGGTGGCCTCGAAGCCGAATGGCTGACGCCGCAAGACGCACCCGAAGGAAAACTGCTTCTTTATTTGCACGGCGGCGGGTACGTCATGGGCAGCTGTGCAACGCACCGGCAGATGGTCAGCTATATCGCGAAAGCCGCCGGCGTGCGCACGCTGCTGCCCGAATACCGGCTGGCACCCGAGCATCGTTTCCCGGCGGCCATCGAGGACTGCATCGCCGTGTACCGGGCCTTGCTGGCGCAGGGCTATTCGGCGGGTAACGTCGTTATCGGCGGCGACTCGGCCGGTGGCGGCCTGACCATGGCGACGCTGATGTCTCTCCGCGACGCCGGGGATCCATTGCCCAGGGCAGCCTTGCTCCTGTCACCCTGGCTCGACGTTTCCGGGAACGGCGATTCGATGGCGACGCATGCCGACAAGGACCCCTGGTTCAAACCGGAGCATATGGAGGTTCTGGCCGGGTATTACTGCGACGAGGAGCAAAAGTTCGATCCGCTGGCCTCGGCCGTTTACGGCGACTTCTCGGGCTTGCCGCCGACCTGTATCCAGGTCGGCGAAGACGAGATATTGCTCAGTGATTCAACACGCGCCGCGGACGCAATCGTAACGGCGGGCGGCACCGTGGAACTCGAGATCTGGCCCGGTCTCTGGCACGTATTTCAGGTTTTCGTGCACCAGGTCCCGGAAGCGCGCCAGGCCGTGGGCAAGCTGGGCGAATATGTGCGCGCCTCGCTCGATATCGGGGCGCAGTCAGAAGCCTGATTGTTTCTGCGCGTCGTCGTACATCTTGGTCAGAAAGGAACGCAACGCCGGCTCGGCTTCCTCCCGCGTCATGAGTTTCTGCTTTTCGAGCACGACAGCCATGTCTTTTATCGATCGCTTGCCGTCGATGAGCGCCATCATGAATGAGTAGATCTGTGTCGTCATCGCCTGGCTGCGGAACGAGGGCAGCAGGGGAACGGGTTCATCGCCCGTGACGATCCAGTCGGGCAAGGCACGGTGCCGTGCAGGCTTCTCCGCATTGCGCTCCTTGAAAGCCGCAAATGAGAAAACCTTTTCCTGGCGTCCATGGCGGCTTGCCGGCGAGCACATATAGGGGATGGTTGCTTCGACCACGTAGGGATCGCCGAAACCGCTTTCCGCGACGATCGCCTTGGTTTCTTCCGGGCTGTACTGCCTGGCGCGCTGCGGGTGGGAGAAGGCCAGGGATCCGAAGTTTACCCAGCGTCCGTTCTTGCTGAGCAGACCGTTGATGCGGGCGGCAAGCGCGGAGAGGTCTTCGGTAACGATGTCGATGATCCAGGGCGTTACCACGGTGTCGAAGGACCCGGGCGCGAACGGCGGCCGCAGTGCGTCGCCCAGCACAAACTGCAGCCCGTCTCTTGCGACGTCCGGCGCGCTGAGTGTCCGCAACACGGCATCGTCCTCGAGGGATCTCGGTGCAATCGGAAACTCGTACATCTTCAGGTGTTCGCCGCTCGACACGGCTTTGGCGATCAGCAACAGCAGCGGGTTGAAATCCATTGCCACGGTCGATTCGCAATCCATCTGCATGTGCAGGTCGTAGGCAAGCCGGCTGGCGCCCGAACCCAGCACGAGAACCTTGCCGAGCTCGGCGCCGTCCTGCACCACCGAGAGGATTTGCTGCATCGAGGCCTTGTTTTCTTCATCGCCCCAGCACCAGTCCCGGTGCACATTGGCGTAGTAGGTATTGAGCCCCTGATCCGCGGGCAGCCGGGTGCGCAAAGCCAGGTAGGTTTCGTAATTACCCTGTGTCGACTGCACGTCGACAGGGCGCAGGATCTTCTGCAGCGAACGGCGATGCGACTCCAGCGATTTCTTGTAGCGCTCCATGCGGCGGCGGGTCAGGGGGCGCAGGTCCCTGTCTTTTAGTTCCGCTTCCAGCCCTGCGATTTCGTGGCTGAGCTGCTGTAGCGCGAACTGCAGCCGCCCGCGCCACTCGCCGAGTGCCGCCTCCGGCTCCGCGAACATCCACGGTATGCCGTCGATAGAGGGAAATTCGACCTTGCAGCCGCCGCAGAAATACGTTCCGTCTGTTTCGGCCAGGGGTGTCTTGTCGCAACGTGGACAGGCGAGGAGTTCAGTGAGCATGGCGCGCAGTATACCGGCCGCGCGCGGGAGCCCGCCATGCAGCCGTTCCCAAAAAAAACGGCCAACCCGGGGACTGGTTGGCCGTGGTTTCCGTCCGGCAGGGGATGCTAGACGGGGTTGGCAATCGTGCCGTTACAAATCGGAGTGAATGCTGTCCAGTTGTCCCACGTGCCCGCGGCGCCCAGACCGTTGTTCGGGAATACATTGCCGAACTGGCCCTGTTCGCCGTGCAGAGCCATGTAGTTGAGCAGCACCATGTTGACGAGCAGGTTGACGTTGTTCGCTCCGGGCGTCGCCGCGCGTTGCACGGAACCGCCAGCATCCATGTAGCCGATTTGCTGGTGCACGGCCTGTTCTGCCGGCGTCGCGCCGATGATGGTCGGCCTTCGTCCAGGGTTGTAGACCAGGAAGAAAGAGCCGGCCGTAGAAGAGTTATCACTCGTCCACTCGCCCTTGCCGCGGCCTTCCAGCGTTGCATCGATGGCGCCGTTCGAGGACAGCGAGCCGTCGCTGAAGACGTACAGCATCAGCGGCACGCCCATGCGGGCCGCATACTCGATGCAGGCGCCCATGCAGCGCCCGGCGCGGAAGTCCTTGACCTCGCCCTCGGCGCGTCGGCCACCGTGATAGTCATAGCCGCCCATCTCGATCGTGCCTGCGCCAGCGTAACCGTTGACCACCAGCTTCATAATGGCGGCAGTCTTCTGGAATTCACGCGAGTCGCGGTCGCCGGCATTGAACTCTGCATCCGTGAAGATACCGTTCGGCCCGACGATTTCGGGATCCTGCGAGGGATCGATCGGCACGCCGCCGAAGCGATCGGCGATATCGGCCGACTTGAGGTAACCGCAGCGAACCAGTTCCTTGAGCACAGCGTCGCGGCTGATGTTCGTATTTACCTGGTCCATCTTGCGGTCGGTCAGGCGATAGATCGATTCCATAACGGCCGTAGCATCGTCCTTCGACAGAATGCCCACTAGATCGCCGGTGTCGACGAGGTTGACCACGTCCGAAGGACGGTCGACCTTGGTCGGCTGCAGCTCAGGATCCATCAGCGACAGCGGCAGGCCAGAGTTACCGCCGGAGAGCGTGTTCTCCGAACCGGCCAGCGTCAGGATGGAGCCGTCGGCGCCGAGGCCGCCGGCACCCGCACGCGCGATGCCGTGCATCGGGTTGTGGGGGTTGTTGCCCGTGTCGTTGTCCGAGCGCGCCG